>Ga0209066_10000928_pt1 | contig 40309 bp, 36 predicted proteins | sample All_14_2_FD_187198 | JGI IMG/M metagenome (GOLD analysis project Ga0209066, IMG submission 187198) | Freshwater microbial communities in response to fracking from Pennsylvania, USA - Allegheny Zone_MetaG_DW_15 (SPAdes) (version 2) ... | reverse complement strand
ATGTCGCCCGCCCCGAACCTGCAAGCCCTCGCCGACCACGTGCTGCTGCAGACCTTTGCGCCTGCCGCGGTACTGGTCACCGAGGCGGGCGACATCGTCTACATCAACGGCCGCACCGGCAAGTACCTGGAGCCCGCCGCGGGCAAGGCCAACTGGAACCTGCATGTGATGGCCCGCCCGGGGCTGCGTGCACAGCTGGCAGTGGCCCTGCGCCAGGCCGTGCAAGCCGAGCACCCGATCGAGCTGAAGGGCCTGAGCGTGGAGCATGGCAGCAGCAAGGCACCCAGCAGCGTTGTCGACATCACGGTGCATGCTCTGCACGAACCAGCGGCCTTGAGGAACATGATCATGGTGGTGTTCCGCGAGCCGGCAGGCAAGCCGCGGCGGCGCCCGGCCGGGCCGGACGACCCGGCGCTGCGCGACGACCTGCTGCATGCGCAAGAAGAGATCCGCGCGCTGCGCCAGGAGATGCGGGCGTCGCAAGAGGCGCTGCAGGCGGCCAACGAAGAGCTGCAGTCCACCAATGAAGAGCTGCAATCGGCCAACGAGGAACTGACCACCTCGAAGGAAGAGGCCCAGTCGATGAACGAGGAGCTGCAGACCATCAACAACGAAATGCAGTCCAAGCTCGACGATCTGGCCTTGGCGCAGAGCGACATGCAGAACCTGCTCAACAGCACCGACATCGCCACGCTGTTTCTCGACAAGGCGCTGAACGTGCGCCGCTTCACCGAGCGCATCACCCGCATCATCCACCTGCGCGAGGCCGACATCGGCCGCCCGCTCAGTGATCTGGCCAGCACGCTGGTGTACCCCGATCTGCATGCCGATGCCCAGGAAACCCTGCGCACGCTGGTGTTCACCGAGAAGCAGGTGCCCACCACCGACGGGCACTGGTACACGGTGCGCATCATGCCGTACCGCACCCAGGCCAACGTGATCCAGGGGGCGGTGATCACCTTTGTGGATATCACCGTGGCCAAAGAACTCGAAGCACGCCTGCGCAAGGCGTAGAGTGTGCCTACCGCAGCTCCACTGCCATCACCCTGAGGCTCACCGCATGTCCAAACCCGCGCCCCGCGCCATCCATCGCCCCGACCTGCGGGTGCGGGCCGAAGCCCAGCTCGGCGTGGCGGAGGATCCGGCTAGCCAGGCCGTGGCCAATGCCTCTGCCGCCTTGGGCGCGCTGCATGCACTGGCCTCCTCTCCCGCCACCGCAGCCGATGCACTGGCGCTGCTGCATGAGCTGCAGGTGCACCAGGTCGAGCTGGCCTTGCAGGCCGAAGAGCTGAGCAACTCACGCCACGAACTGGAAGCCGCGCTGCGCCGCATGATCGCGCTGTATGACGCCACGCCGATGAGCTGCTGCACGCTGGATGCCCGGGCCACGCTGCACGAGATCAACCAGCCGGCGGCCGCTTGGTTGGGGGATGCGCGCGAGTTGCTGCTGGGCCACTCACTGTGCGACTGGCTCACGCCCGCCTGCGGCGACATGCTGCGCAACGCGCTGGCGGGTGTGTTGGCGGGCGAGGGTGAAGCGACCCTCACCTTGCAACTGCGGCGGCCGCTGCACAACGACACCGTCACTGGCCAGGCAAGGGTTCGTGCAGACCCCAGTGGCCCGTTTGGCCTGATGGCCTGGATGGCCTGAACCACGCTGCACCGCTGGGTCTGGGTGCACCTGCGAGTGCTATCAGAGGGGGGTCCAGCGTGAAAATGAGCGGCAGCTGCCGAGTCTCCTGGCCACCTCGACAGGCTTGTGTGCGCTGACAGACAGTCAAGGCGATGTGCGCAGCAGAGACTGGAATTCCAGTCCCCGCCCATCGGAACCCCATTGACCTCAGCGTGCAATCAACTCATCGAACGGCTGCCGCGCCCGGATCGCCAACGCCTGCTGGCTCAGTGTGAGACCGTGGCGCTGGCTCAGTCAGCGGTGCTGTGCGAGCAAGGGCGGCGCAGCAGCCATGCCTACTTCCCCACCGAAGGCTTCATTTCCCTGGTGACGGAAACCCCCGGCCACCCCGGCCTGGAAGTGGGCTTGGTGGGCCCCGAGGGCATGCTGGGCGCCGAGCTGGCGCTGGGCGTGCCGCTGGCACCGTGGGGTGCGCTGGTGCTGGGCCCGGGCACGGCACTGCGCATCGGCCGCATGGCCCTGCGGCGCGAGCTGGCGCGCAGCAAAGCCGTGCAAGGCGCCCTGCACCGCCACCTGTATGTGCTGATGACGCAACTGGCCGCCACCGCCGCCTGCGTGCGCTTTCACCTGATCGGCCCGCGCCTGGCGCGCTGGCTGCTCACCAGCCAGGACCGCGCGCAGACTGATCACTTCCACATCACCCACGAGATGCTGTCGTCCATGTTGGGTGTGCGCCGCGTGGGCATCACCATGGCAGCCGGTGATCTGCAGCGCAGCGGGCTGATCACCTACCACCGCGGCGAACTCACCGTGCTCGACCGCAGCGGCCTCGAAGCCACCGCCTGCCCCTGCTACGGGCAAGACCAGCGCCGCTTCGACGAGGTGATGCACCGCGACTGAGGCCAGGCCCTCAAACGACACCGGCCACGCGGTGTTTGCACACACACGTGGCCGGGGCCGCACCGCCGGTGGGCGGGTGGGCAGTGCTTAAGGCTTGACGGAGAACCAGGCTTCGCTGGCGCGCTTCTGCCAGGCGCTCAATTGCTTCTCGGCTTCATCACGGGCCACGCCGTAGCGCTCCTGGATCTTGCCGGCGAGCTGGTCGCGCTGGCCGGCGACGACTTCCAGGTCGTCATCGGTCAGCTTGCCCCATTGTTCCTTCACCTTGCCGGTGACTTGGGCCCATTCGCCCTTGATGCGATCCCAGTTCATGGGTGTGTCCTTGGTGGGTTGAGAAAGTGGTGTTGACAGCGGTGATCGGGGTGCAGCAGAGCCATGCCCCCAATCTAGCCGCGCAACGCTGTTTCCTCTGTGCGATGGCGCACGCAGCATCCCATGGCACCACCACGCGGGGCTGGGTGCGATAGCGCACAGTCGCGCCGCGCCAGCCCAGCCATGCTGGGCGCTGGCCGCGAAAGACTCCCCGATGACAGACCCGCAGGCGGTCACGCCCGCACCCCCTTCTTTGCTGCCAGCCGGCACCGCCAATGGCCCGCCGGCAAGCCCCCCTGCACCCATCAACCACTGGGCCGCCCTGCGCGCCCACCGCTGGGCGCTACTGGCCGGCTTGGTGATCCTGCTGCTGGCCGGCTGGGGCACCTGGCGCTGGTGGCGCGGCCCGCTGCTGGTGGCCGAGACGGTGCAGCGGCGCGACTTCGTTCAAACCGTGGTGGCCAGCGGCCATGTGGAGGCGCCGCACCGCATCGACATCGGCGCGCAGATCACCGGCACGGTGGTGGCCGTGCCGGTGCGCGAGGGCCAGGCCGTGAGCGCCGGCCAGGTGTTGATCGAGTTGGCCTCGGCCGAGCTGCGCGCCACCGCCCTGCAGGCCACGCTGGCCGTGCAGCAGGCCCAGGGCAAGCTGCGCCAGATGAATGAGGTGCAGGCCCCGGTGGCCGAACAGGCGGTGCTGCAAGCCCAGGCCGGGCTGGACAACGCCCGCGCCACCCAACAACGCAACCAGGCCCTGGTGGCCCAAGGCTTCCTCAGCGAAGCCGCCCTGGGCGATGGCCGCAAGGCGGTGGACCAGGCCGATGCCCAACTGCGCACCACCCAGCGCCAACTGGCCACCGCCCTCCCCAGCGGCAGCGACTACGCGCTGGGCCAGGCCGGCGTGGCCGCGGCCCAGGCCACGCTGCAGGCCGCCCAGGCCCGCACCGGCTACACGCTGATCCGCGCCCCGGTGGCCGGCAGCCTGATCGGCCGCGCAGTGGAGGTGGGCGACGTGGTGCAGGCCGGCAAGGTGCTGATGACGCTGTCACCCCAAGGCGGCACGCAGCTGGTGGTGGAGATCGACGAGAAGAACCTGCACCTGCTGCGGCTGGGCCAGCAAGCCGTGGTGTCATCGGATGCCTATGCCACCGAGCGCTTTGCCGCCGTGCTGGCCTACATCAACCCCGGTGTGAACGCCGCCACCGGCGCGGTGGAGGTGAAGCTGGATGTGCCGCATCCCCCGGCCACGCTGCGGCAGGACATGACCGTCTCCATCGACATCGAAGTGGCCCGTCGCCCGCAGGCGCTGCTGGTGAGCAGCGGTGCCGTGCATGACGCCACCACCACCGCCCCGTGGGTGCTGCTGGTGCAGCAAGGCCGTGCGGTGCGCCGCTCGGTGCGCCTGGGCCTGGCCAGCGCGGGCATCAGCGAGGTGCTGGCCGGGCTGCAGGCCGGTGACGCGGTGCTGCCGGCCCAGGCAGCGGTGGCAGCGGGTGATCGGCTGCGGCGGGTGGATGCCGCCAACACGCCCACCCCCAAGACGGCGCCCTGATGTTCCAACCCTGGTGGCCGTTCGAGGCAATCGTGGCGCTTCGCTTCCTGCGCGAAGGCCGGCTGCAGACGCTGTTCATCATTGCCGGCGTGGCCATCGGTGTGGGCGTGATCGTGTTCATGTCGGCGCTGATGTCGGGGCTGCAGGCCAACTTCATCCGCCGCGTGCTGTCGGCCCAGGCGCACATCCAGCTGCTGCCGCCGCAGGCGGTGACCCGGCCCTTGCTGCAGGCGCCCGGCGTGCGCGAAGGCGCCACGATCCAGCCACCGCTGCAGCGCCTCAAATCCATCGACCAATGGCAGACGGTGGCCGCGCAGATCGCCCTCATGCCGGAGGTGCTGGTGGTGGCCCCGGTGGCCGGCGGCTCGGCGCTGGTGGTGCGGGGCACGGCCAGCCGCTCGGTGGCGGTGGCGGGCATCGACACGGCGCTGTACTACCGCATCGTCAACCTGGCCGACAAGCTGGTGCGCGGCACCGCCCGCCTGGGCGTGAGCGACATCCTGATCGGCACCGAGCTGGCGCTCGACCTGGGCGTGGACGTGGGCGACAAGCTGCGCCTCACCACCGCCGCCGGCACCGTGAGCACGCTCACCATCGTGGGCCTGTTTGACCTGGGCAACAAGGGCGCCAACGAACGCAATACCTTTGTAGCGCTGCGCACCGCGCAAAGCCTGTTGGCCCTGCCCGGTGGCGCCACCAGCCTGGAGGTGACGGTGCGCGATGTCTATGCCGCCGAGGTGGTGGCCCAGCGCATCACCGCCGCCACCGGCGTGCAGGCCGACAGCTGGATCAAGACCGGCGCGCAGTTCTTTGCCGCCGTCAGCGCGCAAACCACGGCCAACACGGCGATCCGCTTCTTTGTGGGCTTGTCGGTGGCGTTTGGCATCGCCAGCGTGCTGGTGGTGGTGGTGGTGCAGAAGTCCAGCGAGATCGGCATCCTGCGCGCCATGGGCATCTCGCAAGGCCAGGTGCTGCGGGTGTTTCTGCTGCAGGGCGGGCTGCTGGGCCTGGGCGGCGCAGTGGCCGGCAGCGGCCTGGGTGCACTGGCCCTGCTGGGTTGGGCCCAGCTTGCGCGCAACGCCGATGGCACCCCGCTGTTTGCGCTCACGCTGGAACCCAGCCTGTTCGCCGTGGCCCTGGGCGTGGCCACGCTCACCGGCCTGGTGGCCGCCGTGGCACCGGCGCTGCGCGCGGCCCGGCTGGATCCCGTGGTGGCGATCCGTGGCTGAGCCGCTGACCACGGTGGCTGCCGCGGCAACCAGGCCGGCCACCACGCCGGCAACCCGCCCGGCCGACAAGCCCGAGGTGGTGAACCTGAGGGCCGTGCACAAGGCCTTCAACGTGGGCACGCCCATCGAGACCGAGATCCTGCACGGCATTGACCTGGTGCTGCACCAGGGCGACTTCTGCGCGGTGATGGGCCCGTCCGGCTCGGGCAAGAGCACGCTGCTCAACCTGGTGGGGCTGCTTGACCGCCCCACCAGCGGCCAGCTGGCCATCAGCGGTGAAGAAACCACCGCACTCGACGACCGCGCGCTCACCCGCTTGCGCGGCCACAACATCGGCTTCGTCTTTCAGTACCACCACCTGCTCACCGCCTTCACGGCGCTGGAGAACGTGATGATGCCCATGCTGGGCGCCGCCGGCTTCCCCGATGCAGCCATGCGTGCACGCGCCGCCGAGCTGCTGGCCAATGTGGAGCTGACCGCCTGGCAAGACAACCTGGCCGGCAACCTGAGCGGCGGCCAGCAGCAGCGCGTGGCGGTGGCCCGCGCGCTGGCGATGAACCCGGCCCTGCTGCTGGCCGACGAGCCCACCGGCAACCTCGACACCAAAAGCGCTGACGGCGTGTTTGCGCTGCTGCGCCGTTTCAACCAGGAGCACGGCACCACGGTGCTGTTTGTCACCCACAACCCGGCATTGGCCGAACGCTGCGACAAGACCATCCAGGTGGTGGATGGGCGCATCACCGGCGTGTGATCGGCCTGTGATCGGCGGCTGAACCCGGCCTGCGGATGGTGCGATGGCGCACAGACCTCTGCGGCCACCGCCTCCATGCTGGCCCCAGCATCACGTTGATGCCGCTTTGGAGAACACACATGAGTCTGGGCACCATCCTGTTGATCGTTCTGATCCTGATGCTCGTGGGCGCACTGCCGACCTGGCCGCACAGCCACAGCTGGGGCTACATGCCCAGCGGCGGCCTCGGGCTGCTGGTCGTGATCCTGATCGTGCTGGTGTTGATGGGCCGCATCTAGCGCCCTGCCTGGCAAGCCCGTGCACACCCCGCCGGGCTCGCCCGGCTTCTTGAAAGGAACACCCCATGCTGCGCAGCGTGAAGACGCTTGAGGAATACGCCATCCAGGCCACCGATGGCCCGATCGGCCAGGTCAAAGACCTGTACTTCGACGACGCCCGCTGGGTGATCCGCTACCTGGTGGTGGACACCGGCACCTGGCTGTCAAGCCGCGAGGTGCTGATCACGCCGTGGGCCCTGAACAAACCGAACTGGCCCGATCGCCTGTTGCCCGTGTCGATCACCCGCGAGCAGGTGAAGAACAGCCCCGACATCGACACCCACCAGCCCGTGTCACGCCAGAACGAGATGCAGGTGCTGGGCTACTACGGCTACCCCAGCTACTGGGACGGCACCAACCTGTGGGGCGATGGCCCATCGCCCTATGCCATGGCGGTGGGCTATGACGGCCAGCGGCTCGACCGCGCCGAGCGCAACCGCGAGCAGGAAGCCACCCTCGCCGCCGACCGCCTGCGCCACCGCAATGACGACCCGCACCTGCGCAGCTGCAACGCCGTGCAGGGCTACCACCTGCATGCCAGCGACGGCGACATCGGCCATGTGGCCGGCTTCCTGGTGGATGAAGACTCCTGGGCGATCCGCTACCTCATCGTCAAGACCACCAACTGGTGGGTGGGCCACGAAGTGCTGATCGCACCGCTGTGGATCACCGCGGTGCACTGGCCCGACCAGAGCGTGTCGGTGGACCTCACGCGCGAAGCCATCCGGCAAGCCCCGGTCTACGACGACACGGCGGTGTTGGACCATGCCTGGGAAGCCCGCCTGTATGCCCACCACGGGCGCCCGCTGGTGTGGCCCGACGGCGGGAGCGGCAGCGCTGCAGAAACGGCCGGCAGCCTGCTGGCGGCGTCACGATTCGTGTAGCCATCTCGCCTGCGGCAAGGGGCCGCGCCACCATGGTTTGGCGGCGCGGCCCCTTGCGTACTTTCTCAGCGACGTACTTGCGCTTGCGCGCTGGCGCCGATCAGGCCAGCTCGGTGATCGGCATCTTGGCCAGCACCTCACGGGCGCGCAGCTGGTCCACCGCCGAGCCATGCACCACCAGCAGGTACTTGTCCACCTTCAAGGCAGCTTCGTACTTGATGATCTGGTCATTGGGTACGCCGATCTTGCTGAGCGCTGCGCCCAATGCTGACAGGCCGCCCACGATCACCGCGCCTTCGAGCACGCTCACCAGCGTGGCCACCAACGGCCCGGCCATGCCGACGAGGCCCAGCCCCGGCAGCACAAACACCGCCGGCGCCAGCAGCAGGCCCCAGATGCCGCCCCAGAAGGCACCACTGCCACCCCACACCTTGATGCGGTCACCCACGGTGTAGAAGCCGATGGGCTTTTCTTCGCTGTGGTAGCCCTTGCCCAGGAGCGAGAGCTGCTTCATGTCGAAGCCGGCCTTGCCCAGGGCGCGGATGGCGTCTTCAGCGGCGGCATGGGTGTCGAAGACGTGCAGGGTCGAATCAGGTGGGTTCATGTGAAGCTCCGGTTCAATAGGTGAGGGTCATTTGATCGACCACCTTGCGCACGCCCGCGGTGCCCCAGGCCGAGCGGGTGGCCAGGTCGCGTTCAGCCCAGCTGTGCACGGTGCCGGTGAGGGTGACATCGGCGCCCTTGACGTTGACACCGATGGTCTTGGCATCGGCCACGGCGCGGCGCTTGAGGGCGGCTTCGATGTCGGCCTTGACGACAGCCGGCGCCACCGTCGGCTGAATGCCGATCTGGTTGCTGATGCCGGTGACGCCCGACAGGTAACGCAAGCTGTTGGACGCGTCCTCGCGCTGGTAGTGCCATTCGACGTTGCCCGACAGCGTGAGCCAACCGCCTTCGACCATCACCTTCACGGCATCAGCAGGCAGCGAGCTGGTCCAGCTCAGGATGTTCTGGGCCGAGCGGGCAATGTCGGCGTCCGTGCGCTTGCCGGCATCACCCAGCGCCACCTTCATCTCGACGGCCAGGGCCTTCACGCCGCTCACACGCTGGGCGGCGCGTTCGGCGTTCCACTTCTCGACATAACTGCCAACCTCACCGTCCAGCGTCACCACGCCGTCTTTCACTTCCACACCGATCTGCGCCGCATGCACGGCCGGCTCCCATTGGAGTTCAGCCATCACGTCCTGCTGCAGTTGGGAATCAGTCTTCATGTTGATCGTTCCTGTTGGTTGAGAAGGGGCTAGCCTGAGCCCGTGCGGTCAGGGGGTCTGTGCGACAACGTACGGCGAGCGCATGGCACAGGCTGGTGGCCCCGGGGGTGCAGATGTTGATGGGTTGATGGCGACCGCGCACGCGGCCGTGAAGGCATTGCCTTCGATATGCCGTTGTCCGAGGGACGTGAGCTGGGCGACATGGCCCGGCCGGTCGAGGGCCCCTCAACGCCGGTTGGCGTCCACCTCGCGCCGAAGCAGCGCCAAGTCAGCAAGGCATTCGGTCAGCAGCGCCTGCAGGCGGCCCGCGCGTTGCGCAGCGCCGGCCTGTGGCCCCTGATCGGACAGGCCAGGGCCGCAGTCCGTCAGGCGCGCCAGCAAGGCCTGGAACAGCAGTTCCCAATCGCTGTGGCTGATGGGCTCGGCCGTGCCGACCTCGGCCCCTGTGGCAAACAGCAACCATTGCCCCAGACTGTTGGCGGCCGGCGCGTCGGCGCTCGGGCGGGCTCGTTGGGACAGGCCGCGCTGCTCAGGTCGGACGGGGGTCGGTCCAGGGCGTTGCATCATGGACACGACTATGGGCCGTGACGGGCGGCCGATCTGTGCGTTCGCGCACATGGCGGCACAGGCGGCACAGGATGGCATGTGGCCCGCGCCAGGCAGAAGGCGGGCCCTGGGCCCGCCCGGCTCATGCGCGGCGGACGATCAGCTCACAGGTCCGGGTAGCGTGACTTGAGCGAGGCTTCGCAGACGTCCTTGTTGGCACCGCCCTGCGCATTGCAGCGCTCCTTGGCCTGCTCGAAATCTGCCTTGCGGCGCGCCTGCTCGGCATCGTCCATCGCTTCGGTGATCTGCTCGTCCATCTTCATGTTGGCCTTGGACTTCTCCATCGTGGTCTTGGCTTCACGCTGACACAGGTTCTTGGCATCGCCGGTGAGGTCATCGCACTTTTCCTTGGCCACGTCATAGCGGGCTTCGTACTTGGCTTCGAAGAGCTTCAGGCGGTTCTTGTCGTTGCTGTCGTAGTTGTTTTCCAGGTAGGCCAATGCCACACGTTCGCGGCCCTTGGCCACCACGTTGCAGATGTCCTTGGCGTTGTCGGTCTTGGACTTGCACTGTTCGTGGGCGGTGCTGTGGATGGCTTTGATGTCGGCCTTGGCGCCTTCGTAGGTGGCCTTGCTGATGGCACCTGCGGCCTGGGCGGTGCCCAGGCACAGGGTGGCTGTCAGGACGAACAACAGGCGGGAGGCGATGGCTGTGTGGGTCATGGGATTCCTCTGGGTCGAGCGGATATGGGTTCTGGGGGGACAGGCTTGCGCGCTTGACACACCGCGTGCAGGCAGGGGGCAGTCTTGGGCCGATCACGCCCAGGCAACAGCGGCGGCCACCGCGGCCGCTTGTAGGCATCGGACTACGCCCACCTCAGATCCGGATCGGTGGTGCCTTGTGCTGCACCGGCGGCAGCGTCACGCCGCAAAGTGCCGGGCGACGTAGGCCCAGATCAGCCGGCTGGCATCTGGCCCCCGGGGGTCGCTGAAGGGCTCGCGCGCGGCGCCGCCGCTCCAGGCATGGCCCAGGCCCTGCACCTGGATCCAGGTGGCCAGCACGCGGCGGCCCAGCTTGAAGTCGGTCACCACCATGGGGTGGCGCTGGCCGCGCTGCAGCACCCGCACCGGGGCGGCCTGAGCGCCGGTGCCGGCCACCCAGCGGTGCGCAGCGGCCGGCCCGTTGCTCGCATCGACCGTGTGGTCCTGGTTGCCCTGGATCACCAGCAGCGCGGGCAGCGGCGCGGTGGCCGCCGCATTGGGGTCAATGGCCGCGGCACCGCGGCGGCGCCCGCGCATCGCCTGCAGTGCGCTCAACGGCGAGTTGGCCGCACCGGGCGCCACGCCCGAATGCATCACCACCGCCTTGAAGCGCGCCGGGTTGCGCAGGGCCAGCAAGGCCGCCATGCTGGCCCCGGCCGACAAGCCGGCCACGGCCAGGCGTTGCACGTCCACCGGGTGCTGCAGGCACACCTGGTCGATGGCGGCCAGGATGGATGCGGCCTCGCCCTCGGCGCGCCCGTTGCGCGCCTCGAACCAGTTCCAGCAGCGCTGCGGGTTGGCCAGGCGGTCTTGCTCCGGATACAGCACCAGAAAGCGGTGCCGCTCGGCCAGGCGGTTCATGCGGGTGAGCGCGGCGAAGCCCTGGGCGTCCTGCCCGCAGCCATGCAGCATCACCAGCAGCGGCAGGGCCTGCTTGGGCTGGGTGCCGCGGGGTTTGTACAAGTGATAGCGGCGCAGGCCGTGCGGGCTGATCGCCAGGCCGGGCAGCCACTGGCCGACACCCTGCGCGGCCCGTTGCTCGCGGGCACTGGCCTGCAGGCCGGCACTGACCTGCCTGGCCCCTTGGCGGGCTTGTTTGGCCAGCATGTCCAGGCTGCGTCGCAGCACCTGGCTCCAGAAGGGGGTGGTTTTCTTGCGGCGTGCCATGGGGGCATTGTGCAAGCCGAACGGCACGCGAGCGGCTCGCTGGCGGCTCACGCCGCGGGGCGGAGGTCAGACCACGTCGTGCTCGTGAACGGTGCAGTCGACGACGTTGGCACTGGCCTCGGGTGGCCGGGGCTTGCGCAGGCGACGGGTCGCCGGTCTGGGCATCGCCGGCGCGGTGCTGGGTGTGTCGCCCGATGCCGCGGCCGCAACAGGCCTGGAGGCCGCCTCGAAGGCCTGCGGGCGCTCACCGAAATCCGTGAGGCTGAAGCCGGTGATCGGCACCTCATCCAGCAACGACCCAGCGGGCTCCTGCGGCGGGCGTGCAGGCCCCTGGCGATGGGGCCTGGCGCGCCACACCCGCCAGACGATCACCAACAGCACAAGGGTGAACAGGCCGCCGGTGGCGATCTCGATCGTGCTCATGACGCTTTCTCCCGGCGACAGCGCAGCTGTCGCCACCGCGTGAGCTTGCGGCACCGAGGGGGCCGGCGGTGTAGGTGAACACCGCATTCAAGGTTGCGTGGATCTCGAAGCGGCGCCGGCCCGTCCGCGTGGAGCGTGCGGCAGCGAACAGACCCCCCGTGCCCAGGGGCGCAAGGTCAACCCATTCGACAGGACCCACAGGAGTCACCCATGGCCTACCAAAGCATCAACCCCGCCACCGGCAAGAACCTCAAGAGCTTCGAGCACCTGAGCAACCGCCAACTCGACCAGGCGCTGAACGAGGCCGATCAAGGCTTCCAGACCTGGCGCGCACTCAGCTACGGCCGGCGCGGCATCGTGCTGCACAAGGCGGCTTCGCTGCTGCGCGCGCAGGTGGATGACTTCGCCAAGCTGGCCACGCTGGAGATGGGCAAGCGCCTGGCCGAGGCCCGCGCCGAAGTGCGTTTCAGCGCCGACATCATCGACTACTACGCCACCCATGCCGAGGCCTTTCTCGCACCCGTCGAACTGCACCCCACCGTGGGCCAGGCGCACATCGAGCACCACCCGCTGGGCCTGCTGTTCTGCGTGGAGCCCTGGAACTTCCCGTACTACCAGCTGGCCCGCGTGGCCGGGCCGCAGCTGATGGCGGGCAATGCGCTGCTGGTCAAGCATGCGGGCTGTGTGCCGCAATGTGCGCTGGCGTTTGAGAAGCTGCTCATCAGTGCCGGCGCACCGGTGGGCATCTACACCAACCTGTTCATCTCGCATGCGCAGTGCGACCACGTCATTGACGACCCGCGCGTGCAGGGCGTGGCCCTCACCGGCAGCGTGGCCGCGGGCCGGCTGATCGCGGCCAAGGCCGGGCAGGCCTTGAAGAAGTCGACCATGGAGCTGGGTGGCAGCGACGCCTTCATCGTGCTCGACGATGCCGACCTCGACAAGACCCTGCCCTGGGCCGTGTGGGGCCGCATGTTCAACGGCGGGCAGACCTGCTGCGCCGCCAAGCGCTTCATCGTGCAAGACGCCGTGGCCGATGCCTTCATCGCCCGCTTCAAGACCGCCCTCGAAGCCCTGAAACCCGGCGACCCGATGGACGAAGCCACCACGCAGGGCCCGCTGTCCAGCGAGGAAGCACTGGTGCAGCTGCTGGCGCAGGTGGATGGGGCCGTGGCCCATGGCGCGCGGCTGCTGCTCGGCGGCAAGCGCATTGATCGGCCCGGGTCTTACATGCAGCCCACCATCCTGACGGACATCCAGCCCGACAACCCCGCCTTCCGCGAAGAGTTCTTCGGCCCGGTGGTGTCGTTCTACCGCGTCAAGACCGAAGACGAGGCCATCGCCTTGGCCAATGACAGCGACTACGGCCTGGGCGGCTCGGTGTGGACGAAGAACGCACCGCGCGGCCAGCGTGTGGCCGCGCGCCTGAACAGCGGCATGGTGTTCATCAACAACATCGCCTGGGCCGATGCCGAACTGCCCTTTGGCGGCGTGAAGCACTCGGGCTACGGGCGTGAGCTGGGCCGGCTGGGCATTCAGGAGTTCGTCAACAAGAAGCTGGTGCGCACCGCCCAGCTGGAGGCCCCCACTGCATGAACGCCGCCGCCAACACATCGCTTGCCACGCAGGCACCCGTCTGGTTCATCACCGGCTGCTCCACCGGCTTCGGCCATGCGCTGGCGCGGCAAGCCATTCAGCACGGCCACCGCACCGTGATCACCGCCCGCGACCCCGCGGCACTGGCCGGCTTCGACATCAGCGATCAGGTGCTGGTGCTCCCGCTCGATGTGACGAAGCCTGACCAGGTGGCCGCGGCGGTGCAAGCCGCCCACACCCGCTTCGGCCAGATCGATGTGCTGGTCAACAACGCCGGCATCGGCTACTTCGGCGCGGTGGAAGAAAGCGAAGAGGCCGAGGTGCGCAAGATGTTCGAGGTCAACGTGTTTGGCCTGAGCCGCATGGTGCATGCGGTGCTGCCGGGCATGCGGGCCCGGCGCCAGGGCTGCATCGTCAACATTTCTTCGGTGGGTGGGCTGCGTGGCTTTCCTGGGGTGGGCTACTACAACGCCACCAAGTTCGCGGTGGAAGGGTTGTCTGAGGCGCTGCGCCAAGAGGTGGCACCGCTGGGCCTGAAGGTGATGGTGGTCGAGCCCAGCGGCTTTCGCACCGATTGGGCTGGCCGCTCGGCGCAGGAAAGCCCACTGCACATCGCCGACTACACCGCCACCGCCGGTGCCTGGCGCACCCAGGTGCGCGCGGTCTCGGGCCATCAGCCGGGCGACCCGGAGCGCGCAGCCCGGGCCATCCTGCAGGCGGTGGCACTGCCCCAGCCGCCCCATCACCTGCTGCTGGGCAATGACGCCTTCGACGGCGCCATGAGCAAGCTCGATGAACTGCGCCGTGACTTCACCGCTGGCGAAGCCGTGGCACGCGCCGCCGACTTCCCCCAGGCCCTGCACGCCGTGCAAGCCCATTGAACCCCCCACCCGAGCTGACATGACCCTTCAAATGCAAGCTGCACAAGTGCAGCAGTTCGGCCAACCGCTGGTGCTGAGCCTGCTGGATGTGCCCACCCCCGGGCCCGGCCAGATCCTCGTCAAAACCGAGGCCTGCGGCGTGTGCCACACCGATCTGCACGCCGCCCAGGGCGACTGGCCGTTGAAGCCCGCCCTGCCCTTCACGCCCGGCCATGAAGGCATTGGCCTGGTGGTGGCGCTGGGCGCGGGCGTCACCGCCGTGAAAGAGGGCGAGCGCGTGGGCGTGCCCTGGCTGTATTCGGCCTGCGGCCATTGCGAGTTCTGCCTCTCGGCGCATGAGACGGTGTGCGCACAGGCCCAGTTCGGTGGCTACACCCGCAACGGCGGCTTTGCCGAGTACATCCTGGCCGATCCCAACTACGTGGCGCACATCCCCGCCGGGCTGGGCGCGCTGGACGCTGCGCCGCTGATCTGCGCCGGCATCACCTCGTACAAAGGCCTGAAGGAAACGCAGGCCCGGCCGGGTCAGTGGGTGGTGATCTCGGGCGTAGGCGGCCTGGGGCACCTGGGCATTCAGTACGCCCGCGCCATGGGCCTGCAGGTGTGTGCCGTGGACATTGACGACGGCAAGCTCGACCATGCCCGCCGCCTGGGCGCGCATGTCACCGTCAACGCCAAGCAGGGCGACCCGATCGAGGCAGTGCGCCAGGCCACCGAGGGCGGCGCCCATGGCGTGCTGATCACCGCGCCCTCGCTGCCGGCCTTCAAGCAAGGCGTGGGCATGACGCGCAAGTTCGGTACCTGCGTGCTGGTGGGCCTGCCGCCGGGCGAGTTCCCCACGCCGCTGTTCGATGTGGTGGCCAACTGCATCACCATCCGCGGCTCGTTTGTGGGCACCCGGCAAGACATGGCCGAAGCGCTGGGCTTCGCGTCACGCGGGCTGGTGAAGGCCGACATCGAGCTGCAGCCGCTCTCGGCCATCAACCACGTGTTTGCCCGATTGGCGCACGGCGAGGTGCCTTCGCGCGTGGTGCTTGATTTCACGTCGCACTGAGGACGGCGCCATGCCCGCAGCACTGGCCGCAACACTGCCCACAACACTGAACACCCAGGTGGCCCTGCTCACGGCCGCGCAGATGGCCGTGGCCGACCAGCTCACCCTGGCGTCAGGCATCGACGCCTTCACGTTGATGGACAACGCCGGCCGCCCGGTGGCTGCAGCCATTCGCCAGCGCTGGACCCGCCGGCCGGTGCTGGTGCTGTGCGGCCCGGGCAGCAATGGCGGCGATGGCTTCGTGGCCGCCCGCCGCTTGGCCGAAGCCGATTGGCCGGTGCGCGTGGCCTTGCTGGGGCCGCGCGAGCAACTGCGCGGCGCAGCGGCGGAACATGCGGCGCTGTGGCGTGGGCCGGTGGAGCCGCTCACCCCGGCGGCGCTGGCCGGGGCCGAGTTGGTGGTGGATGCCATCTTCGGCGCCGGCCTCTGCCGTACGCTGGAAGGCGCCGCACGTGACACGCTGGCCGAAGCCGCCCGGCTGGGCCTGCCCATCGTGGCCGTGGATGTGCCCAGCGGCGTGATGGGCGACACCGGCGCCAACCTGGGCGCCGTGCCTGCGGTGCTGACGCTCACCTGCTTTCGCAAGAAGCCCGGCCACCTGCTGCAACCCGGCCGGGCCCTGTGCGGCGAGCTGCTGATGGCCGACATTGGCACACCGGCCGATGTGTTCACCCAACTGCAACCCGACACCTTCGAAAACGACCCGCTGCTGTGGGCCGAGGCCATGCCCACGCTGCTGGGCGACGGCAACAAGTACAGCCGCGGGCATGCCCTGATCCTGGGCGGCTACCCCAGCACCGGCGCGGCGCGCATGGCGGCGCGGGCGGCGGCCCGTGTGGGCGCGGGGCTCACCACGGTGGCCGTGTCGGAGCAGGCCTTGCCGGTGTACGCCGCAGCACTGACCAGCATCATGGTGACGCCGCTGGCCAGCCCGCCAGACCTGCCCCGGCTGCTGGCCGACAGCCGCTATTCAGCGCTGCTGGTCGGGCCTGGCGCCGGCTTGGGTGCGCAAACACGATCCCAGGTGCTGGCGCTGCTGAAGACCGGCCGCCCCACCGTGCTGGATGCCGATGCGCTGAGCAGCTTTCGGGCCGATCCGCAAACGCTTTGGCAGGCCATCACCGGGCCGTGTGTGCTCACGCCGCATGAAGGTGAGTTCGCCCGCCTGTTTGATGTGGACGCCCATGCCGACAAGCTGCAGCGCGCCCGCGCCGCCGCCCGCATCAGCGGCGCCATCGTGCTGCTCAAGGGCAGCGACACGGTGATCGCTGCGCCCGATGGCCGCGCCATCCTCAACGCCAATGCCCCGCCCACACTGGCCACCGCCGGCGCGGGCGATGTGCTCAGCGGCCTGGTGCTGGGCCTGCTGGCGCAAGGCATGGAGGTCTTCCTGGCCGCGGCGGCCGCGGTGTGGCTGCACGGTGCCGCGGCCACGCACTTCGGCCCCGGCCTGCTGGCTGAAGACCTGCCGGACCGGCTGCCCGCCACCTTTCGCCGCCTGGCCCGCATCAGCCAATTGCAGTGCGCCTGAACGTTCACCCCGAGCTCCCATGATGACCCCACCCAGCACGGCCGCGCCGCCCGCCCGCGGCGACTTCCACCCGCAGTTCATCGCCGCCTGGCTGCTGTGCGCCGTCTTCTACTTCGTGCAGTACGCGCTGCGCTCGGCACCCGGTGTGATGGTGCCCGAGCTGAGCAGCGCCTGGGGCCTGGACGCCCTGGGCCTGAGTGCGTTGCTGGGCATGTACTACTACACCTACGCGGCCTTCGCCATCGTGGCCGGCGCGATGCTTGATCGCTACGGCGCACGCTGGTCCATCCCCGCCGGCATCGCGGGCCTGGCCGTGGGCACGCTGCTGTTTGCCTGGGGCAACGAAACCGAAGCCTATGCCGGCCGGCTGCTGCAGGGCGCCGGCTCGGCCTTCTCGTTTGTGGGCGCGGTGTACCTGGCCGCGCATGGCTTTCCGGCGCGGCTGCTGGCCACCGCGGTAGGCGCCACGCAGATGTTCGGCATGCTGGGTGGGGCGGCGGGGCAGTTTGCGGTCTCGCCGTTGATCCACGGTGTGGTCACCTGGCAGCACTTCTGGCTCTATGCCGGCGTGGTGGTAGCGGTGCTGGCGGTGGTCACCTTCCTGGCCACGCCGAAAGAAGCGGCCAAGGCCGAACCCCAGGCCGGCGGTGGCTTGTTGTCGATGTTCGCGCCGTACAAGGAGGTGCTGTCCAACCCGCAATCCTGGCTGTGCGGCTTCTGCGCCGGCCTGCTGTTCCTGCCCACCACGGTGGGCGACATGATCTGGGGCGTACCGATGCTGCAGGCCGGCTTCGGGGTGGACCATGCCAACGCCGTGAACCGCGCCGCCATGGTGCCGCTGGGCTGGGTGTTTGGCGCACCGCTGCTGGGCTATGTGGCCGACCGCCTGGGCCGGCGCAAGCCGGTGCTGATCGCCAGTGCCGTGGCCATGCTGGGGTTGGCCACGGCCATGCTGTACCTGCCGGCGCATCAGGCGCCCGACTACCTGCTGGGCTTCCTGTTCGGCTTCGCCTCCGGCGCGGCCATGATTCCGTATTCGATCATCAAGGAAGTGAACCCCGACCGCATCAAGGGCAGTGCCACCGGGGCCATGAACTTCCTCGTGTTCACGCTCAGCGCCGTGGCGGCGCCGGCGGCGGGCTGGGTGCTGCAGCGCCTGTCCGGCGGCAAGGTGCTCAACCTGAGCGACTTTGAAGCCTGGGGCGCGTTCGGCCTGGGCGGCATCGCGCTGGGCCTGGTGCTGGCCTTCTTGTTGGAAGAAACCGGCTCGGCGGTGCGGCCCCTGCCCGCGGCGACGCCGGTGGCGCCCCTGCCCCACCCATTGCCCGCTTGAAAGCCCGCATGCCCCACACGCCTCATGACATGACCCCGCGGGTGAACCTCACCCACGAGCGCGGCACCGGCCCGGCCCGCACGCAACGCCCGGCCTACATCCACCTGCAAGCGCCCTGCCACCACGCCTGCCCCGCGGGTGAAGACATCCAGGCCTGGCTGGCCTTGGCGCAAGCGGGCCGACATCAAGCCGCCTGGCTGAAGCTGATGGAAGCCAACCCCTTGCCCGCCGTGCACGGCCGCGTTTGCTACCACCCCTGCGAGACCGCCTGCAACCGCAGCGAGCTGGACAGCGCCGTGAGCGTGCATGCCGTGGAGCGCTTCCTCGGCGACCTGGCCGCCGCCGAACACTGGCAGGTGCCCGTGGCGCCCGCCAGCGGCCAACGGGTGTTGATCGTGGGCGCCGGCCCCAGCGGCCTGAGTGCGGCCTACCACCTGCGCCGGCGGGGCCATGCGGTGGAGATCCATGAAGCCGGCGCGGTGGCCGGCGGCATGATGCATGTCGGCATCCCCGCCTACCGGCTGCCGCGGGCCGACCTGATGAAGGAGGTGCGCCGCATCGAAGCCATGGGCGCGACGATTCGGCTCAACACCCCCGTGAGCGATGTAGCCGCCGCCCGCCAGGCCGGTGGCTTCGACGCGGTGTACCTGGCCATCGGCACCCAGCTCGCCAAGCGCATCGACATCCCCGCCCGCGATGCCAGCCACCTGCTCACCGCACTGGGCCTGCTGCACGACACCGATGCCGGCACACCGCCCCAACTGGGCCGCCGCGTGGCCGTGGTGGGCGCCGGCAACACCGCGATGGACGCCGCCCGCACCGCCAAGCGGCTGGGCGCCGATGAAGCCGTGATCGTGTTCATCAGCGACCGCGCCCACATGGAAGCCCTGGCCTTCGAAGCCGCCGAAGCGGTGGCCGAGGGTGTGCAGATCAAGTGGCTCAGCAGCGTGCGCCGCCTCGATGAAGGCAGCCTGCAGCTGGAGCTGATGGCACTCGATGCGCAAGGCGTGCCGCAGCCCACCGGCCGCTTTGAAACCCTGGCAGCAGACGCCGTGGTGATGGCCGTGGGCCAGCAGGCCGACAGCGCCTTCTTGCACACCCTGCCCGGCGTGGTGTTCAAGCCGGATGGCACGGTGCAGGTCGATGCGCAGCACATGACCGGCGCACCCGGCGTGTTTGCAGGTGGTGACCTGGTGCCCGGCCCGCGTACCGTGACCTCGGCCGTGGGCCAGGGCCGCCAGGCCGCGCAGCACATCGATGCCTGGCTGGCCCGTGCCACGCGGCCGGCAGCACCACCGGCTGCTGCCCAGCCGCTGGTGAGCTTTGCCATGCTGCACCTGCCGATCTACACCGATGCCCGGCCCAGCCCGCAAAGCGAAGCGCCGATGGCCGAGCGGCTGCACAGCTTTGACGAGATCGTGGGCGGCCTCAGCGCCGCAGGCGCGCTGCATGAAGCTCAGCGCTGCCTGTCCTGCGGCAGCTGCTTTGAGTGCGACCACTGCTACGCCGCCTGCCCCGAACACGCCATCGTCAAGCAGGGCCCCGGCCTGGCGTACCGCATCGACTTCCAGCGCTGCACCGGCTGCGCGGTGTGCGTGGCGCAGTGCCCCTGCCATGCCATGGAGATGGTGCCGGAACCGCTGCCTGCGGCCTTGACGACAGCCACCACGAAAGCGACCGCCTGATGGCACAGACCACCACCCTCGACGGCAACACCGCCGTGGCCCATGTGGCTTACCGCGTCAACGAAGTCTGCGCCATCTACCCGATCACGCCGTCGTCCACCATGGCCGAGCTGGCCGACCAATGGGCCAGCGAAGGCGCCACCAACCTGTGGGGCCACGTGCCCGTGGTGCAGGAGATGCAAAGCGAAGGCGGCGCCGCCGGCACGGTGCACGGCGCGTTGCAGGCCGGTGCGCTCACCACCACCTTCACCTCGTCGCAAGGGCTGCTGCTGATGCTGCCCAACATGTACAAGATCGCCGGCGAGCTGACGTGCACCGTGTTCCATGTGGCGGCCCGCTCCATTGCCACGCAGGCGCTGTCGATCTTTGGTGACCATTCCGACGTGATGGCGGTGCGGCCCACCGGCTTTGCGCTGCTGTCATCGGCCTCGGTGCAGGAAGCGCATGACAGCGCCCTGATCGCGCAGGCCGCCACGCTGCAAAGCCGCGTGCCCTTTGTGCACTTCTTCGATGGCTTTCGCACCTCGCACGAGATCAACACCATCACGCTGATCGACGATGCGCACATCCGCGCCATGATCGATGACAACCTGGTGCGCGCCCACCGCGCCCGCGCGCTGAACCCCGAGCACCCGTTCATCCGCGGCACGGCGCACAACCCCGACACCTTCTTTCAAGCGCGCGAAAGCGTCAGCCCCTACTACGCCCGCGTGCCCGCCATCGTGCAGGGCGCGATGGACCAACTGGCCGCGCTCACCGGCCGGGCCTACCACCTGTTTGACTACAGCGGCGCGCCCGATGCCGAGCGCGTGGTGATCGCCATGGGCACCGGCGCGCAGACGGCCGCACAAACCGCCCAGGCCCTGCAGGCCCAAGGCCAGCGGGTGGGCGTGCTGCAGGTGCGGTTGTACCGGCCCTTCTCTGCAGCGCACCTGCTGGCCGCGCTGCCGGCCAGCTGCACCCACATCGCCGTGCTCGACCAGGCCAAGGAACCCGGCGCCCCCGGCGAGCCGCTGTACCTGGACGTGCTGGGCACGCTGGCGCAGGCCTTTGCCAGCGGCGCACGCGCCACGATGCCGCGGGTGATCGGCGGGCGCTACGGGCTGGCGTCCAAGAACTTCAGCCCCGCCATGGCCAAGGCCGTGTTCGACGAGCTGCTGCAGCCCGCGCCCCGCAACGGCTTCACCGTGGGCATCACCGATGACGTGTCGCACACCAGCCTGTTGGCCGACCCGGCGTTCACGCTGTTGCCGCCCGGTGAAGTGCGCGCCGTGTTCTACGGCCTGGGCGCCGATGGCACCGTGGGTGCCAACAAGAACAGCGCCAAGATCATTGCCGAAGAAGCCGGCCTGCAGGCCCAGGCCTACTTCGTGTACGACTCGCACAAATCAGGCGCGCAGACGGTGTCGCACCTGCGCTTTGGCCACCAGCCCATCCGCGCGCCCTACCTGATTGACAGCGCCGGCTTCGTGGCCTGCCACGAGTTCAACTTCCTGGCCCGGCAAGACCTGCTGAAGATCGCCGCGCCTCACGCCATCTTCCTGCTCAACACCTCGCATGGGCCGCAGGCGGTGTGGGATCACCTGCCGCGCCCGGTGCAGCAGCAGATCATCGACAAGGGCCTGCGCTTGCACGTGATCGACGCCTCGGCCGCCGCGCGTGAAGCCGGCCTGCCGGGGCTGACCAACACCATCCTGCAGACCTGCTTCTTTGCGCTCTCGGGTGTGCTGCCGCGCGACGAAGGCATCGCCCACATCAAGGAGGCGATCCGCAAGTCGTACGCGCGCAAGGGCGAAGCCGTGATCGCCAAGAACAACGCGGCGGTGGATGGCGCGCTGGCGCGGCTGCACCCGGTGGTGGTGCCTGCCGCGGTGAGCAGCGTGGTTGAGCTGCCGCCCATCGTGCCCGCTGGCGCACCGGCCTTCGTGCAGGCCTTCACCGCGATGGCGCTGCGTGGCCAGGGCAATGAGATCCCGGTGAGCCTGATGCCCGCCGATGGCACCTACCCGTCGGGCACCGCGGCGTTCGAGAAACGCAACATCGCCGACTTCGTGCCGGTGTGGGACAGCGCGCTGTGCATTCAGTGCGGCCAGTGCAGCATCGTCTGTCCGCACAGCGTGATCCGCTCGCGCAGCTACGACGCGCTGCGGCTGGCGCAGGCACCGGCCAGCTTTGCCTCAGCCCCCGTCAATGCCCGCGGCTACCCCGAAGCGCGCTTCACGCTGCAGCTCTACGTGGAAGACTGCACCGGCTGCGGCCTGTGCATCGAAGCCTGCCCGGCGCACAGCCCCACCACGCCCGATCACAAGGCCCTGACGCTGACCGAGAAGGCGCCGCTGCTGGCCACCGAGCGGCTGAACATCGCCTTCTTCGAGCAACTGCCGGTGAATGACCGGGCAAGGGTGAACTTCGCTCACGTGAGCGGTGTGCAGTTCCTGGAGCCCACGTTCGAGTTCTCCGGCGCCTGCGCCGGCTGTGGCGAGACGCCGTATCTCAAGCTGCTGTCGCAGCTCTTTGGCGACCGGGCCATGATCGCCAATGCCACCGGTTGCTCGTCGATCTACGGCGCCAACCTGCCCGTCACGCCGTGGGCCAAGAACCACGAAGGACGCGGGCCGGCCTGGTCGAACTCGCTGTTCGAAGACAACGCCGAATTCGGCCTGGGCTTTCGCCTGGCGGCCGATCAGCAACTGGCCTTGGCGCTTGCGCTGCTGGCCACGCTGGCGCCGCAGGTGGGCGCCGCGCTGGCCGAGGCCATCCTGAAGGCGCCGCAGATCGAAGAATCCGACCTGCGTGCCCAGCGCCTGCGCCTGGCCGAACTGAAGGCCCTGCTGCAGCCCATCGACAGCGAGCCGGCGCGCCACCTGCTGTCGGTGCTGGATCACCTGGTGCGCCGCAGCGTCTGGCTGGTGGGCGGTGATGGCTGGGCCTATGACATCGACTACGGCGGGCTCGACCATGTGCTGGCCAGCGCGCGTGATGTGAACATCCTGATCCTGGACACCGGCGTGTACTCCAACACCGGCGGGCAGGCCTCGAAGGCCACGCCGTTTGGCGCCGTGGCCAAGTTCGCCAGCGCGGGCAAGCGCACCGCCCGCAAAGACCTGGCCTTGCAGGCCATGGCCTACGGCAACGTGTACGTGGCGCAGGTGGCCGTGGGCGCCAATGCGCAGCACACGCTGCAGGCCTTTCGCGAGGCCGAGGCGTACCCGGGGCCGTCGCTGATCCTGGCCTACAGCCAGTGCATTGCGCATGGCATCGACATGCGCCTGGGCATGCAGCAGCAGGCCCTGGCCGTGGCCAGCGGGCATTGGCCGCTGCTGCGCTACAGCCCGGCCATGCGCCAGGTGGGCGACAACCCGTTCCGGCTCGATTCACCACGGCCCAGCATCCCGTTCGAGCACTACGCGCGCAACGAGATCCGCTTCACCACGCTGGCCCGCACGCGGCCGCAGGAAGCTGCTGCAGTGATGGCCACCGCCCAACAAGCCGCCACCGACAAGTACCGCCAGTACGAAGCCCTGGCCGGCCTGCACCTCACCCCGAAAGCCTGAAAGCCTGCCATGGACCTGAGCACAAACTACATGGGCATGACCCTGCGCAACCCGCTGGTGGCCTCGTCCTCACCGCTCACCGGGCAGATGGGCAACCTGCGGGCGCTGGAAGACGCCGGCGCCGCCGCGGTGGTGTTGCCATCGATGTTTGCCGAGCAGATCGAGGCGGAAGACGAGCGGCATGCGCAGCTCACCCAGGCCGGTGCCCTCAGCTCGCCCGAGGCCACCAGCTACTTTCCGGCCCAACACGCCAACAGCAGCGCGGCCGACCACTACCTGGCCCTGATCGAAAGCGCCCGCGCGGCGCTGCACATCCCCGTGATCGCCAGCCTCAATGCCGCCGGCATGGACGGCTGGACGGGCTTTGCCGCGCAGATGCAGCAGGCCGGCGCCAGCGCCATCGAACTGAACATCCACTTCGTGCCGACCGATCTGCAGAGCAGCGGGGCCGAGGTGGAGTTTCGCTACCTGCACATCGTGCGCATGATCAAGCAGAGCGTGCAGATTCCGGTGGCGGTGAAGACGGGGCCGCACTTCAGCGCGCCCGGCCACATGGCGCGGCAGTTGGCCGAAGCGGGGGCCGATGGCCTGGTGCTCTACAACCGCTTCTACCAGCCCGACATCGACCCGGTGCGCCTGCAGATCGTGCATGACCTGGCACTCAGCCGCAGCGCCGACATGCGCCTGCCGCTGCTGTGGCTGGCGGTGCTGCACGGGCGCGTGGCGCCATCACTGGCGGCCTCCACCGGCGTGCAGCAGGCCGATGATGTGGTGAAGTACCTGCTGGCCGGCGCCGATGTGGTGATGACCACCTCAGCCCTGCTGACCCATGGCATTGACCACCTGCGCACGCTGCTGGCCGGCCTGACCGATTGGCTGGGGCAGCGCGACATGAGCCACCTGCGCCCCATGCGCGGCCTGCTGGCGCAGCGCAACGCCCGCCATCCAGAGGATTACGAGCGCGCCAACTACATCCAGATCCTGCAGGGCTACGGCGGCAGCGGCGCTACGATTGCAAGGCCTTGAGCAGGGCTTCGAACTGTGTGTGCAGGTCGTGGTCATGCGGCGTCACCGGCGGGATGGCGCGCTCAATGCCCAGCAGGGCATAAACAGCCATCTGCGCGGCGCGCACTGAATACTCCACCGTGAACACCACATCCAGCGGGATCTCGACGAACTGGCTGATGAAGGCGAAGTTCTTCGTGTCGGCCGGCACCGGCAGCGGCCGGTCACCCGGCGAGCGCGGCATGAACATGCTGGTGATGTAGGGCATGCGGCAGGGGATGCAGTTGGCCCCGGCCACGCTGGTGGCATCAAACCGCAGGTGGCCGCAAAGCTCTTGCAGGATCTCGGCGCCGCTGCAATCGGCCATCGGCTTGGCCACGAAGTTGCCCACCCGCTCGGGGTGCAGGCCGTAGCCCCAGAACACCTGCACATCGGCCGGCTGGTTGATGAAGTGCGGCTGGTGCGCCAGCACGATGGACATCAGCCAGTTCGAATCCTTGAAGGTCACCAGCCCGCCGGTGCCGGCTCTGTTGCCGCTGAAGGCCTGCATCTGATCGAAGAAGGCGCTGTTGTGCAGCGTGACCGTGAACGAGGCCCAGTTGGACTGCGCGATGTTGCTGTTGAACACCTCGGGCCGGCCAAAGGCCGGTTGCTGCGACGCCAGCTTTTCCCACAAGGTCCAGCTGCCGTTGTGGGCCTTGCTCAAGGCTGGCGGGGCCATGGTCATCGAGCCCAGGCTGGAGGCATCGGTCATCGAGCCGTTCTGCACGAACACCAGATCACCGCCTTCCAGGATGCGGGTTTCGCTGACGCCGCTCACGGTGCAATGCAGGCCGATCACGGTGAACAGGCCGTCTTCGAGCTTGTGGTCGAGATCGGTCACGGTGCAGTTTGGCAGCAGCTGCACGCCCTGCCCTTCGAGCCAGCGCTGCAGCGGCAGCACCATGGCGTCGTACTGGTTGTAGACGGTGCGCCTGACGCCGGCCAGCGTGTCGATGCGCGAGAACTCCAGCATGAAGCGGTGCAGGTAGCGGCGGAACTCCACCGCGCTGTGCCAGGGCTGGAAGGCAAAGGTGGTGGCCCACATGAACCAGAACGGGGTTTCGAAGAACGCCGGGCTCAGGTGATCGGTGATGCAGCTGTGGCCCAGCGTGGCTTCATCGGCGCGGCTGAGCTTGAGCAGCTCCAGCCGGTCTTGCATCGAGAAGCCCATCGACGCCACGGGCACCTTGGCGCGGCGGCTGTCCACCAGGCGGGCCTGGGCGTGCGAGACATGCTGCTCGTTGAAGGCCAGCGTTTCCTCCCACACCGAGCGGCCGGGCTGGCTGAGCGAGGGGATGGTTTTGAACAGATCCCAGGTGCATTCGTAGTTGTCGAAGGTGAGCATGCGCCCGCCACGCAGGCTGTAGCCGCGCTGGGCATCGCCCGCGCCGTCAAGGCTGCCGCCCATCACGGGGCCGGCGTCCATCACAGTGATCTGGGCGCCGGAGAAGCCGCCATCGCGGATCAGGAACGCAGCAGCGGCAAGCGAGCCGATGCCGCCGCCCACGAAGTAGGCCTTGGAGGTGGAACGCATGGGGTCAGTGCCTTGGGTGAATGGCGCAGGGGCGCGATGCCGTCCGGCATCGCGCGTGGCAGAAGGCGCATCAGCTTGGCGGCGCCTGGGCAGAGGCCGGCCTCAAGTGAGCAGCACGAGGTGGCCTTGCTGTCGCGCGGCCAGCACCGCTTCCACCGGCAGCGCGACCGAGCTCTGGCCGTGGGTGCCCCAGACGATGTCGATCAGCTGCTGGCTGGTCTGGTCGATCAGGCAGGGGCCCAACGGGATGTTGAGCGTGGTGCCGCTGTCGCCCAGGTAGGACACCGGGCCGGTGATGCGTGCGATGTGGGTGATGAGGGTCATGAGCTGGCTCGTCAGGTGGAGGGTGATGGGCGTGGGTTGACGCACATGACCGCAATGGACCGGCGGCCTCACCGATGCGCGTTCGTGGCGTGACTTGGAGCTTCGGGGGGCCGCCGATGTGGGTCTGTGCGATGCCGCACGCTGGACGCGCTCGCGTTGCCGTCCCACCGGAAGCGGGCGCCTCCCCGTGGTTGACGCAACGCAATCGCGTGCACAAAGGGTTGCGGCGGGTGGCCACGGGGTGCGGCAACGAACAGATGACGTGGGGTGCATTGCCCACACTGCCGCATGAACTTGCCCAGCCCGCTCGCGCCGCTCGCACCGCCCGTGCTGATCGTGGCTAACGCTCGACCCGGCGTCCCACGCCTGATGTCACGTCAACGCGGCGGCCTGTTGATGCTGAGGGCCATCACCAGCCAGGTGCGGCGCTCGCTGCCGTCACGGCGACTGGCGCGCAGCGTGGCGCGTCGCCAAGCCGCCTTGCTGGACGACTCCCAAATGAACGCGCCGTGCCTGTGAACCCAGGCTCTACGGACCCCAGGCACGACACACGCAGCACCCCGCTGCACAACCCCGAAGAAAGCACGTCATGAAGAAGAACCCATTGATCGCCAAGCTCACCTTGCTCACGCTGGCCACTGCACTGTGCAGTGCGGGCCCGGCCGCGGCCCAGGTGGCGGGCTCGTCCACCGCCGTGGGCGTGGCCGTGCTCACGTCCACCCAGATCGCCTCGGGCTGGAGCGTGAAGAAGACCCTGCTGGGCAAGCATGTCTACAACGATGCCGGGCAGAAGGTGGGCGAGGTGGAAGACCTGATCATCTCGCCGGACAAGAGCGTCTCCTATGTGATCGTGGGGGCCGGCGGCTTCGTTGGTCTAGGCCGTCACGACGTGGCCATTCCGGTCAAGCAGATCCAGGATCAAGGTGGCAAGCTGGTGTTGGCCGGTGCCACGAAGGAGTCGATCAAGGCCCTGCCCGCGTTCGACTACGCGCCGGACAACGCCAAGCGCGACCAGTTCATTGCCGCGGCCGAGCAGGACATCGCCAAGGGCAAGGCCAAGCTGGTGGCGCTGGAGAAGCAAACAGGCGCTGCAGCCACCAGCGCCAAGACCCAGTTGGAGACGCAGATCACTGCGCTGCAAGGCGATGTGAAAACCGCCGAAGCCAAGCTGGGTGAGCTGAAGCAGGCGGCCACTGATCACTGGCAGGAGTTTGCTGCCAGCGTGAGTGCTGCCACGGCCCGCGTGCGCAAGGCGCTGTGAGCGCCTGGCCGGGTCACGCCGGCCAGCGCGGCCTCAGCGCGGTGCGCTGCTGAGTGGTGGCGGGGCCCCCAAAGCGGGGCCTCAGCGATAGGTCAGTCGACTGTCTGAGATGACACAGGTTCGGCCACAAACCAGCTGTGTTGCAGCGTTTGCGCCAGACGCTCGTGGAAGCCAGCGTCATGCACAAAGTGGAAGCCCTCCCGCGGGTGAGGCTCCCCTGGCAATGCGGGGCTGGCGCGCCCAGCCGGCGCGGCTGGCAGGATGATCTGGTGGTACGGGTCAGACTTGATGCGGTGGGTCTTGGTCATGCTTTCAATCTACGCGTGCCAGAGCCCAGGGTCTGTGCGCGGGAGCACACGGCGCACCACGCAACATCAGAGGGCGCGCACCTCATCGGCCGCGGCCAGCACGCTCAGCCGATCCACCGCGGTGAAGATGTCCAACGGCACATCCACCGCAAAGTGGTTCTCGTACCAGCACACGGCATAGGGCAGGTAGAGCGGGCCGAGGGTGCGCTCGGCCAGCACCTGGTCTCCGGTTTGCAGCAGCACCGACACCGCAGACGGTGCCTTCATCGGCGCGGTGTCATCACCAAACACCTCAAACGACAGCAGCAGCTTGGCACCGGGCTGGCCGCCCTCCGTGGCCTTCACCAGCGTGGCCCGCAGGTTCTGGAAACGGCGGCCGATCTTGTCGCCGTCCAACAATTGCATGGCCTCGGCCAGCTTGCCCTTCTTGACCTCGGTGCTGTCGGTCAGGGGCACGCCCAGGTCAGCCAGGCCGTTGGTCTTGGCGGGTTTGAGATCGAAGGTGAAGGTGGCGGGCAGCAAGGCGGCCATGGCAAGGCTCCAGTAGGGGTATAGAAAGTCGATGCGCTGACGCCGCCCAGTGCGACCCACGATGCATGACGCCGGTGCAGCCCAGCAAACGCCGTGGATCCGGCTCTGCCGGTCCGCTGGTGTTGCCCCCTTGAGGGGGCGCGCGCAGCGCGTAGGGGGGGATCAATGATCAATGGCATCGGCATCGCCTTCCATGGCGGCGAGTTCGCTGCGCAGGTCGTCCATGTCGAGCAGGCGGGCGTGTTCGATCACCTTCTCCAACGATGCCGAGGGCAGCGCGCCGCTTTCGCGGATCACCATGATCTTTTCCCGGATGATCATCAGCGTGGGCACCGAGCGGATGTTGAAGGCGCTGGCCAGACCGGCTTCGGCATCGGTGTCGATCTTGCCGAAGACGATGTCGGTGTGCTTGGCGGCGGCGGCTTCGAACACCGGCGCAAAGCCTTTGCAGGGGCCGCACCAGGTGGCCCAGAAATCGAGCACGACGATGGGGTGGGTTTCAACGACCTCGTTGAAGTTGGCTTCGGTGATGGTGAGTGTGGCCATGGCACAAGGGGCTTGAAGGAGCAATCTCAGGAGGCCGAAGCGGCGCGCTCGGGAATGCGCTCGGTAGTGCGCTCGGTGATGCACTCGGTGATGCGCATCTCCAGCCGATCGGCGGCTTGCAGCACGGCCTTGGCACGGCTGCGCATCAGCGCCAGCATCTCGGCCAGCAGTTGATCGGGCGGCGCCTCGGCCACGCCCTCGCCCACCAGCCAGCAGGCCAGCGCGGCTTCGTCGCGGCCCAGGGCGCGGGCGGTGTCGCGTTGCCAGTCGCTGCCGTAGAGCAGGCGCGCGGCGTCACGAAACCAGGTGCGGGCCGGGTCATCGTCAGGCTGGCTGGACGGGCTGGGCGCGTCTGCTGCCGGCAGCACCGCGTCTTCTTCCATCGCCTCGGCCAGGCGCGAGATCTCGGGCAGCACCGAGCGCACCAGCTCTGCCCCGGCCAAGGGCACGTGCCAGCAGCGCAGATCAGCGCGCCAGCGGGCCTGCGGCACCCAACGCAGCATGCGCTGCAAGGTTTCGCTGTAGCCGGCCTGGATCACGATGCCGTCGGCCTGCACACGCACCCAGCGGTTGGCCGGGAACGGGTGAGCCGCCAACGCGGCCCGGGCCTCGTCGTCGGTGCGCATGGCCCGTCAATCCTCAGCGGCGCGAGGTGTCGCCACCGCCGATGATGAGGTTGAACACCTGGCGCAGCAGCAACAGCTCGGTGGGGTTGCTGCCGCGCAGCTCGCTGATGGGCTTGAACACGCCTTCGTCGGGCGCGATCAGCTTGGCCGGGGCCTCGAAGGTGGTGAAGCGCAGCAAGTGCACGCGCTGCGGGCCGGCATCGCTGTCAAGCCATTCGTTGAAATCGTCCATGGTGACGATGTCTTCGGGCAGCACCTGGAAGTGGTCGATGGCGGCTTGCAACATCGGCGCGCCATCATGCGCGGCATCGATGGCGGCCGGCGCGGCCACCTGTTTGGCTGATTCAGGCAGCGGCGTGGGCCACAACAGGCTGCGATTGGGCCAGCGGGCAAAGACCAGGGCGGTGCTGTAGCTGTCGAAGTGACAGAGGATCACCCGGTTGAGGTCGAAAAGAGCGGATGACTCCGTGGACATGAGACCTCGGCGGGCTGGTGGGCGATGAAGGCATCTTAGGAAACCTGCTCGCTCACAGCCCGGCGGGCATCAAGTGCCTGAGTAAGGCAGACAGGATCTGCGCACTCAGGCCACGCGCCCGGCGCCTGGCGACGATACTGCCGCCCTTGCGCACCCAGCCCAGCCGCGTGCCACGCGGCGGACACTGCTCAGTGCGCAACCTCGAACACGCTCACCGCTTCGGCCAGCTCCTGCGCCTGGCGACGCAGGCTTTCTGCAGCGGCCGATGATTCCTCGACCAGCGCCGCGTTCTCTTGCGTCATGCGATCAAGCTGGTTCACCGCATCGTTGATCTGGCCCAGGCCGGTGGACTGCTCGTTGGTGGCCGTCGAGGTGTGGCTGATGATCTCGGAGACCTGCTGCACCGAAGCCAGAATCTCGTTCATCACCTTGCCGGCATCGTTGACCAGCGACGAGCCGGATTCCACCCGGTCGACGCTGTTGCCGATCAGCCCCTTGATCTCGCGCGCAGCCTCGGCGCTGCGCTGGGCCAGGGCCCGCACTTCGCCCGCCACCACGGCAAAGCCACGGCCTTGATCACCCGCGCGGGCAGCTTCTACCGCCGCATTGAGCGCCAGCAGGTTGGTCTGGAAGGCAATGCCATCGATCACGCCGATGATGTCGCCGATGCGGCGCGATGAATCGCTGATTTCGCCCATGGTGGACACCACCTGGCTCACCACCTGGCTGCCACGCGTGGCAGCGCTGGCGGCGGTGCTGGCCATGGCGTTGGCCTGCTGAGCCGACGTGGCTGAGGCGCGCACCACGGCTGAAAGCTCTTCCATGGAGGCTGCAGTCTGTTGCAGGTTGCTGGCTGCCTCTTCGGTGCGGCGCGACAGCGAATCGCCACCGCGGGCAATCTCGGTGCTGGCCGAACTGATGCTCTGCGACGAGTCACGCACCAGCGCCACCACCTGCCCGATGCTGCCCAGCATGTTGGTGAAGGCCTTGCCGCCTTCGGTGTGCACCGCGGTCTGCGCCACGCTCAGGTCGAGCTTGCCTTGGGCATCCACGGCATGGATCAGGTCCACCAACTCGTCACCTTGGCGCGCCAGGCGTGCCAGCATCAAGGCCAGGTAGACCTCCAGCGAGGTTTGCACCACCACGTAGCCGGCATGCATCACGATCTTCAGGAAGTTGGGCTCGGGGGTGCAATAGACACCCCAACCCATCGCCTGCAGCCGGTCAAAGGCGACGTGGTGCACGGCAAAGAAGCCCGCCACCGCCACGATGGGCCGCCAGTCGCGGTACACCATCACCAACGCCAGCAGGGCAAAGACACCGAAGTGAAACTCCAGCGTACCGCGCCCCAGGTCGATGTGCAGCGCCACAGACGCCGCAGCACTGAGACAGATCACCAGCCGCGACAACAACGTGCCGCGGGCCATGGCATAGGCCCCGAAGGACGTGGCAAGCAGGCCACCCGACACCAGCACGGCCAGGAGCATGCCGCCGTAGTAGCTGGCAATGGCCAGCGCCGCCACCGACGACAGCGCCAACGTGACCAGCAGCGCCCGGTCACCAAAGATCGCATGGTCGGAGGGGCCGGAGGAGCGGCCCCCACGAGGGGTCGAAGAGGCCGCAGTTTCAGAAAAATGGGTGTTCATTGGCGTTCACAGAAATGAGGTGCTACGAACCTATTTCTGCATTTGATCCCCAAACTTGAGGGTTTGGGCCGCACTGCCCCGTCGCCAGCCCGGCGGCCGCGCGACTTCTGAACACATTGCGTCAGGGTTCCGCCACCCCGAACCGTCGCACTACCCAGCGATGCCCGTTGGCACCGGAGGCAGGCGCCGCTCATCGGAAAGGTGCCTCCACCGCACACGGCCATGAGCAACGTCAAACGCCCCAGGCCAGGGGCTCGCAAGAATGCTTGCAGAACCGACCACCAGCGCAGCTGCGTGGCCCCTGACCCGAGGAGACACCCATGCCCACCGATGCCTTGTCGCCCGCCGAACTGATGCAGGACCACGCCCGGCTGTCACGCCTGGTGGAGAGCCTGCGCCGCCTGGTGTCCAGTGGCCGCTGGCGCTGGCCCGGTGCCGCGCAGGACAGCCTGCACCGGCGGCTGCAAGCGCTGGCGCGGCTGGAAGCCCGGCGCCATGAAGGCGCGCCATGGCAGGCCCTGCTGGCGCACGGTGGTCATGCCCCCTGCGACCCGCGCTGGCTGGCCCAGGCGGTGCGGTCTTTGCGGGCCGTGAAACAAGGCGATGCATCGGCCGCGGCCGATGTGGTGCTGCGGTCACTGAGCTATCTGACTGCGCTGGATCGGCAGTTGATGGCCGCCACGGCATGGATCAACAGCGTGACCTTGCCAACCCCCAGCACGCGACAGATCGAGGTGGCGGCAGCGCCGACAAGCGGAGACACCAGCCGGCCCGCCACCCGCCTGCCGGCCCCCGCTGCGCAGCCCGCTGCAGCACGCCAAGCGGCCTGAGGGCCGCGCCGGGTCAGGCGTCGGTCGGAGCCGGCGTCGGGGCCGATGCGGGTGTCGGTGTCGGCACCCAGGATTTCAGCGCCCGCAGCAGCGGGCGTTTCTTCGACTGATGCGCCTGCATGCGGCGCAGGATGTCGTCCAGCGTGCGCATGGCCTCCTGGATGTGCGGGCCCTTGTTGAGCATCACGCATTCGGCGCGCTCGCCCATGGCGGCGTCGCTGATCTCGGCGCGCGACGGCAGCCCCGTCTTGGCCAGCGTTTCCAGCACCTGGGTGGCCCAGACCACCGGCATGTGCGCGGCCTCGCAGGCCCAGAGGATCTCTTCCTGCACCTCGGCCATGCGCTCGAAGCCGCATTCCACCGCGAGGTCGCCGCGGGCGATCATCACGCCGGCGGCGGGGCAGGTCAGCGCGGCCATCAGCATCTCGGGCAGTTGTTCGAAGCCACGGCGGGTTTCAATCTTCAGGATCAGGCCCACCCGCGGCGCGCCCAGCGCCACCAAGCGGGCACGCAGGCGATGCACGTCATCGGCCGATTGGGCGAAGGACAGGCCCGCGATGTCGGCGATCTGGGCCACCACGGCGAGGTCTTCCAGATCCTTGTCGGTGAGGGCGGGCAGGTTGAGCCGGGTATCGGGCAGGTTGATGCCCTTGTCGGCCGCCAGGCGCTCGCCTTCGGCACGGGCATGGGTGATCTGCACGGCAGCCTCTTGGCGCGCCGCGCTGCGCACGATGCCGCCGATCTTGCCGTCGTCAAACCAGATCTGGTCGCCTTCACGCACCTGGTCCAGCGCCTCGGGCAGCGTGCAGGCCACGGTGGCCACCTGCAAGGTGCGGCCCTCGGCATCGCGCACCACGTCATGGCCCAGGCCATCGGCCACCAGGCGCACATAGTCGCCCCGTTGCAGGTGCAGCAGGCCGGGTGCGGCCGGCACGCCGCTCAGCCGGCACTTGCGCGAGGCGCCCGCTTTGCCGTTGACACGCAGCACGGTGTCGGGCGTGAGGTAGGCGGTCTGCTCGGTGCTGAGCAGCACGGCACCGTCCTTCACGGCCGCCACGTGAAGCTCACGCTCTGCGTCGCGGGCATCCGTCAGCTCGATGCGCTCGCCCACGCGCAGCCGGGCCAGCCAGGCCTCGGGCACGTCCAGGCAGGGCACGGCCCAAGGCAACACGCCCGTGGTGCCCGCTGCGCGCAGCGCCAGCCGCGCCGGCTGCGTGACCCGGCCGAAGGCATCGCGCTGTGGCTTGACCTTGAGCACGGCCGGGCCCGGCGCGATGGGGCCGGTGCGCAGCTTGGGGCCACCCAGGTCCATCAGGATCTTCACCGGCCGGCCCGCCGCGTCGGCCGCCTGTCGCACCCGCTCGGCCATGGCCCGCCAGGCATCGGGCCCGTCATGGGCGCAGTTGATGCGGGCGATGTCCATGCCGCCGCGCACCAGGCCGTCGATCAGGCTCTCGTCGCTGGCAGCCTCGCTGGGCAGCGTCATCATGATGCGCGTGTGCCGGCCCACCGGCGGCGGGCCAAACAGCGCCTGCGCATGCTGATCCAGCAGCGCGCGGCCCCGCTTGTAGCCGGCGGGCTCGTCGCGGCGATGGGCGGTCCAGTCGCGATGGCAGAGCTGGTGCAGGATGCCCAGCACCTTGTCCAGGTTGGCCAGCACATGGGTTTCCGAGCGGCCCAAGGACGACAGGCCCAGCGTGGCCAGGCGCTCCTGCAGCGCGCGCAGGTCAAAGCGCCGCAGGGCCAGGTAGTGCGCCAGGTTCAGGGCGCTGGCGGTGTGGGCGCGGTCCACGCCGTGCAGCGTGGGCGCCAGACGGGTCTCGTTGGCAAGCATGGCCGATCGCAGCGCCCACAGCTCTTCGATCAACGCCTCGCAGGCCGCTGGATCCCACACCTCGGTGTCATCGCGCAGCTTCTTGGCTTTCATCCCACTCTCCCGGTACAGCATTGGCTTCTACGAGGCATTGTTGCGGCGACCCATCGTCAGCGCGATGACAAAGTGATGACAGCGCACCCGGCCTTGCGTCCACGCAAGACCGGCCACCGCCAAGGGCTGGTGACATCGTTCTGTCATCGTTCAAGCCGCCTGCCTCACCCATGATCGGCCCCCTCGCCCACGCCTGCCCGCCGAGCCATGTCCGACCTTGCCGAACGCGCCCTGCACACCCGCATCGGCCGCTCTGTTGAAGCGCTGCGCCGCAGCTTCCTCGACAACCTGTTCTACGTCACCGGCCGCACGCAAGCCGATGCCAGCCCGGTGGAGCTGTACACCGCCCTGGCCCATGTGATCCGCGACCGGCTGCTGGCGCGCTTCATCGCCTCGCAGCAGCAGTACCAGGCGCAAGCCGTGCGCACCGTGGCGTTTCTGTCGGCCGAATACCTGCTGGGGCCGCAAGGGGGCAACAACCTCCTGAGCCTGGGCCTGTGGGACGGCATGAAAGAAGCGCTCGACGGCCTGGGCCTTGATCTGGACACCCTGCTCGACGTGGAAGAAGAGCCCGGCCTGGGCAACGGCGGCCTGGGCCGGCTGGCAGCCTGCATCATGGATTCGCTGGCCACGCTGCAGATCCCGGCCATCGGCTACGGCCTGCGCTACGAATACGGCATCTTTGACCAGACCATCCGCGACGGCTGGCAGGTGGAAGTGGCCGATGCCTGGCTGCGCAACGGCAACCCGTGGGAGCTGCCGCGCCAGCTGCGGTACCCCGTGCGCTTTGGTGGCCACACCGAGCAGTGGCAGGACGACGACGGCCAATTGCGGGTGCACTGGGCCGGCGCCACCACGATCTACGGCGTGGCCTACGACACGCCCATCCTCGGCAGCGGCGTGTTCAACGTGAACCTGCTGCGGCTGTGGAAATCAGAAGCGCGCGAATCCTTCGACATGCAGGCCTTCAACACCGGCGACTACTACGGCGCGGTGAATGACATGGTGATCGCGCAGAACCTCACCAAGGTGCTGTATCCCAACGATGAACCCGCCGCCGGCAAGGCCCTGCGGCTGCGTCAGCAGTACTTCTTCGTCTCCTGCTCGCTGCAGGACATGATCCACCAGGCCCTGCAAGACGTGCCGCCCGGTGATGCGCCCGCGCGCCTGCAGCGCCTGCACCGGTTCGCCGAACGCTTTGTCGTGCACCTGAACGACACCCACCCCGCCATGGCCATTGCCGAATGCATGCGCCTGCTGGTGGACGAACACGGCCTGCCCTGGGACACCGCCTGGTCCATCACCCGCGAGGCCTTTGCCTACACCAACCACACGCTGCTGCCCGAGGCGCTGGAGACCTGGCCGGTGGCGCTGCTGCAGCAGACGCTGCCGCGCCACCTGGAGATCATCTACGAGATCAACCAGCGCTTCCTCGACGAGATGCGCATGCGCTTCCTGCACGACCCGGCGCGCCTGGCCCGCCTGTCACTCATCGACGAAGGCACAGGCGGCGGCGAGCGGCGCGTGCGCATGGCCCACCTGGCCTGCGTGGGCAGCCGCACCATCAACGGCGTGGCGCCGATGCACACCGACCTGCTCAAACACACGGTGCTGCGCGACTTCCACGACGCCTGGCCGGAGAAGTTTCAGAACAAGACCAACGGCGTGACACCGCGGCGCTTCATCGCACTGGCCAACCCGCCGCTGGCGGCCCTGATCGACGAGGTGATCGATGGCGACTGGCTGCAGCACCTGGACCGCCTGGCCGGGCTGGAAGCCCATGCTGACGCACCCGCCTTCCAGGCCCGCTGGCGCGCGATCAAGCGCCAGGCGAAGCAGCGGCTGGCCGCGCACATCCAACACAGCCAAGGGCTGCAACTCGACCCGGACAGCCTGTTTGACGTGCAGGCCAAGCGCATCCACGAATACAAGCGCCAGCACCTGGGCCTGCTGCATGTGCTGCACCTGTACCAGCAGCTCAAGGACGCACCGCACACTGAAGTGGCACCACGCACCTTCGTCTTCGGCGGCAAGGCCGCGCCGGGCTACCACCTGGCCAAGCTGATCATCAAGCTCATCCACGCCGTGGCCGAGGTGGTGAACCACGACCCGCAGGTGAACCGGGTGCTGCAGGTGGTGTTCGTGCCCGACTTCAACGTCAAGCAGGCGCAGCGCGTGCTGCCGGCAGCCGACCTGTCGGAGCAGATCTCGATGGCCGGCAAGGAAGCCTCGGGCACCGGCAACATGAAGATGATGATGAACGGCGCGGTGACCATCGGCACGCTGGACGGCGCCAACGTGGAGATCCTCGACGCGGTGGGAGAGGCCAACTTCTTCCTCTTTGGCCACACCGAGCCGCAGCTGGGCGCATTGCGCGCTGCGGGGTATCACCCCCGAGCACGCTATGAACAGGACGAGGCCCTGCGCAATGCCGTTGACCTGATCGGCTCGGGCCTGTTCTCGCACGGCGACCGCGCGCTGTTCGCGCCCTTGATCGACAGCCTGCTGAACCACGACACCTTCATGGTGTGCGCCGATTTCCAGCCCTACCTGGCTGCCCAGGCCCGCGTGAGCGAAGCCTGGGCTCAGCCGGCCCGCTGGGCCCGCATGTCGATCATGAACGTGGCCCGCTCGGGGCGTTTTTCATCCGACCGCACCGTGGCCGAGTACAACGCCGACATCTGGCATGTGCCGCCCCAGCCGGTGCGGCTGGCGTGAGCCGGCTCAGGGCAGCACGCGGCCCGGGAACAGCGTCTTGAGCCGCTCGTGAAAGATCTCTGAGAAGCGCTTGAAGCCGGCGCGCCCAGGATGCAGCTCGTTATGCCATGACGCCGGCTCTGGCGCCAAGGTGCCTTGGGCATTGATGAAGCTCACCAGCGAGTGGCTTTCAAGCGACTGCAGCATGGCTGCAAACTGTTGCAGCATCACCTTCACCACCGCGAAGGCGCTGTCCCGGTCAGGGAAGCCGCGCAGATCGAAGGTGGGCTTGAGCCAGGGCCCCAGGTGGCAGATGCCGCGGCCATCGGGGATGGCGAAGTCGTAGCCGTGGAAGACCAGCCAGGTGTCGGGGCTGAGCCGGTCGCGCAGCGTGATCAGGTCCTCATAACCGGCGCGCACCAGCGCCAGCGCGGCCTCAAAGCGCGCCGTGTGGATCTGTTCTTGCGGCTTGAGCGCGGGGTCGAAATTCTTGATCCACAGGGCCATCGGGTTGTCGACGATGTCGTTGCCGCCGCCAGAGAACAGCAGCACATCCCAGTGGCCGCCGGCCGGGCAGCCCTCCTGCAACTGCTTGGCGAGGATCTTGCGCTCTGCCACGCCCATCATGTAGCGCACCTCGTCGCCGGCCTTGGCCAGGTTGAGGATGGGCAGGCCCACGCGGTGCTCCAGGTGCGGGATCACGCCGCCGCCGAACAGCGGCACCGGGTAGTCAAACCATGAATCGCCTTCGGCCAGGATCTGCAGCGGCCGCACTGGCAGGCCCTTGGTGGCTCTGGCGGCCTTGACGCCCTTGGCCGCCGGCTCAGGCTGCAGGCCCTTCACACCGCGCTGCTTCATCAGCGTCATGGTGGCCTTGTAGTCGCGCACCTGCTGCTTCACGGCTTGCCGGTGCTGCTGGTCCAGCCGCTGGCGCTCGATGGCCACCGTGCCGGGAGTCATCGCTGCGGGCGGCGCGGGCTTGGCCAGCGGCTTCGCCGCCACGCCCTTGGCACGCGGCGCCGCCTTCGAGGCCACCGCCCGCTTGGCCGCCACCCAGGCCTTGGCCTGCGCCAGCGTCACGGGGCCGGCGCTGGCTGCGGCTGAGCGCGGGGCTGCGGCTGAGCGTCCCGCCTTGGTCTTGGTGTTGTGCTTGGTGGTTGCCACCGCCTGCTTGTCGGCCTTGCCCTTTTTCTCGGCCTTGGCTTTCGATTCGCCCTTCTTCGTCTTGCTCATGGAGACCTCCTGGGGATGAATGGCGCCTCGAACCCGGCGCTGGCCCATTCTCACGATCCCCTTCGAGCTGGCAGATGACAGCGCAGCGACGAACGCGAACTTGTCCAGGATCGCACGAAGCGGCCCGCACGAGCCGGCGCGCCCCCTAGCACCAACCCTGCTTGCCAAGCCGTTGAAACGGCTGCACCATTCATAAAACAACTGTTTGTTTTATGGCCCGACAAGGGCTGCCCACCCTGGAGATCGGTGCATGGGTCAATCGCTTTCCCCGCGGGCGCTCGATGTCGAGCCGTCCATTGCCAGCGTGCTGGCCGCCAAGATGCGCAAGCGCGGCTCGGGTGCTTACCGGCCGCGCAGCGAAGCCGATGTGCTGCCGCTGCTGCAGCGCTATGTTGCGCAGCAGCCGGGCTTCGAGCGCCACCAGGTCAGCCAGGTGGCGCGGCTGGCCGGCGGTGCCTCGAAGGAGCAGTTCCGCTTCGACGTGACCGGGCCCGACGGGCAGGCCCAGCGCCTGGTGCTGCGCATGGACCCGCCCGAGTCGGTGGTGGAAACCAGCCGGGTGCGCGAGTTCCAGGCGCTGCGCGCCTTCGAAGGCGTGGTGCCCGTGCCGCGCGCCATCTGGATGGACGCCGACGGCGAGCACTTCGGGACGCCCGCGCTGGTCACCGCCTTTGTGCAGGGCGTCACCAAGCCGGCGGGTGCGCCGGGCGGCAATGTTTCGGGCCTGGGCATCAATGTGGGCGAATCTTGGCGCGACGTGCTGGCCGAGCCCTTCATGCGCCACCTGGTGGCCATCCACCACTTCAACTGGCGCCAGGCTGACCTGCAGGCCTACGCCGTGCCCGACGCCGACCCCCAGCAGGCCGCGCGGCGCCAGATCGACTGGTGGACGCAGGTGTGGCTGGAAGACGCCGTCGACCCCGACCCCCTGATGCCTGCGGTGGAAGGCTGGCTGCGCGACAACGCCCCGGCCTGCACCGACTTTGTCTTCTGCCACAGCGACTACCGCACCGGCAACTACCTGATCGACGAAGGGCAGCGCACCATCTCGGCGGTGCTCGACTGGGAGCTGGCCCACCTGGGCGACTTCCACGACGACGTGGCCTGGGTCACCTGCAAGGTGTTCGGCCACCTCGATGAACAGGGCCGCTTCCTGGTGTCGGGCCTGATGCAGCGCCAGCAGTTCCTGGACCGCTACATGCAGCTCAGCGGCCGCCGCATCGATGCGAAGACCCTGCACTTCTACGAGGTGCTCAACAGCTACAAGGTGTGCGTGATCATGCTGGCCAGCGCCTACCGCACCGCCGTGGAAGCCCACAACCACCAGAACGTGCTGCAGACCTGGCTGGTGCCCTGCGGGCATGTGTTCGTCTCCGAGGTGTGCCGCCTCATTGACCAGGGGCCCCGCGCATGACACCGTCCATCACCTACCGCATCGACAGCCTGATCCAGGCCCTGAACGACATCGTGCTGCCCGCCGTCGAGGCCGACAAGAGCCTGGCCCGCGAGCAGGGCCAACTGGTGGTAGCGCACCTGCACCTGATGAAGCGCCAGCTCGCGCAGGCCGATGCCTTCGACCGCATGGAACTCGACGCCGCGCGCAGCTTGGGCGCCCAGCTGCTGCAACAGGCCCGTGACGATGCCACCCTCGCGGCAGCCAGTTCGTCATTGCAGGATGCCCTGACCCGCAGCAGCACGCACCAGCCCGATCTCCAGGGCGCGATCCGCGCCCTCAACGGGGCCATCGAGCAGCATGTGCGCACGGTGCGTCAGCTGGCCGGGCGCCACAGCATCGACGCCATGACCGCGGCCGTGCTGGCCCACGGCCGCGAACAGTCGCGCCGCAACCGCATCTGGTTTGGCGGCAACGGCTTCGATGCCGAGCAGGACAGCCTGCCCGGTATCGACACCCTCTTTGCCGCCGGCCAATGACCGGCCCCGCGC
>Ga0209066_10000925_pt1 | contig 40370 bp, 41 predicted proteins | sample All_14_2_FD_187198 | JGI IMG/M metagenome (GOLD analysis project Ga0209066, IMG submission 187198) | Freshwater microbial communities in response to fracking from Pennsylvania, USA - Allegheny Zone_MetaG_DW_15 (SPAdes) (version 2) ... | reverse complement strand
GATGCCGGCCTTGGCTTGCTGCACGGCTTGGCCGCCGGTCAGGGCGCCCAGGCAGTTGACGTACGGGGTGTTGTTGACCAGATCCCACAGCTTCTCGGCGCCGCGACGGGCCAGGGTGTGTTCAACCTGGAACGAGCCACGCAGACGGACGACGTCAGCAGCGGAGTAACCGCGCTTGATGCCCTTCCAGCGGGGGTTTTCTGCCCAGTCTTTTTCCAGGGCGGCAATTTGCTGTTCGCGAGTGCTCATGTGTATTCCTCAAGAGTTGGGTTGGGAAATCAGGTTTTTGCGCCGAAACATTACTGCTTCTGCGATGTCCGAGAGTATAGAGAAAATCATGCAGGGCAGCAATGGTCTTATATAAGACATAAGACAAAATTATTTCATTTTAAAACAATGGTCTGCGTTTTATTTTTCACGATACGAAATGTTATTTGTGCCGGTGAAATGCGTTGCAGCATTTTTTCCCGTTGCTTTCCTTGATCTTTATGCTTGACCTCGTCAGTCAACAGGGATTGAATTCGACAAATTTATAAAATTCTGGTGATTCGTATGGAATTTATCAAACGCCTCTACGACTGGAACGAGCGCACCTTCTGGAACTCGTTGACCAAGAAGTTGATGAGTTTTCTGCTGCTGTTCTTCATCGATCTGGGTTATCTCGGGATTTACGTGCACCAGAAGCGGATGGTGGCCGAAGAGCTGGCAAAGTCCGGCGCGGCGTCCGATGTCCTGCAGCGCCTGGCCGAGAGCCTTGATTACGGCCTGATGCTGATGATCGTGCTGACTGCCATCGCCTTGTGCTGGAATGTGCTGCAGATACTTTACATCCGGCATCTGATCCTGCGCCCGGTGCGCATGATCGCGACGATTTTCGACGAGATCGGTCGTGGCGAAGGCGATTTCTCGCGCAACCTGCCGACCATCACCCACGATGAGTTGCGGACGCTGGCCGAGGCTTACAACCGTTTTGCCGACAAGATGCGCGAGATCATCAGCGAAGTGCGCAAGATGAGCGTGAACATCGCCCGCGAAGCGGTGGTGGTCAAGCGGACGGTTTCATCGACGGCGGTGCGTGCCGACCAGCAGGGGGAAATTGCCAATTCGGTCTTCGGCGCGAGTTCGGAGGCCGTTCAGGCGATCCAGGAAGTTTCCAGTTCGGCCGAAATGATTTCACACTCCACGGATACCAATCTGGCGACGGCGCGCAATTCACTCGGCGAAATGCGGGAAATCGTCACCAAGGTGCAGCTGGTCAGTGACAAGCTGCATCAGTTCAACGACACCGTTGGCCATCTGGCCAAGCGTTCCGACAGCATCCGGCAGATCGCCGGGCTGATCAAGGATATTGCCGACCAGACCAATCTGCTGGCGCTGAATGCGGCGATCGAGGCGGCGCGGGCCGGCGAAATGGGCAGAGGTTTTGCCGTCGTTGCCGACGAAGTGCGCAAACTGGCCGAGCGCGTCAATCTGGCGACCCAGGAAATCACCGTCAACATCGGCGGCATGATCGATCTGGTCCGGGAAACGCAGAGTGAAAACGAAGTCATCAACAACGACATCCGCCAGACCCGCGAGGTCGTCGAGCGTTCGTCCGGCGAGTTCCAGCAGATGGTCGGCAATTTCGAACGAACTGGCGACCAGCTGAACCAGATTGCCGCAGCGATGGAGCAACTGACGGCAACCAATTCGCAGGTGCACGAGTCCGTACGGCAGGTTCACGACCTGTCGGTCGAGGTCGCCGGCAGCATGAAGGCGTCCGAAGAAACGACGCAGATGCTCAGCCAGGCAACCGAAAGCGTGCAGGAACTGGTCTCGCGCTTCAAGATCGGACGCGGCGCCTTCGATTTCAATGTGGACAAGGCGCGCCTGTTCCGCGATACCGTTCAGGACAAGCTGGCCGAAATGGCGGGGCGTGGTATCAATATCTGGGATCAGAACTACCAGCCGCAACCCAACACCAATCCGCAGAAATTCCAGGTCAGCTACTGCAGCGCCTTCGAGCAGCAGATGCAGCCTCTGCTGGAGAGTGCGCTAACCAGCCTGCGTGGCGGTGTCTACGCGTTGATGATCGATACCCGTGGCTATGGGGCGATCCACAATCAGAAATTCTCGAAGCCGCTGACCGGCAATTACCAGAACGACCTGGTCGGCAATCGCACGCGGCGGATCTGGGACGATGTGACCGGCCAGCGCGGGGCGAAGAATACCCAGCCGATGCTGGTCCAGACCTACGCCCGCGATACCGGCGAAATCCTGTCGGAAATCAACATGCCGATCATGGTTGGCGGGCGTCACTGGGGAGCGGTCCGCGTCGGTTGTGAAAGTACGGTGTTGCTCGAAGGCTGAGGCGCGGATTGTTGCGGTCGACCGGCCGCAGCAACGGTTTTTCCCCGGCTTCAGCGCGGCAGTATCGCGCCTTGCCGGCTGCCGTGCCCGGTCTGTTGATCCATCCGTTTTTCTTCTGCCACGGCTTCCTGGAGAAGGCGCTGGCCGAGATTGTTTGCCGCCACTTCAAGGGCCCTGCAACTGACCATTGCCGGCAGTTGCAGGATGCCCCGGTCAATGCGTTCGGCCGCTTTGCGGGCGATTTTTGCATGCTCCATCTCGTGAGCCTGCAGCGCTGTCAGGTAACGATTGAATGCCGTTCTCGCCGCCACTTCGGTGGTGCTCAACTTGGGTAGCGTGATTTCGACGGCCAGCCGGGTGTGGTTTTCGGTCAGTCGGCAGCGCCCATCGCGCTCTTCCCACCAACGAAACTGCCATCTCACGGTCCACGCTGTATAACCGTGAAAAATCTTCCCTTCATGGCGGATCGGCGAGCCGGCATTCAAGGCTGCGAGCAGCGTGCTGCCTGGGCGATGTTCCGCCGCGTAGTATTTGAAGCGAAGACTTTCGCTGATTTCAGCAGCGGCAGTCCCCGGCCAGACCACGAGCACCAGGCAGAGCGCAGCCACTGCCCGGTTCATCTCAGCACAGCGGCTTGGTCGAGACCAGGACGCCATCCTCGTCGGCGTAGAGATATTCGCCGGGGTGAAAAGTGACGCCGCCGAAGGTCAGCGCCAGGTTGCGGTCGCCGATGCCTTTCTTGACGGTTTTTTGCGGGTGCGTGTTGAGTGCACGTACGCCGATGTTGATGCCATTGATGTCGCCCGAGTCGCGGATACAGCCATAGACGACAGCACCTTCCCAGCCGTTCTTGTGGGCCAGGATCGCCAGCTGGTCGCCGACCAGCGCGCAGCGCAGCGAGCCGCCACCGTCAATGACCAGCACCTTGCCGTGGCCGGGTTCGTTGAAGATCTCGCGCACCAGCGTGTTGTCCTCGAAAATCTTCAGCGTGACGATTTCGCCGGAAAAGCTCGTGCGCCCGCCATAGCGCTGGAACATCGGGGCGACGACGCGTACCGTCTTGCCCAGTTCGGCTTCGAACTGATCGCACAGGTCAGGGGTCTTGAAGGTCATTCTTGTCTCCGGAAATAAAAAAGCCGTGCAATCTTGCACGGCTTTCGGGGCGAAAGGCAATCGTCAGACAGTTGCTTCGACGTCTTCTTCCTCAAAATCGAGCCGGATTTTGCCCTCGCCATCGAGGTCGACCGTAACTTTGCCACCGCTGGCCAGCTTGCCGAACAGCAACTCGTCGGCCAGTGCCGAACGGATCGTGTCCTGGATCAGACGCGACATCGGACGGGCGCCCATCAACGGATCGAAGCCCTTCTTCGCCAGCATCTCCTTGACCGCGTCGGAGAAGTGGGCTTCCACCTTCTTCTCGTGCAACTGTTCTTCCAGCTGCATCAGGAACTTGTCCACCACGCGCAGGATGATGTCGTGGTCGAGCGGCTTGAAGGAAATCGTCGCGTCCAGCCGGTTGCGGAATTCCGGCGTGAACAGGCGCTTGATCTCAGCCATCTCGTCGCCGCTTTCCTTGCTTGACGTAAAGCCCATCGACGACTTCTGCAGGTCGGCGGCGCCGGCATTGGTCGTCATGATGATCACCACGTTGCGGAAATCCGCCTTGCGCCCGTTGTTGTCGGTCAGCGTCCCGTGGTCCATGACCTGCAGCAGGATGTTGTAGATGTCCGGATGTGCCTTCTCGATTTCGTCGAGCAGCAGCACGCAGTACGGCTTCTTGGTGATCGCCTCGGTCAGCAGGCCGCCCTGATCGAAACCGACGTAGCCCGGGGGGGCACCGATCAGCCGGGAAACGGCATGGCGTTCCATGTACTCGGACATGTCGAAGCGCTGCAATTCGACGCCGAGGCAGTAGGCCAGTTGCTTGGCAACTTCGGTCTTGCCGACGCCGGTCGGGCCGGAGAAGAGGAAGGAGCCGATCGGCTTGCCCGGGTTGCCGAGGCCGGAACGGGCCATCTTGATCGCCTTGGCCAGTGCGTCGATGGCCTTGTCCTGGCCGAAGACCGTCGCCTTCAGGTCGCGGTCGAGATTCTTCAGCGCGCCGCGGTCATCGAGCGAGACATGCTGCGACGGGATGCGGGCGATCTTGGCGACGATTTCCTCGATGTCGGTCTTGCTGATGGTCTTCTTCTGCTTCGACTTCGGCAGGATGCGTTGGGCCGCACCGGCCTCGTCGATGACGTCGATGGCCTTGTCCGGCAGGTGCCGGTCGGTGATGTAGCGGGCCGACAGTTCGACCGCCGAGGACAGCGCCGTCGCCGAATACTTGATGCCGTGGTGTGCCTCGAAGCGCGCTTTCAGGCCCTTGAGGATTTCCAGTGTTTCGGCGACCGACGGTTCGTTGACGTCGATCTTCTGGAAGCGCCGCGACAGCGCGCTGTCCTTCTCGAAGATGCCGCGGAACTCGGTGTAGGTCGTCGCGCCGATGCACTTCAACTGACCGGACGACAGCGCCGGCTTGAGCAGGTTGGAGGCATCGAGCGTGCCGCCCGAGGCCGAGCCGGCTCCGATCAGTGTGTGGATCTCGTCGATGAACAGGATCGCGTGCGGGTTGTCCTGCAAGGCCTTGAGCACGCCCTTGAGGCGCTGCTCGAAGTCGCCGCGGTACTTGGTGCCGGCCAGCAGCGAACCCATGTCGAGCGAATAGACGTTGGCCTGTGCCAGGATTTCCGGCACCTCGCCCTCGACCACCTTGCGCGCCAGGCCCTCGGCGATCGCCGTCTTGCCGACGCCGGCTTCGCCAACCAGTAGCGGGTTGTTCTTGCGCCGGCGGCACAGCGTCTGGATGACGCGTTCCAGTTCCTTGTCGCGGCCGATCAGCGGGTCGATCTTGCCCTGCAGCGCGAGCGCGTTGAGGTTGATCGTGTACTGTTCGAGCGGCCCGGCTTCGGCCTTCTCGCCTTCGGTCTCGACCTCGCCTTCCGGCGTTGCCTTCTGTTGCTGCGGCACCTTGCTGATGCCGTGCGAGATGTAATTGACGACATCAAGCCGGGTGACGCCCTGTTTCTGCAGGAAATACACCGCGTGCGAATCCTTTTCGCCGTAGATGGCGATCAGCACGTTGGCGCCATTGACCTCCTTCTTGCCGGAGGATTGCACGTGCAGGATGGCGCGCTGGATGACGCGCTGGAAACCGAGCGTCGGCTGGGTGTCGATGTCGTCCTCGCCAGCGACGGTCGGCGTGTGTTCGTTGATGAAGTTGGTCAGATCCTTGCGCAGCGCATCAGGCTTCGCCCCGCAGGCGCGCAGGGCGTCGGCGGCGGATGGATTGTCGATCAGGGCCAGCAGGAGGTGCTCGACGGTAATGAACTCGTGGCGCTTCTGGCGCGCCTCGACGAAGGCCATGTGCAGGCTGACTTCGAGTTCCTGGGCAATCATCAGTTTTCCTCCATGATGCAGGCTAGCGGGTGTTGGTGTTGGCGGGCGTGTGCCGCCACTTGTTCAACTTTGGTTGCGGCAATGTCGCGGGGGAAAATCCCGCAGGTGCCACGACCCTCGTTGTGAACTTTGAGCATGATTCGTGTCGCTTGTTCAGTATCCAACGAAAAAAAACGCTGCAGAACATCGATGACGAATTCCATCGGTGTGTAATCGTCGTTCAGCAACACCACCTTGTACATCCGTGGCGGTTGCAGCTTGCTGCGCAAGGCCTCAAGTTGCCCGCCGTCCTGAATCTTCGTAGCCATGCGTTCGATTCTATACAGTCCATTCCAATCTGCAACAACAGAGATGGGGGTTGTTCGGGGAAAATACAAGCTTGACAAGCAATTCTCTTGCCTGATTCATGCTGCGCTGCCGCATGGAAAAATGTTGACGCAAAAATTCAACTGGCGTAAAAAACGGCTGTGTTTGGATTCAAGTTGCATCATGGGTGCCATGCGTACCGGGTCGCTGAGCTCAAACAGGAGTCGGGGAGACCCGGGAATTTGTACGCTTTTTGTAGGAAAGTAGCAGATATGGCAATCGGTACTGTCAAGTGGTTCAATGATTCCAAGGGCTTTGGTTTTATTACGCCCGATGATGGCAGCGAAGACCTCTTCGCACATTTTTCCGCCATCAACATGAATGGCTTCAAGACCCTGAAAGAAGGCGAAAAAGTCTCCTTCGAAGTAGTGCAAGGTCCGAAGGGCAAGCAGGCTTCCAACATCCAGCGCGCCTGATCCGCGGATAGCTGGCAAGCAAAAAGCCCGTCTGTTTCCAGGCGGGCTTTTTTTCGTCCGGGTTTCATGCGGGGCATGCAACTCAGGCGATGGTCATTTCGTCCTGGCGTTCGGCACCGTTGTTGTCTGTCCAGTGCACCGAGAGCTTGTCACCGGCCTTGACGCCACGGGCCTTGAAGGCAAACAGCGGATTTTTCGAGATCGAAGTGTTCAGTTGTCCTTCGACCAGCAACTGGCCGTTGAGCTTGACGGTGAATAGCTGGATGAAATGCATCGCCAGCGTTTGTCCGTTTTCATCCCGGCGTTGTCCGGTTTCCATCGGATGCTGCATAAGGATGCGTATGTCGGCAATTTCGCCCTGAATCTGTGCGCGGATACGGATTGGTTCGCTCATCTCAGCCTCCGCAACCGCCAAGGGTGACCTTGATTTCGCGGAAGGCGACGTGGGTCTTGCCGTCCGCTGTCCGGACGATGGCCCGGATGCGCATTGTTTCAGCCATTTTCAGTTGGACCTTGGCGTAGGGCAGGGCGGCGCCGGCAAAATTGATTTCCGCGCACAGCGGCATCGGGTTCTTGTCGGCGAGTAGCAACAGGCTGCGCGTGTTCGGCAGTTTGCTGCTGATTTCCACTTCGACCTTGGCACCGTTCTCGGCAATTTCCGGGGCGTTGATGACGACATCCCGTGATTCCATTGCTGCTGCGACGCCCAGGTTTTTCAGTGCATCGGCGCTGCTGCGTGCGGTGAAGGCATTGCGTTTCCATTCGTTTGCGGCCCAGGCCCGGCCTGGTACCAGCAGGCCCGTACCCAGCAAGGGCGCCAGCAGTGCCGCCGAGGCGCCGCCTTTCAAGAATTTTCTGCGAAGTTCCATGAGTCCTGTCAGTCGTGTGATTTCAGTTGCCTTGCCAGTGCCCCGACTTGCCGCCCTTTTTCTCGATCAGGCGGAGGTTGTCGATGCGCATGCCGCGATCGACGGCCTTGCACATGTCGTAGATGGTCAGCAGGCCGACCGAAGCCGCCGTCAGGGCTTCCATTTCGACACCGGTGCGGCCAAAGCATTCCGCCGTGACCTCGCAATGCACTGCAGTGGCGGCTTCGTCGATGGTGAATTCGGCGGCGACACGGGTCAGTGTGATCGGGTGGCACAGCGGAATCAGTTCGCCGGTGCGCTTGGCGGCCTGGATGGCGGCGATGCGGGCGATGCCGAGGACATCGCCCTTGCTGGCGGAGCCGGCGCGGATCAGCGCCAGGGTCTCCGGTTGCATGAAAATGCTGCCGGCGGCACGGGCGATGCGGGCGGTTTCGGTCTTGGCGCCAACATCGACCATGTGGGCCTGGCCGGTGCTGTCGAAATGGGTCAGGGGGGAGTCGGTCACGGTGGATTACTTTTGGTTACGAAGAGCCCGGCAGGAGGCCGAAAGCCTGCGCTATCATAGCACTATGCCTTTTTCCCGACGCCTCATCGCCGCCTTGCTGATCGTTTCGCTGGCTGCTTCCCCGCTTGCCGCGCAGGATTTGCCCGAGCTCGGCGAGGTGTCCAGTGACGCCTTGTCGGTGGCGACGGAACGACGGATCGGTTTGCAGATCATGCAGGAAATCCGGCAACGGGAAGCCAGTTATCTCGATGATTACGATGTCGAGGCCTATCTCAACCAGTTGGGCGGGCGGCTGGCGGGATTCAGTGGTGATCCGGGCTTCGGCTTCGAGTTTTTCGCGCTCAACGATCCGAGCATCAATGCCTTCGCCATGCCCGGTGGCTACATCGGGGTTCATACCGGCCTGATCCTGGCGGCGCAGAGCGAGTCCGAACTGGCCGGTGTGCTGGCGCACGAAGTCTCGCACGTGACCCAGCGGCATATCGCCCGCCAGTTATTCCAGTCAAAGCGCATCGGCATTGCCTCAATGGTGGCGATGGGGCTGGGCTTGCTCGCTGCGCGCTCAAGTCCGCAGGCGGCAAGTGCTGCAATTGCGACTTCCCAGGCTGGGGCGATGTCGGCACAACTGGCCTATTCGCGGGATTTCGAGCGCGAGTCGGATCGCCTGGGGTTCGAGATGCTGGGCAAGGCCGGTTTCGACGAACGCGGCATGGCGCTGTTCTTCGAGCGCCTGCAGCAATCGGTCCGGTTGTACGAGAACAACGCGATTGCCTACCTGCGTACCCACCCGCTGACCGGTGAGCGTCTGGCCGACATGCAGAACCGGGAGCAGGGCTTGTCCTACCGCCAGGTTCCGGACAGTCTGGATTTTCATCTCGTGCGGGCCAAGCTGCGAGCTGCGCAGGGACGTCCGGCAGAGGCGATCAAGGATTTCACGGCGCTGCTGGCCGAGCGCAAGTTCATTTCCGAGCCGGCGATTCGCTACGGCCTGGCAACGGCGTTCTATCGTGACCGTGACTGGCCGGCGGCACAGCGCGAAATCGATGCGGCGCGTGCGCACGGACAAGCGTCGGCGATGCTCGATCGTCTGGCTGCCGATGTCCGTATCAAGGGCAACAAGGCGGACGACGGGTTGCGCATTTACCGCGAGGCAATGGCGCGCTATCCCCAGAACCGGGCGTTGATCTACGGGTACGGCAGTGCCTTGCTGGAGGCAAGGCGCCCCAACGATGCCTTGCGCCTCTCTGAATTGCAGTTGCAGACCCAGTCGGCGGATCTGCGCTTGCACCGGCTGCGGGCGGCCAGTTATGCCGCGCTGGGGCAACGTGGCATGCAGCATCGCGCGCTGGCGGAGGTGTTCGCGCTGCAGGGGCAGACGGCGGGTGCCATCGAGCAGCTGGAACTGGCCCGCAAGGCCGGCGACTCGAATTTCTACGAAACCTCGGCGATTGACGCCCGCCTGCGCGAACTCAAGCTGCGGCATCTGGAAGAGCTCAAGGAAAAACGCAATTGAGGGTAAAATCCCAAGCTTGTCCTCACTGTTGAACGACCATGGAATTTGACCGCGAACTCGACGTTAAGGGGCTGAACTGCCCGCTGCCCATCCTGCGCACCAAGAAGACCCTGGCCGAAATGGAATCGGGGCAGGTCTTGCGCGTGCAGGCGACCGACCCAGGCTCCCTGAAGGATTTTCCTGCCTTTGCCAAACAGACCGGCAATGAACTGGTCGAGCAACGGGAAGAAAATCGCGTCTTCGAGTTTTACCTGAAGCGCAAATAAACTCCGGCTTGACCGCATTTTTCGAAGATCGGCGGGCGCCAGCGGGCGAACCCGCCGCTTGGCTTTTCGAGCATCATTTTTCGCTGCTGGAGGTGGTCGACCGCAAGACGCTGGACGAGGCTCTGCAGCAGCTCGACAGCGAGCCGGCGTGGACTGTCGTGGCGCTGGAATACGAACTCGGCTACCTGCTCGAACCCCGCTCGGCGCCGTCGGGCTGGCAGCCGGACGGGCGACCGCTGGCACGTTTCTGGCGTTTTCACGAACGCAGCGAAATGAACGCCGAGGCTGCCGCCCGATGGCTGGCCGACAACGCGCCGGGACAGCCCGCCGGCGTCGCCAACTGGCGCGAGGCAATCGATGAAAATGCCTATCTTGTTGCGGTCGACCGCATCAAAACCCTGATTTCCGCTGGCGACTGTTACCAGGTCAATTTCACCTTCCCGGTCGAGTTCGACTGGTTCGGCGCACCGCTCGACCTCTACGCCAAGTTGCGTCAGCGGCAGCCGGTACGCTACGGCGGCTTTGTCGGCGATGGTCGGCAGGGCATCGTCTCGCTATCGCCGGAGCTGTTCGTCGAACGCCGTGGCGACCGCTTGCTGACCCGGCCGATGAAGGGGACGGCGCCGCTCGATGCGCCACCGGAAGCGCTGCGCGATTCGCTGAAGGACCGCGCCGAGAACCTGATGATTGTCGACCTGCTGCGCAACGACCTCGGGCGCATTGCCGACAGTGGCAGCGTCCGTGTCGACCGTCTGTTCGCCATCGAGGATTACCCGACGGTGCGCCAGATGGTGTCGGAGATTTCAGCTTCAGTCACCGGCCGGCGCTTCGCCGAGATACTGCCGGCGCTGTTTCCCTGCGGCTCGATCACCGGCGCACCGAAGATCCGGGCGATGCAGATCATCGGCGAACTGGAGGCGGCGCCGCGCGGTATCTACACCGGCGCCTTCGGCTGGCTGGCGCCGGATGGCGATTTTCGCCTCAACGTCGCCATTCGCACGCTTGAACTGGCGGCGGACGGGCGAGGGCGGATGGGTATCGGCAGCGGTATCGTCGCCGATTCCGAAGGTGCTGCCGAATGGGCGGAGTGCCGGCTGAAGGCGGGATTCCTGCGCGATTGCGACCCCGGCTTGCAGTTGATCGAAACCCTGCGCCGCGACGGCGGTGTCTATCCGATGTGGCAGGGCCATCTGGCGCGTCTGCGGCATTCGGCCGCCTGGCTGGGTTTTCCGCTCGACGAACAGGCGCTGTGCCGGAGGCTGGCCGAGCAACCGACCACCGGCATCTGGCGGGTGCGGCTGACGCTCGACCAGGCTGGCGGGATTGCCGTGCAGTCCTTTCCGCTGGCGGCGACGCCGTCAGAAATCCAGGATGCCGTGCTGACCGGAGCGGCCATCGACGCCGATGACCCCTTGCGCCGGCACAAGACAACGGCCCGTCCGCTTTACGACGCAGCCTTGCGTGATCTGCCGGCCGGTTGTTTCGATGCGATCTTCCTCAACCAGCGCGGCGAGATTGCCGAAGGTGCGCGCAGCAATATTTTCGTCGAGCGCGGCGGCATCCTGCTGACCCCGCCATTGGACAGTGGCGCCTTGCCGGGTGTTTTGCGGGCGAGTCTGCTGGCCAGCGGGCGGGCGCGCGAAGCGGTGCTCTATCCGGCGGATCTGGCCGAGGGTTTCTGGCTGGGTAACGCGCTGCGTGGCTTGCTGCCGGCGCGTTTGCGGTCGACTGCCTGAAAAAACGGATTTTCAGGCAGTCGACCGCAGCAGGACTCAGCCGAGTTTGGCCAACTGTGGCTTCAGCTTGTCCAGCGTTGCCGTGAAGTCGGCGACGCGCTGCTTTTCCTGATCGATCACGGCGGCCGGCGCGCGGGCGACGAAGCCCTCGTTGTTCAGCTTGCCCTGGGCAATCGAAATCTGCTTTTCCAGCTTCTCGATTTCCTTGGCCAGACGAATCTTCTCGGCAGCAACGTCGATCTCGACCTTGAGCATCAGCCGGGTCTCGCCGACGACGGCGACCGGTGCCATCGCGTCGTCCGGCATGTCGGCAACGATCTGGACTTCGGAGAGCTTGGCCAGCGCCTGCAGGATCGGTGCGAATTCGGCGATATCGGCACCGCCACCGGCGACCAGCAGCGGCATGCGCAGGGCCGGCGAGACGTTCATTTCGCCGCGCAGGTTACGGCAGGCATGGGCCAGCGCTTTCAGGCGGTCGACCTTGGCCTCGCTGGCGGCATCGATCTTGTATTCCTCGGCGCGAGGATAAGCGGCGAGCATGATCGAGTCGTGCGTCTTGCGCCCGGCAATCGGTGCGACGGTCTGCCACAATTCCTCGGTGACGAACGGGATCAGCGGATGCGCCAGGCGCAGGATCGCTTCCAGCGTGCGGATCAGCGTCCGCCGGGCGCCGCGTTGCTGGGCTTCATCACCGGTCTGGATCTCGACCTTGGCGATTTCCAGGTACCAGTCGCAGAACTCGTCCCAGACGAACTTGTAGATCGCCTGGGCGACCAGGTCGAAACGGTAGTCGGTGAAGTGACGTTCGACTTCCTGCTCGACGCGTTGCAACTGGCTGACGATCCAGCGGTCGGCGAACGAGAATGCCAGTGGCGCACTGCCGCCACAAGTGGGCCCATTCTGTTGGTGTTCAAGCGCCAGGTCGTGGCCTTCGACATTCATCAGCACGAAGCGGGTGGCATTCCACAGCTTGTTGCAGAAATTGCGGTAGCCGTCGCAGCGGTTGAGGTCGAACTTGATGTCGCGACCGGGCGAGGCGAGCGAGGCAAAGGTGAAGCGCAGCGCGTCGGTGCCGAAGGACTGGATGCCTTCCGGGAATTCCTTCCTGGTCTTCTTGGCGATGCTTTCCGCCTGCTTCGGGTTCATCAGGCCGGTCGTGCGCTTTTCGATCAGCGCGTCGAGGCCGATGCCGTCGATCAGGTCGATCGGGTCGAGCACGTTGCCCTTCGACTTCGACATCTTCTGGCCTTCGCCATCACGGATCAGGCCATGCACATAGACGTGCTTGAACGGAATCTGGCCGGTGATCTGCTTGGTCATCATGACCATGCGGGCAACCCAGAAGAAGATGATGTCGAAACCGGTGACCAGCACCGACGACGGCAAATATTGCTGCAACAGCGGGTTGACCGCATCAATCGCCTCGTCGCCGGTCCAGTCCAGCGTCGAGAACGGCCACAGCGCCGACGAGAACCAGGTGTCGAGGACATCTTCGTCGCGGCTCAGTGCGCCGGTATAGCCCTGTTTGGCGGCTTCAGCTTTGGCTTCCTCTTCGCTGTGAGCGACGAAAATCTGGCCGTTGTCCCCGTACCATGCCGGGATCTGGTGGCCCCACCACAGCTGGCGGGAAATACACCAGTCCTGGATGTTGTTCAGCCACTGGTTGTAGGTATTGACCCAGTTTTCCGGGTAGAACTTGATTTCGCCGGAATGGACAACCTCAAGCGCCTTTTCCGTGATCGACTTGCCGTCTTCGCCCGGCTTGGACATCGCGACGAACCACTGGTCAGTCAGCATCGGCTCGATGACGACATTGGTCCGGTCGCCGCGCGGCACCTTCAGCTTGTGCTTGTCGACCTTGACCAGGATGCCCTGCTCTTCGAGATCGGCGACGACAGCCTTGCGGGCGTCGAAGCGGTCCAGTCCACGGTATTTCTCGGGGGCGTTGTCGTTGATCTTGGCGTCCAGCGTCAGGATCGAAATCATCGGCAGGCCGTGGCGCTGGCCGACGGCGTAGTCGTTGAAGTCATGCGCCGGCGTGACCTTGACGCAGCCGGTGCCGAATTCGAGATCGACGTAGCTGTCGGCAATGATCGGAATTTCGCGGTCGGTCAGCGGCAGTTTCACCATCTTGCCGATCATGTGCTTATAGCGTTCATCTTCCGGGTGAACCATCACGGCGGTGTCGCCGAGCATGGTTTCCGGGCGCGTCGTGGCGACCACCAGGCTATCGCTGCCATCGGCCAGCGGGTAGCGGATCTGCCACATGAAGCCGTCTTCTTCTTCCTGCACCACTTCCAGGTCGGACACGGCGGTATTCAGCTTCGGGTCCCAGTTGACCAGGCGCTTGCCGCGGTAGATCAGGCCTTCGTTGAACAGGCGGACGAAGGTTTCGGTGACCACCTTGTTGAGGCCGGCATCCATCGTGAAACGCTCGCGTTTCCAGTCCGGGCTGGTGCCCATGCGGCGCATCTGGCGGGTGATCGTGCCGCCGGAGTATTCCTTCCATTCCCAGACCTTTTCCAGGAACTTCTCGCGGCCGAGGTCGTGGCGGCTGATGCCCTGGGCATCAAGCTGGCGTTCGACGACGATCTGCGTGGCGATGCCGGCGTGGTCGGTGCCCGGCTGCCACAGCGTGTTGTGGCCGCGCATCCGGTAGTAGCGGGTGAGCGCGTCCATGATCGTCTGGTTGAAGCCGTGGCCCATGTGCAGCGTGCCAGTGACGTTGGGCGGCGGCAGCAGGATGCAGAAATTATCCGCTTTGCTGCGGTCGACCCCGGCAGCGAAGTAATTTTGCGCTTCCCACTCGGGATACCAGCGGCGTTCGATGTCGGCGGGTTCAAAGGCTTTGGCGAGTTCCATGGACTTGGCGGAAAAGGGGAAAACCGGCAATTATACCGGAGCGCCGCCCGCCCTTTGCCGCGATCTCAGCGCTGCGGGTCGCCGGCCTTCGTATCCTGCTCTGCCAGCAACTCGCTGACGGCCGTCGCGACAATACGCGGAATTTCCGCCAGCAGCCGCTGTTCGACGCGCCGGCCAAGTTCTTCGACGAGGGCGGCGCCCCACTCGGCATCGATGGGAGGAACGGCCCTGTCTTCGGCGACAGCCGGCGCGGGGGCTGCTGCCTCGACCGGCGGCGCTGCCGGGATTTCTGTTTCGTCCGCTGCGGCGGGGGCGGCAATATCGACCAGTACGGGAATGTCATCGTCGATATCGATGGCGTCGGTCAGTACCGGCACCTCCTCGCTGTCTGCTGTGGCCAGATGGCGGCGCTGCATCAGGGCGTCGGCGCGGGCGAGGATGGGGCTGGGCATCGGGCGGCGTCCTAGCGGTCGTTCAGGTCGAAGTAGCGGACTTCGCAGCCCTGTTCCTTGTAGAAGCGCACGCGTTCGCGGGCAGCGAGGCGTTCGTCTTCATCCTGGCCGACGACTTCGATCAGGCTCTGAAAGCGCTGGTAGCCGGCCGGGATTTCATTCGACAGGTTCATCAGGCGTTCGTCCTGGGCAATATGCTCCAGCTTGTCGGCGATCAGGATCGGCGTTTCGGCTGCCAGTGGCGAGTCGGCCCGGCAATGCGGGACGAAGCTCAACTGTTCGCGCGTCCACAGCATGCGGTCGACGTGGTCGGCGATCGATTTTTCCGGGGCATAAACCAAGATCGGCTTGCGCTTGCTCCAGGCGCCGTTGATCAGTGCGCAGGCGGCGGCGATCTTGTCCGAAGCGCCGTGATAGAAGAAGACCTGGGTCAATCGACTTGTCCCGCACGTTGCAGCAGGTAGTGGGTCAGCAGTGGTACCGGCCGTCCGGTCGCGCCCTTGTCGGCACCGGATTTCCAGGCGGTGCCGGCAATGTCGAGGTGTGCCCAGTCGTACTTCTTGGTGAAGCGCGACAGGAAGCAGGCGGCCGTGATGGCGCCACCCCAGCGGCCACCGATGTTGCCCATGTCGGCGAACGGGCTCTTCAGCAGATCCTGATATTCGTCCCACAGCGGCATGTGCCAGGCGCGGTCGCCGGTTTCCTCGCCGGCTTCGAGCAGGTCACGGGCCAAGCTGTCCTTGTTGGCGAACAGGCCGCTGGCGACATGGCCGAGGGCAACGACGCAGGCACCGGTCAGCGTCGCCACGTCGATCACCGTGTCCGGCGTGAAGCGTTCGGCATAGGTCAGTGCATCGCACAGGATCAGCCGGCCTTCGGCGTCGGTGTTGAGGATTTCGATGGTCTGGCCGGACATCGACGTGACGATGTCGCCCGGCCGCGTTGCGTTGCCGTCCGGCATGTTCTCGGTGGCTGGCACGATGACTGTCAGGTTGATCGGCAACGCCATGCGTGCGACCGCCTTCATCGTGCCAAGCACGGCGGCAGCGCCGCACATGTCGTATTTCATCTCGTCCATTTCGGCTGCCGGTTTCAGCGAAATGCCGCCGGTGTCGAAAGTCACGCCCTTGCCGACGAGGATGATCGGCTTGTCGCCGGCTTTGGCGCCCTTGTAGTGCAGGATGATCAGTTTCGGTGCTTGCTGGGCGCCGCGGGCGACGGCCAGCAGGGCGTTCATGCCCAGTTTTTCCATGTCGGCGCGGTCGAGGATTTCGCAGCCGAGCTTGAATTCGTCGGCGAGTTCCTGTGCCTGTTCGGCCAGGTAGCCCGGGTGGCAGATATTTGGCGGCAGGTTGCCCAGGTCGCGTGTCAATGCGCTGCCTTCGGCGATGGCCAGGCCCTGCTGCAGCGCGTTCTCGGCCGCCGTCAGTTCGTTGCGTCGTTCGACAATCAGCGTCAGCTTGCGCAAGGGGCGCCGTGCATCGTCGTTCTTGCTCTTGAAATGATCGAAGCGGTAGCTTGCGTCCTGCGCAATGATTGCGGCCTGTCTGATGCGCCAGGCGATATCACGCTTGCGCACGGCGATTTCGGACAGGAAGAACGTTGCGTCCTGGGCGCCGGTTTCTGCCAGCGTCTTGATTGCCAAGCGGAATGCCGCAGAGAAATCCTTCTCGCGGAATTCCTTTTCCTTGCCCAGCCCGACCAGCAGGACACGATCACACAGCGTGCCCGGCACGTTGTGCAGCATCAATGAGGTGCCGGCCTTGCCGTTCATGTCGCCCCGGCGAATGATGTCGCCGATGAAGCCGTTCGATGCATTGTCGAGCAACTCGGCCGAAAGGGTCAGGCGTCGATGCTCGAAAATGCCAACCACGACGCAGCCGCTACGCTGTTTTTCCGGGCTTCCGCTTTTTATGCTAAATTCCACGCGCTGCTCCTGTACCAAGGAAATATCGGCATCCGGTGGATTATCCACGTATTTTTTCGGTTTCGTCAAAGCATGATATTCGAGCGCGCCGCACGGCGTGAATTTGCTCAGGCAGCTGCCGGCATCAGCGTTGTGCTGCTGGCCATTCTGACCTCCATCCAGTTGATCCGCCTGCTCAAGGATGCAGCCGGCGGCCGCATTGCGCCCGAAGGTGTGCTGGCGCTGCTGGGCTTTGCCGCGGTCAAGTTTCTGCCGATGTTGCTGACGCTGACCTTGTTCATTGCCGTCCTGCTTCCGCTGTCGCGCATGTACCGTGACTCAGAGATGGTCGTCTGGATGTCCAGCGGCATGCCGCTGACGGCCTGGGTGCGCCCGGTTCTGCGTTTCGCTCTGCCCATGGTGTTTGCGGTCGGCGCCCTGTCGCTGGCGCTTTCTCCGTGGGCCAATCAGGCGCAGGGAAACTTCCAGGCGGCTCTATCGGCCCGTTCCGAGCTTTCATCGGTGACCCCCGGGGCATTCAAGGAAGTACGCAAGGGGCGCCAGGTCTATTTTGTCGAACGCATGGACGACGATGCCGGGAAAATCGGTAATGTCTTCGTCGCCTCGATGCAGGATGGCAAGCTTGGCGTGGTGATGTCGGATTCCGGCGGCCAGGAGGTTCACGAAAACGGCGACCGCTTTCTGGTGCTGGAGAATGGCCGGCGCTACGAGGTGGAGCCCGGTAGTGCGGCTTTCAAAGTGATGGATTTCGAGCGTTATTCCATCCGGACCGAGGACGGCAATGCCGAGCCAGCCGGGCTGTCTCCGCGTCGCATGCCCCTCCTGGACCTCTTGGGGCAGTCGACTGCCGACATGCGCGGAGAATTGCTCTGGCGAATTGCCATGCCGGTCTCTGCCGTCATTCTCGCCTTGCTGGCCATTCCCTTGTCGTACGTGAATCCACGGGCCGGACGTTCAGCCAACATGCTGATCGCGATCATTGTCTATGCGATCTATACCAATCTGATTTCGATCTGCCAGGCATGGGTGATTGGCGGCAAGCTGCCTTTCGCCGTCGGTGTCGTGCTGCCTCACCTGGTGATGCTGCTGCCGCTGGGCCTGCTGTTCTATGGCCGGATGTTCGGCCTGCTTTTCTGGCAACGACGGAGTAGCTGATGTTCAAGGGTCTGGTCTATCAGCGCTATCTGATGCGGGAAACGCTGTCGGCGATTTTGCTGGTGCTGCTGGCTTTCGTGGCCCTGTTCGGGTTTTTCGATTTTGTCGAGGAGTTGCGCGGTGTCGGGCGAGGTCGTTATGACGTCGTTGTGGCGGTGTCGACTGTGGTGTTTTCATTGCCGGGATTGGTCTATGAGTTGATACCGGTCGCCAGCCTGATCGGTACGCTTTATGCGCTGGCGACTCTGGCCCGGCATTCCGAGATTACCGTACTGCGGGCTTCCGGACTGGCGACGGGGCAGTTGCTGACAACGCTTTATCGAGTGGCAGCCGTCCTCGCGCTGGCCACGTTCCTGATTGGCGAAATCCTCGTGCCGGTCGCTGATCGTCTGGGCCAGGAGGTCAAGGCTGAGGCGATGAACAAGTCGTTTGCCCAGCAGGGTTTCCTGAGCGGCATCTGGGTCAAGGATGGACGGAATTTCATCAATATCCGGAATGCTGTCAGTGAAAGCTATCTGGAAGATGTGCGCATCTACAGTTTTGATGAAGACAACGCCCTGCGATCCGTCATCGAAGCCAGGACGGCATCCTTTGCCGAACGCAAGGGGTGGTTGATGAGTGATGTCATGAAAACCACGCTGACGGGTGAACAGGCCAGTGTTGAGCGTGTGGCAAGCGATGTCTGGCAGTCGTCGATCAACCCCGATCTGCTTTCGGTACTGATGGTCGCGCCTGAGCGGATGTCGCTCTACGACCTGTTCAGCTATACGCGGCACCTGTCGGACAACCGGCAGAACACCGAGCGCTACGAAATTGCAATCTGGAAGAAGATCATCTATCCACTGGCCTCGCTGGTCATGGTGACGCTGGCTTTGCCTTTCGGCTATTCGCATGACCGTGTGGGTGGTGTCAGCCTGAAGATATTTGGCGGCGTAATGCTGGGTATTGCCTTCTATGCGCTGAACGGCCTGTTTTCCAATCTGGGGGTCATCAACGCCTGGCCGCCGGTAGCGAGTGCGGCAGCACCGGCAGCGCTGTTCCTGCTAGCGGCCGGACTTCTGATCTGGTGGGTTGAGCGGCGCTGACCCGCTGTCCCTGACAATCAGGGTGCCGGCGATGCGGTCATGCAGAAACTGCCCATCGCGATCAAACAGTGCCCAGATGATGCCGATGCCGAACAGCATGATGCTCGGCCAGGCCGCCATGTAGCGCAGCACGGCCTGCAGCGGTCGTGGTGCAGCCCCTTTTTGGTCCACCAGTTTCAGTTTCCATGTTTTCATCGGCAGCGTTTGTCCGCCATGCAGCCAGCACCAGACAAAATACGCCATCAGCACCAGAAAAACATGGAGCCACATCGCTTTGCCGCCTAGATGCATGCCGAATCCCGAGAGAACGACCTGCGGGAACAGGAAGGTGGCGAGCAGGATGGCAAAGACAACCAGGCTTTCATAGAGCATTGCGCCGAGACGGCGACCAATGCTGGATGGATCATGGATCATTGTTGACTGTGTGGCCGGAATTACTGGGCGACGGGCAAGGATGTGTCCGTCGATTCTGCCGGCGAGGGTTGTGGCGGGGCAAGAAGGATAGCCGATTTGTGGCGTTCGCGAACGCCCTGTTTCTCGTCATCGGGCAGTTGCTTGTAAGCCGACCATTTCTTCTTGATCAGGTCTTTCTGCTCGTCGGGCAGGCGGTTGATTTCCCGATAGTTGTCGCGGGCCCTGGCACGTTGTTCCGGGGTCAGCTTGACCCAGTCGTGCATGCGCTTCTGGACGCGTTCCTTTTCCGTTTTGCTCAATTCCTGATAGCGTGAGGCAGTCGTCAGCCACTGCTTGCGGCGGACATGTTCCATTCGCGCCCATTCGTTTTCAAGGGGGGCGAGTATCTTCTTCTGGCTTGCTGACAAGGCAGGCCACTCAGGCTGTGGTGGCGTCCCGAGAATGGCAGTGGTCGGCGGGGTGGCCCCGGCCGGTAGCAGGCAGGCAAGCATCAGGGCCAGCGCTACTCCTCCGAGGTATCGTCTTTTAGCCATTCGAGGAATTCGTTGTCGAGCAATACATCCGGTGGCAGGTCGCCGGTCAGCAATGCGCTGTCTACGGCTTCCACTTCGGTGATGTACTGGTCGCTGTGCCAGTAGAAGGACAACCACATGCCGAAAAGCAGGGCGCAGATGGCGAGGATTTGCTTGATTCCGTTGCCTGAGCTGCCTTCTCCGGAAGGCAGGGGCTGCCAGTCAGCAGTGGCGGTGCCGGCAGTAGCCAGTGTTCCGATGGATTGCTTCTGCCGGGACAGTGCGAGATGACGTGCCGCTTCCAGTCGCCGTGCCGAGATGGGTGAAATTTCCTGCAGGCCATGATTGAGTGCCTGCCGGATGCGATATGCCTGTCTTTCTTCGTTCATAGTTTGATCCCCTTGGCCGACAGCGCCGAAGCCAGCGTGTGCGTGGCTCTGGAGCAATGGGTCTTGACGCTTCCCTCGGAGCAGCCCATTGCGTTAGCTGTTTCGGCGACATCCATGTCCTCCCAGTAACGCATGACAAAGGCTTCCCGTTGACGCGGGGGGAGTTTTTTTAATTCGTTTTCAATGATTTCCAGCGTTCGGCTTTGCAGCAGTTCGCTTTCCGGCGTCCGGGCTTCCCGTTGGTCTTGGGTGCTCTGCAGTGTTTCCAGCGGGTCCTGGTCCTCGTCGTCGGAGGCGAATGCCGAGAGGGCTGTGGTCCACAGCGAGCGAACCTTGCTGCGCCGATAATAGTCGCGGATGGTGTTCTGCAGGATGCGCTGGAACAGCATCGGGAATTCCTCGTCCGGCCGATCCCCGTATTTTTCCGCCAGTTTCATCATTGAATCCTGGACGATATCGAGGGCTGCTTCCTCGTCGCGTACCGCATACATGGCTTGCTTGAAGGCGCGGCGTTCGGTGTTTTCGAGGAAGGTGGAGAGCTGACGCGGCGAGGCCAGGATGTTTCTTTCGGCGTGTGGATCGGGGCGGTTGCGTTTCGGAAGCAGAAACCTTGACCGCCCGGGGGGGTGTCGATTAAGGTTACGCCCTTTTAGGTTAACAGCTTTTTAGGCTCGAGTATGATGATCAGCGGTGCAGAAATTGTAATCAGGTGCCTGCAGGAAGAAAAGGTCGACTGTGTATTCGGATACCCGGGTGGTTCCGTGCTGCACATCTACGACGCCCTTTTCAAGCAGGATGAGGTCAAGCACATCCTGGTCCGCCACGAGCAGGCAGCAGTGCATGCTGCTGATGCCTATTCGCGCTCCTCGCAGCGGGTTGGCGTTGCGCTGGTGACCTCCGGGCCCGGCGTCACCAACACGGTGACCGGTATCGCGACGGCGTACATGGATTCGATCCCGATGGTCGTGCTGTGCGGCCAGGTGCCGACCCAGTACATCGGCCAGGATGCCTTCCAGGAGTGCGACACGGTCGGCATCACGCGGCCCTGCGTCAAGCACAACTTCCTGGTCAAGGACGTCAAGGATCTGGCGATCACGATCAAGAAAGCCTTCCACATCGCTGCGACCGGGCGTCCCGGTCCGGTTGTCGTCGACATCCCGAAGGACATCACGGCGCAGATGTGCGAGTTCGATTACCCGAAGACGATCCAGATGCGTTCGTACAATCCGGTAGTCAAGGGCCATCTCGGTCAGATCAAGAAGGCCGTGCAGATGCTGCAGGAGGCCAAGCGCCCGATCATCTACACGGGCGGTGGCGTGATCCTGTCCGATGCGGCCGACAAGCTGACGCAACTGGCGCGCAAGCTCGATTTTCCGGTCACCAACACGCTGATGGGCCTGGGCGGCTATCCTGCTACCGACCGTCAGTTCGTCGGCATGCTCGGCATGCACGGCACCTTCGAAGCCAACAACGCGATGCATTACGCCGATGTGATCCTGGCCGTCGGTGCCCGCTTCGACGACCGCGTCATCGGCAACCCTGAGCATTTCGGCAGCGAAAAGCGCCGTGTCATCCACATCGACATCGATCCGTCGTCGATTTCCAAGCGCGTCAAGGTCGACGTGCCGATCGTCGGCAATGTGCCGGACGTGCTCGACGAAATGCTCAAGCTGATGGATGGCGGTTTCAGGACCGATCCGGAAGTCGCCGACTGGTGGAAGCAGATTGACGAATGGCGTGGCCGCAAGTCGCTGGCCTATCGCCAGAGCGAGCACATCATGCCGCAGTTCGTCGTCGAGAAGCTTTATGAAGTGACCGGTGGCGAAGCCTTCATCACTTCCGACGTTGGCCAGCACCAGATGTTTGCCGCGCAGTACTACAAGTTCGACAAGCCGCGTCGCTGGATCAACTCCGGTGGCCTGGGCACGATGGGTGTCGGCCTGCCGTACGGCATGGGTGTGCTGATGGCCAATCCGGAAGCGCAGGTCGCCTGCATTACCGGCGAAGGCTCGATCCAGATGTGCATCCAGGAGATGTCTACCTGCAAGCAGTACGGCTTCCCGATCAAGATCATCAACCTGAACAACGGCATGCTCGGCATGGTCCGCCAGTGGCAGGAAATGTTCTATTCCAAGCGCTACTCGCAGTCCTACGTCACCTCGCTGCCCGATTTCGTCAAGCTGGCCGAGGCCTATGGCCACGTCGGCATGAAGATCGAAAAGCCGGAAGACGTCGAGCCGGCGCTGCGCAAGGCCTTTACCGAACACAAGGACGACCTGGTTTTCATGGATTTCATCATCGATCCGGGTGCCAACGTCTTCCCGATGGTCGCGGCAGGCAAGGGTCTGACCGAAATGATCCTGGCTGAAGAACTGTAAGCGGGCAAGGAAAATACTATGCGACACATCATTTCCATCCTGATTGAAAACGAATCGGGCGCCCTGTCCCGTGTGGCCGGCCTGTTCTCCGCGCGCGGCTACAATATCGAATCGCTGACCGTGGCACCGACGGAAGATCCCTCGCTGTCACGGATGACCATCCTGACCTCCGGCTCCGACGAGGTGCTCGAGCAGATCACCAAACAGCTCAACAAGCTGGTTGATGTGGTCAAGGTGGTCGATCTCTCCGAGGCTGCGCATGTCGAGCGCGAACTGATGCTGATCAAGGTTCGGGCGACCGGCAAGGACCGCGAAGAGATGAAGCGGATGGCCGATATTTTCCGCGGCCGCATCATCGATGTCACGGAATCGACCTATGTCATCGAGTTGACCGGAGCAAGCACCAAGCTTGACTCCTTCATTGCCGGACTGGATGCCGGTCTGATTCTCGAAACCGTCCGTACCGGTGTCTGTGGCATCGGTCGTGGCGATCGCATTCTCAAAGTCTGATTACTGCTTTTTACAAGAGGATTTCATGAAAGTTTATTACGACAAGGACGCCGATCTCTCCCTGATCAAGGGCAAGAACGTCACCATCGTTGGCTACGGTTCGCAAGGCCATGCCCACGCCCAGAACCTGCGCGATTCCGGCGTCAACGTCACGGTCGGTCTGCGCAAGAGCGGTGCTTCCTGGGCCAAGGCCGAAGGCGCCGGTCTGAAGGTTGCCGAAGTCAAGGATGCTGTTGCCGCCGCCGATCTGGTCATGATCCTGCTGCCGGACGAGAACATCCCGGAAGTCTACAAGAATGACGTCGAGCCGAACATCAAGCAGGGTGCAACCCTGGCTTTCGCGCACGGTTTCAACGTGCATTACAACCAGGTCGTGCCGCGTGCCGACCTCGACGTGATCATGGTCGCGCCGAAGGGCCCGGGCCACACCGTGCGTTCCGAGTACCTGAAGGGCGGCGGCGTGCCGTCGCTGATCGCCATCTACCAGGACAAGTCCGGCAAGGCCAAGGACATCGCCCTGTCCTACGCTGCTGCCAACGGCGGCACCAAGGGTGGCGTCATCGAGACCAACTTCCGCGAAGAAACCGAAACCGATCTGTTCGGTGAGCAGGCTGTTCTGTGCGGCGGTGCCGTCGAACTCGTCAAGATGGGCTTCGAAACCCTGACCGAAGCCGGCTACGCGCCGGAAATGGCCTACTTCGAGTGCCTGCACGAGCTGAAGCTGATCGTCGACCTGATGTACGAAGGCGGCATCGCCAACATGAACTACTCGATCTCGAACAACGCCGAGTACGGCGAGTACGTGACCGGTCCGGAAGTCATCAACGAGCAGTCGCGCGAAGCCATGCGCAATGCCCTGAAGCGTATCCAGACCGGCGAGTACGCCAAGATGTTCATCCTCGAAGGCCGTACCAACTATCCTTCGATGACGGCACGTCGTCGCCTGAATGCGGTGCATCCGATCGAGACGGTCGGCGGTCAGCTGCGCGACATGATGCCGTGGATCAAGAAGAACAAGCTGGTCGACCAAACCAAGAACTGATCGGGTTGTCGCCAGCCAGGTAGCGCATTGTTGTCAACACTCGGTTGCACTGATGCGCTACCTTCGCCTCGGGCGGTGTGGGAAACTGCACCGCCCTAGTCATTTGTGGTTTTTGCCGGCGCCGGGTGTATCCTTTTCCGGTTGCCCACTGATTGTTTGCCCATGACCGAACTCAAGCCCCGTAAAGCGTTGTTCAACCCCGAGCTCAAGCGGCGCGGCATTTATCTGTTGCCGAACATGTTCACCACGGCAGCGCTGTTTGCCGGTTTCTTTGCCATCGTGCAGGCCATGCAGGGCGATTTCGAGCGGGCGGCGATGGCCATCTTCATCGCCATGGTGCTCGACGGACTCGACGGCCGGGTGGCGCGGATGACCAACACGCAGTCGGCTTTTGGCGCGGAATACGACTCGCTGTCCGATATGGTCAGCTTCGGTGCCGCGCCGGCACTGGTGATGTACGAATGGGCGTTGCGCGATCTTGGCCGCCTTGGCTGGATCGCTGCCTTCATCTACTGTGCTGGTGCCGCATTGCGCCTGGCGCGTTTCAACACGACGCTGGAAGTCATGGACAAACGCTTCTTCCAGGGGCTGCCATCACCGGCTGCCGCTGCGCTGGTGGCCGGCCTGGTCTGGGTGATGATCGTTGCCGGCGTTCCCGGTGCCGACGTTCGCTGGCTGGCCTGCGTGCTGACCATCGCCGCCGGTGTGACGATGGTTTCCAACATCCGTTACTACAGCTTCAAGGACATCAATCTGAAGAAGAGTGTGCCGTTCTTCGTCATTGCAGCGGTCGCACTGGGTTTTGCGCTGCTGGCCTACAGTCCTGAAATCGCCCTGTTTGCCTTCTTCGTCGTCTACGGCCTGTCCGGTTATGTGCTGGCCGCTATCGGTCTGCTCAAGCGCAAGGCCCAGTAATTCCCCGGAGTAGAGAATGAAAGATCATCTGGTAATTTTTGACACCACGCTGCGCGATGGTGAGCAGAGCCCCGGCGCGTCGATGACCCGGGAGGAAAAGATCCGCGTTGCCCGGCAACTGGAAAAGATGCGGGTCGATGTCATCGAGGCTGGCTTTGCTGCGGCCTCGCCCGGTGATTTCGAATCGATCCAGGCGATTGCGCAGGCGATCAAGGATTCCACCGTCTGCTCGCTGGCCCGTGCCAGCGAGAACGACATCGCCCGCTCCGGCGAGGCGATCCGGCCGGCGAAGTCCGGCCGGATCCACACCTTCATCGCCACCAGCCCGATCCACATGGAGAAGAAGTTGCGCATGACGCCCGATCAGGTGGTCGAGCAGGCCGTCAAGTCGATCGGCTGGGCGCGGCAATATACCGACGATGTCGAGTTCTCGGCCGAGGATGCCGGCCGTTCGGAAATCGATTTCCTGTGCCGGATCTTCGAGGCGGTGATCAAGGCCGGTGCCAAGACCATCAACGTGCCCGACACGGTCGGTTACAACATCCCGTCGCAGTACGCCGAAACGATGCGCCAGTTGATCGAGCGCGTGCCGAATTCGGACAAGGTGATCTGGTCGGTGCATTGCCACAACGACCTCGGACTGGCCGTATCCAATTCGCTGGCCGCCGTGCTGGCCGGCGCCCGTCAGGTCGAATGCACGATCAACGGTCTGGGTGAGCGGGCTGGCAATGCCGCGCTGGAAGAAATCGTCATGGCCGTGCGCACGCGCGCCGATGTCTTCCCGGTCGAGACGCGCATCGACACGACACAGATCGTTTCCGCCTCCAAGCTGGTGTCGCAGATCACCGGCTATCCGGTACAGCCGAACAAGGCGGTGGTCGGTGCGAACGCCTTCGCCCACGAGTCCGGCATTCATCAGGACGGCGTGCTCAAGCATCGGGAGACCTACGAAATCATGCGCGCGCAGGATGTTGGCTGGGCGCAGAACAAACTCGTGCTCGGCAAACACTCCGGGCGCAACGCCTTCAAGTCGCGCCTGCAGGAACTGGGTATCGAGCTGGAAAGCGACGAAGCGCTGAATGCGGCGTTCGCCCGCTTCAAGGAGCTTGCCGACAGGAAGCACGAGATTTTTGACGAAGACCTGCATGCATTGGTTTCCGACGAGGTCGTGACGCCGGAGCAGGAACACTACAAGCTGGTGTATTCACGGGTGACTTCGGAAACCGGCGAAATGCCGTGTGCCTCGATCATCCTCAATGTCGGCGGTGTCGAGCAAAAGGCGGAAGCCTGTGGCGGCGGGCCGGTCGATGCGACCTTCAAGGCCATTGAAAGCATTGCCGGCAGCGGTGCGGAGCTGCTGCTTTACTCGGTCAATGCGATCACCACCGGTACCGATGCCCAAGGCGAAGTGACGACGCGGCTGGCCAGGGACGGGCGCATCGTCAATGGCAATGGTGCCGATACCGACATCGTCATCGCCTCGGCGCGTTCCTACCTGAACGCGCTGAACAAGCTGGCATCGACACTGGACAAGGTCAGGGCGCAGGGCGACGATATCTGAGCGCTCTGTGCACAAGAAAAAACCGCGTCAGGTCGACGCGGTTTTTTTTGCTTCCGGATTCCGTGTCGACCGGATGAACATCACCGCGCCGACGAAGATGATTACCGCAAGAACGGTTTCGCCAGCCGCCAGCCACTGTGTCAGGCCCTGTTCGCTCGTTGAACGGGTCAGGCCTTCGAGCAGGTAGAACTGGATGAACAGCGACAGCCATTTGTAGGTGTAGCGCTTGCCGCGCAGGATGCCGAACAAGGGGGCAAGCAGGAAAACAGCCTTCAGGGTCAGCCAGGAGCCGCCAGGGCGCAGTGGGGCCAGCCAGGCTTCCCAGGCAAGACACAGGAAGATCAGGGCGATCAGGGCGATGCTGGTCAGGTTCTGATAAAAGCGCGTGTTCACGGTCAACCCAGTTTTTTGACAAGATTTGCCAGGCGCTGTCCCTGGACGAAGGCGAGATGACTTTCGCTCTCAGCCAACACCGGGTTGCCGCCGGTGCCGGCGACGTGACTGGCGCCATAGGGGGTGCCGCCGGCGCTGGTGGTCGATAGTTCGGGTTCGCTGTAGGGCAGCCCCATCAGTAGCATGCCGTGGTGCAACAGGGGCAGCATCATGCTGAGCAGGGTGGCTTCGTTGCCGCCATGCTGGCTGGCGCTTGACGTGAAGACACAGGCCGGTTTGCCGGCGAGCGTGCCGTTCTGCCAGGCGGCGATGGTGCCATCCCAGAAATACTTCATCGGTGCCGCCATGTTGCCGAAACGGACCGGGCTACCCAGCGCCAGTCCGGCACACTCCTCAAGATCACAGGCTTCGGCGTAGGGGGCGCCGTGCGCCGGCATGCCGGGCTCGCTGGCTTCGCACAGGGGCGATACCCTTGGCACGGTACGCAACCGGGCCTGTACGCCGGGAACCGAGTCGATGCCGCGGGCCAGCCGTTCGGCCAGCGCCCGGACGGAGCCGTGATGGCTGTAATAGAGGACGAGTATGTCGTGCATGGGCCGGGATTATACGTCCTGGCGTCAGCGCCCTGTCAGTCCTCATCCTCAGGGCGGACCGAGAAGATTTCCACCGAGCTGGTCTGTTCATCCATTCCGGTTGTCCGGATTTCTCGAATGGCCAGGTTGTCCTGTTCGATCAGCAGGACGACGCGCCGGCTGCTCGTTGTCAGCAGGCCGGGAGGTACGACCAGCGACTGGGTGGTGCGCAGTGGCGGTGTTTCCGGGAGGATCAGGGCGGCGACACGTTCTGCGCCAAGTTTGTAAGGCTGGGCGACCTGCGCGACGATCGCACGCGATGCAAGCAGTTGCAGCCCGACTTCGACATGTTCCGGATTTTCCGAGATTGCCCAGCGGATGATGCAGACGTGCCAGTGCTTGTCGAGGGACTTCAGCTCGCCTTGTGGCTGGATGGCGACGATGTCGCCAACCCGCAACTGGGTGGTGTTGCCGGTCATGTGCATCAAGGCGAAGCCATCCGGGCTTTCGTTGGTCACCATCCATTCGCTGAGGCTGGCATCTGTTTCCGGGTGCTGCAGCAGTCGGCACAGCGTGTCCAGTCCGGAACACAGGTGGGCACGGTAGGACTGGCGACGGCGGGTGAAGCGTCGCTTCGCCGGATGTCCCCAGAGTTTCTCCAGCCGCTTGAGTACGCCCTGGCCGGCGCGGGTGCTGGCAAAATCAGGCAGCGACAGGGCGGCCGGCGTGCTGCCGGCGGCGAGCGCACGATAGGTTTCCACAACGTATCGGGCCATGTCGGCGCAGGAAAAATACAGCGGCTGGATGTCACTTCCCGGCGTGCGGCGAACCAGGGCGTGCGCCGGGAAGTCCCGGTCGAGGTCGATCCAGAACGCGTTGTCGAGCGGTTCGATCATCGATTCGCTGAGCGCGATGCTGTGTCCGCTTTGTTCGACCAGGGTATTGATGAACTCCAGTTCATCCGAGGAGAAGGATGCCGGCTGGGCAATCGCTGTCAGCAGGATGTTGGTGTACAGGCGCTGGATGCTGGCCGTTTCCCTCGGGCCGTCGAGATGTTCGACACCGAGCCGGCGGGCGGTGCGAAAGGCGGCGTGGAGTTGTTGCCAAAGTCCGGGGCGGGGCGGGGATGCGATCAGGTGGTGGATGCGGATCTGCCAGGCGATTGACAGCATGGCACGGCGCAGGGAGGTTTGCGGGGTGCTGCCGAGGGTGTTGCCTTGTGGGTCGTAGAGGGCGGCCAGGGTGTTGAAATAATCCTGAGTCAGCGTTTCCAGAAGCTCCAGGATCAGGCGGACCCGCTGCCGGGTCTTGCGCGAGATCGGCAGTGACAGTTCGTTGAGCCGAGGCAGCTCGATACGCACGACTTCTTCGGTGTGCGCATAGAGCAGATCAAGCAACTTGACTCGCTGTGTCGTGGAAACCGGGGCTTCGCGAAGGTAGAGGACCTGGCGCAGCAGCTCCTCGGAATCTTCAGGCGTGGAGCGGCCATGCGCCAGCGCCAGCCACTCCAGAATGCTCTTGATGCTGCCTTCGGCGGGCTGGGCGATGCCGTTTTGTGGGGTTTTGACCATGGTTTCTGAAGGATAGCAAAAAAAAGCATTTCGCCCTATTGTCGGGTCTTCCCGGCACGCTCCTGGCGAAAGAAGCTGGGTAAGTGGCTTGTTTTTTATCGTTTTAAAGATATAATCTCGCGTCTTTTTCCCAGCTAACGAAAGTATCCCAATGGTTGTTATCCGTCTTGCCCGTGGTGGCGCCAAGAAGCGCCCGTTCTACAACATGGTTGTTACCGATTCCCGTAACCGTCGTGACGGCCGTTTCGTTGAGCGCATCGGCTTCTACAACCCGGTTGCCTCCGGCAATGCTGAAGCCCTGCGTGTTTCCGTGGATCGTCTGGCCTACTGGCAGAGCAATGGCGCTCAGTTGTCGCCGACGGTTGCCCGCCTGGTCAAGCAACACGCTGCCCAGCAAGCTGCCTGAGTCGTTTCTGGCTTTGACCGGCAACGATATCGTCGTTCTGGGTCGCCTGGCTGACCCTTACGGGATTCGGGGCTGGCTCAAGCTGCATGCCTATGGGGATGATCCCTTGGCATGGGCGGAAATGCCGGTCTGGTGGATCGGCAAGGAAGGTGGCCCGTGGCGTGAAGTCAGGGTCAGCGAACTGAAAGTTCATGGTGATGGTGTGGTTGTCCTGCTGGACGACGTGCCTGACCGGACTGCTGCCGAAGCCCTGAAAGGCATGTTGGTCGGTGCGCCACGCGAAATGTTGCCGGCGACCGCTGACGATGAGTATTACTGGGGCGATCTTATCGGCCTGGCAGTGGTGAATGCGGCAGGCGAAAAGCTTGGCCAGGTTTCGGGATTGATCGAGACCGGTGCCAATGATGTTTTGCGCGTCGCTGATGAAAGCGGTAATGAGCGGCTGTTGCCTTTTGTCGACGCCGTGGTGCTGTCGGTTGACAAGGCGGCGGGCCTGATTCGCGTGGAGTGGGGTCTGGACTGGTGATCCGGTTCGACTGCGTGACCATCTTCCCGGAGATGTTCGCTGCCGTGACGCAGAGTGGCATTACCCGGCGGGCACTGGAAGAAGGGCACTGGGCATGGGCCGGCTGGAATCCTCGCGATTTCGCCGAAAATGCCTGGCGGCGGGTCGATGACCGTCCCTTTGGCGGCGGGCCGGGCATGGTGATGCAGCCGGCGCCGCTGGAAAGTGCGATTGCCGCAGCGAAGGCGCGGCAGCGGGAAGCGGGCCTGGCGAGCAGCCGGGTCATCTATCTGTCGCCGCAGGGCGCGCCACTCACGCATGAGCGGGTGATGCGGCTGGCGACTGCAGGCGAAGGTATTGTCCTGCTGTGCGGCCGCTATGAAGGCATTGACGAGCGTCTGATCGAGCGCTGTGTCGATGAGGAAATTTCGATCGGGGATTTTGTGTTGTCCGGCGGCGAGTTGCCGGCGATGGTGTTGATCGATGCCGTCGTCCGTCAGTTGCCGGGCGTACTTGGTGATGCCGCTTCGGCGGTGGAAGATTCGTTTGTCGGTGGTTTGCTGGATTGCCCGCACTACACCCGCCCGGAGGTTTATCAGGGCGTGGCGGTGCCGGCGGTGTTGATGTCCGGCGATCACAAGAAAATTCGTCGCTGGCGACTGCAACAGTCGCTGGTGCGAACCCGGAAGCGCCGCCCGGATTTGCTGGCGCACCGCAGCCTGACCGCGGAAGAAACGCAACTCCTCACGGAAATTTCCGGAGCGGAGCAATGCGGTGAGTAATGTTTTATAAAAAGGATCTCACATGAACCTGATTCAACAGCTGGAACAAGAAGAAATTGCCCGCCTGGGCAAGACCATTCCCGACTTCGCACCGGGCGACACCGTTGTCGTTCAGGTCAAGGTCAAGGAAGGCAATCGCGAGCGTCTGCAGGCTTACGAAGGCGTCGTCATCGCCAAGCGCAACCGTGGCCTGAATTCCGGCTTCACCGTGCGCAAGATTTCGTCCGGTGAAGGCGTCGAGCGTACCTTCCAGACCTACTCGCCGCTGGTCGCTTCGATCGAAGTCAAGCGTCGTGGTGATGTGCGTCGCGCCAAGCTGTACTACCTGCGCGATCGTTCGGGCAAGTCTGCACGGATCAAGGAAAAGCTGCCGGCGAAGAAGGTTTCTGCCTGATCGACGGTTTGCTGCAGGACAGGAAAAGGGGCTTCGGCCCCTTTTTTTCGTCCGGCGGAAATGCCAGGCAACAAAAAAGAGGCCGCAGCCTCCTTTTTTTGATGAATTCTGCGGTCGACCGCAAGAATCAGCCGTTTTTCTTGTCGCGTTCGATCAGAGCATACGCCGAGTGGTTGTGGATCGACTCGAAGTTTTCCGATTCGACCACGTAGGCATCGACGCGTGCTTCGGCATTGAGGCGGGCGGCGACGTCGCGGACCATATCCTCGACGAACTTCGGATTGTCGTAGGCGCGCTCGGTGACGTACTTTTCGTCCGGACGCTTCAACAGGCCGAACAGTTCGCACGAGGCTTCGGCTTCGACCAGCTGGACCAGTTCCTCGATCCAGACGAAATCGTTGGTGCGGGCGGTGACGGTGACGTGCGAGCGCTGGTTGTGGGCGCCGCGCTCGGAAATCTTCTTCGAGCAGGGGCACAGGCTGGTGACCGGGACGACGACCCTGGTCGAGGTGACGATCTCGCCGTTGCTGATGTCGCCGATGAAAGTGACGTCGTAGTCCATCAGGCTCTGCACGCCGGATACCGGCGCCGTCTTGTTGATGAAGTACGGGAAATTCATCTCGATGTGGCCGGTTTCGGCTTCGAGCTTGACGATCATGTCCTGGAGCATGGCCGGGAAGTTTTCGACCGAGATTTCGCGTTCGTGGCTGTTCAGGATCTCCACGAAGCGCGACATGTGCGTGCCCTTGAAGTTGTGCGGCAGACCGACGTACATGTTGAAGACGGCGATGGTGTGCTGGATGCCGGCGGCCTTGTCGCCAACTTTCACGGGGTGGCGGATCGACTTGATGCCGACCTTGTTGATGGCGATCTGGCGCGTGTCGGCCGAGTTCTGGACGTCGGGAATTGAGGTAGGGGTCATTGGGCTGTTCTGTCGGGTTATGAATTGGCCAGGCGTTCGCGCACGTTGCGCACGATGCCGTCCTTGTCGAGGCCGAGCTCGGCGAGGAGCTGACCCTGTTCGCCATGATCGACGAAGCGATCCGGCAGGCCGAGACGCAGCACGGCCACGTTCAACCCGCGTTCGTTGAGTACCCGCTCGATTTCCGAGCCGGCACCACCAATCACGGCATTCTCTTCGATGCTGACCAGCAGGGAATGGTTCCCGGCCAGTTCGACAATCAGCTCGACGTCGAGCGGTTTGACGAAGCGCATGTTGGCGACCGTCGCGTCGAGTTCGTCGCCGGCGGCGACGGCTGCGGCAACCAGACTGCCGAAGGCGAGCAGCGCCACGCCCTGGCCCTGGCGGCGGATTTCGCCCTTGCCTAGCGGCAGCGTATCGAGCGCGGCTGACGGCACGACACCGGTGCCGGCACCGCGCGGGTAGCGGACCAGACTCGGTCCGTCGTGGGCGAAGGCGGTCGACAGCAGTTGCCGGCATTCGGCTTCGTCGGCCGGCGCCATCACCACCAGGTTCGGGATGCAGGCGGCAAACGACAGGTCGAAGGTGCCGTGGTGGGTCGGGCCATCGGCGCCAACCAGGCCGCCGCGATCGACGGCGAAAACCACCGGCAGGTTCTGCAGCGCGACATCATGGATCAACTGGTCGTAGGCGCGCTGCAGGAAGGTCGAATAGATGGCGACGACCGGTTTCAGCCCTTCGCAGGCCATGCCGGCGGCAAAGGTGACGGCATGCTGTTCGGCGATGCCGACATCGTAGTAGCGGTCGGCGAACTCGTTGGCGAAGCGGACCATGCCGGACCCTTCGCGCATCGCCGGGGTGATGCCGATCAGGCGGGAGTCGGCGGCCGCCATGTCGCACAGCCAGTCGCCGAAGACCTGGGTATAGGTCAGCTTGCCGGGACCTTTTGCAGACTGGATGCCATCGCAGGCGGCAAACTTGCCGACGCCGTGGTAGAGGATGGGATCGCTCTCGGCCAGCTTGTAGCCCTGGCCCTTCTTCGTGATCACGTGCAGGAACTTCGGGCCCTTGAGCTTCTTCAGGTTTTCCAGTGTCGGGATCAGCGCGTCGAGGTCGTGACCGTCGATCGGGCCGTAGTAATGGAAGCCGAATTCCTCGAACAGCGTGCCCGGGGCGATCATGCCCTTGACGTGCTCTTCGGCGCGGCGCGCCAGTTCGAGCAGCGGCGGGGCGAAGCCGAGCATGTGCCGGCCGGCTTCGCGGGCGGCGTTGTAGGTCTTGCTCGAGGTGAGTCGGGTCAGGATGTTGTTCAGCGCGCCGACCGGCGGCGAGATCGACATCTCGTTGTCGTTGAGGATGACCAGCATGTCGGCATCGCCGACGCCGGCGTTGTTCATCGCCTCGAAAGCCATGCCGGCGGACATTGCCCCGTCGCCGATGATGGCCACGACCTTGCGTGCCTCGCCCTTGAGGCGGGCGGCATGGGCCATGCCCAGCGCGGCCGAGATCGAGGTCGACGAATGGCCGACGCCGAAGGTGTCGTATTCGCTTTCGCAACGCTTGGGAAAACCGGCGATGCCACCGCGCATGCGCAGTTTCTCCATGCCCTGGCGGCGGCCGGTCAGGATCTTGTGCGGGTAGCACTGATGGCCGACGTCCCAGACCAGGCGGTCGGTGGGCGTGTCGAAGACGGCATGCAGGGCGATCGTCAGCTCGACGGTGCCGAGGTTGGACGACAGGTGGCCGCCGGTCTGCGACACCGATTCGATCAGGAAATCCCGTAGTTCGCTGGCCAGTTGGGCGAGCTGCTTGCGCTCCAGGGCGCGCAGTTCGGCCGGACTGTTGATGCTTTCAAGCAGGGCGTGTTTGGACACTGCGGTCATTTTCAGAATTGCCGGTGGCAGATGAAATCGGCCAGCCGGGTAAGTCGATCGGCACGTTCGCCGAATAGAGACAGCGCAGCCAGGGCTTCGGTTCGCAGTTCCTCGGCGTAGCTGCGGGCACCCTCCAGGCCGAGCAGTGCAACATAGGTCGGCTTGTCGGCGGCTTCGTCCTTGCCGGCGGTCTTGCCCAGCGTGGCCGTGCTGGCGGTGCAGTCGAGAATGTCGTCGACGACCTGGAAGAGCAGGCCGGCGCGCTTGGCGAAACGGTCGAGGTGGCTGCGTTCGTCGGCCGACAGCGGCTGCCCGGCCAGCGCGCCGAGGAGTACGGCGGCGCGGATCAGGGCGCCGGTCTTCAGCGCGTGCATCAGTTCCAGTTGCGGCTGCTCCAGCGGTGTGCCGACCGACGCGAGATCGATCGCCTGGCCGCCGGCCATGCCGCGTGAGCCGCTGGCATGGGCGAGCAGCGCGATCATTTCCAGTTGCCGGTCGCCGAGCGGATGGCTTGCCAGCAGTTCGAAGGCCAGCGTCTGCAGGCTGTCGCCGACCAGCAGCGCGGTCGGTTCGTCGTATTCGACATGGCAGGTCGGCCGGCCGCGGCGCAGCACGTCGTCGTCCATGCACGGCAGGTCGTCGTGTACCAGCGAATAGGCGTGGATCAGTTCGACGGCACAGGCGACGATGTCGAGTTTTTCCGGGGTGGCGCCGGTCAGTTCGCCGGCGGCGAAAGCCAGCAGCGGACGCACGCGTTTGCCACCACCGAGCGTGGCATAGCGCATGGCGTCGTGCAGGCGGTGCGGGATACAGTCGCTGCAGGGCAGGTGGTGGGCCAGGGCGGCCTCGGTACGGGCCTGGGTGGCGGCCATCCAGTCAGCAAAGGGAACGCTCACTGAGCCTCCAGCGTGTTGCGGTCGACTTCCTTGAATTCGCCATTTTCGAGCATGCGGATCTGTTCCTCGGCATGGGTCAGTTGTTGCTGGCAATGCCTGATCAGGGCCATGCCGCGCTGATGGGCGGCAATCGAGGCGTCGAGTTCAAGCTGGCCGCCTTCCATGCCGGAGACAATGGCTTCAAGTTCGGCCAATGCTGTCTCGAATTTCATGTCGGCGATCGGAGTCTGGTCCATGGCATTCGGGTTCGGGGAAACGCGTGAAAATACTCCATTCGGGGCATTGCGGTCAAATTCGGGGTAAAATTTGACCCCTTTAACCCGCTGGAGCCCTGGAATGTCCGACATGGCGACGTCGTCCCGGTTGGCGCCCGCAGTTTCCCAACTGCCGGTGAACTGGTATTTCGATGAACGGATTCATGCACTGGAGAAAATACTCATCTTCGATGCCGGTCCGGGCTATGTCGGTCACCAGTTGATGGTGCCGGAAGCGGGTGATTTTCGCACGCAGGAATGGAAGGACCATGGCCAGATGCTGCTCAACGGCGGCCAGGTCGGGCCGAATGCCGGCATCTGGCAGATGTCGAACGTCTGCCGCCATCGTCAGGCGATCATGCTGCAAGGCTCGGGCAAGCTCGAAGGGCCGGTGGTCTGTCCGATCCATCGCTGGACTTACGAACAGTCGGGCGAGCTGATCGGCGCGCCGCATTTTCCGCAGAATCCCTGCCTGAACCTCGACAAGGTCAGGCTGGAAAACTGGAATGGCCTGCTCTTCAAGGGTCCGCGTTCGGCCAATGCTGATCTTGGCGGCATGAACGTCGCCCGCGACCTCGATTTCACCGGCTACAAGCTCGACCACGTCGAGATGCACGAGTGCAATTACAACTGGAAGACCTTCATCGAGGTCTACCTGGAGGATTACCACGTCGTGCCCTATCACCCGGGTCTCGGCAATTTCGTCACCTGTGACGACCTGACGTGGCAGTTCGGTGACTGGTATTCGGTGCAGAAGGTCGGCATCACGTCGCTGATGAAGGATTCTTCGTCCAGCGCCTACAACCGCTGGCAGAAGGTTGTCCGCGAGTACTACGGTGACCGCGGCGAGACGCCGCCGCAAGGCGCGATCTGGCTGACCTACTACCCGAACATCATGGTCGAGTGGTATCCGCACGTGCTGGTCGTGTCGACGCTGATCCCGCAGGGGCCGGACAAGACGATGAACGTCGTCGAGTTCTACTATCCCGAGGAAATCGTCGATTTCGAGCGCGAATTCATCGAAGCCGAGCGTGCCGCCTACATGGAAACGGCGATCGAGGACGACGACATCGGCGAGCGCATGGACCGCGGCCGCAAGGCGCTGCTGGCCGAAGGGAAGAACGAGGTCGGCCCGTACCAGAGCCCGATGGAAGACGGCATGCAGCACTTCCACGAGTTCTACCGCCGGATCATGCAGAAGGACATTGAAGCGCGCTGAGCGTTTTGGGCCGATTTCTGCGGTCGACCGGGGCGTCGGGGTAAAATCCGGCGCCCTTTGTCATTTCGAGTACTGCATGCAATCCCTGTGGATGATCGCCGCCAGCTTCCTGTTTGCCTGCATGGGCGTCTGTGTCAAGCTGGCTGCCGAGACCCATTCGGCGGTCGAGATCACCTTCTGGCGCAGTTTCATCTCGCTGCTGCTGATGTACGGTCTGGTCCGCCTGCGCGGCGTGTCGCTGCGGACGCCGCACTGGCGCTGGCAGGTCACCCGCGGTCTGGTCGGCTTTGTCGCGCTGTTCTCCTATTTCTATGCGATCACGCTGTTGCCGCTGGCAACGGCGGTGACGCTCAACTACACCTCGGCGATCTTCCTCGCGCTCTACCTGGTTCTGGCCGGCTGGCGCATGCGCACCGGCATGCTCGGCGCGCTGGCCGTCGGTCTGGCTGGCGTCGTGCTGTTGCTGCGGCCGACGTTGCAGGCGGATCAACTGTTCGGCGGTCTGGTCGGCCTGGGTTCGGGCGTGCTTGCCGGCATGGCCTATTTCAGCGTGCGCGAACTGGGGGCGCGCGGCGAACCGGAAACCCGCACGGTGTTCTATTTCGCCCTGGTGTCCACGCTCTGTTCGGTGGTCTGGCTGGCTTTCAGTGAAATTCATGCGGTCGACCGCGATAGCGGACTGATTTTGTTCGGTGTCGCCGGCTTTGCCACGCTCGCGCAACTGGCGATGACGCGCGCCTATTCGCGTGGCAAGACCTTGATGTCGGCCTCGCTGGCTTACAGCACGGTGATCTTTTCCAGCCTGGCCGGTGCGCTGTTCTGGGGCGAGGTGCTGCCGGCATCGGCCTGGGCGGCAATCGGCCTGATCGTGTTGTCGGGCATTGCAGCGACGCATTTTTCGCGTGCCAGCCCGGTGGAGCAGGATTAAACTGGCAGCAACAACAAGGAGAGAACCATGATCGTCATCGACCACAAGGCCCACCGCGTCAATGTTTCCGTCTTCGGCGAATTTACGCTGGCGGACTATCGGGAGTTCGAGGAAGTCGTCAATTACAAGATCAAGTTTGAAGGTCCGGTCGATCTTTATTTCGACCTGAGCAAGATGGGCACGCTGACGCTGGACGTCGCCTGGGAAGAAGTGAAGTTCTCGCGCGCCCATGCCAACGATTTCAACCGCGTGGCCGTCGTCACCGACAGCGAGTGGGTGACTTGGAGCGCGTGGATCTCCCAGACCTTCGTCAACGCCGATGTCCAGGTTTTCGATGATGCCGCCGAGGCGGATGAATGGCTGGAGTCCGAGGATTGAGTCAGACCACCGTCGTTGCCCCCGAACTGCTGCAGGCGCAGCTCGGCCATCCGGACTGGCTTGTCGTCGATGTCCGTCATCAGCTGGCCGATGTCGGTTACGGCGAGCGCAGCTATGCCGAAGCACACATTCCCGGCGCCTTCTTCCTGCACTGTGACCGCGATCTGTCGGCGCCGATGACCGGCAGCAACGGGCGGCATCCGCTGCCTGACCCGCAGCAACTGGCGGCTCGTCTGGGCAGCATCGGCATCGGTCGGCAAACCCAGGTCGTGGTCTATGACGACGCCCAGGGCATGATTGCCGGGCGCCTGTGGTGGCTGTTGCGCTGGCTCGGTCACGAGGCCGTTGCCGTGCTCGATGGTGGCTGGCAGGCCTGGCTGGAAGCTGGCGGTGCAGTCAGCGCCGAGCTGCCGCAGCCGACGCCCTGCGCTTTTGTGCCGGTGCAGCGCAATTTTGCGGTCGACGCGCAATTTGTCCGGAAAATGCTCGAAGCGCCGTCGATGCGTCTGGTTGACGGACGGGCAGCGGACCGCTTCCGTGGCGAGAACGAAACCATTGATCCGGTGGGCGGGCATATCCCCGGCGCCGTCAATCGCTTCTTCCGTGACAATCTGGCGGCCGACGGCCATTTCAAGCCGGCCAGCGAACTTGCCGCCGAATGGCGGAATATCCTTGCCGGCGAAAGTGCGGAAGCGGTTGTGCATTACTGCGGCTCCGGCGTTTCCGCCTGCCACAATATCCTGGCGATGGAAATCGCAGGCCTGTCAGGTTCACGTCTGTACGGCGGTTCGTGGAGTGAATGGTGCGCTGACCCGCAGCGGCCGGTGGCGCGCTGAGTCAGGTACCGACTCGGTTACGCATCCATCGGGGCAACCGGGATGTTTTCCACCGGTTGCTGCCGTCATGGAGGAAAAAGAGTGCTGGAGTTTTTGTAAAAGCCCATTAAGAATGTGGCCTTTTTCCGGCACCTTCCTGCGGCTCATGCCAGTGTTACTGTTTCTCCGGCGCATGCTTTTGCTGTGCGCATGTCTCCTGTCTGTTGCGCCGGCATTGGCCGAAGCGCCGCCGAAATCGGTGCGCGTGGTGCTGGACGACAATTACCCGCCCTACGTTTTCCGTGCGGCGGATGGCTCGGTGCAGGGCATTCTCCCCGAGCTTTGGCAACTCTGGGCAAAGCGTACCGGGATTGCCGTGGATCTGCAGGCCATGGACTGGGCCAGGGCGCTCGAGACGATGGCCAGCGGCCAGGCCGATATCATCGATACCGTTTTCCGCACCGAGGCCCGCGAGAAGCTCTACGATTTCACCAAACCCTATGCCGCCATCGAGGTATCGCTTTTCTTCCATGAAAGCATCAGCGGCATTGCCGATGCCGAGTCGGCCCGGGGATTTACCATCGGCGTCAAGGACGGTGACGCCTGCATTGATTATCTGAAGGCAAAAGGTATCAGCGACTTCAAGCGCTATCCCAGCTATGAGTCGCTGGTCAAGGCGTCGGTGCGGCTGAGTGTCCGGGTCATCTGCATCGACAAGCCACCGGCTCATTACTTTTTCCTGCGCGAAGGTGCGCCCGATCAGTTCCTGTATTCGCCCGCGCTGTATGTCGGTGAGTTTCACCGGGCGGTGGCCAAGGGGCGTAAGGATCTTCTGGAAATCGTCGAAACGGGTTTTTACGGGATCGATGATGCCGAGCGTGCCGCCATCGAACGTCGCTGGCTGGGTGAGCGCCTGGAAGACAGCCCGTGGGAACGCCATGCCCGACCCATGGCCTATGCGCTGATCGGCCTGTGCCTGCTGATCTCCGTGCTGTTTGGCTGGACCCGGATATTGCGTCGTCAGGTGGCTGAGCGGACAAGCGAACTGAGTAGCACCTTGCTTTCCCTGCGGCAGACCGAGGAACGGTTTCATACGCTGTTCGAACAGGCCAATGACGCGATATTCATCATGCAGGGCGAAGTGGTGCTCGACTGCAACCGGCGGGCCGAGAGTCTCTATCAGATGTCCCGGGAAAAGCTGGTCGGCATGACACCGATGATCGCGTCGCCTGAATTTCAGCCGAACGGTCGCCCGTCGCAGGAAGTGCTTCGGGAAATGCTGCAGAAGGCACACGAAGGCCAATCGGTGGTTTTCGAGTGGCGCAACCTGTACGAGGACGGTTCACCGCTGGATGTCGAGGTCAGCCTAAATCGCATCGATTACGCCGGCGAGGAATGCCTGCAGGCGATCGTCCGTGACGTTACCGAACGCAAGCAGAAGGATATCCGGATCCGCGAATTGCTCGACGAGCAGCGTCTGATTTTCGACAACGCGCACGTCGGCATCCTGCTGTTACGCAATCGGCGGATCATCAAGTGCAATCAGCGTATCGCCGAGATGTTCGGTTTTGCCGGCCCGCATGAGCTGGAAGGCCAGACCACCGAGGTCCTCTACGGTTCGCGGGAACATTTCGAGGCGGCCGGCCAGGCTGGGTACCCGCTGCTGGCGGCCAATGGTTTTGCCCATTTCGAAACGGAAATGCACCACCGCGACGGCACAGCGATGTGGGTCATGCAGACCGGGCGGCCACTGGATCGGGATGCTGCGCTGGAAGCGGCTTCGATCTGGGTGTATACCGAC
>Ga0209066_10000924_pt1 | contig 40371 bp, 32 predicted proteins | sample All_14_2_FD_187198 | JGI IMG/M metagenome (GOLD analysis project Ga0209066, IMG submission 187198) | Freshwater microbial communities in response to fracking from Pennsylvania, USA - Allegheny Zone_MetaG_DW_15 (SPAdes) (version 2) ... | reverse complement strand
GACCTGAAGTCCCAGGGCGCCGACACCGAAACGTCGATCTTTACGATCACCACGACCGACGTGCGCGACGCTGCCGACATCTTCCGCCCCGTCTACGACGCGACTGGCGGCGTGGACGGCCGCGTGTCGATCGAGGTCTCGCCCGAGCTCGCTCACCACACCGACGGAACGATCGCCCAGGCGAAGGAACTGTGGACGGTTGTCGACCGACCGAACGCGCTCATCAAGATCCCGGCCACCAAGGCCGGGCTCCCCGCGATCACCGAGGCTATCGCGTCGGGTATTTCGGTCAATGTCACGCTTATCTTCAGCCTGGAACGTTACGCGGCGGTCATCGACGCGTACCTCACGGGCATCGAGCGGGCCAAGGCCGCCGGCCATGACATCAGCACCATCCGCTCGGTCGCCTCGTTCTTCGTCTCGCGCGTGGACACCGAGGTCGACAAGCGCCTCACCGCGATCGGGACGGATGCCGCGGAGGCGCTGAAGTCACGCGCGGGTATCGCGAATGCGCGGCTGGCATTCGAGCTGTTCGAGAAGGAGTTCGCTACAGAGCGCGCAACGGCGCTCGTCGCCGCAGGCGCGACCGTGCAGCGCCCCCTGTGGGCATCCACGGGCGTCAAGGACCCCGCTCTTCCCGACACGCTGTACGTCACCGAACTCGTGGCCCGCGGCACCGTGAACACGATGCCCGAGAAGACCCTCGAGGCGACCTTCGATCACGCCGACGTGGTCGGCGACACGATCACCGGCAACTATGCCGACGCTCACGCCGTGTTCGACGGCCTCGCGTCGGTCGGGATCGACTTCGCCGATGTCACGCAGGTGCTCGAGGACGAAGGCGTCGAGAAGTTCATCGCCTCCTGGCACGAGCTGCAGGCGACGGTCACGACAGCCCTCGAGAACGCGGACGTCTGAGCCGGCGATGGCATTCGACATCCACCTGACCGGGCACGTCAAGTCAGTCGTCGGGGCGACGCTGCCCGGTCTCATCGGCGATCTCGTCGCATCCGGCCTCACGGCGGGCGACAGCTCGCTGTGGGGCCCGGATGCCGAGGCCGAGGCATCCCGCCGGCTCGGATGGCTCGAGGCCGTCACGGTCTCGCTGCCGCTGGTGCCGCAGATCGTCGCGCTCCGCGAAGAGCTCACATCCCAGGGCCTGACGCGCATCGTACTCGCGGGCATGGGAGGTTCTTCGCTCGCACCCGAGGTGATCGCGCAGACCGCCGGGGTACCGCTCGTCATCCTGGACTCGACAGCACCCGGTCAGGTGCTCGCAGCCCTCGACGGTGACCCCGAGGCCGGCGGCCTCGAGCGCACGGTCCTCGTGGTGTCATCCAAGTCCGGGTCCACGGTCGAGACGGACTCCGCGAAGCGCGCCTTCGAGGCTGCCTTCCGGGATCTCGGTATCGACCCGACCGAGCGGATCATCGTGGTCACCGACCCCGGTTCGCCCCTCGACGTATCGGCTCGCGCCGACGGATACCGGGTGTTCAACGCCGATCCGAACGTCGGCGGGCGGTACTCCGCGCTCACGGCTTTCGGGCTCGTCCCAGCAGGCCTTGCCGGTGTCGACATCGAGGAGTTGCTCGCCGAGGCCGATGCGACGCTGCTTGAAGTGGCGATCGACAGCCCCGAGAACCCCGCGCTGGTGCTGGCCGCAGCCATCGCCGGCGGCGATCCACGACGCGACAAGCTCGCCCTCATCAGCGACGGCACGCACATCGTGGGGCTGCCCGACTGGATCGAGCAGCTGATCGCGGAATCCACCGGGAAGGACGGCACCGGCATCCTGCCCGTCGTCATGCTGCCGGTCTCCCCCGAACTCGAAACCAAGCCCGCAGACCTGCAGGTGCTGCGCCTGGTCGACGAGGCTAACGAGTTCCACCTGTTCGAGCACCACCAGGGCGAGATCCTGGTCAGCGGATCCCTCGGGGCCCAGTTCGTCGTGTGGGAGTACGCCACCGCGATCGCGGGCAGGATGCTGGGTATCAACCCGTTTGATCAGCCCGACGTCGAGTCAGCCAAGGAGGCGACGCGGGGACTCCTCGCGCGCACGCCCGAACCAACGGCACCGGCGTTCACCGTCGAGGGTGTCGAGGTGCGGGTCACGGATGCCGCCCTCGCGGCATCCGGCACGATTGCCGGGGTCCTCGACGCACTGTGGGCACAGCTCCCGGCTGACGGCTACGTCTCGGTGCAGGCTTACGTAAACCGCCTCGCAATCCCCCAACTCCAGGGCCTTCGAGAGCTCGTCGCGGCGGATTCGGGCAGGCCCGCCACGTTCGGCTGGGGCCCCAGGTTCCTGCACTCAACAGGGCAGTATCACAAGGGCGGGCCTGCGAACGGCGTGTTCCTGCAGATTGTGGAGCGCACCGACGTGGATGTCGAGATCCCCGGCCGCCCGTTCACCTTCGGCCAGCTGATCGCCGCGCAGGCCGCGGGCGACGCTGAGGTGTTGGCTGCACACGGGCGTCCCGTTGTCACGCTCACCCTCACCGACCCCCAGGTCGAGGTCCTCTCCCTATTCGAAGCGGCTCAGTAAGGCATCCCACCCGATGACAGTCGAGATCTCTCGCGGGCACAATCCGCTGCGCGACCCCGAAGACGCACGCCTGAATCGGATCGCGGGGCCCAGTGCTCTCGTGATCTTCGGTGTGACCGGCGACCTCTCGCGTAAGAAGCTCATGCCGGCCGTATACGACCTCGCGAACCGTGGCCTGCTCCCGCCCGGGTTCGGTCTCGTCGGGTTTGCCCGCCGAGACTGGGAGGATCAGGACTTCGCCCAGGTCGTGCACGATGCGGTGCGACAGCACGCGCGCACCGCATTCCGCGAAGAGACCTGGCAGCAGTTGCTGCAGGGCATCCGATTCGTTTCGGGCGAGTTCGGCGACGACGACGCCTTTGCGCGGCTGCGCGAGACTGTGCAGAGCCTGGACGAAGCGCGCGGCACCATGGGCAACCACGCGTTCTACCTGTCCATCCCCCCGAAGGACTTTCCGGTTGTCGCTCGTCAGTTGCGCACCTCGGGCCTCGTGGATGACACCGCCGACCGGCCGGAACGGTGGCGCCGAGTCGTCATCGAAAAGCCGTTCGGTCACGACCTTGCCTCGGCCCGCGAGCTCAACGACGCACTGCGCTCGACCTTCCCGGCCGACTCCATTTTCCGGATCGACCACTACCTCGGCAAAGAGACGGTCCAGAACATCCTCGCGCTGCGGTTCGCGAACGAGCTGTTCGAACCCATCTGGAACCGCAACTACGTCGACCACGTGCAGATCACGATGGCCGAAGACATCGGCGTGGGCGGCCGCGCCGGCTACTACGACGGTATCGGGGCTGCGCGCGATGTCATCCAGAACCACCTGCTGCAGCTTCTCGCACTGACGGCAATGGAGGAGCCCATCAGCTTTGATGCGAGCCACCTGCGTGCCGAGAAAGAGAAGGTACTCGCGGCCGTCACGCTTCCCGCAGACCTGTCGCTCGCGACAGCGCGCGGCCAGTACGCCGGCGGCTGGCAGGGTGGCGAGCACGTCACCGGATTCCTCGACGAAGACGGCATGAAGCCGGATTCGACGACCGAGACCTACGCAGCGCTCAAGCTCGAGATCAACACGCGGCGGTGGGCCGACGTGCCCTTCTACCTGCGCACCGGCAAGCGACTGGGCCGCCGTGTGACCGAGATCGCCGTGGTGTTCAAGCGCGCCCCTGAGCACCTGTTCACGCGGTCGCAGACATCCGGGCTCGGTGAGAACGCGCTCGTGATCCGCGTGCAACCGGATGAGGGCGTCACGATCCGCTTCGGCTCCAAGGTGCCCGGCGCGAGCACCCACGTACGCGACGTCACGATGGACTTCGGCTACGGGCACGCCTTCACCGAGGCCAGCCCCGAGGCCTACGAGCGGCTCATTCTCGACGTTCTGCTCGGCGACCCCCCGCTGTTCCCCCGCCACGAAGAGGTCGAGCTCTCGTGGAAGATCCTCGACCCGGTCGAGGAGTTCTGGGCACAGCAAGGCGGACCGCTCGACCAATACGAACCTGGGTCGTGGGGGCCGAAATCGGCAGACCAGCTCCTTGCCCGCGACGGACGCACCTGGAGGCGGCCATGATCGTCGATCTTCCCGATACGACAGTCAGCAAGATCTCTCGCGCACTCATCGACGTGCGTGAGGAGGGCGGTGCCGTAGCGCTGGGACGAGTGCTCACCCTCATCATCGTCACGACGAACGGCGGCACCGAGGACGGCATCGAGGCAGCCAACGACGCCTCGCGCGAGCATCCCATGCGGGTCATCAGCCTGCGCCTCGACCCCGGGGGCGAGCCGAAGCTGGATGCCGAGATCCGCGTGGGCGGCGACGCCGGCGCGAGCGAGGTCGTCGTGTTGCGCGCCTCTGGCGCTGCAGCATCCAACGTCGAGAGCCTCGTGACCGGTCTGCTGCTGCCCGACGCGCCCGTCGTCGTGTGGTGGCCAGACAACCCGCCCGCGACTCCCTCCCACTCCCCGCTCGGCCGGATCGCACAGCGACGCATCACGGATGCCTCCACCGTGCCCTACGAGACCTCGCGCGTCGCACACCTCGGCGACTGCTACTCGCCGGGCGACACCGACCTCGCCTGGACGCGCCTCACGCACTGGCGCGAGCAGCTCGCCGCCGTGCTCGACCAGCCGCCGTACGAGCCGATCACCGGCGTGGAGGTTCGGGGCGCTGCAACATCGCCCTCGACTGCGCTGTTGGCTGCGTGGCTGCGTCTCACTCTCGGCGTGCCGGTGGACTGGCACTACCTCTCCGCCGACGAATGGAGCGACGGCATCAAGTCGGTCCGCCTCACACGCGCCAGCGGAGACATCGTTCTCGAGCGTTCCTCAGCCGCGATCGCCCGGTTGTCGCAGCCCGGGCAACCGCAGCATGACCTGGTGCTGCCGCGCCGCACACTGCGCGAGTGCCTCGCCGAGGAGCTGCGCCGACTCGATGCAGACCTCTTGTATGGTCGAGTGATCACCGAGGGCTGGGCGCTGCTCGACCCGACACCGTCGCAGGAGACCCATGGTTGAGATCACGAACGAGAAGCGGGTGCTCATCAGCCCCGACCGGACTGCGCTCGCGGAGTACGTGGCGAACCGGTTCCTGCGCCGTATCGAGAAGCAGGCTGATGAACCCGCCGTTCATGTCTCGCTCACGGGCGGAACCATGGGCATCGCGGTGCTCGAGGCTGCTGCGGCAAGCCCGCGGCTTGCGGGCCTCCGCTTCGACAATGTGCACTTCTGGTGGAGCGACGAACGCTTCGTCCCACGTCACGACTCCGAGCGCAACGACAAGCAGGCACGCGAGGCTCTTCTCGATCGACTGGACATCCCGGTAGGCAACATCCACAGCGTTGCCGCCAGCGATGAAGGCGTGGACCTCGACGAAGCTGCGCGCGCCTATGCGGCAGAGCTCGCGCGCTACGGGCAGCCTGGCGGACCCGCGTGGCCCTCGTTCGACATGTGCTTTCTCGGGGTCGGTCCCGACGCCCACATCGCTTCGCTGTTTCCCGATCATCCCGAGATCCGTGACACCGAGCACGCGGTGCTCCCGGTCCGGAATTCGCCCAAGCCCCCGCCCGAACGCGTGACCTTCACCCGACCGGTGATCAACGCGTCGCAGCGCGTCTGGCTGGTCATGTCCGGCCCTGACAAGGCCGCAGCTCTCGGCCTTGCCCTCGCCGGCGCCAACTACACGAGCGTCCCCGCCGGGGGCGCCAAAGGACGGCGACGCACCGTGTTCTTCGTCGACCGAGAAGCGGCCGAGCAAGTTCCCCCGGAGCTGATCGACCAGGAATACTGACCATTCATGACAATGGCCCCGGACCTCCCTCAGGGGAGACCGGGGCCATTGTCATGCAGGCTGCCCTGCGAAAAGTCTCAGAGGCCGCGGCGCTCGCGCAGGGACTTCAGCGCGTCATCCAGGAGCGCGTCGGCTTCTTCTTCCGTGCGACGCTCCTTCACGTAGGCAAGGTGCGTCTTGTACGGCTCAGCCTTCGCCAGCTGAGGCGGGTTGTCTTTGTCGCGACCTGCGGGAAGCCCGGAGTGCGGCGAATCGATCGTCTCGGGGATCTCCTCGTCGGGGATGCCAGCCGCGAAGTAGCGCACAGTCTCGTTGCCGAGGGCATCCCAGTACGAGACGGCGACACGGTCTGCGTGATAGCCGTGATCCTGTTCGCCCATGGGTCCGGCACCCACCCGGGTGCCGCGGATTGCATTGCCGCCGGTTGCCATCAGATCACCTGGAACTTCGTAATGAGGCCAAGTCCCACGATGGTGATGAACCATACGAGGGCCAGCACGATGGTGAATCGGTTGAGGTTTCGTTCTGCCAGACCCGAGGACCCCAGAGCCGACGTCATTCCCCCGCCGAACATGTCGGACAGGCCACCGCCTCGGCCCTTGTGCAGCAGGATCAGCAGGGTGAGCAGCAGGCTCGTGATGCCGAGGATCACCTGCAGGATCAGTTCGAGAATCGCCAAGACGTGAAACCTTTCGTCGCGACGGTGTCTCGTCGCACAAGCGTCCAGTATACGGAAAGAGGCGCGGGATTCGCCTCGGCCCGCCGCGCTGTGGCTGGGCGACCGGTCCTCCGGCTGCCCAGCCACAGCAGTAATCGGAACGGCCCTAGACGCCGACGTGCTTCTGGTAACGGATGATGGCGGCGAACTCATCCACGACGAGACTCGCACCACCCACCAGCGCGCCGTCGACATCCGGCTCGCGCATGAAGCTCGCGATGTTCGCGGCCTTCACCGAGCCGCCATAGAGCACACGAGTGCGCTCGGCAGCGTCTGCGCTCAACGATTCGGCGACGACCGCGCGCAGCTTGGCGCAGACATCCTGAGCCTGGTCGGGAGTAGCTGCCTGGCCCGACCCGATCGCCCACACCGGCTCGTACGCCACAACGATGTCGGCGTCAGCCGGCACGTCAGCAAGAGCGGTCTTCAGCTGCCCGACGGGCACAGCGCTAGCGCCGTACTTCTCGAGGTCCTCCGCGGTCTCACCGACGCAGATGACCGGCACGAGACCGTGTCGCAGCGCAGCCTGAACCTTGCTGGCAACGACCTCGTCGGTCTCGTGGTGGTATTCACGGCGCTCCGAGTGACCGATGATCACGTAGCGCGCGTCGAGCTTCGCAAGAAACGCCCCCGAGATGTCACCGGTGTACGCACCCGAATCCTTCGGCGACAGATCCTGCGCGCCGAGGGCGAACGGGATCTTGTCGGCATCCAGCAGGGTCTGCACGGTCCGCAGATCGGTGAAGGGCGGGAAGACCGCAACCTCGACCGAGCCGTCCTCGTGCTTGGCGTCCTTCAACGTCCAGTGCAACTTCTGGACGAACGCAACGGCCTGCAGGTGGTCGAGGTTCATCTTCCAGTTGCCGGCAATGAGCGGTGTTCTCACTGCTCCCATCCGAGGACCTCCAGTCCGGGTAGCTTCTTGCCCTCGAGGAACTCGAGGCTTGCCCCACCGCCGGTGGAGATGTGGCCGAACTGGTCGTCCGTGAAGCCGAGCTGACGCACGGCGGCTGCCGAGTCGCCACCACCGACGACGCTGAGGCCGTCCACCTCGGTCAGCGCCTGCGCGACGGCCTTGGTTCCCGCGGCGAAGGCAGGCATCTCGAACACGCCCATGGGGCCGTTCCAGAACACGGTCTTGCTCGCGCGAATCGCGTCGGCAAAGATCTTCGCCGTGTCGGGGCCGATGTCCAGCCCCAGGCCCGTCGCACCGAACGGGGTCTCCTCGAGCGAGTCGGCGGGAGCGACAACGTGCTCCGCGTCGGCGCTGAAGGATGCAGCCATCACGGCGTCCACCGGAAGCACGATCTCAACGCCGCTTTCCTGCGCCGTCGTCATGTACCGGGTGACAGTGTCGATCTGATCCTCTTCGAGCAGGCTCTTGCCGACCTCGTAGCCCTGGGCCTTGAGGAACGTGAACAGCATGCCGCCACCGACCAGGATGCGATCGACCCGCGGGAGCAGGTGCTCGATGACGCCGAGCTTGTCGCTGACCTTCGAGCCGCCGAGCACGACCGTGTACGGGCGCTCGGGCTTCTCGGTGAGGCGGTCGAGGACGTCGACCTCTTTCTCGATCAGGAAGCCCGCCGCGGACGGCAGGATCTCGGCGAGGTCGTAGACGCTTGCCTGCTTGCGGTGTACGACACCGAAGCCATCCGACACCAGAGCGTCGCCGAGGGACGCGAGTTCACGGGCGAACGCGCCGCGAACCTCGGCATCCTTCGCCGTCTCCCCCGCGTTGAACCGCAGGTTCTCGATGACCGCGACATCGCCGTCCTCCAGGGCGGCAACGGCGTCGTGAGCTGACTCGCCGACCGTGTCGCGCGCGAAGGCGACCGGCTTGCCGAGCAGCTCCGACAGGCGCTGAGCCACGGGCTCCAGGCTGTACTTCGGGTCGGGTGCCCCATCGGGGCGCCCCAGGTGGGAGCACACGACAAGGCGCGCTCCCTGGTTGATGAGGGCGTTGAGCGTGGGAACCGAGGCCCGCACGCGGCCATCGTCCGTTATGACCCCGTCTTTCAACGGAACGTTGAGGTCACAACGGACGATGACGCGCTTGCCGGCCAGCGACCCCAGCGAATCGAGGGTGCGCAGAGCCATGTCTGTCTACCGGATGCCGGCGCTCAGAGCTTGCTGGCGACGAGCTCGGTCAGGTCGACGAGGCGGTTCGAGTAGCCCCACTCGTTGTCGTACCAGGCCGAGACCTTCACGAGGTTGCCGCTGACGTTGGTCTGACCGGCGTCGAAGACCGACGAGTGCGGGTCGTGAACGATGTCGGTCGACACGATCGCGTCGGTGTTGTACTTCAGGTACCCCACGAGCGCACCGTCGGCCGCAGCCTTCTCGTACGCCGCGTTGATGGTCTCCTTCGTCAGACCCTCGGTCGGCGTGATGATCGTGAGGTCGACGATCGAGCCGGTCGGAACGGGCACGCGGTACGACGAGCCGCTGAGCTTGCCGTTGAGCTCAGGCAGGACGAGACCGATGGCCTTGGCGGCACCGGTCGCTGCCGGCACGATGTTCAGTGCGGCGGCGCGGGCGCGGTGGAGGTCGCCGTGGGGGCCGTCCTGCAGGTTCTGGTCGGCCGTGTAGGCGTGAGCGGTCATCATGAAGCCGCGCTCGATGCCGAAGTTGTCGTTGAAGACCTTCGCCAGGGGCGCGAGGCAGTTGGTGGTGCACGATGCGTTCGAGATCACGTGCATCGTGGCCGGGTCGTAGTCGCCGTCGTTGACACCCATGACGAACGTGCCGTCGACGTCGGTGCCGGGGGCCGAGATCAAGACCTTCTTGGCACCGCCGGCGATGTGCTTACTCGCGTCAGCGGCCTTCGTGAAGCGGCCGGTCGACTCGATCACGATGTCGACGCCCAGCTCACCCCACGGGAGGTTCGCGGGGTCGCGCTCTTCGAAGACCTTGATGCTCTTGCCACCGACGGTGATGGAGTCCTCGGTGTACGAAACCTCTTCGCTCAGGCGTCCGCCGACCGAGTCGTACTTGAGGAGGTGGGCGAGCGTCTTGTTGTCGGTGAGGTCGTTCACCGCCACGATGTCGAGGTCCGCGCCCTGCTCGAGAGCTGCGCGGAGGTAGTTGCGTCCAATACGGCCGAAGCCGTTGATACCGATCTTGACAGACACGGTGTCTCCCTGATTCTTATCGCGCCGAAGCGCCGGGGGTCAGCTCCGGATCGACGACCCGGAGAGGGGTGTCATTTGTGGTGTATTCCAGCAGACAAATCAGGCTGCCGGAGCCCCCGAGCGGGCGAGGGCTCCGCGGCATCCTCACCTGATCATGACCCTAGCAGGAGACCCGCCGTCTTCTCTCGGGCCGTGACAAAGCGGTCCTGAACGTTGGCCCAGTTGACGATGTTCCAGAACGCCTTGACGTAGTCGGCGCGGACGTTCTTGTAGTCGAGGTAGTACGCGTGCTCCCAGACGTCGAGCATGAGCAGCGGGACGCTGGCGGCGGCGAGCTGGCCCTGCTGGTCGAAGATCTGCTGGATGATGAGGCGCTCACCGATCGAGTCCCAGAACAGCGCCGCCCAGCCCGAACCCTGCACACCGAGAGCGGCGGCGGTGAAGTGGGCCTGGAACTTGTCGAACGAGCCGAAGTACTCGTCGATCGCCGCGGCAAGTTCGCCGGTGGGCTTGTCGCCACCGTCCGGCGACATGTTCGTCCAGAAGATCGAGTGGTTCGTGTGACCGCCGAGGTTGAACGAGAGATCCTTCTCCAGCTTGTTGACGTTGGCGAGGTTCCCCGTCTCGCGCGCCTCGGCCAGCTGCTCCAGCGCCGTGTTGGCGCCCGTCACGTACGCCTGGTGGTGCTTGTCGTGGTGCAGCTGCATGATCGTGGCACTGATGTGCGGCTCGAGCGCAGCGTAGTCGTAGGGGAGGTCGGGCAGGGTGTAGGTGGCCATTCGCTCTTCTCTTCCTGTCGTCGCGGCGCCAGGAATGCCCCGGCGTCGCTGGTGTGACAGTTGTCATCCTAGTGAGCCTCGGCGACCCGTCGGCGGGTCTTGCGGAAGAAGCTGAGACGCGTTACGGGGTGGCGCTGGTCAGGCCCGGTCAGTCCAGAGCGCTCGCCGGAACCGCAGATTCTGTTCCGGGAATACCCTCCGCGGAGGCCTTCTTGTCGGCCATCGCGAGAAGACGACGGATGCGTCCGGCGACGGCATCTTTCGTGAGTGGCGGATCGGCGTGGTGACCCAGTTCGTCGAGGCTCGCATCGCGGTGCGCCAGACGCAGGTCGCCGGCCTCGCGCAGGTGATCGGGAATGTCCTCGCCCAGGATCTCGAGGGCGCGCTCAACCCGCGCGCACGCGGCGACAGCCGCCTGCGCAGACCGACGCAGGTTCGCGTCGTCGAAGTTCACGAGCCGGTTGACGCCGGCGCGAACCTCCCGACGCTGACGCATCTCGTCCCAGTGTGCAGCGACCTGGCGTGCACCCATGACGGCCAGTGCCGTGCGGATGGCATCCCCTTCGCGTACGACAACGCGCGGTGCACCGCGCACCTCGCGCGCCTTCGCGCCGATGCCGAGACGGTGCGCTGCCCCGACCAGGGCCATTGCCGCTTCCGAGGAGGGGCACAGCACATCCAGCGACGCGGATCGTCCGGGGTCGGTCAGGGCGCCGGCGCCCAGGAATGCGCCGCGCCATACGGCGGCGAGGTCGCCTCGCGAACCCGTCGTGAGCTTGTTGGGAAGACCCCGCACGGGCCGGCGCCGCTGGTCGAGCAGGCCGGTTTGACGAGCAAGCGTTTCTCCCCCGTCGATGACGCGCACCGCGAAGAGGGCCCCTGCCCGCGAACCGGATCCCTGCGTCTGGACGATCTCGGGCCGGACGCCGTAGATCTCCATGAGCTCTCGGGCGACCCGCCGAGCAAGCGCCTCCGAGTCGACCTCGGCCTCGACAGCGACGCGGTTGGCGATGGAGTGGAGGCCTCCGGCGAAGCGGAGCAGTGATGTCAACTCAGCGACCCGGGCGCTGGGAAGCGGATCCCGGACTGCGATGAGCTCTGCTTTGACATCGGCCGTCAGCGACACGGGGCTCCTTTCGAGGGTGCCGGCACGGCCGGCGGATGACGCTCTAGCCTACTCGGGCGCACCCCTCGAATTCTCGGCTGCCTCCCGGTTCGGCGCTACTCTCGGCCGAGGTCGCGGTGCTTCACACGCACGGCGACCCCTGCCTCGTCGGCCAGTCGCCGGGCGAGTTCTTCGACCACGACGACCGAGCGGTGTTTGCCTCCTGTGCATCCGACAGCGACGACCGAGTGCCGCTTGTTCTCGCGCTGATAGCCCTGCAACACGGGCTGCAAGGCTGCGGCGTAGGCATCCACGAATTCCCGGGCCCCGGGCTGGGCGAGCACGTACTCACGCACCTGCGGGTCCTGCCCCGTGAAAGCCCGAAGCGAGGGGTCCCAGTACGGATTGGGAAGGAACCGCATATCGGCGACCATGTCGGCATCCGTCGGCAGACCGTACTTGAAGCCGAAACTCATGATCGTGAGCATGTGCCGAGCTGCCCCCTCGTCCGAGAAGAGCTCGAAGATCCGCGTCGCGAGCTGGTGCACGTTCAGCGAGGACGTGTCCACGACGACGTCGGCGCGCTCTCGAATCTCCGAAAGGCGCTCTCGCTCGGTGCGGATGCCGTCGATGAGGGTTCCGTCGCCCTGCAGGGGATGCGGGCGCCTTACGGCTTCGAACCGCCGCACGAGCACATCGTCCGAGGCGTCCAAGAACACGATCCGCACGTTGCGGCGGGAGCGCAACTCCCCGACCTCGGCCGGAAGGGCGGTGAACAGGTCCCGGCCGCGAACGTCGACGACGGCGGCGACTTTCGGCAGCGCGGATGCCGCGATCTCGGACAACTCGAGCATCGGCTTGAGCATCTGCGGTGGCAGGTTGTCGACGACATACCAGCCGAGGTCTTCGAGGGCGTTTGCAGCAGTTGAGCGCCCGGCGCCGGACATTCCGGTCAGGATGAGCACATCACTCGTTGTGGCTGTCGTCTGGTCCATCGGGACCTCTCGTCCTGTGGTGGCGCGGTCTGCGGGCTCGTCAGGCACCGGGCCTCCCGAGCACGGCCAGCCTATCGACTCGCCAGGTGCGCGTGGATCGTGGCGGCAAGCTTCGGGCCGACGCCGGGAAGTTCCTGAATCTCCTCGGGCGTTGCGTTCTTGAGCGCGGTGACCGATCCGAAGTGGCGAAGCAACGCCCGGATACGGGCATCGCCGAGCCCGGGGATCTCGGCGAGCACGGTCTGGATGTCGCGCTTGCGCCTTCCTCGCTGCTTGGTGATAGCGAAGCGGTGGGCTTCGTCGCGCAACCGCTGCAGGAGGTACAGCGCCTCGCTGGTGCGCGGCAGGATCACCGGATAGTCCTCTCCGGGGAGCCACACCTCCTCGAGACGCTTGGCGATGCCGCACAGAGCGATCTCGGAATGGCCCGCGTCGGCTAGCGCCCGTGCCGCGGCGTTGACCTGTGGCTTGCCGCCGTCGACGACGAGCAGCTGTGGGCGGTAGGCGAAGCGGGGGCGGCTGCGGGCCGTCACGACGGTACCCTCGGCGGTCGGATCCGAGCTGACGGATGGTTCGGTCGCGGCATCCGTCTCGCCCGTCGCGGTTTCGGTGTCAGGCGCCGCATCCCGCTCGTCGTCGATATATGCAAGTCGGCGCATGAGCACTTGATAGAGCGAGTCGGTGTCGTCGGTGGTCTGCGCAACACCGAAGCTTCGGTACTGGTCCTTGCGTGGCAGCCCGTCTTCGAACACGACCATGGAGGCCACCACATTCGTGCCGCTGAGGTGCGAGACGTCATAGCACTCGATCCGCAGCGGCGCTTCGTCGAGACCCAGCGCCTCCTGCAGATCGGTCAGCGCCTGAGAACGCGCGACATAGTCGCTCGTGCGCCGTGTCTTGTGCAGCAGAAGCGCCTGTTGCGCGTTGAGCGCTGCGTTCTTCATGAGGTCGGCCTTCGCGCCACGCTGCGCGATCTGAATCGTGACGTTTGTGCCACGCTTCTCGCGAAGCCAAGCCTCTAGTTCCGCGGCGTCGTCAGGAAGCGCGGGAACGAGCACCTGCTTGGGGATGTCGGCACGGCCCGAGGGACCGTAGGCCCGCTGCAGGATCTGGTCGACGAGCTCTCCCCCGCTGATGTCCAGTTCCTTCTCGATCGTCGTTGCCCGCACTCCACGCACGCGCCCGCCGCGGATGACGAAGTGCTGCACGGCGGCGGCGAGTTCGTCCTCCGCAATGCCGAACAGGTCGGCATCCGTGTCATCGGGCAGCACGAGCGCACTTTTGTTGAGCACCGCCTCGATGGCCTGGAGCCGGTCGCGAAAGACCGCTGCAGACTCGTAGTCCATCGCTGCTGACGCTTCTTTCATCCGGGCCGTCAGCTGCCGGGTGAAGCGCTGATCACCACCGGACATGAACGCGACGAAGTCGTCGACAATCGCGCGGTGCTCCTCGATCGTCACGCGGCCCGAGCACGGTCCGCCACAGCGGCCGATCTGGCCGGGGAAGCAGGGGCGACCGGTGGCCATCGCTCGCTTGTATGACGAGTCGCTGCAGGTGCGAATCGGGAACACCTTGATCATGAGGTCGATGACCTCATGCACCGCCCACACCTTGGGGTACGGGCCGAAGTACTTTGCGCCGCGGATCTTGTGGTTTCGCGTGACCATGACCCTCGGAGCCTCATCGGCAAGGGTGACAGCCATGTACGGATAGGACTTGTCGTCCTTGTAGCGCACGTTGAACGGCGGTGAGAACTCCTGGATCCACATATATTCCAGCTGCAGCGCCTCGACGTCGCTTCCGACCACCGTCCATTCGACGCCTGTGGCCGTGGTCACCATGCGTCTCGTGCGCTCATGGAGCGTGTGTAGCGGCGCGAAGTAGTTCGACAGGCGCGCACGGAGATTCTTCGCTTTGCCGACGTAAAGGATGCGACCAGCGTCGTCGCGGAACCGGTACACGCCCGGATTGGTCGGGATCTCCCCCGGTGCCGGCCGGTACGCGAGCTGAGGATGGGTGGCGCGAGCCACGCTCAACCCGCCTTGCGAGCCGCCGGCGCGTCGTGGGCGTCGAAAAGCTCGGCCAGGAACTGTCCGGTGTGACTTTCGGGAACCGCCGCGACCTGCTCGGGCGTTCCGGTCGCGATGATCTCGCCGCCGCCCGAACCACCTTCCGGACCGAGATCGATGATCCAGTCGGCCGACTTGATGACGTCGAGGTTGTGCTCGATCACGATCACCGTGTTGCCCTTGTCGACCAGGCCGTTCAGGACCTCGAGGAGGCGACGGACGTCTTCGAAGTGCAGTCCCGTGGTGGGCTCATCGAGCACGTAGATGCTGCGTCCGTTGCTTCGCCGCTGGAGTTCGGTGGCGAGTTTCACGCGCTGCGCCTCACCACCTGAGAGGGTCGTCGCTGACTGGCCGAGCCGCACGTAGCCGAGGCCGACGTCGACGAGGGTCTTCATGTACCGGTGGATGGCCTGGATGGGCTCGAAGAATTCAGCTGCCTCGGCGATCGGCATCTCGAGGACCTCGGCGATGTTCTTGCCCTTGTAGTGCACCGCGAGCGTGTCGCGGTTGTAACGCTTCCCGTGGCAGACCTCGCAGTCCACGTAGACGTCGGGCAGGAAGTTCATCTCGATCTTGATGGTGCCGTCGCCCGAGCACGCCTCGCAGCGTCCGCCCTTGACGTTGAAGCTGAACCGGCCGGGCTGGTAGCCGCGCGCCTTGGCTTCCGGCGTCTCGCTGAAGAGGGTGCGGATGCGGTCGAAAACGCCCGTGTAGGTTGCCGGGTTCGAGCGCGGTGTGCGCCCGATCGGAGCCTGATCGACGTGCACGACCTTGTCGAGGTTGTCGAGACCCGTCACGCGCGTGTGTTTGCCGGGAACCGTTCGTGCCCCGTTGAGCCTCGCGGCGAGCACCTGATAGAGGATGTCGTTCACAAGCGACGACTTGCCCGAGCCGCTCACGCCGGTGACCGCCGTGAGGACACCGAGCGGGAACTGGGCACTGACCTGCTTGAGGTTGTTCTCGCGGGCGCCGACGACTTCCAGCATCCGCTTCTTGTCGATCTTGCGGCGCTTGCGTGGCGTCGGGATGCTGCGGCGACCGGCAAGGTAATCGCCCGTGATCGAGTCGGAGTCGGCGAGGAGTTCGGCCAGGGGTCCGGAGTGCACGACGTGTCCGCCGTCGACGCCGGCACGGGGTCCGATGTCGACGATCCAGTCGGCGGCGTGGATCGTCTCTTCGTCGTGCTCGACCACGATGAGGGTGTTACCGAGGCCCTTCAGCTTGAGGAGCGTCTCGATGAGGCGTCGGTTGTCGCGCTGGTGCAGGCCGATCGAGGGCTCATCGAGGACGTAGAGCACGCCGGTCAGTCCCGATCCGATCTGGGTAGCGAGACGGATGCGTTGCGCCTCGCCGCCCGAAAGCGAACCTGCCGAGCGGCTGAGGTTCAGATAGTTCAGGCCGACCTGGATGAGGAATTCGAGGCGCGCCCGGATCTCGCGGAGCACCGCGGCAGCGATCATCGCCTCGCGCTCGGTGAGTTCGAGGTTCGCGAAGTACTGCTGCGCATCAGCGAGGCTCAGGCGTGAGGCATCCGCGATCGAACGCCCGTGCACGAGCACCGCGAGGACCTCGGGCTTCAGGCGGTCGCCGTTGCACGCGGGGCAGGGAACTTCGCGCAGGTACTCCGACCAGCGCTGCCGCTGCGTGTCGGACTCGGCCTGCACGTACTGGCGCTCGATGTAGGGCACGACACCTTCGAACCCCGAGGTGTACCGCATTTCGCGGCCGTAGCGGTTCTTCCACTTGACGTTGACCTTGAAGTTCTCGCCGTGCAGGACCGCGTTCTGAACCTCGGCCGTGAGCTCCCGCCAGGGGGTGTCGAGCGAAAAGTCGAGGTCGTCAGACAGGCCTTCGAGTAGGCGCTCGTAGTACTGGAACAGTCCCTTGCCCTGCGTCGTCCACGGAATGAGGACGCCCTCGCGAATCGAGAGCTCGGGGTCGCCCAGCATGAGCTCGACGTCCACCGACATCCGGGTACCCAGGCCAGAGCATGTCGGGCAGGCGCCGAACGGGGCATTGAACGAGAACGTCCGTGGCTCGATCTCAGTCAGCTGCAGCGGGTGACCGTTGGGGCACGAAAGCTTTTCGCTGAAGGACTGCCACGCGTCGTCGCCCTCTTCGTCGACGAAGTTGACCTGCATGATGCCGCCGGCAAGTCCGAGCGCCGTCTCGACGGAGTCGGTGACGCGGCTGAGGATGTCGGGGCCTGCGACGAGGCGGTCAACGACTACCGCGATGTCGTGCTTGTAGCTCTTCTTGAGGGTGGGGGGCTCGGCGAGCTGGATGAGATCTCCGTCGACCACGGCACGGGCGTAGCCCTTCGCGGAGAGCTCCTTGAAGAGGTCGACGAACTCCCCCTTCTTCTGGCTCACCACGGGCGCGACGATCTGGTACCGCGTGCGTTCGGGCAGTTCCATGAGCTGGTCGGCGATCTGCTGCACCGTCTGGCGCTGGATCTGCGCACCGCACTCGGGGCAGTGCGGGACCCCGATCCGGGCCCACAGCAGACGCATGTAGTCGTGGATCTCGGTGATCGTGCCGACCGTCGAACGCGGGTTGCGGTTGGTGGACTTCTGATCGATCGAGACGGCGGGGCTCAGCCCCTCGATGAAATCGACATCTGGCCGGTCAACCTGACCGAGGAACTGGCGCGCGTAGGAACTCAGCGACTCGATGTAGCGACGCTGCCCCTCGGCGAAGATCGTGTCGAACGCGAGGCTCGATTTTCCGGACCCCGACAGCCCCGTGAACACGACCAGGGAGTCGCGCGGGATGTCGAGATCGACGTCCTTGAGGTTGTGGACGCGGGCGCCGCGAACACTCAGTGTTCCACTGCTGTAGGCATGCGAAGAGACGGGGACGATGGGCACCCGTCAAGTGTAGGTGTGGCCTCCGACATCGGCTCCGGCCCCACCAATCCCGCCCACCTCTCCCTGACACATGCAGTCGTTTCGGCATCCGTGCGCAGCAACTGCGGTGGCGCCTTCGCGTGGGCAAGGCGGGACACCACCCGCATCACGGCGCGACCGGAGAGGGGCCACAGGGTCTCACGGGCAATGCATGAGGGGCTTGTCGCCTGACCTGTCGAACGTGTGGCGATTCATCGGCTGATGACACAGTGGGCAGGCGCGCTCGGCGCGCTCCTCTGCGCTCGGGCCGGGTTCCAGCGGGCTCACCTGAGGCGGCCCGGCCACACGGATGAGGTTGGTGTTGAACCAGATGTACCAACCGCCTGCCTCACGCACTCGCTCACGGAGCGGTCGCTTCGACGCCTCATTCGTTCGTGTCATGATGTTTAGTGTACTAACGGATTGCTAGACTGGCCACATGTCCGACGAGGAAGATCTGCTGAAGCTCGACAATCAGGTGTGCTTCGCACTGGTGACGGCCGCACGAAACGTCGTGTCGATCTACCGTCCGATTCTCGAACCGCTGGGCTTGACGCATCCGCAGTATCTTGTGATGCTCGCGCTCTGGGAGCAGTCTCCGCGTTCACTCGGCGAACTAGCCGACGAACTCGCCATGGAGCCCGCAACACTCTCCCCCCTCGTCAAGCGCCTCGAAGCGCAGGGCCGTGTGACGCGCACGCGCAGAACGGATGACGAGCGGGTGCTCGACATCGGGCTGACAGCTGAGGGCCGCGCGCTGCGCGAGCAGGCCCTCGAGGTCCCGCGCCGCATCATGGCGGTCACCGGCCTGGGCGTCGAGCAACTCAGGGAGCTCCGCAACGGGCTGCAGCCGTTCGCAGGACGGATGCCGCACCTCGCCGGCTGAGGCATCCGTCGAGCCCCGCCCCGGCAGCCGGGATGCCGCACCGATCACGACAGTCGCAACGGCGCACGATCTACCCGACATGCCGAGACCTCGCCCCCGGCCCCGGCGCGTCACGACAAGCATGCGCCGTTGCGACAGGCCAGAGTCAGGTAGGCGAACACCGAGGCATCCGTCGAGCCCCGCCCCGGCAGCCGGGATGCCGCACCGATAACGACAGTCGCAACGGCGCACGATCTACCCGACATGCCGAGACCTCGCCCCCGGCCCCGGCGCGTCGCGACAAGCATGCGCCGTTGCGACGTGCCAGGGGGTCGATCGGCCGGTGGCTGAGGGATCAGCGGATGCGCTGGACGAGTTGCGCCGGGTGCCCGTCGGGGTCCTCGACGAAGGCGACCCGAAGTGCACCGTCAAGAAACTCATCCGGGTCACCCGGGCTGTGGCCACCGGATGCAAGCGCCAGGGCGAGTGCGGCGTCGAGGTCATCGGTCCAGAGGGTGATCACGGCGCGGTGCCCCGTCGTTACCGGGTCGATCCCGTGGGCCTCCGCCGCCGGCCCGGGTAGCACAAGGCCGAGGGCGAAACCGCCCATCAGCATCTCGATCTTTGCCGAACGGTCTCCCCCGCCGCGAAAGGTCTCGACGAATCCGAACGCGCCCTAAAATCGCGCGGCGCGCTCGCAGTCGTCGACGAAGAGGATCACCTGTGGATCGGTGAACATCATGATCCGATCGTGACGCGGCCGGCGCCGTCGAGCGGCCAGCCGGGATTGTGTGCCACCTCCCACGGATGACCATCGGGGTCGATGAAGACACCGGAATAGCCTCCCCACGGCGTTGCGGCACCGGGACGCCCAAGCCGGGCACCGGCCGCCACTGCGGCGCTGAGGATCGAATCAACATCGGCGGGTGAGCGCACGTTGTGGGCGAGAGTCACGCCGCCCCACCCGCCGGCGTCGTCGACCATCGAGTCCGCAGCGAGTTCGGCGCGGCTCCACAGCGCGAACGCGGAACCGTCGAGCTGATAGAACGCCACGGCTCCCGGTACCGAGGCAGGATGCGGCTCCCACCCCAGCCCGCGATAGAACGTGATCGCCCTCTCGAGGTCGGCGACGCCCAGGGTGATGAGACTCAGGCGCTGTTCCATTGCTCCTCCGCTACGCGTGGCCGGCGCGCTCCATGGCTCGCAGCTCCTTCTTCAGGTCCTGCAGTTCATCGCGCAGACGCGCGGCAAGCTCGAACTTCAGCTCCCCGGCCGCCGCGAGCATCTGGTCAGAGAGATCTCCGATCATCGCCTCGAGCTGGGTCGCGCCCTCGGCCGCGATCCCCTCGCGGCGCAGATTCGGCGTGGGGCTCTTGCCCTTGCCGTTCTTGGATGCCGCGGCATCCTTGCGGTTCAGCATCGCCTTCGTGTCGGCGCCCTCGCGAATCAGAGCATCGGTGATGTCGGCGATCTTCTTGCGCAGCGGCTGCGGGTCGATGCCGTGTTCCTTGTTGTACGCGACCTGCTTCTCGCGACGGCGATCGGTCTCGTCGATCGCCGCACGCATGGAGTCGGTGATCGTGTCGGCGTACATGTGCACCTGCCCCGACACGTTTCGGGCAGCGCGTCCGATCGTCTGGATGAGGGATGTTCCCGACCGCAGGAACCCCTCTTTGTCGGCATCCAGGATGGACACGAGCGAGACCTCGGGAAGGTCGAGGCCCTCGCGAAGGAGATTGATGCCGACGAGCACGTCGTAGACGCCGGCGCGCAGCTCGCTGAGCAGCTCGACGCGGCGCAGGGTGTCGACGTCGGAGTGGAGGTAGCGCACCCGCACCCCGTGTTCGCCCAGGAAGTCGGTGAGCTCCTCGGCCATCTTCTTCGTCAGGGTCGTCACGAGCACGCGCTCGTCGCGCTCGACTCGGATGCGGATCTCTTCGAGCAGGTCGTCGATCTGCCCCTTGGACGGCTTGATCACAATCTCGGGGTCGACCAGGCCCGTGGGGCGAATGATCTGCTCGACGATACCGTCGGCGATTCCCATCTCATAGCGTCCGGGCGTGGCAGACAGATATACCGTCTGGCCGACGCGGTTCTTGAACTCGTCGAAGCGCAGCGGGCGGTTATCGAGCGCCGACGGCAGGCGGAAGCCGTGGTCGACGAGGGTGCGCTTGCGGGAGGCATCCCCCTCGTACATTGCTCCGATCTGCGGCACGGTGACGTGGGACTCGTCGATCACGAGCAGGAAGTCGTCGGGGAAGAAGTCCAGCAGCGTGTGCGGCGGCTCTCCCGGCTGGCGACCGTCGAGGTGACGCGAATAGTTCTCGATGCCAGAACAGAAACCCAGCTGCTGCAGCATCTCGAGATCGAAGGTGGTGCGCATCCGCAGCCGCTGAGCCTCGAGCAGCTTCTGCTGGGACTCGAGTTCCTTCAACCGCGCGGCGAGCTCGTCTTCGATCGTGCCGATCGCGCGCTGCACCGTCTCGGTTCCGGCCACATAGTGCGAGGCCGGGAAGATCGGCACCGAATCCATCTTCTGGATGACATCGCCCGTGAGCGGATGCAGCAGGTAGAGCGCCTCGATCTCGTCACCGAACAGCTCGATGCGGATGGCGTACTCCTCGTACACCGGAATGATCTCGATCGTGTCGCCGCGAACACGAAAGTTGCCGCGCGAGAAGTCGACGTCGTTGCGGTTGTACTGCATCGCGATGAACTTGCGGATGAGGGCGTCACGGTCGTACCGCTCCCCCACCTGCAGCGCGACCATCGCCCGCAGATACTCCTCGGGCGCACCCAGGCCGTAGATGCAGGAGACCGTCGAGACGACGACGACGTCGCGGCGAGAGAGGAGCGAATTCGTGGTCGAGTGGCGCAGGCGCTCGACCTCGGCGTTGATCGAGGAGTCCTTCTCGATGAAGGTGTCGGTCTGCGGGACGTAAGCCTCGGGTTGGTAGTAGTCGTAGTACGAAACGAAGTACTCGACGGCGTTGTTCGGCATGAGCTCGCGGAACTCATTGGCAAGCTGCGCGGCCAGCGTCTTGTTGTGCGCCATGACAAGGGTCGGGCGCTGTACCTGCTCGATCAGCCAGGCCGTGGTCGCGGACTTGCCCGTTCCCGTCGCACCGAGCAGCACGACATCCGTCTCGCCCGCGTTGATGCGCGCTGCGAGATCGGCGATCGCCTGCGGCTGATCACCCGACGGCGCGTACTCGCTGACGACTTCGAAGGGCCTGACGGATCGTGTGGTTTGCACCCTTCCAGGGTAGGCGTGCCCTCCGACATCGAAGCCGTCGCTGCATCCGCACTCCAGCGCGATGGGTCACAACATGCCGCACACCCTGCGACGGTTGCGGCGTGTTGTGACCCCTCGCGTGAGAGTTCCCGCAGCAAAGACGCTGCGGGCGCGAAGAAGGATGCCTACCCTGGAGGGGTGCTCGAGTTCTTCGTGGGATCCGGTCTTGCCGCAGCGGCGGGGCTGAACGCGTGGATGCCGCTGCTGGTGCTCGGGCTCGCGAACCGCTTCTTCGACGCGATCGAGCTGCCGGCAGGGTGGGCGTGGCTGTCGAGCGACATCGCTCTCTGGATCATCGGTGCGCTGCTCGTGCTGGAGATCGTCGCCGACAAAGTACCGGTGGTCGACTCCATCAACGATGCCGTGCAGACCGTGATCCGCCCCGCATCCGGCGGGATTGCGTTCGGCGCCGGAGCAAGCGCCGAGACCGTTCGGGTGGATGACCCGAGCGCGTTCTTCGCGAACCAGAATTGGGTGGCCATCGGCATCGGGGTTGCGATCGCGCTGGCCATCCACGTGGTGAAGGCATCCATTCGCCCGGTCGCGAACGCGGCGACGGCCGGAGTCGCAGCGCCGATAGTGAGCACCGTCGAGGATGTCTCGAGCCTCGCACTCTCGATCTTCGCGATCGTGCTGCCGATCCTCGGATTCCTGTTGCTGATCGGCGCGATCGTGGCTGCAATCGTGGTGATTCCGCGCTGGCGACGTCAGCGGGACCGGCGGGCCGCGATCCGCAACGGCAACGCCTCCCAGAGCACGTCGACCTGATCTCGGGTCTGCGCGAGCGTCCCCGCCGTGTCGATCACGACGTCGGCGATCGCAAGTCGCGCATCGTCGGGAACCTGCGATCCGATTCGGGATGCAGCCTCCTGCGGACTCATGCCGCGAAGCTCTACCAGGCGCTGTTCGCGAAGCTCGGCGGGGGCGTGTGCGACGACGACCAGTTCCCACGGGTCATCCACCCGCGCCTCCACCAGCAGCGGCACGTCGTACACGACGACGGCGTCGGGATCGGCGGCAAAGGCCTGCCCGAAGCGGCGAGCCGACTCCTCCCGCACGGCGGGATGAACGATCGCGTTGAGCACGGCGAGCCGGTCCGCGTCTCCGAACACGAGGGAGCCGAGCGCGGCGCGATCGAGCGCTCCGTCGACCGTGAGGATGCCGTCACCGAATTCTTCGGCGATGCGGTCGAGCACCGGCGACCCGACGCTCTGCACGTCGCGGACGACCTGATCGGCGTCCACGACCACGGCGCCGAGCTCGGACAGCCGTGATGCCACGGTGGATTTGCCCGCCGCGATTCCCCCGGTGAGTGCGATGAGGGGCATGATCAGCTCTCCGCCGGTGCTGACGTCGGCGCGTCGGGACCCACGGAGGCAGGCGGGTTCGAGCGCGGCGGTTCTCCGATCAGCACCGAGATGTCTCCGGTCTTGGCCGAACGGGTGGATGCCGCATCCGCTGCGTCGATGAGCGCGCCGGCGTCGTAGCCGAAGTCGTGGGTCACGGCGACGCCGATGCCGACGACCGGGACCACGGCGTCGGGGACGGTGCGCAGAGCCTCGAACACGGCTGTGGCGAGTCGGGATGCCTGCCGTCGCGCCTCGCTCGCGTCCCAGGATGTGTCGCACACCCACAACACCGTGGCGCCGTCATCGCCGATGACAGCGAGCGGTTCGACAGTGCGCCGCACGGCATCGCGGGCTGCGACGGCGACGTGGCGTCCGACCTCGTTACCGAAGGCCTTCGCGATGAACGGCAGGTCATCGATGCGCATCGCGATGACGCCGACCCCGATGCCCTTCTCTTCGGCGCGTTCAAGCACGTCAGTGACCGTCGCACGGAACTGCGGTTCTGTCAGGATGCGGTCGCTTCCGTCAACTGCCACGAGGTTGGTGTACCCCCGCATCCCTGCGCGGCCCGCACGCAGGATGGAGGTGACGATCGCCGCAGTGATGACGAGCGTGATCGTGACGAAGCTCGCCGGGACTGTGGAGAACCACGCCTGAAACACGGGATCATCGGGTCCACGCAGGAGGAAGACGAGGGCCCTCGCGGCCGTATAGAGCGCCTCGATCACGAGCACGATGGCGAGGGCAATGGTCGTGCGGGTCTGCGCCAATCGACCGCGTGCGGTCTCCCATACGCCAAACGATGCCAGCACCGCCAGCGCGGCATACATCCAGACAACCCCTGCCCAGTCGCCGCCTTGCGGACCCTCGACAACGACGGCGATGAACGCAACAGCCATGCCCACACCGACCGTGCCGTAGGCCCAGCCGATGCGGTGTCCGTTGTAGCTACGGCATCCGATCCAGATGAACCCCGTGGCCGCCACGAATGCCGCGTTTCCGGCGGCTACCGCGATCCATCCCCCACCGGCTGCCCAGATCGCGTAGGCGATGGTGGTCAGGATGCCGGCCAGAAAGGCGATCGACCAGTGCCGACCCGACACCTCGTCACGGCGAATGAGGGTTTCGGAGATGTAGATGATCCCGACGATCAGCACGACCGCTGCCGTCATGACGCTGACCGAGTAGAGGTCGAGAGTCATCTCGTCGCCTCCATGTCGGAGCGGCCCGCTGTGGTGATCGCGCCCGACATGTTGAGTGCCTCTTCGGGGTCGATCGGCGGCAGCGGAACGTCGACCTGGGCGGGAACCCGCACGAGGAAGACAGAACCGACGCCCTGCTCGCTGCCGACGATGATCTCTCCGCCGTGCGCGCGAACGATGTCGCGGCAGATCGCAAGACCGAGGCCCGTACCGCCGACGTCGGTTCGCGCCCGGAAGAATCGCCGGAAGAGGCGGCTCTGGTCATCGGGCGACAGGCCGATCCCGTCATCGCGCACCAGCAGGTAGGACGCGACGCCATCGCCGTAGACGGCTAGCTGCACCGATCCTCCTTCGCGCCCGTACTTGATGGCGTTACTGATGAGGTTGTCGGCGACTTGGCGCATCCGCGCCGGGTCCACGTAGGCATGCGTGGGTTGCACGTCGTCGGTGAAGATCGTGATCCGCCGCTCGAGCGCGGAGGGTTCCCACGCCTCGGCGGACGCCAGCACGAGCTGCTGAAGGTCGACGTTCTCGGGCGACACCGTCACATCGACTGTCGATTTCGACGACGACGTGGCCGAGAGGATGTCGGAGATGATCTGGATCATCCGTTCGGCGTTCTGCGTGGCCACGTCGAGGTCGCCACGTACCTTCTCGGGGATGCCCTCCGTCTCCAGCGCCAGGTCGAGATAGCCGACGATGGCGGTCAGCGGCGCGCGCAGCTCGTGCGACACCGATGCAACCACGTTGTCGCGAGCGAGGAGTGCGGTGCGCTCGGCGGTGACATCTCGCGAGATCACGACGGTGCCGGCATCCGCTCCCTGGGTGTCTCGCAGGCGCCGCGCCGTCACGCTCAGGGCCCGTCGCGTGGTGTCGGGAGCACCGAACCAGACGATCTGGTTGTCGAAGACCTCGCCCCGCTGCGCGCGAGCAACCGGCATCCGTTCCGGGACGAGGGGGGTCTGGCCGTCGGCGTCGAATGCCGGGAGGCGGTTGTGTCCGTCGGCGCTGATGAGCGCGTGCTGCATCCGCGCGTGAGCCTCGTTCGTGACCGTGACTGCACCGTCCGGTGAGATTCGGATGACGCCGAAGTCCACCGAGTCCAGAACCTGGGTGACCAGCTGCTCCTGATGCTGGGTGCGTTCCAGGCTCTGTCCGAGCACCAGTGCCTGTTTGTCGAGCAGCGTCCGCTGCGCGGCGAAGCGGCGCAGACTGAAGTACGCCCCGGCCGAAACAGCAAGGGTCACGATCGGTGGGAGAATCAGCGCAAAGCTGAACGCCGACTCCTTGCCGGCGGCGATCACCCACACATACGAGACCCAGACGAACAGATTCGCCGCGAGGAACCCCGCCAATCCCAATGACGCAGACAGCCACATCACGGGAAAGAGCCACAGCAACGCAATGCCGGACTCGGGGAAGGCGGCCCGCATGAACAGGATCGCGACGACGTCGATCACCGGGACGATACCCACGGCCCACGGCGAGATCGCGTTCCACGGAACGAGCATCGTCACGATCGTCATGACGAACACCATCGCGACACCGACGAAGAACAGCGTGAGATCCCCCGGGATGGCGGCGATGATCGCAAACGCGGTGATGACCAGAACGACGACGGCGAGCATCACCTGCTGCAGCACTGCCATGCGTGCTTCGGTGCCGTCGCGGCGCAGGGCGAAGTCGTCAGCGAGAGAGCGCCACAAAGTACTTCGACCTGCTGCGCGGCTCGCACCGCGGCGTGCAGAGCCGGTTTCCACCTTCCCCATAGATGAACGTTATCGCGCAGGCGGGGCGGGTGGAGTCCTCCGCGCGCTGCCCGATCAGAAACCGAAGTCGCCGAAGTCCCCGAAGCCGCCGTCCGCGAAGCCCGTGTCTCCGGCTCCGGATGCGTCGGCCCAGCCAGGGTCGCCCCCCGTGTCGGTTCCCGCGTCGGCTGTTCCCGGATCCGTGGCACCGGCGTCGGCAGCGAAAACCGGAGCCATGAACGCGGACACGAGCGCGGACCCGATGACATACCCGGCGACGGTTCCGAGGAGCGACGAGCCGACCATCGAGCCGAAAGACGGCCCCTGACGCTGGCCGCCGAGCGTGCGCTCCATCGAGCCGGGATTCATGTACTCGGCTCGGGTGGCGGCACGGGCCATCTCGTTCGGGTCGGTGGAGCGGGGCTGCTCGGATGCCGGGAGGGTGGCTGTCATGTCGGCAAGCACCTGCTGCCGCTGTTGCTCGGTGAGCCTCGCGAAAGCCTCGGCGTGAACCTGCTCGATCGTCTCGGGCGGCGCTGTGCGCAGAAGGTAGCGGTACCGCTCGATCGCGATCTCGTCCTCGGACTTCGGCGGCGTCGTGGACGGATAACCCGCGGGACGCGGCGCGGCGGGCTGCTGCGCGTACGGCTGCCGGTTCTGGGGCTCGGTGCCGAAGAGTCGGTCAAGGAAACCCATGGTGTCCTCCGTGGGGTCGAGTTCGGGGACTCCTGACGCTATCCAGCGCAGCTTTGGGAGGGCTGTGAGCTGCGGGAGTTCTCAGGCGCTCGGCGGCACTCCCGGCTCCCCGATCGAGAGCATGAGGCGGTTGGCCCAGTTGAAGAACGACGCCGCGAGGATCGCGTCGAGCACCTCGAGGTCATCCAGACCCGCAGCATCCAGCCCAGCCAGCTCGGCAGCGCCGAACGCGGAGGGAGTCTGCGTCAGCGCGACACTCGCGTCGATGATCGCGTCCCAGCGCTGGTCGATGCGGGCCGATACTCCCTCGTCCAGGATGCGCTGCACGTCCTCGCGTCTGCCCGACTGCTGGGTCGTGAACGCGGAGTGCACCGACGCGCAGTACACGCATCCGTTGACCCGGGATGCCGCGGTCGCGGCAAGTTCGCGCTCGGCGCGCGGCAGCCCGGCATCCGTGTTCAAGAAGATGTCGAGATCGGCCTTGGTGCGTTCCCGCAGGATGTCGGGGTCGCGTGCCAGCAGCCGGAAGTAGGGGTTCTTGACCCGCGATCGCTGCACGAGCGCCTCGTAGTGGTGCTCGGTGACCTCTTCGATCGGCAGCGGCTCCACCCACGGAACCCAGTCGAGGGTCTCTTGCGTGAATCGGGTCGGAGGGACGAGACCCTCGGGTGCGGGGATGACGGCGCTCACCGGCCGACTCCTTCCGTGATCGAAACGGCGGGATCGACGGCAGCGCGGGCATCCTGCAACGCACGAAGCCCCGCGACGACGCGCAGCTGGAAGGCGAGGAACGCGACGAGTTGCGAGAGCGTGACGATTCCGGTGGCGCTCCACCCGGCATCCTCGAGTCGCTGCAGGTCAGCGGGTGCCGCGTCCCGCGGGTGCAGGGTCAGTAGGTGGGCGTGTTCGAGTGCCGCACTGAGCCGATCACCGAGGATGTAGGTCGACGCGACATCCGTGATGACGAAGCGAGGACCGGGGACGCTCTCGGGCGCGTTCTCTCCGGCGAACTCCCCGTAGGGGCCTTCGGGCGCGAGAGTCACCGCAGCGGCGGCGAGGTCGAGCACGCTCGGCACGAGCCGCTCATCCTCGTGCTCCAGCAGCGCCCGATAGTGCGCAACAGCGCCGTGTTGCCGGTGCAGCGCCGCGACAAAGGTGGCGACTGCGGCGCGCTCGGCAACGCTCGCGTGCGCGGTGTCGGCGGGAGCGAAAAGCGCGTCGTAGCTCCCCTGCGCGTGACGGCGTGACTCGGAGCGCCGCGCGCGGAGCCGGTCGATCGCGGAGTCCGGTTCGATTCCCGCGAGCACGTCGATGACATCGGTCGTCGGCATGGGTGTCCTTTCAGTGGTCAGACGACGCTCTGGCCGAGGTAGGCCTCCCGCACCTGCGGGTTGGCGATCAGATCGGATGCCGTGCCTTCCAGGCGCACGGTGCCGCCGGCGAGCACGTACCCGCGATGCGCGATCGAGAGCGCGAGTTCCGCCGCCTGCTCGACCATGAAGACGGCGACCCCGCGCTCGCGGTTGATGCGTTGGATGGTGTCGAGCACCTGATCGACGATGATCGGCGCGAGCCCCATGGTGGGCTCGTCCATGCAGATCAGGCGCGGCCGAGACATCAGGGCGCGCGCAAAGGCGAGCATCTGCTGTTCGCCGCCTGACATCGTGCCGGCCTCTTGCCGGCGCCGTTCTGCCAGACGCGGGAACAGGTCGTACTGCGCGTCGAGGTCTTCGCGCAGCGCGCGGGCGCCGCCCCGGCGCGTGTGGGCGCCGACGAGCAGGTTCTCTTCGATCGTCATCTCCGGGAAGACCCGCCGGGCCTCCGGAACACTCGCGATTCCCGCCCGAACCACATCGGCAGTCGTGTCGCCCAGGACGCTGCGACCCGCGAATCTGATCTCGCCGTTGCGAGGTTTCACGAGGCGCAGGATCGCCTTCATGGTGGTCGACTTGCCCGACGCGTTGCCGCCCAGCAGCGACACGATCTCGCCCTCGTGGATGCGGTAGCTCACGTCCTGGAGGGCGTGGAACTCGCCGTAGTAGACGTTGATGCCCTGCACGTCCAGAAGCGGCTGCGCGGCATCCGTGTCGATGATCTCGGCGCTCATCGCGTGCCTCTCTGCCCGTCATCGGTGGGATCGCTCGGCTCAGGCGACCCGATCACGTCTTCGATGTGGTGCGTGCGCGCCACGACGCTCGCGCGGCGCGAACCGAGGTAGGCCTCGATGACCGCGGGGTCGTTCTGCACCTCGTGCGGCGTCCCTTCGGCGATGATGCGGCCACCGTCCATCACGATGACGCGGTCGGAGATCGTCATGACCAGCTCGAGCTTGTGTTCGACGACGACCATGGTCTGGCCCTGGGCTTTGAGGTCCAGTAGCTGATGCATGACCTCCTTGGTCTCCGAGACGTTCATGCCGGCGGTGGGTTCGTCAAGCAGCAGCAGGCGCGGGTCGGATGCCAGGGCCCGGGCGATCTCGGTGCGTCGCCGGTTCGCGTATGAGAGGGTCGCGGCGGGGTCGTTCCGGCGTGCCGTGAGCCGTGTCGCGAATCGCTCGAGCTGGCTCGTGACCCGGGCCTGGAGGTCGGCTTCCTCACGACGCTGGGCAGGGGTGCCGACAATGGCGAGCACGGTTTCGACGATGAGGGCGATCCAGCGCAGCACCGGGAGGGTGCGGATGCGGGCAAGGGGCGCCGACGCACGCACGAGCGGCGTCTGACCGACGAGCACGTTCTCTTCCACGGTGGCGTTGCCGAAGACGCGGCCGTTCTGGAACGTGCGGCGGATGCCGGCGCGGGCGATGGCGTCGGGTGTGCGTCCCGTGATGACGGTCTCGCCGATCGCGATGCGGCCCCGGTCGGGGCGGAGTTCGCCCGAGAGCAGGTTGATCGTGGTGGTCTTTCCCGAACCGTTCGGGCCGATGATGCTGACGACCTCGCCGGGCGCGATCGCGAACGAGACGCCGTCGACGGCCGTGAGCGCCCCGAAAGACTTGGCGAGGTCGCTGACCTGCAGGAGGGGCTGGCTCGGAATGCTCATGAGCGGGCCCCCTCTCCCCCGGCGGCATCCGTTCCCGGGCCGGCGAGGGTGCCGACGAGCCCCGCGGATGCCGACTGCTCGGCAACGACGGGAGTACCGGCATCCTTGCGGCGGAACAGCCTGGCAAAGGGCAGCGGAAGAGTCCAGATACCCTGCGGGCGGAACCAGATCAGCAGCAACAGCACGACGCCATAGATGAGCAGTCGCGTCTCGCTGGCGACCCGGAACACTTCGAGCCCGCCGACGAGCACGATCGAGCCGAGCACGGCACCGAAGGGCCGAAGCATCGAGCCGAGCACGGCGATGATGACGATCTGGAACGACAGGTTGGGGTTGAAGATCTTAGGCTCGACGAACCCGAACTGGGCAGCCCAGAACGCGCCGGCGACACCGGCGATGAACCCGCCGATCCCGAACGCGAGGGACTTGTACTGCGGGGTCGCGATTCCGGCAGAGCGTGCTGCAACCTCGTCGTCGCGGATCGCGCGCCACGTCAGCCCGAGGTGCGAGCGACCGAGACGGTGCACGAGCAGGATGAGCACCAGCAGAATGCCAAGCCCCAGCGCGTAGAACTGCGTTGTCGACGAGATCTGGATGCCGAAGATGTCGGGAAGCGGAATCTGGGCGATCCCGCTGCCGCCACCGGTGATCGGCGTCGCCACCAGCAGCACTGCCGAGATCGCCGCTCCCGTGGCGAGCGTCGCAATGGCGGGATAGTGGCCGGAAAGCTTCCACGACGGGGCGTTCAGGAGCGCGATCAGCACGGCGGCAACGAGGCCCGCGAGGGGGGCTGCGACCAGGAACGGGAGTCCGGCATCCTTCGTCAGCATCGCCGCCGCGTACGCCCCCAGGGCGACGGGCCCCGCCTGACCGAGCGAGAGCTGCCCCGCGGCGCCGCCGATGACCGTCATCGACAGGGCGATCATCGCGAAGGCGAGGATCTGTACGCCGATCTGCACGGCGTAGCCGTCGAAGACGCCGGGGATCGTCGGAATGAGCGCGAGAGCAATGAGCACGGCGATCTGCCATCGCCGCATGACGACGGGGCGGGCCTGCGCGAAGAAGGTTCCGGTGAGCGGCTCACGGCGCACCGTCTTCTTGCCGAGGATGCCCTCGGGTCGGATCCAGAGCACGAGCAGCAGCGCGCCGAACGTGATGAGTTGGCGGGCCGAGTCGCCCCACAGGCCCACACCGAAGGCTTCGGCGACGCCGAGCACGAGTCCACCGATGACGGCGCCGAGAAGCGACCCGAGTCCACCGATCGCGGCCGCGGCGATACCGGCGAGCCCGATCTGGAAGCCCTGGGTCGGGGCGATCGTGGTGAAGTATGCGGCGACGAGCACGCCGGCAAGCCCGCCGAGGGCGGCTGAGACCATGAATGCGATCGACTGCACCCGTGCGACGGGCACGCCCATCTGCGCCGCCGCCTCGCGGTCCTGTGAGGTAGCCCGGATCGCGCGTCCGATCTTGGAGTAGCGCAGCACGCCGGCGAGCACGAGCATGAGCGTCACGCTCGTGACCAGGATGACGACATCGATGAGCCGCAGCGTGATGCCGCCGATCTGCCACGTGATGTCGGGAAGGCCCGAGTCGAAGCGGCGCACCTCAGGCCCGAAGACGATCTGCGTGAGGTTGTCGAGGATGATCATCACCGCGATCGTCGCGAGCACCGCCGCGATCGGCGCCTTGCCCGCGAACGGACGGACGGCCACGAGATTGATGAGCCACCCGAGCGCCGCGGTCACGATGATCGCGGCCAGGGCACCGAGCCACAGCGGCATCCCGAGGCTCGAGGTCACGAGCCACCCGACCATGGCGCCGACTGCGAACAGCGACCCGTGCGCGAAGTTGACGACGTTCGCAACGCCGATCACGAGCGAAAGGCCCAGCGCCACGAGGGCGTAGGCGTTTCCGTTGATGAGGCCGGCGATGAGCAGGTCGAACACGAGGCTCCAGGGGTCGGGACGGGAGGAAGCGGATGCTGAAATGCGGGTGCCCGGATGACCGGGGCCCTAGGGCCCCGGTCATCCGGTGCGTGCTCAGCCGACCTGGTCGGTCAGCACGAACTGTCCGTCTTCGACGACCAGCCACTGGAAGCGTGGGCTGTCGATACGACGCTCGTCGTTGTAGGTGGCCGTGCCGTAGATGATCGACGGGATGTCGGTTCCGTCGCGCAGGGCATTGCGGATGCCCTCCCGGTCGAGGGTCTCGGCGTTCTCGGCGGCCCAGGCAAGCTGTTTGAGTCCGTCGTACGCGTACGCGGCGAACAGGTTGGGCGCGTGCCCGAACTCGTCGGTGTAGGCGGTCACGAAGCTCTCGACTGCCGGGTCGTCAGACTCGGGGTAGAACGTCGTGTCGACGTACACGCCCTCGGCGGCATCCTGTGCCAGGTCGAGGAACTCGGCCGAGTAGTTCGATCCGACGGCGAGGAACGGAACGTCCAGGCCCGTCTGCTCGGCCTGCTGTACGAGGAGCGCCGTCGTGCCGTAGTACGTGTAGAAGATCACGACGTCGGGCTTGGCGTCGCGAGCCTGCACGAGCTGCGGGCGGAAGTCGGTCGAGGCCTCTTCCACCGGCGAGCTGTAGACGATCGTGTCGCCGTTGGCCGCTGCCTGGTCTTGCAGCACACCGAACGCCGTGTTGCCCCAGTCGGTGTTGAGGTAGAAGACGGCGATGTTCGAGCCGATCTCGTGCGCGGCATCCTCGATCACTCGCGCTTCGACGGCCTGCGTCACGGACGGGCTGAAGATGTAATCGCCGGTCGCGGTGAACTCGGGGTGCGAGTTGGTGATGCCCAGCTGCAGCAGACCCGCACGCTGGTAGATCGGGCTCGCGACCATCGAGGTCGCCGACGAGAAGTCGCCCAGCACCGCGAGGACCGAGTCATCGCTGACGAAGCGCTGCGCGATCGTGGTGGCCTGGCTTGCCTCGCCCTGGCTGTCTTGGAAGTCGATCTGCACCTCGCGGCCGTTGATGCCGCCGGCGCCGTTGATCTCGTCGAGGGCGATCGCGAAGCCCTCCTGCCAGTTCTCGCCGTACTCGGCCTGGTTTCCGGTCAGGGGCCCGGAGACGCCGAAGACGATCGGTTCGGTGCTGTCGGCATCCGTGCTGCCGCCGCTGCTGGAGGCGCAGCCTGCCGCGACGAGGGCTGTCGCGGTGAGGGCGGCGGCTGCCGCAAGGGTGCGCGTGCGCAGGTTCATGCTGACTCCTGGTGAGAAGGGTGCTGTGGTGCCGTGAGGTACGGCCGGATGCTGCCGCTTTCGTCGAAGCGACCCGGCTATCTTGCGCACGGGGCGCCAGAATCACGCAGCCGGGCCGTCATGAAGCGAAGCATTTCGTCACAATGCCCCGCTTCCGGTGTCACAGATTGCGGTTTCTGCGCCGCCCAAACGACAGTTTGTGACACTCGAATTCGCGTTTGGGGCCGGGAATGCCTAGACACGAAGGTATGTCTGCCGCCTCCGCCATAGCGCTCGTCGGCGGGGGCCCTCGCGGCGTCTCGCTGCTCGAGCGTCTCGTGTCGGCGCTGGCCGACCTGCCGGCGGGTGACACGACACTCGTCGACGTGTATCTGATCGACGATGTCGAGGTGGGCGCTGGTCGCGTCTGGCGCACCGACCAGACACGCGAGCTGTGCATGAACACGCTCGCGGATGCCGTGACGCTGTTCACTGACGACTCGGTGCAGATGGCCGGCACGGTGCGGCCGGGCCCGACGCTGTATGAGTGGGCGATTCTTGCCGCGCATGCCGCCGCGCCGGATGACCGGACGGCCGAGATCGTGGCCGCCATTCCGGCGCCACGGCAAGCAGGGTTCGGCGAGGCTCCGGTCCGCGCGGGCTTCGTTGCCGACTACCGCGACGAACTCGCCGTCCTGCGCCCGGAATCCCATCCGAGCCGATCACTGTATGGCGAGTACATCGCCTGGGCGCTCGCGCGGTCGATTCGGGTGGCGCCGGGCGGCGTCACCGTGCATCCACGCACCGGACGCGTGACGGCAATCGTCGAACGCGGCGGACGCCAGGTACTGCAGGTCACGGATGCCGAGGGCGCGGCATCCGAAATCGCCGTCGATGCCGTGGTGTTGGCGACCGGGTGGCTCGCGAACCTACCCACCGCCGAGGAGAGCGCACTCGCGGCATCCGTGTCGGCGCGACCCGACCTCGTGTGGGTGGCGCCGGGTAACCCGGTCGACCAGGACCTGTCGCGGGTTCCCGCGGGCGAGGACGTCATCATCCGGGGTCTCGGGATGGGCTTCTTCGACACCGTCACGCTGCTCACGCTCGGGCGCGGCGGGCGGTTCGTCACGGATGCCGCCTCCCCCGGCCGTCTGCGCTATGAGGCGTCCGGGGCCGAGCCGATCCTGTGGGCGACCTCCCCGCGCGGTGTGCCGTATCGGGCCAAGACGCTCTTCGGCAGCCTGCCGCCACGCTCCCCGCAGCGACACCTGCGCGCGCTGCTGGAGGCCGGAGTTGCGCGACCGATCGACGTCGAGGGCCTCCTCTGGCCGGCGATCCGCAAGGACGCGTTCGAGGCGTACTACGAGACGCTGCACCGTATCAGTCCCGAGGCGTTGACGGGCTCGTTGGATGACCTGCGGGAGACGATCGCCGCGGATTCCGCAGACGCGGATTCGTTGGCCGCAGCTGTCGCGCCGTACGTCGCTAACTCCTCAGATCTGTTCGATCTCGCAGCCGCACTCGACCCGTCGAACCGATTCTTCGCGAATCGTGAGGAGTTCGACACCTGGGTTGCTGGCTTCCTGGCCGATGACCTGCGCGAAGCCGAGCGCGGCGCCGACTCACCGCTGAAGGCGGCGCTGTGGTCGATCGGGTCTGCCCGGCAGCCGGTGAGCCTGGCAGGCGCATTCGGAGGCTTCGATGCGGCGACCCGGCGCGGAGCCTTCGGTCGCCTCCTCTCGATCGGCGGGATGTTCGGCTCGGGCCCGCCGGCTTTTCGCAACCGGCAGCTTCTTGCGCTGCACGCCGCGGGGATTGTGCGGTTTCTCGGTCCCCGGCCGCAGCTGAGCATCACCGACGCCGGTTTCCGCGTCGTGACGGGGCAGATCCCGGATGCCGACATCACCGCCCGTACCCTGATCGACGCCTGGATGCACATGCACGATGCCGGTTCCAGCGCGGATCCGCTGGTGCGGTCGCTGACGGATGCCGGACGCCTGCGCGTCTTCCAGGTCGCCGACCGTGACGGTGGGCTCGGCACGACCGGCGGCATCGACATCGACCCCGACACCGGCCTGCTCGTAGGGTCGGATGGCACGCTCGATCCCGCCATCCACGTCGCCGGCATTCCCGTCGACGAGGTCGTGCACGACACGATCATCAGCCCGATGCCCGGCACCAACCCGACCATGCTGCGTGAGACCGATCGCGTCGCGCGCAGTGCCGTGCGGATCGCGCTGCGCGCGGCATCCGTCTCACACACCGTTCCACTCGCAAGGAGTTCCGCATGACCGCATCCAGTGTTCGCCCCCAGGCCCTCGTGACGGGCGCAACCGGCGGCATGGGCGGCGCGATCGTGCGCGAGCTCGCGCGCACGCACGACGTCATTGCCGTCGGGCGCAGCGCCGACGCGCTGAGCGAGCTGGCGGCGCAGACCGGCGCCACCCCGTGGATCCTCGACATCACGGATGCCGAGGCCCTCGCCGCCCGCACCGCCGAGCTCACGCGCCTGGACGTTCTCGTGCACGGTGCAGCGATCGCCGCGGTCCACACCACCGAAACCGCAACTCCCGAGGACTGGGAGCGCCAGTTCGCCATCAACGTGTTCGCGCCGGCCGAGCTCACACGCCAGGTGCTGCCGCTGCTGCGCGAAAGCCAGGGAACCGTCGTGTTCATCGGGTCAGGAGCCGGGACTCGCCCGGTTCCTGGGCACGCCATCTACACGGCATCCAAGCACGCGCTTCGGGGATTTGCCGACGTGCTGCGCATCGACGAGCAGCGCCACCGGGTGCGCGTCGTGACCCTCGCCCCGGGACAGACCGACACCGGGATGCTGCGCACGCAGTCAGCCGAGATGGGAACGCCCTACGAGCCCGAGCGCTACATCAAGCCCTCGTCGGTCGCGGCAACGGTCCGGTTCCTCGTGGATGCCTCCCCCGACGTGCACCTCACCGACATCGCCGTGCGCCCCCGGGTCGAGATCGCGCGCCTCTAGCCCGGGGTGGGGCCGGCCCGGCGTCGCGTCGAAGTTCGCAGAATCGCGCGAACTTCGCACTCCTGCCCGCAATGCCTGCGACATACGCGCGATTCTGCGAGGTTCGTGACGTCGGCCGCGCGCGACTCAGCGGCCACAGAGACCGGATGCCGTCACGAATCGAGAAGACGGATGTCGCGGCATCCGGCTAACGTGTGCTCATGCCTGCACCGACGCCGCACGCCGCCGACGCTCACGACCTGATCCGGGTGCAGGGTGCGCGTGAGAACAACCTCAAGAACGTCGACGTCGAGTTGCCCAAGCGCCGGCTCACGGTCTTCACCGGGGTGAGCGGCTCGGGCAAGAGCTCGCTCGTGTTCGGCACGATCGCGGCTGAGTCGTCGCGGATGATCAACGAGACGTATTCGACGTTCATCCAGGCATTCATGAACACGCCGCCGCGCCCCGACGTCGATGTGCTCGAGGGACTGACGCCGGCGATCATCGTCGACCAGGAACGGATGGGCGCAAACGTCCGATCCACGGTCGGAACGGCGACGGATGCCAACGCCCTGCTGCGGATCCTGTTCAGCCGGGTCGGCCAGCCCCACGTCGGTGGCCCGCAGGCCTTCTCGTTCAACGTCGCCTCGGTCAGCGGCAAGGGCGCGGTGACGATGCAGACGGCGGAGGGCAAGAAGGTCGAGCGGCGCAGCTTCACCGTGACCGGCGGCATGTGTCCGCGATGCGAGGGCATGGGCCAGATCAACGACGTCGACCTCGCGCAGCTGTTCGACGAATCGAAGTCGCTTGCCGGCGGCGCGCTCACCATCCCCGGCTATTCGGCCGACGGGTGGTACGTGAAGATCTTCGGCGCCGTCGTGCCGCTGGATCTTCCCATCCGCGATTTCACCGAGCAGCAGCGCCACGATTTTCTCTACGGCCAGGCGCGCAAGGTCAAGTTCGAGAACATGAACATGACCTACGAGGGGCTCGTACCGAAGATCCAGAAGTCGTTTCTCTCGAAGGATGTCGAGGCCATGCAGCCCCACATCCGCGCATTCGTCGAGCGCGCTGTCGCGTTTCAGCCGTGCCCCGAGTGCGGCGGCACCCGGCTGAACGAGGGAGCGCGGTCGTCGAAGATCGCCGGCACGAGCATTGCGGATGCCTGCGCCATGCAGATCTCGGACCTTGCCACGTGGGTGAAGAGCATCGATGAACCGAGCGCCGCTCCCCTGCTGCGAAGCCTCGGCGCGCTCTTCGATTCGTTCGTCGACATCGGGCTCGGCTACCTCTCGCTCGACCGCGCCTCCGGGACGCTCTCGGGCGGCGAAGCGCAGCGGACGAAGATGATCCGCCACCTCGGCTCGGCGCTGACAGATGTCACGTATGTCTTCGACGAGCCGACGGTCGGGCTGCACCCGCACGACATCCAGCGCATGAACCGGCTCCTCGAGCAGCTGCGCGATAAGGGCAACACCGTGCTGGTCGTCGAACACAAGCCCGAGACCATCGCCATCGCCGACCACGTCGTCGACCTCGGGCCCGGTGCCGGCTCAGGCGGCGGCGGGATCATGTTCGAGGGCACGGTCGAGGGTTTGCGTGCCTCCGGGACGCTGACCGGCCGCCACCTGGACGACCGCGCCCACCTCAAGCCCGCCGTGCGACGCGCGACTGGTGCGATCGAGATTCGCGGTGCGCACTCGCACAACCTGCAGAACGTGGATGTCGACATCCCGCTGGGCGTCCTGGTTGCCGTGACCGGGGTTGCGGGGTCGGGCAAGAGCTCGCTGATCCACGGGTCGGTCGCCGGGCGTGAGGGCGTCGTCGCGATCGATCAGAGCGCCATCAAGGGTTCGCGCCGGTCGAGCCCCGGCACGTACACGGGGATGCTGGATCCGATCCGCAAGGCCTTCGCGAAGGCGAACGGCGTCAAGCCGGCCCTGTTCAGCGCGAACTCCGAGGGCGCCTGCCCGGTGTGCGGCGGGTCGGGCGTGATCGTCACGCAACTCGGTCCGATGGAGCAGCTCGAGTCGCCGTGCGATGTCTGTGACGGCAAGGGGTTCGCCGAGACCGTTCTGGAGTTTCGACTGGCCGGCAAGAACATCGTCGAGGTGCTCGACATGGCGGCATCCGAGGCTCTCGAGTTCTTCGGTTCGGGTGAGGCAAAGGTACCGGCGGCTGCGGCGGTCCTCGGGCGAATGGTGGATGTCGGACTCGGCTACATCCGGATCGGCCAGCCCCTGCCGACGCTCTCAGGCGGTGAGCGGCAACGGCTGAAGCTTGCCGTGCAGATGGGCGAGAAGGGCAGTGTCTACGTGCTGGACGAGCCCACGACAGGCCTGCACCTCGCGGATGTCGAGAACCTGCTCGCCCTGCTCGACCGGCTCGTTGATTCGGGTGTGTCGGTCATCGTGATCGAACACCACCAGGCGGTGATGGCTCACGCCGACTGGATCATCGACCTCGGCCCGGGCGCGGGCCACGACGGCGGCCGAGTCGTCTTCGAAGGCACCCCCGCCGATCTCGTGAAGGCCCGCTCGACGCTGACAGGCGAGCACCTCGCCGAGTACGTCGGCGCCTGACGCACCCGCCGCGCTGCGCGCAGCATCCGTGCCCGCGCGCTGCGCGCAGCATCCGTGCCCGCGTAGCGCACCCCGCGCGCCGCGAGACACCCCGCGCGCCGCGAGACACCGTGCGCCCGGTGAGGCACTGCGCGAGGAGGGGTGTCTCAGCCCGCGCGCGGTGTCTCGTCCGCGGCAGGGTGTGTCGCGTGCCGACCCCGGCACGACCCACGTTCGCAGAATGGCGCGAAGTTCGCAGGTTGTGCCACCGGTACTACGAGGTACGCGCGAAACTGCGGAGTTCGCGCCCCCACGACACTCAGGCCTTGTCGGCGTCAGCCTTCTCGTAGGACGCGACGAGTTCGAGTTCCTTGGACTTCTTGGGCAGGAAGATCCAGACGACCGCGGCGCCGATCGCGATGGCGACGGCTCCGACGGCGTAGGCGGCGATCGCGCCGGTCTCGAGCGACTGCTGCGCGGCCTGGATGATCTGGTCCTTGTATTGCGGGTACTGGTCGGCCACGTGCAGCGCCGACGCGTACGAAGCCTGCAGCGCCGCGGTGACCTGATCGCTGATGCTCGAGGCTTCGGACGACTCAGAAATGAGCTTGCCGAACGCGTGAGCGAAGCCGGCAGCGAGGATGGCGCCGAGCACACCCTGCATGACGGATCCGCCGAGGTCGCGCTGCAGGTCGGCGGTGGCAGATGCCATCCCGACGCGGCGGACCGGAGTCGATTCGGTGATGGCGCGGGATGCCGGTGTCATGGCGAATCCCGCGCCGATACCGATCACCATGTAGCCGAGCGAGACGTACCAGAACGGCGTGGTCTCGTTCCAGAACAACGCCATGATGAAGCCAACGAGCACGAAGACGTAGCCGAGCATCATGGTGAAGCGCGAGCCACGGGTGAGGACGAGCTTTGCCGAGTGCGGGGCGACCAGCAGCAGACCGATACCGGCGGGAACGATCGAGAGGGATGCCTCGAGCGTGGAGTATCCGAGGATGTTCTGCTGGAACTGCTGACCCACGAACATCGCGCCCATGAGCGACCCGAAGACGACGAGACCGCCCGTGGCGGGTGCCCAGAACATCCGGCGCCGGGCGACCTTCAGGTCGTAGAGCGGGCTCTTGGCGGTCAGCTGGCGCCACGCGAACAGGGCGATCAGGACCACCGCTGAGATCAGCAGGATGACGCCGAACGTGCGCGTGGTCGGCACGAACACTGTCGAAAGGCCGAGCACGATCGACCCGATCATGAACACCGAGATCACGCCACCGAGGTGATCGACCCTGTCGTTGTTCTCTGCCACGTGCGACGGCACATAGAGCCACACCAGGATGAATCCCGCGATCGCAAACGGCACCGCAAGCAGGAACGCGGCACCCCACCAGAACCACAGCAGCAGGATGCCGGCAAGCACCGATCCGATGACGGTCGAGGTGGCACTCACCGCCGACCAGAGTGCGATCGCGAGGGTGCGCTGCTTGCCAGGGCCCCACAGCGCCGTGATGAGCGACAGAGTGACCGGGTAGGCCATGCCCGCCGCGATACCGGTGAAGATGCGCGCGACGACGAGCATCTCGATGGATGCCGCGAAGGCAGCGAAGAAGCTGATGATGACCGTGAGGCCGAGACCGAGCACGAGGAGTTGTTTGCGCCCATAACGGTCGGCGACGGCGCCGAGGTACAGCACCGACATCGCGAGGCCCAGCGAGCAGCCCACAGCGACCAGGTTCAGCGCGGTCTGCCCAGCCCCGAACGCATCGCCGATGTCGGGGAGCGCGATGTTCGCCGCCGCAAGGTTGATGTTGCACACCAGCGCGCCGAGGATCAGCGCCGTCAGCACGAGCCTCGGGCGGGCTGGTGCGGCGGGGGCGGCGGGCACGGATGCTGCAGCGTCGGTCACGCGATAACACTAGCGACCCCCGCCCACCGAGCGTGGTACCC
>Ga0209066_10000923_pt1 | contig 40406 bp, 77 predicted proteins | sample All_14_2_FD_187198 | JGI IMG/M metagenome (GOLD analysis project Ga0209066, IMG submission 187198) | Freshwater microbial communities in response to fracking from Pennsylvania, USA - Allegheny Zone_MetaG_DW_15 (SPAdes) (version 2) ... | reverse complement strand
GGCCGGTGCCGCTGATGGCGCTCTCTTCGGCGGTCTGCATGGCGCAGGAACGGGTGAAGACGCAAGCAGCCGCGCCAAGAACGCAATTGTCGAAGCATTGATCGGCAGTGCCGCAGGCGGCGCGTTTCCGCTTGTCTCGTCTGGCTTGTCAAAGGCGTATTCCGGCATTCGTGACTATCTGAAGGCCGGGCCGATCTCAAAGAAAGCAGGCGCTTCGCCGGAGGCCCTTCGGCTTCTTGGCAACGTCATGGAGGCGGACGGGTCGCTCGGTCCACAGGGGCAGGGAAACATGCTCCGTGCCGGGAGCGACGCCATGCTTGCTGACGCCGGGCCGAATGCCCGCGCTGTTCTTGATACGGCTATCCAGCGGGGCGGTCCTGGCGCTGTCGAGGCGCGCAATGCGATATCGGCGAGGACTGACCGCGCGGGGTTGGCAGTAACAGACGCGCTCGACAACACGCTTGGCGCCCCGCAGGGTGTTACGGCGGCACGCTCGGCTATCCGCAAGGGGTCGGCCGCTGCTCGCGGTAGCGCCTATGACGATGCCTATAATGTGGCAATCGATTATGCCGACCCGCGCGGACAGGCCATTGAGGGCATCCTGAAGACTCGCGTTCCGAAGAGCGCCATCGCTGTGGCCAACGAATTGATGAGGACCGAGGGGAATGCATCGAAGCAGATCCTCGCGAATGTCGCGGACGATGGGTCAATCGTATTCGAGACGCTGCCCGACGTTCGCCAGATCGACTACATCACGCGAGGATTGAACGAGGTCGCCGACAGGGCGGATGGGGCCGGAAAACTTGGCGGCACAACCGCGCAGGGCAGGGCTTATTCCAACCTGTCCAGTGAAATCCGCGATACGCTCCGCGACCTCGTGCCGGAATACGGCAAGGCGCTCGAAACCGCTGCCGACCCGATCAGGCGGTCCAAGGCGGTTGAACTCGGCTCCAAGCTTCTTTCGCCATCCATGACCCGTGATCAGGTTGACGAGGCTGTCCGAGGCATGACCGGGCCTGAAAAGGATGCCCTTGCGCAGGGCGTTCGCTCCCGTCTCGATGATGTGATGGCGAACGTCGCGCGCACCGTCCAGGATGGTGACACACCGGCTCGTGAAGCCATCAAGGCCATCAAGGATCTGTCGAGCCGGGCCAATCGTGAAAAGCTCACCGCGGCGATTGGAAAGGCGAAGGCCGACAAGCTGTTTGACGAGATCGACCGGGCCGCGATGTCCTTCGATCTCAGGGCCTCAGTTGCCGACAATTCCAAGACCTATGCGCGTCTGGCGACGGACCAGATGGTCAAGGACACGACAGGACCGGGCGTCATCGGCAAAGCTGCTCAGGGCGAACCGATCAATGCTGCGAAGCGCGTTGTTCAAGCCCTCACAGGCATGACGCCTGAAAAGATCAGGGGCAAGGAAGACGCCATCTATTCCGAGGTCGCGCGCCTGCTGACAAGGGGCGGCGGCGCGGGGCAGACGGTCTATGACGGCATCAATACGCTTGGGCAGACAGACCAGGCTACTCGCCTGATGGCGGAACGTATTTCCCGCGCGCTTCTTGGCCCGAAGTTCTCCTATCCAACGTCCACCCAACTATCAGACAGAACGCGACGATAGACAGGCAGACCACGGCGAGCGTCGGCAAGCCCCATTCGTCCACCTTCGATCGAAGGTAAAACGCCCCTCCACCGCAAACCACAATAGCACCGATCGTCCCGAATAGGGCCGCTGCGGGGTCTTTGTTCATCAGGTCTCCTGCCTTCGCGCGGGGCCTCTATTCATGCCCTAAACACGGATTGGAAACAAGCCGATGCCCTTCGCTACCAACGGTTCGTATAACTTGCCAAGTGGGTATCTCGCCACGACAGGCCAGACGATCCAGACATCACAGCACAACCCGCCGTTGGAAGATATCGCTGCTGCTCTTTCGCAAACGGTTGTGCGGGACGGTCGCGCCCCGATGACCGGCAATCTGAACATGGGAGAGTTCAGAATCACCAACATGGGCGCGGCGACAAGCGACAACGACGCCGTGACGAAATCGCAGATGGACCAATCCCTGCCGCCTATCGGCGTAATGATGGACTATGCGGGATCGACGGCGCCGACCGGGTGGCTGCTCTGCTACGGACAGGCTGTTTCGCGCACGACCTACGCCGACCTGTTTGCGGTAGTTGGCACCGTCTTTGGCGTGGGCGACGGGTCAACGACATTTAATGTGCCGGATGCCCGTGGCCGCGTCATCGCAGGCAAAGACAACATGGGCGGCACGGCCGCAACCCGTCTCACGACGGGAAGTGGCGGCGTGGATGGCGTCACACTGGGCGCGGTTGGTGGTAGCGAGACGCATACGCTCACGACGGCGCAGATCCCTGCTCACACCCATACCGGGACGACTGACAGCTCTGGCAACCACTCGCACACCGTTTCTTACGTCGATCGCGGCGACGGGTTCGGTAGCAGCCCTGCGATGAGTTCGGCGGCCGGCGCGGAAACCAAGACGACATCCACCGCCGGGGCGCATACGCACACGTTCACGACAGGCAGCGCTGGCACGGGCGGCGCTCACGCCAACGTCCAGCCGACGATGGTTCTGAACAAGATCATCCGCGCGATCTAACCGCCTCCTTCGGGCGGCTTTTTCATGGGAATATGACATGGCAATCATCAAGCCGAGCGACCTTCCTGCAAACGCCTCGCCCGTAACGACCGACATCCTCATCACCGAGGGCGCATCCGTTGGGAAGTCGACCATTGCGCAGGTGATGACGGCGGGCCGTCCGTTTGCCACTCAGCTCGAAGCTGAGACGGGCACCGGCACGACACAGACCATGAACCCGCTTACGACGAAGCAGTCCATCGCTTCGGAGGTCGGCTCAACGGTCCAGGCATACAGCGCCAATCTTGACGAGTATGCCGCCGTCAACCCGACAGTAGCCGGGCTGGCATTGCTGGATGACGTGGATGCTGCGGCACAGCGCACGACGCTTGGCCTTGGCACGATGGCAACGCAGGCCGCGTCGGCTGTAGCGATCACGGGCGGGTCGGTTGCTGGCATTACCGATCTTGCGGTGGCTGATGGCGGCACGGGAGCCAGCGATGCGGCTACTGCGAGGACAAACCTCGGGCTGGTCATCGGGACGAACGTCCAAGCCTATGACGCAGACCTTGCGGCAATTGCAGGGCTGACAACGGCTGCGGACAAGGTGCCATATTTCACTGGGGCTGGCACGGCAGCACTTGCCGACTTCTCGGCATTCGGACGAACGCTGGTTGATGACGCCAACGCGGCGGCTGGCCGCACCACTCTCGGGGTTGTCATAGGCACTGACGTTCAGGCTTACGATGCGGAGCTTGCTGCGATTGCTGGGCTGACGAGTGCGGCCGACCGGCTCCCTTACTTCACCGGGTTAGGCACCGCGTCTCTTGCCACGTTTACTGCGGCGGGTCGGGCGCTTGTTGATGATGCCGACGCGGCGGCACAGCGCACGACGCTCGGTCTCGGCACGGCTGCACTTGCCACTATCGGCACCAGCGGCGACACGGTGCCGAAAAACAACACGGCGAACACGTTCTCAGCGGATCAGGACATCGCGAAAGCGAACCCAATTTTCACGCTTAACAAGGCGGCGGCGGGGCAATTTGCGCTGTTTGTCGGGCGAATGGCTGGCGCCGCGCGGTGGGCCGTTTTTCTAGGGGATGGAAGCGCAGAGAGCGGCAGTAATGCCGGCTCGGATTTTGCAATAGCTAACTATACTGATGCTGGCGCGCAGATTGGCTCGCCGCTTGCGATTAGCCGAGCCACAGGCCTTGTGGCCATAAACAACGGCCTTACCGTCGCCGGTCGTGCAGTCGTCAACCCCGTTGCGCTCACCGATGCCGCGACGGTCGCGCTCGATCTGTCTCTGTCCAATGACTACACCCTGACGCTTGGCGGCAACCGGACGCTCGGCAACCCCACCAATCGAACGGTCGGGCAGTGGTTCTCGATCACTGTCACGCAGGACGGGGCGGGCAACCGAACGCTGGCCTATGACACGCACTACAAGTTCCCCGGCGCGGCGGCCCCAGTCCTCACCACAACGGCGAACGCCTACGACACGCTCACCTTTCGGGTCAAATCGTCCACGGAAGTCCAGCTCGTCGGCATTGCGAAGGCGTTCGGCTGATGTTCGGGGTAATGGGCGCAAACGCACAGAAAGAGATCGGGTCGATCGCGACAGCGGGTGCCTTCACAACGATCGTGGACGTGTCGGCCGATCCGGAACATGGCACCACATCAGGCGGGCGAGCGAAAGGCCTCTGGATCGATAGCCCGCTTCAACCCTACCGCTCCGGCGGTGTGGTGCATTTCCTGACCGGCGCGCAGGACACATACCGATACGCGGTGCCCGACAACATCTGGACGCAGGCGAACATCATCCGCCAGCCGTCCGGCCCTGTGCGGCAGTCGGTCAACAACAACGTCTACCAGGACTACGATCACCGCATCTGGCCTTTCGGGGTTTGGGCGAACTCCGGAAACGTTTGGGCGATAGGCCATCACGAATGGTATGGCTCGGTTGTCACCGATGACGGCATCCCCGGCTATGCCGCCAATCCGGGCCATGAGTGGGTCTCGACCCCGCTCTGGATGAAATCAACGTCGCACGGCGGCGCGGGTTCGTGGTCGACGAAGGCTTACACCACCTATCCAGGCTCACCTCCGGGCCGGGAGCGCTTGTTCCTTCAGCCGAAGTCTTGGGTGGGGAACAGCTATGATACCTACTACGGCTTCACCCGAGGCACGAATATCGTTTACGAGAACGGTTGGTACTACTCCCTTTGCCCGATCATCGAAATCACTGATGATGCCAACAACATCGTGGACATGGGCTTCTGCATGTTCCGGTGGGACGATCTGGAAGACCCGACATCCACCGAGTTCTGGAACGGAAGCGGCTGGACGGCCCGCAATCTCGCCTCGTGGCAGGGCATGGGCGGGCAGACGATCTACTCATTCTTCAAACTCACGGGCATTTATCCCTACGCGGCGCACAACCGAAACGACACGCTGGCGCAATCGATCCGATATCACGAGCCAACTGGTCAATGGCTCCTATTCGGCTACAGGACGCCCGGTAATTTCAGCTACGTCAGAACGAAGACGCTCGCCAATCCACGGTGGGAGCAAAACGGCGCGACAAGCATCTCCCTTGCGGGTGGCGGCGTGGCCAATGACTATGTTGGCTTCGGATACATGACGGTGTTCGACCCGTCTCAGACCGATCAGAACTTCCTCAATATCGGCAACAACCCATATGTCGTCGTCGGCGAGGATCACGTCAGATACAAGATGCAGCCGCTCACGATTAATGTGGTCTAGGCGGTCTCGGCAACAGACGCGCTGGCAATTTCAAAACGGGTCAGCGCGTCCTTGTAGAGCATCTGGTCGTAGCGCGTGAGGGCGTCGATAATCCGATAGTCGTCCTCGCTCGGCTCATCCTCGTAGCGGCCTTTGTTCACTGTAGGGAGATCGGGTCCGAGAGACGGAACGATCTGCCGCAGGTGTGACAGGGATTCGTCCATCCGTTCGAAGATGCCGACGAACTCGAAATACCGGGTGAGGTTCTCGCGGGCCTGAACGTAGGTGTTGTAGCCGACATTGCCGTGGCCGGGCTTGTTGGCTGTGCCGGCAATCAATCGGCAAAGGAAATTGTCGAACTCCCAATGCCTGGCGTTCAAGAGGTAGTCGCGCATCGACGGGAATGTGCGCAGGTGATCCCCGACCGGGCTGCGGTCATTGTTCTTCAGGTGGTTGTAATGCGAGATCATCCGCCCCACCGGATCGCGAAGGAAGCAGGCGTAGCGCGGTTCCTTCGCGGCAATCTCGTGAACTCCGAACCGGTAGTGGCCGAAGATAATTTCCGTCTCGTCCGGGTAGTCGAAGCCGTGCCGAAAACCCTCCTCGTGAGGGTAGTGGAACGCGACGTTTGCGTCTGATGCTTTCAGAGCGCTTTTGAGCGACCCGCCTGCGGTCTTCGTGATGTGCATGAAAAACAGGGGCATTGCACTTCTCTCGATTAGGCGCGGCGTTCTCGCACGTCTCCCGCCTCACTTCAACACTTAAGGAAAACGACATGGACCTCGACAAGGGGTATACCCGGCTGATCATCGATACGTGCCTGAAGCACGGGCTGCTGAGGAACCAGGCGGCTTACGTCCTCGCGACGGCGTGGCACGAAACCGCCCACACGATGAAGCCCGTCCGTGAGTATGGCGGCGAAGCCTACCTCCGCAAGAAGAAATACTACCCCTACGTGGGAATGGGTTTCGTGCAGCTCACATGGCTGGAGAACTACAAGAAGGCCAGCAAGGAACTCGGCGTCGATTTCGTCAGCGACCCTAAGAAGCTTCTGGAGCCTCGCTACTCGGCTGAGATCCTTGTCATCGGCTCCCGTGACGGGTGGTTCACCGGCAAGAAGCTGTCCGACTATATCACGCTGGCGAAGTCGAACTACGTGTCCGCGCGACGCATCATCAACGGCACCGACAAGGCCCTGCTCATCGCCGGCTATGCCAAGGAATACAATCTCGACCTGAAGCGCATTGGGTATGGCGAGAAAGCCTTTCCCGCGCCCGTTCAGCCTTCCCCGGCTCCCAAGCCCGTCGAACCTGTCAAGCCCGCTCCTGTGCCAAGCACGGGCGGTTTCTGGGCGGTTCTATTCAAGATGCTGGGGAAGCTTTTCGCCCGAAAGACGTAGCCCACCGGTAAGCCGCGTCAATAACGAGGCGGCGGCGCGCGAGTTCGGCGCGGACTTTGTAGAACCGCTGGGCCTCGCGTTCGTAAAACCATGCGCTGATGAACGTCATCCTCGAACCTTTCAAGAAGTAGGCGCGTGTTCCGGGCAAAACGCTGGGTCATCCAGCGTCTTGCCTATCGTCCACCCCTCGGCGCGAAGCTGGTCGACAGTCTCGCGATATTCGCGTCGTTCGAAGTTCACATGACGTTTGCACACGTCGCATTCGACGCCGTTCGGGTTTCTCCCAAGAGCGGTTCGCTCAATTCCGGCAACGGTCACTAGCATCCTCAAACCATACCACATCCCTTCATCGGAGTGAACAGAAATGGCTCCCATAATCCGCATTGTCCTACGCTATGCGACCTTCCCGCTGCTCTACTACGGCCTGATCAATGAGGGCGAGGCGTCTGACCTGATTGCCGACCCTGAGATTGCGCAGTGGGTCAGCCTCGCCGCTGGCGTCGTCGCGCCGATTGCTGCGGAGGGCTGGTATGTTCTCGCTCGCCGCATGGGGTGGGCGAAATGATCGCCTCAATCGTCGCCAAGCTTCTCGGCTCTGTCGGCTTCGGCTTTGTCGACCGCGTTCTAGGCCATCTGGAGCGCAAGGCCGATTCCGAGAACGAACGTCGCAAGATCGATGCTGCGCGAGAGGCGTCATTCAATGCCGAAGCTGCTGGCGTCGTCAAGGCTGGGATGCAGTTCCCGATGTTTTGGGTGGCGTGGTCCATCGCCGCCGTCCCGACATGCATCTGGCACGGATGGGGGATGATGGACAGCACCTTGAACGGCGCGCTCCCTGACGTGGCCGCACTCCCGCCGCAGCTCAAGGAATATGCCGATATCGTCTTCGGCAACATCTTCTACTCAGGAGCTGCACTTGGCGGGGCACAGGTCATCGCTACCGCCATTCGAGGGCGCAAATAACGAAGCGGGCCGACGCGCGACGGGCATCGTGCGCCGACCCTGACCGACGACGATAACGAGCATCGCCTTCGGCTGGAGCCATCGTGCCCTGCTGATGGTTTCGGGAATCTTACGCGCATGGAAAAAGGGAACGGGGCCTTGAATGATCGGAACAAAGACATGCCAGTGCCACTGCCGCGCATAGGACCATTCGAAGTCAACCTAAACACGCTCGTCATCATCGGCGGCTTTATGGCCGGAATTGCGACATGGGGCGCGACGTGGGAGCGCATATCCTCCGGGCAGCAACGCGCCGACCTGGGGATTGAACGCCTCGAACGCCGCATGGTCGCGCTAGAAGCCAACCTGCGGACGCTCGATAATCACGAGCTGCGGATTGCCGCTGTGGAGCGTGCCGCCGCCGAGGCTTCGACCAACGCCAGAGAAATGACTGTGACTGTCAACGGCGTCGTGACGGACATCCGCGTCATTCGCGAGATCGTCCAGCGCATGGAAGCCTCGCAGGGCAATACGCGCAGTCCTCCGTGAGACGCTTCTTCCTCCGCTACCTGATCAGGATGCTTGGGCTGTCCTACCGAGTGCAGATGGTGAGGATGTTCTGGAGCTTGTGGGGGTGAAGCTGACGGGCCGGTCGCTACTCCGGCGCCTTTGAAGCGGGCAGGTTCCCCATCCGCCTGCGTGTCTGCTTTCCACGCCGCCGTCAGCCTGACTTTTCTACCATATCCCCCGTCCTATCGCAACCTTCCCGAACTGGCGCGATAGCTCGTCTGCCGCCGCTGCCACGTCTTCAAGGATCGGAAGGTCGCCCTTCTCATAGCGGCGGATGGTGCGCTCGGACTTGCGGATTATTCGGCCCATCTCCGATTGAGATAGGCCGAGAGAAACGCGGGTGGCTTTGAACTCAGGACCGGTCATCTTTGCCTCCCATCGCGGCCGCAATCTCTTCCGCAATGAAGGCCCGTAGGTGCTTCTGAACCTCCTCCGCCGCGCGCTCTTTCGCTTCGATATATCGGTATCCGTAATACCCCCAGCTATACCCATCGTAAGCTTCTCGGGCGGTGCGCTCTTCTGTGCTGGCGCTGGCGTAAGAGTCCATTGCCTCCAAAAGGCATTCGATCTTCAGAGTATCGCGCATTTCCATTCTCCCTTGGCAGGTGGGCGTAGCCCGTTCAATCCACCCAATATCGGACATTCATGATGTCCGGTCAATCCCGAAAATATCGCAACCTTCCCGCTTCCAACGCACTGCGGATTCTGGTATAGAGGATGGGCGAGGCCCGTGAGGGCTACTGTTACTGAGATGCGGGTTTGGGACCAGATCACCATTCTAGAACGGTGATCAGCCGAGTGCGCTGGGTTCGCAACCCGGTCAGCCCGCCTCGCACAAGTTCCCTGCGAATAGCAGGCACGAGTTGGAAGAAGCGGGGTTGGCTACCCGTTGGTTGGTAGCGCCTCGATATCGGAGCAACCGTCCCTGGCGGACGGAGCCTAGCTAGCTTGTTCCGGGCCTTCTTCCATTCATTCGCCATCCTAGATGGCACAGAGAAGCGAGGCGGTTAGTTTTGAGCACCGCTCCGGGATCGAGCGCTAAGCGCCGGTCGCCGCCTCGCTCACCACCATCCAAACCACTCCCCCACTCCCCACCCTACCGCAAATACAAGTACTATCCCGACACGGAGAAGAGCGGAGGACTCGGAACGGTGGGTGATCATGCGTCCGTCTCGGTCATGTGAGTTCTCCGGGAGGGGGTGAAAACGTCAATGGCCTGAGTTTTCCATCTTCATAAACCAGAGGCTCATGGTTGGGAGAGGTGAACAGGAATGCCCCGCCAAACCGCGCAATGGACCAAGGACCAGGTTCCGGCAAATCTGCGATATGTTTGATGCCTGACCGGCGGATCGTCTCACTTCCCATCATAGCCTCCATCAACGTTCATCGGGTGGGGAGAGGGCGGGAGCAGTTTCCCGTAGCTCTTGAATTCCGAGATACGAACCGGCTCATCGAGCTTCCATACATGCCCGCCGCATTTGGGGTAATCGCCACCCGGATAACCATATTTGTCGCGCATCTTCGGTCGGTAATCGAGGAAGCCTCGCCCGCATCGGCGACATTGCGCGATAACGAGAAGGTCTTCGTCACTCATCTCATCCTCCATGAACGTTCGCCGAAGGGGAAACGGACTTCGCCATCAATCGCTCCAGAGGCGAAAGGTGCTTGACCGGAACCGCCGTGTCAGCCTTCACGAACCGGGAGAGGTAGGCGCGCGTTGCCTTGCTCCATACCTTCTTTCCCCATGACGTGCCGCCGTGAAGACGCCATGCGTTCTCCCTGAGCGCAGCCTTGCGGGTTTTGATGTCGGCGTCGGCCGGGAGGCTCTTGTCAATCTCAGCGATCAATCGATCTGCGCTGTCTCGCCACGTCATCTCAGCCTCCAAGGTCCGTTACGTCGCGAGAATCCTTCAACCAAAACAACGGGTCTGACGAGTAACGGACTTTCAAGTAACAGGTTGAAGATATTACTCTATCCTACTCCTGCACCTATTCAAATGCAAGAATTACGCCGTTGATTTCACTATCTTTTCAGGGCCGAAGCCCGAACCTTGTTTTGGGTCCGTGACGAAGCTGTTCGCAATCCGTTCGGATGCGCCACGCGCCAGCGCGAGCTTGTCAGCTTCCTTGGTGTAGAGTTCGGCCATCTCGATCCGAGACCAGCCATACATTGCCATGAGTTGCCGCGCTGTCGCGCCGCGCTCTGCCGCGATTGTCGCCCCGGCTTTTCGAAGCCCATGAGCGGCGCATCGTTTCGGCAAGCCTGCCTCCCGGCAGCGTTCCTTGAACCAATTCCCAAATGACTGCCCCGACGCGAACGGCCGTCCCGTGGCCGACGTGAGAAATGCGAGGTCTCCGGTCTTCGTCGCCTTGATCGACGTGTCCAGTTCGTCGCATATCGTGAGGTGAACCGTTGTGTTCGTCTTGGTCGTTGACAGTTGCAGCACGCCGTCCCTGACGTGCTGACGCCCGGCGCGGATCACATCGGATCTGCGCAGACCAAGGAAGAGCAGAAGGTCTATCGCCAGCCGCGCTTTCGTCCCGACTGCGTGATGCGCGCGGAACTGCTCGACTTCCTCAACGGTCCATGCGTGAAAGCCGGTGCTCACCACCTTGAACGTGTCCACTCCCTCGCAAGGGTTCTTCTCCATATGGCCGGACTTCACCGCCCACTGGAACATTTGCGACAGGACGATCAGCGCATTGTTCGCGGCGTGGGGTGATGCGCGCTTGGCGTCGGTCGCCCCTTGAATGTGCTTGCGCTCAATCTTGGCGAATGGCTTTTCCCCTTGGGTCTTGCAGACGGAAGTTAGAATGTTGTCGCGAAGGCGGCGCGTCGAAGGCTTATAACTGGAAAACCGGGCGCTTTCCTTGTATCGTGCAACAAGCCAAGCAAGGCTGCGCTTGTCGTCAACTGGTCTAGGCTTCGGCTTCTCTCCTGCGAGAGCTAGGCGGTAGGCATCCCAAAATTCAGGTGTGCCATAGGTGTCGGGAAGGCGCACATATTCCTTGCCGCGCCGAAATGCCCATGTCCAGGTTCCGTGTCGAGACTTCTCATGGCGGATATAGACGGGGCGATTGCGGGGCATGTCATCGGTCAAAACCGGAACTCCCCTATCTCGTCAATTGGCCGCTCCTCCTGTGGACGATTCACAAGATCAGCGGGGATAACGTGGACAACCGCCCCGCCTATGTTGACGGTCAGCGTGGCCCGTTCCTTCCCCGCCGCGCGGATCAGGGTTCGGACCTGCTTCTCGGTCAAGGCGAGCGCGCGTGTCATGAGGGTTCGCTTCCCTCCTGCGATGCGCTCTCCTCGGCGGCGCGGAGGTCGAGGATGCATTCGATCTTGCCGCCGACGACAATGGCAGCGAAGCCGGACGGCAGGATAGGGTTCGTAATAACCGGAACGCCCATGAACGAAGATGAGGCGAGTTTCGGGTCAGCCACAAGCGCAACCCCTGCGCGGTCAAACGCCGCCATGATAGTCGAGAAAGAGTCGACTTGGATTTCGGCCGGTTCCGGCACGTTCATGGTTCTGAATTTAGCGATGGCTTCTCGCAACTCACGCATCGCTTCCCTCCTGCGATAGGGCGCGGAGCCTCGCGATAGCGGCAACAGCGTCGTCATCATTATCCGACCAGTCGAACCAAACGACGGCAGATATGGCGCTCACCAAGGCTTTATTCCGAGCCTCGGCAGCTTCGACGCGGGCAAGAAGTCTGGCGTAATCGCCAAAAAACACGAGAGGGCCATCGTCCCTTGCCGAAACAGCCCTTGCATACCAGCGGTCAACCATGTTGATTATCCTTCGACAAGGCGAGGGTTGCTTCCTCACGCCATGATCCAACGTCGTTTTCTTCGTCGGTCCATAGCATCGCTTTCCGCAGCGCCTCCTCCAGCCTCGCCATGCGTTCCGCCTGTGCGGCGCGGTCGGATTCGAGGGCAATAGCGACGATGTTGTCGAAGTTGATTATTAGCTGGGGCTGCAATCCTTGTGCTTCCAGCGCCTTCCGCGCCGCTTCCATCACGTCCTCGAGGATATCAGTCATGGCGTGGCTCCAGGTTGCGCAACTCGGCAGCGACAGCAGACAGAACGATGTTGCGATGATGCACGGTAACGGCGAAATCCGGGTGCTTGCGGCCTCGCATTTCAAGATCGGCGTGGATGTTGCGAAGACGGGCGTCGGACGGAAGACCTATTTCCGGGTCAAGCTCATTCGATAGCCGCTCTCGTGTCTCCGCCTCCACCGTCTCCAGTCTGGCGCGGAGGGCTTCGATGTCGACGCGAAGCGAAGCGTTGAGCGATCGACACGCATCAAGCTGTGCAGATGCCTCACCTGCCTTCTTCTCGATTGCCTCATAGTCATTAACCCGGACCCAGTTCCCGAACGGGTTGATCTTCCAAACAGTAGCCTCAGAGAAAGCGAACCTGTCGACCATCACTTCGTCTCCTCTAGGAAGCGGCGGGCGGCGCGGAACTCGGCTACGGGCAAGCTCGGAACCGGCCCGTTTTCGTCGTTCCATTCCAGAAACACGTGAAGCGATTCAGGCTCGCCGTCCCATTCCGAAGCTACTTCCGCAAACGGCTCGATCACCTTCCGCGCCTCTGCCAGCTTGGCCTCGGCGGATTCGGCTCGGTCGAGATTGCGTTCCTGCTCTTCCTGATGCAGTTGCCCGAAATGGTTGATTTGCTCGCGGAGGGTGTCACGCTCCATCACGACGCGCTCAAGGGCGGTGGCGGAATACACGGGGCGCTCTTCATAATCGTGCGGGTCGAACTTCCGCTCAGGAGGCTTTCGCCCCCACAGCCATTCCGACCATTTGTCATCAACGGACCAGCCCTTCGACCGAAACTGCCACGCCACCGGCTCTTCATCCACATCGGCAGGAGTGGTGGGCGTCTCCGCGTCTAGGGCGGCGATGGCGTCCCGGCAGCCGATAAGCAAGTCGCGCACGGCGTCGTGGTTCGCCATCTCTGGATTGAACAGCCCGCCACTGGCAAGGTATTCGGTGATGCGCGCGACTAGCGCCTTCTGGATTGCGGTCATGTCAGGCTCCTGATAGCTAGAACTTCATCGTCCGTGAGGCCAAGAGACTTTGCCTTCGCCAGCGCAGCATCTTTCGCGATGATGCGTTTTTCCATCACTTCATCGTCGTGTGACGGTTCTTGAACGAGGATGATCGACGCAGGCAGAACACGCTTCCCGTCGAGTAGCAGCACCTCTACCGGGTCGACCGGGCAATCGGTGCCCTGCACATATCCTTTCTTCGAAAGCCGGATAGCCGTTGCGCGCAGCTTGCAAAAAGCCTTGACGTATTCGCGCCCGCGACCCTCCGTCAGGTCCGTGTTGGTCTTGACTGCCCAAAGTATCTCGGTCGTCACGTTCCTTCTCCTGTCGATTGCCCTGCGAGCCACATGCGGTAGAGGTGGCTCTGCTGGGGTGCTTGCTGTTTCGTGATGCGCGCGGGCTTGTCAGGCGCCGGGAAGCCTCTGCCGGGGATATTCTGCTTCGGACGGGCGATGCCGCGCGCCTTGTCCTGCTGGCGAAGCGTCTTCGCGGCCTTCGGTGTGTCGATCTTCGCGGACTTGAACTTGTGGCAGGGGATGCATGTTGCTGCGCAGTTCTCCAGGCTGTTATCCTTGGAGTTCGCGTCCAGCACGATATGATCGAACTCGACACCATCCGCGAGAGGGGCATTGCAGCGGCAACCGGGTTCCAGGTTATACCAAGCGCCCACCGCCTCGCAGCGGCCCTCAGAGCGGGCAAGGGCGGCTCTCTTGGTAGCCTTGGTGAACTCGTTGCGCGCCACGGCTATTCCCCTTCCTGTAGGGCGGCGCGGCCGGCTGACTCGTATGCCTTGAGAACTTCTGTGACGATATCTGCGCAAAGCCGCTTCTGAGAAGGCGTGCGGCTGTCCCAAAAATCCATGCTTCCGCCGTTCTGTTCGAAGGCGTATTCTCGGCTCCAGAGGGCCATCGCTAGCCGAGCTTCGGCGTGCGGATTTGAGTTGCGCTGCGCGCGTTCTCTGTCGTATTTCATCACCCTCTCCTGTCTTCCATGACCGCCGCGATGAATGCGTCTGCGATTGTCTCGGCTGCTCGGTCTAGTTTGCGAACGAAGGAAATCAGCTCGCGTGTTGTCGTGCGAAACTCGTCCCCGTAAGGCCGGGAGCGGGTGTGCGGCTTGACCGGGATGGGGCGGGGATGTTCGAGCGGGGCGATGTTCATTTGCGATACGCCTCCCATGCGGCGGCGATACCCGGCCATTTCCGCGTGATGTGCGCGACGACTGCTTCGCCAGCCAGATCGTGCGCCATCATCTCGTAGCACTCGCGCTCAGCATCGATGTATTCGATGAGGTGGGCAGCGTTGCGAAGCGTCGTTCCGAGAGGGATATCCTTGCCGTTATCGCGCCGGCTTGCGTCAGCGATTGAGCGGAGATCCTTAGCCATCTTTTCGGGTTTCATGCCGCTTTCCTCTCGCTCACGTAGCCGTAAGTTTCCGCCAGCCATTCCTCCGCCTTCTGGAAAAACGCCACGAATTCAGGCTCCGACATCTTGTCCAAGGCGATGCTCGACGGGATCGCGACGGGCTGTCCGTTCGGCAGCATCACGACATCGACGCATCCGTTGTGGAGCTTCAACACCTCGTGCAACCGTTCGGCTGTGAGGCGGTTTGCGCCGGTCGCGGCAACCACGTCGTGAAGCATGGCCCAATAGGCTTTGAGCCTTTCGAGGTTCCGCCACTCGCGGATTTCGACGCGCACCCGCTGGCCCTGAGCGATGCCGTCCAGAGCGTGCGTGTCGTAGTCGAGTTCCGGCACAAGGTGATTGCCCTTGCGCACGAAGCTGTAGACGGGTTTGTCGGGCTTCTTCGCCATCGTGGCTTCCTCAAAATGGGATGGTGTCGTCTAGATCGTCATCGACACGGCGCTGAGTGCGTGGGTCGTCACGGTCTCCTCGCTGGCGCTCCTGCTTCGGAGCCGCTTCGCGCTTCTCGCCGCCGCCCTGCATGGTGAGTTCCGAGACGCGGACGGTGAGATACGTCTTGCCGTCATGCTCGCGCTTGCCGAGATCACCTGACACGGTGACGGCGCTACCCTTTGACAGGTGAGGTTCCAACGCCTCGCCGCGCTTGCCGAACAGCGAGCAATCGAACCACATGGTTCCCTTGCGCTCGCCATAGCCGTCATCAACGGCAACGGTGAAGTTGAGAACGGCTGTTCCGTCCTGTGTCCTGCGGAGTTCGGCGTCCTTGCCGAGACGGCCTGCGATTACGATGGTCTTCACGGTGTTCTCCTAGAGCGGGCGCTGAGGGATGTTGGCGAGGTGAGGGGGAAGCGACGGCGGCAGATCGCCGGGAAAAGGTTCGTCCTCCACCGCGTCACGGATTGCCTTTTCACGGCCTTCGATCTGGTCGCGAGCCGCCGCCTTGAACGAGGCGTTCCATCCTTCGGCGACGATCTTCTCGCGCCATGCAACCTTGAACTTCTCAAGCTTGATCAGTGTGTCGCACTCGGCGAGTTCCGTCTGGAAAATGTCCCATGACGAATTGCGCTTGAGTTCCGCGCTCGATTTTGGCTTGGGAAGATTGAGCGGCTTGTCTTCCGGCTCGGCGAACTCGTCGGTCATTTCGCGGACGTATTTGTTGTCCTCGAACAGCCCCATATGCACGTCGGCGCCGACGCCTATCAGCTTCAAGGCGTTCGTCACCGCATCGGTGAACGCCTTCTTGAACGCCTCGTCATCGCTTTCCCAACGCGCAGGTCTGTTGTATTGTGCGTTCTCCTTGATGTAGGTGACGACCTTGTCGCCGCCGACGCCGTAGATGTGCTGGGAATGGTTGTCGTCCTGCTTGAACCAGACCTTGACGATGCAGTAGACAAGCACTTCGCGGTTATCGCCGTTGACAACCTGGAATGAAGGCTCGCCGACGCCCCACCCGATACCACAGGGGCCGAATTCCTCGGTCATGCGGCGGAAGGACCAGATCGGCTTGATGGCCGTCCCTGAGAAGCCACCGCCGCGCTTGAACTGCTTCGTATGCTTCGGGTCAGTACGCCCGAGAATGTCCCAAAGTTTCGTGTTCTCGCTCATCGTTTCAATCCACATAGCCAATGTCGAGAGCGGCAAGCGCTTCCGGCGATTGGGCGGTTTCTCTGAGAAGGGTGGCTAGACATCCGTTGCAGGCGGTGAAGCCTTGGCGGGTGTATTTCAGGAGCCGTCGCATGGTCGCGACGGGGTAGGTGATCTTGTGAATGGCAAGGCGCTTGCGGCCCAAATCCCACAACGCGACCGGCGTCGTGATCAGGTCTTTGCCGTCGAAAGCGAACTGCGTTATGGTGTAGTCAAAGCTATCGATGACGGCTTCCGGGCTTTCGTAAAACCGGAACCGGATCGCCTGAACATCGATAGGCAATGCGGAGTCGCCGACAGTGCCGCGCCAGTGCTTGTGGTGTTCCGTCTCGCGAACGAGAGACAGAGAGGGCGGTAGGCCAGCCTCCCATGCGGCGAGGTGTTCGGCATCTCGGAAGAAGAAGTCGAAGTCACTGTCGAGCGGCTGTTTGATCAGCGTCCTACGGATCGCGCCGCCAGCGCACCAAGCATCCTGGCGCACGGCATTGAGAACGCGGAACAGATCGTCGGTGCTGACGGCAGACCGCTCGCAGAACTCCGCAAGGTCGGTTCGGAAATAGCTCATTGCCTGCGTGTCCTCTTGTCGAGTGAATTGGTGAGGCATTCGGCGACGATGTGCCTCGCTTCCGAGCCGTAGCGGGCGACGAGATCGTCAATCGCGGCCTGCGCGTTGCGCTCAAGCATTCCGGGCGGGATTTCGAACACCGTCCGCTCGTCCTCTCTGGCGTGGGTGGTCATGACGGGTCGGCCTCGCGGGCGGCGTCGATAGCGGCCTCCATCACATCCCAAGAAGCATGAGCCGGAAGTTTGAACCCAATGGCGGCGAGGCCGCGCAGAAGGATATATTGGACGTTTTCATCGCCATCATCGAAGGGCTTAACGTTCAATGCGGCTTGGACTTGCTCTTTGGTTGCCATCTCACATCCTCTCGAAAAGAAACGCGCCTCCTTCAAACCAGAACGCGTCGTAGACCGCAGCGATGATCAGCGTCCGAGCGAGTAGGGGCCGGTGGCAGAGCCATTCGATTGCGGGGGTCATGGCTTGGCCTCGCGTTGGCCTACTACTCGTCCGTCTGCCTTCGAATATTCGAGGCGATACCAACGCGGGTTAAACATAAGCCCGATGGCTTCTGCGATCTCGCGTGCTGTGTTCTCATCCTCGTCAATGCGCTGATCCATCCAGCCGAACCAGATCAGGTCATCGCCATAGGTCTGAGCGATGTTGAAGTCGTCAGAGCCGCGAAGCTTCCATCCATGCTTGATGGCGTCGTTTCGATTATTGAAGCGTTCGCCGTCCCATCCATAGTGGATTCCGTAGCCGGAGGCGTTCATCCATGCCGACTGACAAATGACGATGAACTCAGGATCAATATTCGGAAGTTTTCTCACGTCATCATCTCCACTCGTGCGGAACATCCGCCCAGCGAACGCCAGAACAGGACGTTGGCGACGGCATCGGATTTGCGGGTGAACGGGCCGGATACGAACAGCGCCGGCAATACGCGGTCGCTGAGAGGGGTGACGAGGACGCGCCATTTCATTGTGCTTCCTCCGGGGGAAGAAGGCTCTTGAGGAAGGCGACTTCCGCTCTGGCGGCGGCATGCGCTTTGTCTCGGGCCGTTTCGCTAGGTAGGTCGCGATCATTGTGATACTCCCAGTCAACAGCCGCATCGGCGGCGGCTTCGTAGGGGGTGGAATTGCAACAATCTTCCTCCGTGTGGTCGAAGACGGGGCATCCGAGGCATCCGTTATGGAAGAACAGACGGCAGAGAGGGCAATCGGTCGCCGTTGTCAGATAATCGAAAGCCCTCTCCGCCACCGCATTCCTCTCCCACTTGGCGATTGACGCCTTGAGGGCTTCGAGTGTGCGAGCGTCCATCACGCAGCCCTTTCCTGAACGGCGTCGTCGGCCCAATCGCGGGCGTCCGAAAGGATTTCATCCATTGCGTCGTGAACCCGCATGTCAGCGCGTTCGGTGGCGGATACGTCTCGATTGCCAAGGCCCGCCGCGATCTCGACTGCCTCGATCAGAACGTCATCGCAAATCGTCGCGATCTGGCGGGCGTAGTCCGAATAGAGCAGGGCGCTCTCGGCTTGCAGTTCCAGCGTGGCAATCGCGGAGCAGTGCAGCCCGTCCTTGAGGGCACAGAGCTGTGCACAGGCTCGCTCGATTGCGACGGTGAGGTCTCTCTTGTCGGCGTTCATATCAGCCTCCAGCCTTGACTGTGCCATCGATCAGTTTCTTGATGTGCTGAGAGGCCATGTCCCAGCCGTCCCGAGTCGCGCCGTTGTCGTAGGAACCGTCCGGGCCTTCGCCGTGAACGTCGTCAGCGAGCTTCGCGGCGCGTTTCGTCGCGACAAACCAGCCCTCGCAGAATTCACGAGCCGCCAGCATCTTCACGCGGCGCTCAGTCTCGTCCGCATAGGACCAGCCTCGGATTTCCTTGCCGTCGAGCGTGACGGTGATCTCGTCTCGGTCGTTGTCGATTACGCGGGGTGTGGCATTCATCGGATCAGCCTCCAGCCTTGGAGAGAGCGGCGGTAGAGTGGGCGAGGTAGGCGGCTATAGCGACCTCAGCCTCTCTTTTACTGAGGTGAACAGGCCTCCCATAGCTGTCCTCTCCGAGGATCGTTGCTTGGCACATTGCCTCCACGGAGGCTTGGGATGGGCTGAGCAGGCTCGACAACTCTTTGTTCCGCGCCGCCATGCGCTCATAAGCGCCCTTCCAGTAGGCGATGCGGTCTTCGTCTGAGACTGGGGCGCTCTCTTTCGAGGCGGACGGAAACAGCGCCTTCCGCGCTATCTCGTGCATCGTGCGAGCAGCTGTTTCAAAGTGGCCGAAGTCCACGGCAACCGCGTCGATGCTTTCGAGTGCTTCCCGGTAAGTGTCCGAAGTTTGTAGCGGCTTTCCGGACAGGAGCGCCCAAGCGATCTTGCGAGCGTCCTCGACTGTGATTTCCATCAGAGTTGCGCTGCCGTCAGCTTCGATTTCCGGTTCTGCCTCGCGAAGGATTTCCGCCAATTTGTGCGGGGACGCGACCAGAGCCGACTTGATGGCCCTGAGATCGCCGAAGGTCAGACTGCTATCGGTGACAGGCTCGTGATCAGCGCGATTGGCGTTGAATGCCAGTTCCGCGTTCAGTCGATCTGTCGTCGTTGGGGCGTTCATCTCTCGTCTCCCTCGTTCAGCCGATGTGGGTGGGTGGTGTGGAGGGCGCAGCTACCGGCGACTGCCCGGTCACTGCCACGCCCTCCATGCTGCCATCCTGCGTCGACCGGATTTTTTCACCGGCAGGGGGCTGCATTCGAATGATGGTTTCGCGGGGCATCGGATCAGCCTCCAGCCTTGGAAAGAGCGGCGCGGGCCTCGCTATCGAAGCAACGCCACGACTGACATTCGCTCTCGGTTTTGCAGACCGAACAGCACCCGTTCTCGGGATCGATGAACTGTCCTGTGCTGCACATCGCGAAGCAAATCTTGCGCGCTTCGGCTTCAACTTGTGCCGGTTCCGGTTCCCGCGCGGTGAGGGTTGCTTTCGCGCGCGCTGTCGCAGCGTCGAAGAGAGCAACATCGTTAGCGTCCAGTGCCGCGATAATAGCTTGGGCTTCCTCAGCCATCCGGACTCGGCCGTCCTTGCGGCGCATGTCGCGAACTTCGATCAGACGCCTCGCCCGCTCGACGCGGGTCTGCTCCATGATCTTCACGACAATCGCCACTCTTGGGTCTGGCTCGGCGTTCATATCCGTCTCTCCGTGTTCGATGGGCGGTGTGTGAGGTCAGGCGCACTTGGCGGTGTGATTGCGCAGTTGATCCGCGTCAGACAGGGCGGCGACGAGCTTCAATTTGAGATCTTCACACTCTCTCTCGAAGTGGAGAGAACGCGCCGTCATGTTCTCAAGCGCTTCGATCGTCGTGCGCACGGCCGGGATGTGTTCCCGGAACGCATGGTCTGACCAATGGTCCAAGTGGAAGCGGTTAAGTGCGCCGTTCAACGAGACTTCTGGTGCAGTGTGGGCGTTCATATCCGTTCTCCCTTGTCCATCGGCGTCATTTGGGGCGAAGCGCGTCAACGCCTTTTGCCGCGCGAGTGGACATCGGGACGCCCGGCTTCCATAAGCCCGCGTCCTGCCAAAGCCTGTCTGCCTCATCGACGTTCTTGACGTAGGCGCGCCAGTCGTGCGCGCGATAGGTTTGAATGATCGCGTCCTTGAGAGGCTTCGGAAGCATTGCCCAATGCTGCGGGCAGGCCAGTCGAGAGCGATCAATCGGCTTCCGACAGCAGCGGCATTCTCCGGTCAGGCTCATCTTCGTCTCCCCTTCGCCGCTCGATGCGGCTGGCTGATGGTGTTGTGTTCAGGCGCGCTGGTAAAAGCGCAGGGAGTCCTTCAGCCGCGCGACTTCCTTTTCGAGGTCGGCAATGCGCCCGTCTTTGATGTCGTCGCTGTAGAGCTTCGCCAGTGTTTCGCGGACCTTCTCGCCGTCGCGATATTCGGTCTGGATGTATTTGACGTTGGCCCACTTATTGCCGCCGATGAGGGCGCGGACACTGTCCTCGACCATGCGCCGCATGGCGCTCTGAATGTTCTGTTCGGTGTCGCTCAGAAGGAAGTCGCGGAACGAGTCCCAAACGCGCTCCTGCACGATGTCGAGAACCGGCTTGACGATTTCCTCGGCGAACTTTTCCGCGTGCTCTTCCGTCCAGTGGGACATAAAGCGCTCAGCAACTTCGCGGGCTGCGAAATACTCCGCCCCAAGCGTGGGATGGTTTTCGGCCTCTGCGATGATTTCGGCGCTGTATGTCATCGTCTCTCTCCGTTCCCGCCAGGCTCGATGCGGCTGGCGTGTTGCTGTTCAGGCGGCGTGGGTCGGTGTGGCGAGCGAAAACCTTTCGCGAATTGCCGCGAACCACCTCAGCGTGTTGGCCTGCGGCGACCATTCCGGCCACGAGTGCTTTGACGGCTCCAATCCCTGAAGCCTGCAAATCTCAGCATGGGCCGAGGCGAGATCGGCTTCTGTCTGACGCATAACTGCGTCGAGAGCCTCTCGTTCTGTTTGGGGAATTATCATCGCTATCGTCTCCTTGCCGTCATGCGGTGGGATTCGGGTGAGTGCAGGAGCCATCACAATCACCAGGGCGGTAGCAATCGTGAGGGCAGGCAGGAACGCCGTTGTCGTTAAGCGCGGCTATCAAGTCTGCCGTGTAGTATTCGGCGTCAGCGTCCAGCCATCCGTGCTCGACCATCCAAGCGATAATCGGGTCGATGCTCGTTGCCGCCTCTATGTCTCTCGCGCGCTCCTGCTCGGGCGTGATGTCGTGGTAGCCGATGTCGATGAGATGGTCGCCGTAGGTGATGCCCATGTCAGCGGCCCTCCCCAGCCGGACAATCGCACTCCCGCCCAGCCATACCAATGCCATTGTGGCCGCGTTCACAGTCGCATAGCTTGGCCTTGACGTTCCGATATGCTTGCCTGAACTCGCGGCGGCCATTTACTGCGGCCTCGTAACGGGCCTTCCAAACGAGCGACTGACAGCCGTTCGCGCCGCATTCAGGGTCAAGCCATTTATGACCGGCCAGCGCCTCGATTGCCGCGTTGTGCTGCGCATCTGTCCAACCGTCTTCCGGCACAGCAAAGCGGGCGAGACGCTGAGCGATGGCATGCGCCGTAATGCGCGCGTTCGGGAGCGGGGCGTCGCCATACCAATCGGCCACCATTCCAGCTAGCGATTCCGCTGCTCGACTGACATCGATTGTCTGGACTGTCTTCTCCATATCCGTTCTCCGTTCCGTGCCCCGATGCGTGGGGTATGGGGAGCATCCTACTAGCCTCCTAGTGAAAGTCAACAAGGAAACTTGTGTCGCAACTAGATTTCTTGTAAGCCGTTGGCATGGCTATACGACGCAATCACCACGGGCTGAGCGAAGCTGGGGTTTTCTACCGTGATCGAGATGAGTGGATGAGATTCGTCCAGACGCGGACGGAATGGGATGCAAGCACGCGGCTAATTGGCTGCTTCATCGCTATCCGAGCGAACCCGAAAAGCCGCGAGACCTGGTATATGCAATCAAGGATCGCGGAGGATTTGGGGCTGTCGGAGCCGACCGTCAAACGTGCGGTGGCGACCCTGATTAAGGCGCAATTGTTGCGAGTTCGGCGGGTAAAACCTAAAGGCGGAAGGCGCGCGGTTAACCACTATGCGCTGATCAGCCCGGCTGCTGAGGTATCACCCTTGACCCCTCATTCAGGTATTATCCTTGACCCCTAGAATAGCGGAACTGGCTTAATAACGGAAGTTCCTAGTTCTAGGGATATGGCTTAGGAGAATAAGGCTCTAGTCCTCACGCGCAACAGAAAACCGAACCTGCCCCAAAACCCGGATAGTGTCGCCCTCGTCACCATCAAGGGCGATAGGTGCTTGGAAAAGCGGGTCGTCGGACTCAGGTAAAAGCCACGGTTTCCCGCCTTTGTCGAGCCATAAGAGCTTGACGGTCGCCTCCCGCGTTCCATCCGCGCGTTCCCGTTCGATGATGTAGCGCCGACCAGGTTTCAGATCCTCGTGGGTCTGGATCGCGCTGCTGAAAACGAGGATCGTCCCCTCAGGGTAGCGCCGGTTCATCGACGTTCCGCGCGTCTCAACGGCGAGCAGCGAGTAGTTGTGCAAACGCGGGTCGGCAGGAATGGGCACCTCGTAGATGTCTTCCTCCGGCAACTCCCATGCCTCGTCATAGTGCCCCGCCTGGACGAAGCCGACGACTTTCACCATGCGGACGTTCGGGGCCGGCCCGACGTAGGACGGATCGATCTCACCGATGCCCACCCCGAGCGCGTTGGCGAGCTTTGGCAAGTGACGGGTTGAGACATTTTCGCCGCGCTCGATCTGCGAGATGAGCTGCTGAGAGACGCCCGACAGCTTCGCCAGTGCGGATTGGGACAGCCCGGCTTTCGAGCGCAAGCGCGTGAGGTTCTTGGCAATCGTCATGCTCGGCATTCTAGCGAGCGCGATCACAAGCGGCCCTACAAGATTGCTAGTTGACATGATCTGCGAAGCCAACTAGTTTGCTTGTTGTCATGAACCTTGAACCCCACATCTCCGCAGCGGTCGAGCACTTCGGCTCCCAAGAAAAACTGGCGTCGGCGATCGGCTGTTCCCAGCAGCAAATCTCGTATCTGAAGAAGGCGAAGTCGATCAGCGCCGACATGGCGAAGAAGCTGCACGAGGCCACCAACGGGAAGGTCTCGAAGCACATTCTTCGCCCCGACATCTTCGGTCCGCCGCGCCGCCCCACCGTGAAGGATGCGTCTGAACAGGGAGCGGCGGCATGAAAGCCCTCAACTGGCGCAAGGCCCGCACGGACGGCAAGCGCAAACTCTCCGTAGCTGACGAGCAGGAATATCGCGGACGCGATGCAGCGGCGCGCTGGCTCGAACGCAACGACAAACCCGTCAAGGACAAGAAGCATAGGCGTCACCGCTCATCTGGAGCCGCCGCATGAACACCGTCGCGCAACCCCCTCATCGCGACGGCAAGCAGCCAGCGGGAGAGGCCCAATCCTCTCGGCGGACCCCGCTGGCTGCACCCTTTCCCCACCCGCACGCCAAATCCTCCCAGTCGTGCGGCAACTCGGCGATGAGCGCGGGCGACTGCGTTCCGCCTTCTTTATTCGACCCTGCCTTCCTCGCCGCATGGCGCGAGACGCAGGCCCAGCCGACCGACGCAGAACCCCGGAGATCGTGATGCAAACCCGCGTCTCACATCTGGCTCAGCGTGAAATGGGCGTGGGAGGTGTTCTCGTGACAACTCCCGATGAGACTGGTTCCGGCCGGAGCAAACTTTGGGGATGGTTCGGTCTGGACCGCGCCAGCTTTGCCGTCATGCCTCGCGTGTTGATACACGCCATGCCGGATGAATGGCAGGGCAAAATGGCCGATCTCCTGATCGAGTTCGAAGAAACATTTCCGGGCCTCCAAGACCTTCCCAACGCGACGATCACGGCAAAGCGCGGGAACAAGTTCACGAGCTGGCCCTCGTGGCTGTTGAACTACCGCAGGCCACATCAGGGCGACATTGACGCGATGCGCCCACTCTCCCGCACCGACGCAGAGAACGCAGCGGGGATGGTGTCGTGAGCCTCCACGTTGTCCCACTCGATCTGGCATCGGCCAACGCCTTTGTTGCGAAGGTGCATCGCCATCATGGCGAAGTCGTCGGGCATAAGTTCTCCCTCGGCGCGTCAAAGGACGGCGAGATCGTAGGCGTGGCAATTATCGGTCGCCCCGTGGCGCGGGGCAGGGATGACGGCTGGACGCTTGAAGTCACGCGCCTTGCGACAGACGGGACGAGAAACGCCTGTTCCTTCCTGTATGGCGCGGCTGCGAAGGCGGCGTTCGCACTCGGCTATCGTCGCATCGGGACATACATCCTGGCAAGTGAGCCGGGAACATCCCTATCAGCTGCTGGGTGGCGTCAGATCGGGGAAGTGAATGGCCGCTCATGGTCATGCAAATCCCGTCCTCGTGTCGATAAGCACCCGACCCTCGACAAGCTTCTGTTTGAGAGGGCCGCATGATCACTCATCCGCCCACCATCTGCGCGACAGGCGAGACGCGATCTCGCCCAGCGCTTCGAATGGATCAGAGCTGGAATCCGTGGCTGGTGCGTCCAGCCAGTTATCATTCGCCGCAAGCCTCATCGGCCTGCGGTTCCGCGCAACGCCCTGTCTTGCCTGGCAGCGGGGAGGGTGTCTGCGCATCGGTGAAGTCCTTTCGTCCGGCTGTTGTTCACGAGAGCAACAGTGACGGAAGGAACGTCGGAAATGCCCAAATTCAAGTCGGAGAACTCCGAAATGTCTAGCGTCGAGTTTGTCCATGACGTGCTGAGGGAGCGGGTCGCTCCGCCAGCAATAGGCTCAAAGAAGGAACGGCTTCGCTATGCGACCGCCGCCGTCTTCGAATTTGAGCGGAAGACGAAGGACCGCAAGCGCAAGCGGCCGTGGACGGCCAATCGGGTGCGGGATTTTTGGAACGGTGATCTGCGCGTCAGCCCTAACGCTGATGAAATCCGCGATCTCGAGGAAATGACAGGACTCCGTTATGGCCGGGAAGAACTCCGCTCAATCGAACAACTCATCTCCAAAGCAGACGATTTCTTGGACGGCAGCGAGGCGGATTTCTATCGCCCGTTCGTTGATGCGTTCCGCGCGATGGCTCGCGCTCTGGATCGCGCCCGAATTGAAAGATGACGAACTCTGAACAGTCGTCGCTCCGCGCGGCGCAAGCGAAAAGGACAGTGAGATGAACACCGAAGGCGAGCCGCGCCGCACACTCTCGGACGGGACGCAGATATACCCCGGCCACCGCGAAATCATCACGGAAGGTCCACAAGCAGGCCAGCAGCGAGGGTATGTCGTTCTTGCCGAGGAGGAGCGCGCCAAGGGCTTTGTGCGGCCGGTGCGGCGGTCATACCGGCATCTGGCTTGCGGCACGGTCACGACGATGGGCCAGACGTTGGCCGAGACCTATGCCCGTGATCCGCGCTTCTACAGCGGCACGTTCTGCTGCGGCTGCGGCACACATTTCCCGGTCGGCGCCGATGGGCAGTTCGTTTGGGATGGCACAAACGAGAGGGTCGGAACATGAGCCAGCGACAGGCATTCTTGATCGGCAGCGGCCACGTTCTCAGGATCACGGGGATGAGGGGCGAGACGCCTCCGTGCCCGGAAGCGCGGTTCAAGCGGGGCGATATTGTCAGGGTTCGGCGCAATCAGTCAGTTGGCCATTTCCCACCTGAACTTGTAGTGTTGGTGGCAATCCCGCCCGGTTTTTCGCCAGATGATGCGCTTGCCGATTTGATGGGAGAGCCGCGCCCATTAATGAAGCAGGTAGGCCGTCGCGCTGTTTCCTACATCCTCTGCCAAGAAGGCAGTCCCAAGGTCTATTCGTGCCGTGAGGCTGACTTGTTGCCAAGCGGGAAAGAGCCAGTTGAAATCGGCTCCGTGTCGAGGGCTGCATGACAACCCGGCACTCCCCCCTAAACACCATCAAGGCCCAGGCGGACAAGATCGCGGCGACGCTTAAGTCCGCTGAGCGCGGCGAGAAAATCGACGTGCGTTTTGCCGCGAAGATCGCTGAGGCACGCACCCACGATAGTTTCAAGATCGGCATCGTCATGGACGACAAGATCATCACCCTTGACATGCCGTGGGCCACGATCCGCGCAACCAGTGAGACCGGCCTTTCCGAATACATCGTCAACCAGATGCGCGAGACGCGCCATGCCGTCAACTGATCGACTGCGGAAGCCCATGCCCGTCTTCCTCACCCGTCTCTTCCGCACTCTAAAGCCCCGCACCCGGATCAAGATCTCCGGGGCGCACCTGAGATTGAGGATCGGCTGACATGCCTGACGACAACTCCCGCATGAAGATAGCCGTCATCCTCATGGCTGTATGTGGCCTGATCTTCCTCGCCGTAGCACTGGCACAGGCGCACGAGGCGACGGACGTGAATGGGCAACCCTTGGGGTGGCGGTATAGCTACTCTTGCTGTTCGGACCGGGACTGCAGGCCCGTTGCTGCTAGCGAGATCCGAGAGACGCCGGAGGGCTACCTGCTCATCAAGACGGGCGAGGTCGTAGGCTATCAGGACAAGCGGGTGAAGGAAAGCCCGGACGGCACCTTCCATGTGTGTCAGGTCGCGGGCGATTTCGAGGCTGGCCGCATCCTATGCATATACGCCCCGGGGAGGTCGTATTGAGGATCACCTATGTCCCGCGTTCCTCCGTCCCGACACGCCTGGCTCTCGGCTGGACGATCATAGAAGGCGCGCCTCACCCGGCCTCATGGGCGGTGCTGATGCAAATCCCGGAGATGGAAGTCGATACGCCCATTCCCTGCCTTCCTGAGCCTGTGCGTGGCAGCAACAAGAGCCAAGGCGCACGGTCGCGGAACAAGGTCAGATATGCGGGGGCTGAGTAATGAGCCTCACCTTTGATCTGCCCATGCCGCCATCCGTCAACGGGATGTATCGCAATGTCACCGGAAAAGGCCGAGTGAAGACCAAAGAGGCGAAGGCTTGGGCGCACGAGGCACAATGGATGCTGATCGCCCAGCGCAACAGGTCAAGCCAGCATCGGTGCATTGTTGGCCCTGTAGCCGTCACCGTAGAGGCATATCGTCCAGGGAACAAGCGCCGCGACCTCGACAACATTCTGAAGGCGCTGCTGGACCTGCTGACGGCTTCCAAGACGATCAAGGACGATAGCCAAGTCATGTCGATTCACGCGCGTTGGGTCGATGCAGGGCCGCCATGCACGATCACTGTTCACGAGATTGAGCAGGAGGCGGCATGAGACAGGAACCAACCGGCTTTGAAACGCTGTGGAAGCTGTGGTTGCCCTACGCCCGCAAGACGGACGGACGCGGCAAGGCTCGCCCCACATACATCAAATGGCTGGAGCTAGGCGCAGATCCGCAGGACATGATCGACGGGGCGCAATGGCATCTCCGCTCCCTCAGTGAGCGCGACCGGCCCTACATCAACCTCCTGTCCGTCTATCTCAATTCCGAACGGTGGATGGATGAATGCGAACATGAGCGCGCATTCCAGGCCCGCCAAGCCGAGAAGCAAACCAACGTCGTCAACATCAACCGTCCTCAGCCTCGCTCCAAATGGGCGAGGGAATACGAGGCGCGCAAGCAAGCAGCGGAGTAAGCGTCATGTTGGACCAGGCATCAGCCATAGCCGACAAAGCAGCGGCCGTCGTTCACAAGATGGTCGCGAAAGAGGTCGCCGACATCATCGAAAGCGAGCGGCGTGTGAGCCTCCTGATCGAGCGCGACAAGAGCATTGATCGCGAGATCATGAACGCCTGCATTGAGGTCGGAATCGCGGTCGACAAGTTCAAGCAGGCGAAATTCACGGGCGGCAGTGCGGAGATCCGGGCGAGGGAGAAGCTGGAGCGCGAGGCAGATCGGCTCCAAGCGATTCTGAGGCAACACAAGAAGATGCCGCGATGATCTCGATCTCCGAACGACTTCGCGCCTACAGTGAACCGGTAGGAGATGGCAAGGGAACATGGCGCAAAGTCGGCGTGTGTCAGGAAGCCGCCGACACTTTGGACGCTATCGTGTGGGTGCTGGAGAAGATGGGTGACAAGACGATCAGCGAATACGAACTAGACGTGATGCGCCGCGCCGCTCTCGCCAAGGCGAAAGGCAAGCAGGAATGACGTGGTATGCTATCCGATCCGCGCCCGGTTCGCAGAAGCCGCAACGCGAATACGCTGTGGAAAAAACGGCGCTGACATCGAAGGGCAATACGCGCGGCAAAGGCTATCGCATCGTGCCTAGCCTCAATCCGGACGTGTCGGCAATCGAGCGCGTTCTGACCGACGCCGGTATCTCCTGTTATATGCCAGCCGAGCGGCGTCTCGTTAGAGACAGACTTCGCCCTTACCTGTGGAAATCCCGCCGTTTTGCCATGATCGTCGGGTATGTGTTCATCCAAGATCCAAATTGGGAAGTGCTATACGATCTCCCCGGCGTCGTGGGTGTTGTGGGTGTAGGCGAAACTCCTATGCCGATTGAATTCTTTGACATTCTAACGTTGTTCGATGCCGAGGCAAAGGCGTTGGTGAAATTTCAGGAGGAATCGCGCGCGGCTCGCCAGATCATCCGCAAAGCTGCCAAGACCGATCCCAGCCTGAAGAAGATCGTGGACAAGCTTGACATCGCGGGCACGATCACGGTGCCACTTTCCGAAGCGAAAAAAGCCGCTTGAAGTTAACCAGCAATAGGTTAATGTGCCGTGCAGGTGATTTGCATGGCGACAGGGGAAACCCCGGCCTACAGCTGAGATGTTCACCGCTCAGCGCATGGCGTCATATTGCCTCAGGATGGGAATACACGCCAGCCAAACCCAGCGCCCACGTGCGGCGCGCGTCAGCGGTTTATTGCCAGAGTTTCGCGCTTCGGCGCAACGATATGCGAGGCGGAAGACCCAAGGCCAACGGCAAGTCGGCAATAGCCCGAGCAACTTGCGTCCGCACCCAACGGGTATCCCAGTATGAAAAGCCGGAAGTCGCGCCCCGGCCCTCGCACACTTTGCCGGCCCTGTCCCATCGCTCTCCAGAGATGCCTAACTCCAGGGGACATGCGCGCGGGCAAGCCTCATCAGAACAGACCATTCGCGCGCTCAGACCGCCGAGGGTGACATGAAAAAACAAACGCCGAAAATCGGAGAGGGCAGACCAGGCCCAGGACGGCCAAAGGGCGTTCCCAACAGGACGACCACGCTGCTCAAGGATGCCATTCTCAAGGCTGCTACAGACGCGGGCAAAGGGGATATGGCGGCATACCTACAGAGGCAGGCTGAGGAGAACCCAGGCCCGTTCATGGCCCTTCTCGGCAAGGTGCTGCCCATGCAGGTGAATGTGGACGGCAAGCTTGCCCTGACGCCTACAATCAACTTCGGCAATGGCAAAGCCGGCTGACGCCGCGCTCGACATCAACCTGCATGACAAGCAGCAGGTGGCGTTCTGGAGCGAGGCAACGGAAATCCTTTACGGCGGGGCGGCTGGCGGGGGCAAAAGCCATCTCATGCGGATGGCTGCGATTACGTGGTGCGCAGAGATACCGGGCCTACAGGTCTATCTCTTCCGCCGTATCCGAGACGATCTGGTCAAGAACCACATGGAAGGCCCGAGCGGCTTTCGCGAGTTCCTGGCAGGCTGGGTCGAATGCGGGTTCGCGACGATTGTCGAGGACGAGATCAGGTTTTGGAACGGCTCGAAGATCTATCTCTGCCACTGCAAGGACGAGAAGGACCGCTTCAAATATCAGGGCGCTGAAATCCACGTCCTGCTGATTGACGAGCTGACGCACTTCACGGACACGATCTACCGCTTCCTGCGCAATCGCGTCCGCATGGTAGGCATTGATGTCCCGGCCAAGTATCGCGGCAAGTTCCCTCGCATCCTGTGTGGGGCGAACCCGGGCGGCATTGGGCACCAGTTCGTCAAGATGACATTCATTGATGGTGTCGAGCCGATGAAGGTCATCAAGGCGCCGAACAGCGAAGGTGGCATGGACCGGCAATACATCCCGGCCCGCCTCGAAGATAACCCGTCGATGACGGATCACGACCCCGGCTACGAAATGCGGCTTGCCGGCCTCGGTAGCGAGAGCCTGGTGCGCGCAATGCGCTGGGGCGATTGGGATGTGGTCGAAGGGGCGTTCTTCGACAATTTCGATCAGAAGCGCCATGTCATCCGGCCGTTCGAGATACCGGATGATTGGTTGCGGTTTAGGGCGGGGGATTGGGGCAGCGCCAAGCCGTTTTCGTTCGGGTGGTATGCTGTCCCGCCCGACGAGTTCAAGACGCCTGATGGCGCGATTATCCCGCGCGGCGCGCTCGTCAAATATCGCGAATGGTATGGGTGCCGGAAGGATCAGCACGGCAAGTTCGTGCCCAACGTTGGCTTGAAGATGGATGCCAGCGAGGTCGGACGCGGGGTATGGGCGCGCGATCTGGACGACAAGATCTCATATGGGGTTCTCGACCCTGCTGCATTCGCTACGGACGGCGGCCCGTCGATAGCCGAACGAATGGCAAATGCTGGCGCTTTCTTCCGGCCCGCCGACAACAAGCGCGTCACTCAACGCGGCGCAATGGGTGGCTGGGACCAGATGCGCGCCAGACTGCGGGGAGATGCGGAAGGGCGGCCGATGCTGCTGTTCTTCTCAAGCTGCATCCATTCGATACGCACAATCCCGGCACTGCAACACGACGAGGACAGGCCAGAGGATCTGGATTCGGATAGCGAGGACCATGCGGCTGACGAAACCCGTTACGCCTGCATGTCGCGCCCGTGGGTTCCGACGCCGCTGTTCGATGACAGCCCGCCCGTCCCGCCTCCCGGCAAGTTCATCATTCCGCCCCCGCAAGAGCCGCCACGGTCAAGGATACGCATATGATCGAAGCGACGGCCGACACCGAATACGAACCCTCCGAGCGTCCCGGCGAATCCGCGCCGTGGCTCAACCTTCTCCGCGATGCGGAGAAGGCGTTCGAGGAGTATCAGAACAAGGCCGACAACATCGACAAGCAGTATGCCGAACTGAAGCGGCTGGCTGCTGTGTCGCGCGAGCGCGAGTTCCAACTGTTCTGGGCCAATGTGCAGGTGCTTGGTCCGTCGATCTATGCCCGCCCCCCCGTGCCCGTGGTAACGCCGAAGTTCAAGGACCGTCGCAGGCTTTATCAGACCGCATCCGAGCTTCTGGAGCGCGTCAGCATTGTTTCGTTCGATCTGTCCAACATTGACGAGACGATGCGGCTCATTCGTGACGATCTGGCTATCCAGGCCAGAGGTGTCGCATGGGTGCGCTACGAGACGAAGGGCGACAAGAAGGGCTATTCGGACAAGGTCTGCTACGAGCATGTGGACCGCAAGGATTTCCTGCACGATCCGGCCCGCAAGTGGTCCGAGGTCGGCTGGGTCGCCAAGCGCGGCTATCTGACCGAGGATGAGTTCGAGGACCGTTTCGGGGAAGACCTGGCAAAGCGGGCCGCATTCAACATCCAGAAGGACGACAAGAAGCGCGGCGCGGCCAATGCGGTCGAAAAGGCCGAAGTATGGGAAATCTGGTCGAAGACCGAAAACAAGGTCGTATGGGTCACGGAGGGCATCGAACAGACGCTTGACGAGGTGCCTCCGCATCTGAAGCTGGACGGCTTCTTCCCGTGCCCCAAGCCTGCCTATGCCACGACACAGCGCCGGTCGCTCATTCCCGTGCCGGACATGCTGTATTACAAGGACCAGCTTGAGGAGGTGAACGAACTCACGGCGCGCATCCATGCGCTGTCCGAGGCGATCAAGGTCAAGGGCTTCTATCCCGGCGGGGGCGAGATCGGCGAGGCGATCGAAGCGGCTGTCCAGATCAACGACAACCGCAAGATGATGGTCCCGATCTCGAATTGGGCCGCGTTCGGCTCGGGTGGCGACACGATCATCTGGTTGCCGATCGACATCATCTCGACCACGGTTGCCCAGCTTGTCGAGCTTCGCCGGCAGGTGATTGACGACGTGTATCAGATCATGGGCCTGTCTGACATCATGCGCGGTTCGACGGAGAAAGACGAGACCGCGACGGCGCAGAACCTGAAAGCCCAGTATGGTTCGGTTCGCATCAGGGACAAGCAAGCCGAACTGGTCCGCATCGCCCGCGACATGGTTCGCATCGGCGCCGAGATCATGGCCGAGGAGTTCGATGAGAAAACCCTGATCGAGATGGCGCAGATGGAAATCCCGTCTGAGCAGGACATCGCCAAGCAGGTCGCGGGCATCGAAAAGCAGGCCGAACAGGAATTCCAGCAGAAGCTTCAGGAGGCGCTGGCCGACCCGAAGATGGTTGAGCAGGCCCAGGCCAATCCGCAGCAGGCGGAACAGATGGCGCAGAAGGTCCAGCAGGAGATCGTCCAGAAGGCGCAGCAGCAGATCGCCAAGTTGGGCGAGACGCCGACGCGCGAACAGGTGATGAAGTTCCTCAAGGACGAAAAGACCCGTCCTTTCGTGCTGGATATCGAGACGGATTCGACCATCCAGCCCGACGAACAGGCAGAGAAGGAAGCCCGCACCGAGTTCACGACGGCGCTGGGCGGGACGATGCAGCAGTTTGCCCCGCTGATCGGCGTTCCGGGATTTGCCCCGCTCGTGGGTGAGATCCTGAAGTTCGCGCTGGCGCCGTTCCGAGCCGGTCGCGAGCTGGAGGGCAAGATTGACGAGGCCGTCGAGCAGATGAGCGCGATGGCATCGCAGCCGCAGCCCAATCCAGAGGCCGAGAAGGCACATGCCGAGATGCAGATGAAGCAGCAGGAGCTTCAGGCCAAGCAGCAGATCGAACAGGCCAAGATGGCGGCCGACGCCAAGGCGCAGGAGCAGGACGCTCAGTTCAAGGCGCAGGAGAACGAGGCCAAGATGGCCATGCTCCAGGCACAGATGGAGCGTGATCGCCAGAAGGGCGAACTGGAGATGGCCAAGCTCCAGATGGAATTGCAGGCCAAGGAAGCCGAGTTGCAGATCAAGCGTGAAAGCGCACAGATCGACGCGCAGGCCAAGCAGCAGCAGGCGGCAATCCAGACCTCAAGCGCGGTCCAGCAGGCCGAGATCAAGAACCGTCAGGCCGAACAGCAGGCCCAACACAATGAACAGGCCTTCGCGCAGAAGTCGGCCTTGAACGAACAGGCGGCGGCAATGAAGGGGCAGGCCAATGGTCAAGGGTAGGCCGGTCGTTCTGACCGACAACGGAGCGCCGGTCACGCCGGTCAATGGCTATGGCGAGCCTGTCACCATTGTGGGCGGGGATACGTTCGCTGTGGTGCAGGATGCGCAAGCTTCTCAAATCGACGTGACGGGCACCTATGTCGACACCGTGACATTCACGGTTGCTGGCGGCGTCATCACGGCAATCGTCCTAAGCTGAGGAACCGGATATGGCACTCACCCTTTCGCAGAAGCTTTCCAATCTCGGCATGGCCTACCCGCAGGTGAAGGAACTCGCCTCGCAGATCGCCGCCGAGACGGGCAATGAAAAGCGCCTCGTGGCAATCGGCTTTCCAGGCGCACAGGCAAAGGAGCTTGTGTCGCAGATCACGCTCGGCGCTACGCCCCCGGCCAATCCTGAAAACCGCCTGTCATATGTCGGCATCCCGCACGAAGCGGCGAAGGTGATCGTCGCAGGCATCGCAGCGGCATCGGCATGACCTACGCATGGCATGACATCGGCGACGGCCGGCAGGTCTATCGCCGTGTTCACGAAGACACGGGCAAGCGTTCCGATCTTCCGATGCCGATGGTCATAGGCGACCACATGTCGGCAACCGAGCATCCCTGCGACGGGAAGATATACGAGTCCAAGTCTGCGTTTCGCCGCGTGACGCGGCAGAATGGCTGCATTGAAGTGGGGAACGATCCCCAGCGGTTCCGCAAGCCGAAGCGGCCGCGCACAGACCGGATGGCGATCCGGGAAACGGTGGCGAAGGCCATCAATCGCGTCAAGAACGGCTAGACGCACCCGCACTTCCTCAGACGAAGAGAACATCCATGACCGACGACATCCTCGCCGGCGGCGTTGACGCGCCCGCCGAACCCCTTGGCGCAATCATCGATCCCGAACAGGTCCGCACGCCCGCCCCGTTGGGTAACCAGACGCCTGTGGCAGACAAGCCCGAACCCGCTCCCAAGCCGGAAGCGAAACTGTCCGCCTCCGAGGCCATCAAGCGCGCCCAGGAACAGGTCAACGCCAGGGAAGCGGCCAAGGCGAAGGAAAAGCCCGCTGAGAAGCCGGTTGCGGAGGCCAAGCCCGTCGAGCGCGACCCGTCCGGCAAGTTCGTCCCGAAACAGGCTCCAGAAGGCGCACAGCAGGCCGCAGAGGCACCGCAGAAGCCCGTTGACGCCTCGCCGCACCGTGAAGCCCCGTCGCGCTTCTCGCCCGATGCCAAGGCCGCATGGGAGACGGCACCCGACCCGGTGAAGGCCGAAGTCCATCGCGCCATTCGTGAGCTTGAGGCCGGGCATCAGAAATACAAGGCCGACGCGGAGAATTACGATAAGGTCCGTCAATACGACGAGTTGGCCCGCCAGAACGGCGGCGACCTCGCCCAGTCGCTCCAGAAGGTGCGCGATTTCGAGGAGACATTCGCTCGCGACCCGATGCAGGGCTTCCAGAAGGTCGCGGATCACTTCGGCATTTCGCTTCACGCGGTCGCCGCCCACATCCTCAATCAGCATCCCGACGAAGCCCGCTACGGGCAGGACCAGACCATCGCCACGCTGAAGCAGGAACTGGCCACGCTGAAGCAGGAATTGACCGGCCTGAAGCCGATCGTCCAGGAATACAAGACGAGTTCGGACGAACGCACTCTCGCGGAATGGGCGGCTGACAAGCCCCATTTCGAGGATCTGAGGGCGGAAGTCACGGCCTACGTCAAACAGGGATACGATCCCGACTCCGCCTATCATCAGGCAGTCGCGGACGTTGAGGAACGCGCCCGCAAGTTCGGGTTCGCTCCGGCTAACCAAGCGGCCTCATCCGCCGCACCCCAGCCCAAGCCGCTCAACCCGGCCGGGCAGAAATCCATCACAGGCGCACCGGCAAACGGCTCAAACCCGTCAGCCAAGAAAACGCCTCCTCCGTCAATCCGTGAAGCCCTCCGCCGCGCCGCAGCGCAGGTCGGCTAGAAGGAAACCTGAAAATGGCTATCAACACCGTAGCTGCCTATCAGCAGGTGCTTTCGACGGCGCTGGAAATGCGTTCCTCCGCCATCGAAGACCTCGTGTCCAACTCCAACCCCGTGCTTGCCGTCCTGAAGCGCAAGGGCCTGTGGAAGACCTACTCCGGTCCCCGCATCCGCCAGACGCTCCAGATCGACAAGACCCAGGCCCAGTGGTATTCGGGCTATGACTTCCTCGATAATCCGCCCGTTGAGCTGTTCAACGATGCGTATTGGACCCCGAAGATGGTCGCGGTTCCCATCACCCTCACGATGGAGGAAATCCTCAACAACGAGGGTGAGAACCAGATCCACGACATCCTCGAATCCTACATGTCGGCGGCGGAAAACTCGCTCACCGACGCGATGGACGAGGCCCTGCATTCGGACGGCACCGGCGACGGTGGCAAGCAGCTCACCGGCCTTGCCGGCGCTGTTCCGATCGCTCCGGCCACGGCGGGCACCTATGGCGGCATCGACCGCAATACGTATGCCCTGTGGCGCACCACGACCTACGACGCCGATACCGGGTTCACCGACATCGGCACGCAGGTTGATTCCACGACGATCCGCCCGATGCTCTCGCGCATCTTCTCGGAGCGTTCGCGCAATCGCCGTGGCGCCGATCTGCTGGTCATGTCGGAACAGCACTACTGGGCCTACGACGCGGCAACCACGGCCATCCAGCGCATCCAGCGCGAAGGTAGCCTTGCCTCGCTCGGCTTCTCGTCCATCGAGTATGTCGGCGGCGGTCGCCGTGCCGAGATCGTGCTTGCCTCGGGCCTGAACAACAACATGCCCGACGACACGACCTACGGTCTGGAGACGGACAGCCTGGCTCTCCGCTACAACCCGAACCGCAACTTCGACAAGCTGTTCGAAGGCGACGGGCAGAAGCCGATCAACCAGGATGCCATCGCGCAGTATATCGGCTGGATGGGCGAACTGACGCTCATCAATCCGCTGTTCACGTGGCGATTCTACGACTCCGACACCGCGTCGTGATGAGTGAGGCGGGCTACGGCCCGCTTCCTTTTCCCTCCATCTTCAAAGGATCATGACATGACCTTCCGTCCTATCTCCGTAGGGCAGGGCTATCCTGCCATTGGCGAAGTCGTTGCCGACGACGCCTACAACGATGTGACGCCGCTCGGCACGATCATCACCGCCGTCGACCCGACCTATGGGGCCGGCGAATTCATCTACCTGAAGGGTGTGGCGTCGACCGCAGTCGGAACGTGGGTGACCTACAATGGCGACGACTTCTCGACGGCCCGTCTCGCTGCCAATGCCATCGGCCCGGTTGCCGTGGCAATGGGTGCGACCGTCGCCAATACGAAGGGCTGGTATCAGATCAGCGGCAAGGCCGTGGGTCTGGCGCTCGCCGGCTATCTCGACAATGCCCTCGTCTATGCAACGGCCACCGCCGGTTCGGTGGATGACACCGTTGTGGCGGGCGACCGCGTGAAGAACGCTCTCGGCGCCTCCGCCGTGGACACGCCCTCGACCGGCTTTGCCGAGTTCGAGATTCAGCGTCCGTGGATGGATGACGCGACCGCCGCGTAACGACAACGGGGGAGGGCTTTCGGGCTCTCCCCTTTCCTTTTGCACCGTCTCAGAAACGAAGGAATATCCCTATGGCACGCCCCGACAATGACAGTCTGATCACGCCGGTCTTCAAGACCATCGCCGTCCTCAACGAGGCCGAGACGAAGAAGGCAGGACGCCCGATTTACGAGGATGTGGAGATGGTAGAGGTCCGCATTGCGGCCGACCGGAACTATATCCCGACATTCCCCGCCCTTTCGATGTGGAAGAAGGTTGACGGCAAGCCCGTCTCCTACGCCGAACGCTGGGCCGCGCAGTATCGTGCCTTCAAGGAAGGTCACCAGCAGCGCGCATCCGGCACGCCACTGGAGGAACTGCCCTTCCTCACCAATGCCAAGCGCGCCGAACTGCGTGCGCTTTCGATCTACAGCGCCGAAACGCTGGCCGCGCTCGACGGCAAGAACCTGAAGACGCTCGGCATCGGCGGGCGCGAGTTGAAGGACCAGGCGCAGGCCTATCTCGACAACGCCAAGGGGTCGGCCGACGTGACGCGCCTTGCCGCCGACAATGCCTCGCTTCACGCGCAGGTGGAAGAGATGCGCCGGCAGATGCTCGCGTTGCAGTCCGGTCGCGTGTCCGACGAGGAAAGCGACGACGAACTGAAGGCCCGCATCAAGGAACTCACCGGCTCGGCACCGCGCGGCACGCCTTCACGTGAAACACTGCTCCGCATGGTCGCGGAAGCGGAACAGAGTGAGGCTGCGTAAGTGACCGTCCTCTCGGCACTCCAGTCGGCGGCGCTGCGCCTTAACGGCACGCGCCCGTCGACCATATTCTCGGCGACGGACACGTTCGAGATGGAACTTGCCGACCTCGCCAATGAGGTCGCGCAGGACATCGCGAAGTCGCACGACTGGCAGGTGCTGACGAAGGTTGCGACCTTCACGGGCGACGGGACCACGACTGACTTCGCCCCGCCGACCGATTACGACCGGATGCTGATCAAGTCCGACCTTATCGATACGGCCTCGTTTGCATGGGGCTACAGCCGCATCCGCGACGTGAACGAATGGCTGCTTCTGACCCAGGAAGGGTTCGAGGCAACGCCCGGCTCGTGGATCTTGTTCGGCGGGCTGTTCCAGTTCGTCCCGGCACCCGCTGCGGCGTCCACGACCAAATTCCCCTACATCTCGAAGAACATCGTGACGCCCTCGCAAGGCACGGACGAAACCCAGTTCATCCGCGACGGCGACACGTTCAAGCTTTCCGAGCGGCTTTTGACGCTGGGCGTGATCTGGCGCTGGCGGGAACAGAAGAAGCTCGACGTGACCGGCGAACAGGCGGCGTTCGAAAAGGCGTTTGCCGAGATTTCAGGACGGGACAAGGGGTCGCGCATCCTGTTCACCGGCCCGGCCCGCTTCCCCGCGTCTGTCTCGAATGCCTATCCCGGAACCTTGGGGGCGTAAATGTATGCACGCCGCGCGGCGCAGCCTCGCCCCCGCAGTTCGATCCTCAAGGGCTTCCCCGCCCCTGTGGGCGGATGGGTAGCGAACCGCAACCTGGCACAGCCCGCAGGCAACGGACTGCCGCAGGGTGCCGCCGTTCTGGACAACTATTTCCCGCTCGCCACGAGCGTCATCCTGCGCCGGGGTTCGGAACTTTACGCCACGCTAAACGATGCGACGGAAGACGTGTTGTCCGCGTTTTCCTACAATGTCGGGACGAACAAGCACCTGTTTGCCGCTACGGCGGCTGCGATCTACGATATCACGACGGTCGTCTATGCCGAGGGTGCTACCATTGGCGACGGGCTGGGTGATGAACTTGGCAACGGCTTGGGCGATGTTCTTGGCATCACGGATGTCGCGAGTTCCGTTCCCGTCTATTCCAACCTGACCGGTGGCGATTGGGTTGTGGTGCAATTCGCCACGACGGGCGGAACCTATCTTATCGGTGTCAATGGCGAGGATGACGGGTTCATCTACGACGGCACGACGTTCTATCCCAATGTCGCTGGGGGGATATGGGGTCTTGATTATGACGGGGGAACGGGTGCCTTCACGGTAGGTCAGACGGTCACGGGCACCACGTCGGCCGCAACCGGCGTTATCGTCAAGATCGTCGGCGATACGACATCGGGCAAGCTTTGGCTGAAGACGCAGACCGGCGTTTTCCAGGACAATGAGGCGATTACGGACCCCGTAACGGGTGCAGCGCTTGCGAATGGGACGGAGGCTTCGCTTTCGCCCGGCGTGACCTTCTCGGGTGCGCTCACCTCTGCGGACATGTCCTATGTGTGGGTCTACCAAAACCGGCTGTTTTTCATCCAGAAGAACAGCTTGACCGGGCACTACATGGACGATGTAGACGTGATCGGTGGCGCCGCCACGGCGTTCCCTCTCGGCGGCACGTTCGGGCTAGGAGGGTCGCTGCTATTCGGGCAGGCATGGTCGCTGGACAGCGGTGCATCCGGCGGGTTGTCGGAGCAGTGCATCTTCACCACGACGGAAGGCGAGGTCGCGGTATTCCAGGGATCTGACCCGGATGTTGCGGCCGATTGGGGAAAGGTCGGCGTCTACAAGATCGGCAAGCCGCTGGGCCACAAGGCATTCATTCGGGCGGGTGGTGATCTGGTTATTGCAACGTCGATTGGCGCTGTTCCTCTCTCTCAGGCCATTCAACGCGATCTTGCGGCGTTGTCGCCGTCGGCCGTGTCCTACCAGATCGAAGAGGCATGGAACGAGGCGGTTGACCGTCGCGGGCTGACAGGATGGTTCTGCAAGATATGGGCAGAATCGCAGATGGTGCTGGTCGTCCCGCCGACGATTGGTGATGAAACGCCTGTCGTGTTCGTGGTCAATGCCCGAACCGGCGCATGGGCACGCTTCACCGGCTGGCACGCGCACTGCATGGAAGTGTTCAACGGTGAACTCTACTACGGATCTGCCAATGGCAAGGTCGTCAAGGGCGGCATCGGCGGCACCGATCAGGGCGACACTTACACAGGCGTTTATGCCCCGCTGTTTGAGGATTTCGAGAACCCAGCCGCATTGAAGCTTCCCCAACTTGCCCGACTGGTGTTGCGGGGTTTGACAAGCCTCAATTCGAGCATTTCAGCCAAGTTTGACTTTGACCTTACCGTTCCGACCGCCCCGCAGGCAACGCCAGTTCCAGTCGGTTCAGAGTGGGGCGTGGG
>Ga0209066_10000922_pt1 | contig 40430 bp, 61 predicted proteins | sample All_14_2_FD_187198 | JGI IMG/M metagenome (GOLD analysis project Ga0209066, IMG submission 187198) | Freshwater microbial communities in response to fracking from Pennsylvania, USA - Allegheny Zone_MetaG_DW_15 (SPAdes) (version 2) ... | reverse complement strand
GATGCACAGAAGACGAAAACGTCCTTACCGCTTTCCTTAGCCACCTTGTCCCATGCCAGCGGCTTTGACCAATTTGCAACGCTCGTACGCTTGCGGTCAGCGCCCCATGTCACGCGATGATAGCGGTGATCCATGAGGTGCTCCGCATAGCAGCCGTCACAGGCAGGGGAAACCTTTGTACATCCAATCCATGGATTAAACGTGTGATCAGTCCATTCTATCTTGCTGTTTGCAGCCATCGCCTAAACCTCCCTGATTTCGATGCCGTATAGCGCCGCCACGATCTTCTTCTTCAAGCGGTAGACCGGCGTCCGAACGCCCTTCACATCCTCGACTATTTGCTCTCCGCTCGCGCATTCCGTATACTGAAAATCGCCGCGGTAGGTGCCTATTTTGTGACCGTTCACAATCAACGGAAACGCTGGTTGCAATATCAGGTCGCGGATTTCTCCGGCACGTTCGAGCAGCTTCAGTTCCTGGTAGCGGTCGCGCTCACGCTTGCTATCGAAGTGTACGCCGTCATATTCGACCTTGATGTTTCGGTACTTGGACGGCTTCATTTTCGCGCCACGCATTCTGGTTGCGCCGCTCTCAGCGGCATGGTTTCAGGTCTCGCAAAACTGGCTCGACAAGCTCGACCATCCATTTTCTGGATGAACGCCGAACAGTGACCCAGCCGCGCTCTTCGAGCTCTCCAAGTTGCATCAGGATACTGCCGTTGCCGGATATGCCGGTTTGCTCCCTGATCTGGTATATATTCGGCACGATGCCGCGATCAGCCAGCGCGACACATGCGAGATAAACGCGCTGCATGGCTGGCGTCATGCTGTAGCGTCCGGGGCGGCCCAGCGGCATCACATCTATCGTTTGCTCTGCAAGGGCTGTCATGGTTGTTCTCCGCATCCACGTCCGATGAGCCCGGAATCTCGATCATCGACGAACTTACGCCACGGAATCCAACCATTAGGGCAATGAAAGCCCCATTCGCGAATGACGGGGCCGGTTATGAAAATGGTCCAGCATGGCTTGCTCTGCGCCTGCGTCTTGCAAAGCACAAGCCGGTGAGCCGTGGCAGCTCGCCTGAACGTGATGGATCCTTGATATCGGCAGAACGATCCTCGCGGCGTGACCTCGATATAGCCGCCGCGCAGAATGATCGAGATGTTATGCCAGGGATGGTCATGTAGCGCCCTATCATCGTCACTATGCCGGATATTATGCAGGTAGATGTTGAAAAAGCGATTGCGCGGTATTACCCACCAGCGCCGAAGGTATGGATCGTTTTTCGGCCCGATGATTACATCAGGCTGGCGGAGAAATATTCTCATGCGCGGCTCCTTCGGTCTAGAAACTCAGGCGGTTAAAATTGTGGGTGGCTTGATGCGATTTCACGGATGAATACCTAGGCTTTCGCCTTCTCCTGCCGGGCCCGCATCGCATCTTTCGTTAGTTGGATGGCCACCCTCACCCATGGGAGCATCCCGGCGGAGTGTTCGAATTACTGCGGGGAAGGGAATGGCGGCTGACCAACACCATCCCCCTCCCCGCTCGCGCCGGTGCCGTGCATGGAGGAATCATGCGTGGCTGACTTCGGCGCGCGTTCCGAGAATATATATCCGTTGCCGTGGCAGGCAGAGCAGGTCATGCCCCAATCGAGGCGACCGAAATAGCCAGCGCCATTGCATTCAAAGCATGTGTGTGTCTCCGTCATTGTGCGGTCTCCTGCGGTGCTGGCCCGTATATATCTGGCCGCAGCTCGTAGCGGCTGATGCCGGTGATCCTTTCGACAGTGAGAACTCTTGTCGGAGGCACAACCCTCCACTGACCGACCGCCTGCGGGGTGATTTTCTCACCTATGGCCTCCGAAATGGCTCTTGCCAGGCCAGACGATCCACCAACTGCCGCTTTTGCATTTTCGAGAGCTTTTTCCATGAGACAAAGAAAAGCACATCTTTTTTTTGAAAGCAAATGTTTATTTTCGCTTGCCAACAAATTAAACATGTGCTTTCATCCACGTGTCGCCGCGCCATCGAGCCACCCCCCCCAGCTCAGGCGAGGCGTGAACCACCTCCCCCGGCAGTTACCCTCCACGGCTGCCGGGGGAACATTGAACAGGAGAAATTATGGCTGACCTGGTTGGAACGTGCCCAAAAGATTTTTGGGAAGATTGGATAGCCGAAGGTGACGCGGCAGGCGAGCCAGAAAGCGGCGAAGAGTGGGGCTGGTACACGCGACATAGCTATCGCTCTCTCATTCGACCCGGCGACAGGTTCTACATTGTGGCGCACGGAAAACTGCGCGGTTACGCGCCCGTTGTCGCCGTTCGCGGCGGCGCCATCATCCGGCGCGGTGGTGCAGTGGCAGTTACAATCGACGAGCATATTCCCGGCTTTCGCGGTCTCAAAAAGCGATGGTGGGATTACTCTGCCGAGCGCGATTTCTCGGATTGGAAGCGGAGATGACCATGCGCCTCGCCACCATTGCCATAGCCATGACGCTCGCCGGTTGCGGAACATACGACGGCGGAGGATCGGTCTATGAATATTCGATGCGCTATCACGAAATGGAGCAGCGCGGCGAAATGTGGATTGCGCCTGATTTTTGCGGATCGGCCTGCACTTTGGGGCTTCGCAACAAGAATGCCTGCTACAAGCCCGATACCGTGTTCGCGTTCCATTGCGTTTCATCTGGCGGCAAGTGCGATAGGCAGGCCAGCGAGGCTTTCAAGTCTGCCATGCCGGAAGGCGTGCGGCGATGGGCCGTGGCTACCGGCGCGTTCGACAGCGCACAGACGGTTTCAATCACTGGCCGCGATCTGGCCGCTATCGACGGGAGGATTTGCGGATGAAAGAGCAAGAAAAATATTGGAGATATAAATCCGCCAGTCCAACTCCGGATCATGCTGACATTCCTATTGGCACGTTCTCTGGCGATAAACATTCATGGGAGCAATTGACTCCAGGTTTCCGCCGAACGATTTTGCGCGAGGCTATCATTTCTGAGGCTAAGTCACGCGGGCTACCAGAAGAGACCATAAGTAGGATCAAAATCGCCACAATAAGCGGCGGACTATCTTCGCTGGATGAATATCTCGACGCATTCCAGATGGAAGATGAGCGACGCGCACCTCTTCGCGAAGACGCTGATCGTCTGGCGCGAGCGGATGACATGCACAAACATAGCGAAGTCCAGATATTGGCAAGGGAGGATTTGTGAATGACTGAATGGAAGGCTACAAGCGAGATTAAAAGCATCAACCCACACCTGATCGACGCCGCTCCAGGAAAGGAGACAAAATGAGAGACCTACCAAACCAGTTCATTCGTGATCGCTTCGGCCTCGGCTCATCCACGCGCGGCAAGACGATGGATGAGCAAAACATGGGCCGCTCTGAAGCAGAGTTCCGTGCGGAACGGGTCAAGCCAGATGAATACTGGTTGAACGTCTGGATCAACACGAAAGACGGTAGCCTTGTGAGTGAACTGATGTTTTTCAGCGAGGCTGACGCACTGGAAAACATCACCGCTGGCTATGCCGGTATGACCTATCTGCATACAGTGCATTCTCTGCGCCGCGCGTCCGGTAACATCTGGGACACTTGGGCCATCGACATGAGCGATGAGGCTGAAGCCATCGCACAAGACGCGGAATGCGAGCGGCGTCACAACGTCTGAAACAAACCCTTCAAAGGAGATGCATCGTGGAAAACAACAAACTACCGTCTGATATGCCAGACGATCACGGCCAATGGGATGACGACACCGGCGGCGCTGGCTTCTACATCGGCGTTGCCATTTGGCTGTGGCTGTGTCTGCTCGCAGTGACGGCTGCTATTATTGTGATGGATTGGAGGGCACTATGAGCATATATCCAGAACCATCAATCATGCTCGAAATGCCTGTGTCAAAAATCGGCATGGCGCGGATCATGACGCGGCGGGCGATCAGAGAATTGAAGTCTGACATGCAAGCCATTGTGAGCCTCCTGCGCCCGCAAAAACCAGACCCGGCATTCGCTGCCATGCTTCGGCTTGCGCTTATCGACGGGGTGAACGGAGGGCATACGGTCACTGAGGATCGCGGCGCCCGCGTTCAGATGCGCGGCCATTATTTCAATGACACGGTGCAGGCATGAACACTTTTTCGAAAATCGCAGAAACAATCCATGAGCCAGGCGTTTATCTGGATTTGCCGGAGGACGAATACCACGCGGACCCGTCTTTCTCCGCATCCGGCGTGAAGCTGATTACCGTATCGCCGCTCGATTTCTGGGTGAACTCTCCGCTCAATCCTGACCGTAAGGAAAACGGATCGGAGGCAAAAGACCTCGGGAAAGCCTATCACAAGATGATCCTCGAAGGCCCGGAGGCATTCGAAGATACCTATGCCGTCGCACCGTCGAAAGAGGATTATCCAGATGCTCTGGACGGCGGAGATGCTCTCAAGGCTCATTGCAAGTATCTTGGACTTCCGGCCAGCGGCACCATTGCTGCGATGTGCGACCGTATCAGAGATGCTGACCCAGATGCCATTCTCTGGCCTGACATCAAGGCCGCTTTTGATGCGGAGAACGAAGGTCGCCTGACCATGACTAAAGACCAATGGCGCGGCATGAAGCTCGTGCAGGCAGTCATGGCCCGCGTGGACAGCGCCAAGGATGTGCTGACCGGCGGTGTATCCGAAGTATCAATATTCTGGCGAGATCATGATTTCGGAGGCATTCCGATGAAGGCCCGTATGGACAAGCTCCGCGTTGCCGATATCATCGACCTCAAGACATTCGGCAACATCATGAGTAAGGAAGTTGTTTCCGCCGTGGCAAACGAGATCGCGCGCAACCGCTACTATATTCAGCCGCCATTCTATCGCCGGGCGCTTCTCATGGCGCGGCAGATGTTTCGGAATGCCGGTGACGAAATGCTTATCGGCGGCAGCGAGGCTGCGCGGAGCGAGGCGATACAAGCCCTTGCTGCCGATGTGCCGCCCAGGTTTTGGTTTGTCTTCTGCCAGACTGGCGGCATCCCGAACATCATCGTGCGGGAGTTTTCCGAGTTCGAGACTTTCAAGGGGCTGGGCGGGACGCAGAATGCCTATTGGTGGCGCGGCGAAGCTGACATGCGGCGAGGCATACATCTTTACCGCGACTGCATGGAGGCTTTTTCACCCGGAGAGCCGTGGGTGGCCGACTTCGGTGCCAAGGCTTTCACCGATACCGACTTTCCATTGTGGATGCTCAACAACCCGGAGGCTTCAGCATGAGCTTTGAAATCAAACCCGCAGTCCGTGAAAAAACTCATGTTCTGGTATCTCTTGCAGGTCCGTCAGGTTGCGGCAAGACCTACAGTGCACTTCTTCTCGCACGCGGCCTTGCTGGTCCGTCAGGCAAGATCGGCTTCATCGACACCGAGGCCAAGCGCGCGAGGCACTACGCCGACCTGACGCCATTCGATGTTGCCGACATGACGCCGCCATTCTCTCCACTGCGATACCTGGATGCGGTGAAGACCTTTGCCGAAGCCGGATACAAGGTTCTCGTGATCGACAGCATGTCACATGAGTGGGAGGGTACTGGCGGATGCATCGAAATGGCCGAGGGCGGGAAGGGCCTGATCGCGTGGCAGCGACCGAAGGCCGAGCACAAGAAGCTCATGAACCATCTACTTCAAGTTCCGATGCACGTTGTTTTTTGCTGCCGCGCGCGGGAAAAAATGGTGCAGGTAAAAAACCCACAGACCGGAAAGGATGAAGTGGTCAACCATGGATGGCACGCCATCGCGGAGAAGAATTTTATATTCGAAATGACGGTCTCTATGCTTCTGGATGAGAAAACGAAAATCCCCGTCCTGACCAAGTGCCCCGAAGCCCTGCTCGACGCATTCCCGGAAGGCAAGCGCATCGTGCCTGAATGCGGCACGAAACTCGCCGCATGGGCTGAAGAAGGCGTGGCGCTTGATGATGGATTTGAAGCCATCAAGATGGCCGGTCAGGAAGCGGCTGAGGGCGGACTTGCGTCCCTGCGGGAATGGTTCGGATGTCTCTCGAAATCGGATCAGGCGCGTATCAAGCCAACGCTCGACGGGACGCTGAAGGGCATCGCGGAGGAAGTGGACCGCAATGCGGATGCACACAAGGGCGATGATGACGAAGGCGGCATGAAACTGGCGCCTGCTCACGTCACCGACGCAAAGGACATTCTCGCCAAGGCGGAGAAGATCACCGATCCTGAGGAACTAGACGGGTTTGTGAAAGGATGCGGCGAGCGGCTGCAAAAGATCAAAGAGGCGAGCAGCGCAACCTATGAGCACATCATGAAGAAGTTTGGCGAGTTTGACGCCAATTTGAGGATTGCATCATGAGCAGCGTCAACAAGGTCATTCTGATCGGCAATCTCGGAGCCGACCCTGAAATCCGCCGCACACAATCAGGAGAAGCAATCGCCAACATGCGGATTGCTACCTCTGAATCGTGGCGCGACAAGTCCACCGGCGAGCGCCGTGAAAAGACGGAATGGACAACCGTTGTCGTCTTCGGCTCGCTGGCAAAGATCGCTGAGCAATATCTCCGCAAGGGTTCAAAGGTCTACATCGAAGGCAAACTTCAAACCCGCAAGTGGCAGGACAAATCCGGCGATGATCGGTATTCGACAGAGGTTGTCCTATCTGGATTTCACTGTGCGCTCACGATGCTGGACGGCCCCAAGGGTGCCAGAAATGACGCGGGCGGACAGTCAGCGGATAGCGGCCAGTCGTTTTCTGATGATCTCGATGACAGCATCCCATTCTAGGAGTGAACCATGTCTCTGATAGGAAGGATTGTCGCATGAACGTGAAGCCAATAATTTTCAGCGGTCCGATGGTACGTGCGATCCTCGAAGGTCGAAAATCGGCCACGCGGAGGGTGTTGAAACCTCAAATCGTTTGCTCCACCGGGATCACGCCATCGTTCTCTTGGGGGAAGTTTTCCGGCGTGTTCCCAGATGATTGGTTCGGCCACGGAAACGAGATAGACGGCGCGCTGCCCTACCTGCCAGGCGACATACTGTGGGTACGGGAGACGTGGAACGTAGCTGACGCATACTACCTTGCACCAGAAAGACGCGAGACGGCGCGCGGCATTATAAACTACGCGGCGACACCGTGTGGGCTACCAATTCGCTGGCGCCCATCTATCTACATGCCGCTCTGGGCATCGCGCATCACCCTCGAAGTGACGGAAGTGCGCGTCCAGAGGGTGCAGGAGATCAGCGAGAAAGACGCCGAAGCCGAGGGCATCGAAGACCAGAAGGCCGGCGGACTTGCGCCTCTCTGGCGCATGTACGGGCCAGCACCGAAACTAGCCTTCGGCGTATTCGGGAACCTCTCGCATGATCGCGGCCAGTTCGCCACCGACGCCCGCGACAGCTTCGCGACACTCTGGAACAGCATCAACGCAAAACGCGGATTCGGATGGGATGCAAACCCGTGGGTTGCAGCCGTGACGTTCAAGGTTCACAATGTGAACGTAGATGAGTTTCTGAGAGCGAGGGCAGCAGCATGAACAGCGTTCTTCGACCAAATTATCGCCGCGCTCGAATCCTCGCATTGGAGATCGAAGCGGCACGCAACCATCTTGACGAAGCCCAAGACCTGGACTCAGAAATCCCCTTCTAGCCCACCAAAAAACTGGAGGTGCGGCCTCCATGGAGAAGAAATTGAGCAGACCTCTAGTGATCTATCACGGCAATTGTGCCGACGGCTTTACTGCCGCGTGGGCCGTATATAACCGGCTCGGTGCCAGCGCGGAATACTACGCAGCAACGCACGGCAACAGGCCTCCGGACGTTGCTGGGATGGACGTTATTATGGTTGATTTTTGCTACAAGCGGGATGTACTGGACGCGATGGCGAAGGAAGCCGCATCCATTCTCGTTCTAGATCATCACAAGACGGCGGAAGCCGATCTTGAGGGCATCCAGCAGCCGGAGCCCACGTGGGAAGATCACCTTCGAGCGGTGCACAAACAAGACCCGCTGCAAATGACGTTAGGGCCTTATGTCCGCGCGCTTTTCGATATGGAGCGGAGCGGGGCAGGACTCGCATGGGACTACTTCAATCCAGACAAACACCGACCGGCGCTGGTAAACTACGTCGAGGATCGTGACCTATGGAGGTTTGATTTGCCGCACTCCCGCGAAGTCAACGCCTTCATCTTCGCCCACGAGTATAAGTGGCAAGATTGGTATGATCTTGACGAAGCCCTTGGCCTTGGCGCGCCAGCCGAAATTCAGCGCGTCGCAGACAATGGCGCTGCAATCGAGAAGAAACACCACAAGGACGTGCGCGAGCTTGTGGAAGCTACGCGGCGCAAGATGGTCATCGGCGGGCAACTCGTGCCGGTCGCCAACATCCCCTACACGCTAGTGAGCGACGCCGGGCATCTTATGTGCCTTGGCATTGACGAAGGGCTTGCAGGGTCATGGATACCGCCGTTCGCAGCCTGCTATTGGGACACGCCTGAAGGGCGCGTGTTTTCTCTCCGCTCAGATGGACGCACCGATGTTTCCGAAGTCGCAAAATCCTATGGCGGCGGCGGGCACGCGAAGGCGGCAGGCTTCCGTATGCCGCTCGGCTGGGAAGGGGACGGAATCACCGTATGACACGCCGCGCTCTCACCACGCTCGACAAACTCAAGATCATGGTCAAGCAGGCTATCTGCCCGGACTGTAGCGAAAGGCTAGGCACGCTCGACAATTGCGAGTTCGATCATCTTCATCAACTGGCGATGGGCGGGGATGACACGCTCGACAATCTCAGGGCAAAGCACGTCGATTGCCATGCCAGAAAGACCGCGAAGGATGCAGCGTCTCGCGCCAAGGTTCGCCGCATCACCGGCAAAACAAAGGGCCGGAGCAAAGCTGACAGGTTCGCGCCGCTCCCGACTGGCGCGGATGTATTCGAGCCGGAGGACGATGCTGATACAAAGCGAGCGCAGAAAAAGCAATGGCCGAAGCAGAATCTGCAATCCAGAGGATTTAAGAGGATGGAAAATGACCGTTGAAGAGGAACTTGAAGCGATTGAAATCGACTGGACGCTTGGCGTTGCAGAGAACTTCCAGCGCGTGAAATCCGCCGCGCTCGCTGCCATCGAAGCAGCCAACAAGCGGGCTGATGATGCGCTAAATTTAAGAAGGTCTGAATATAGGTACATTGGGCTTGATGGAAAAATGACAACTGCCGCTGCGTTGGAGGATGAGCGTGACCAGCTCCGCGCATGGCTGGTGGAGGTGAAGGCCGAGAATACAAGATTACGCGCGGCGCTAGCCAATTCGGATCAACCTTGCGCATATTGTACGCTTCCTCACGACGAATGGAACAAGTGCGCAAGCGGCTTCCCCGGCTGTGCCCGTGCTGACGATGCAATTGGCTGTCCTGAACTTGGCGCGTCTATGGAGAACAACACCCTCCGCGCACGGGTCGATGAGCTAGAGGACAGGATTGATGGCATTGAAAGCGATTTGTCAAGCGCTGTCGATGTTCTTTTCAGGCGCGGCGACGATGAGGCCAGAGAGTGGGTCAGGCTGAACTATCCGAAGCAATACGATGTACTCAAGAAGGAATAATGACAAAGCGCCGCATTCCCATAGACCTGGCCATACAGTGCTTTTCTGTCGGCCACAGCTACGCGGAAATGGCGCGGCGTTTCGGCGTATCGCGACCGGCAGTTTACTACGCGATAAATCCTGGCGCACGGTATGGCGAAAGCGCGGCGAACCGTCGAGCGGCACTCAAGATGCCAGCATCTATTTCGCCCACTCTCGCCAAGCCTGATCTCGGCCAATGAGGTCGAGGATAATTAATCTCAGCGCCTTTTCACCCTCAGGTGTTAGCGCAGAACTGGCGCGAGGGTCATTCGGCGCGACGAACTCCGGGAGAGCTTCAGGCTTGTAGCCAGATGCGAGCCAGTCAGGGGCTTCGGCTTTGACGGCAACAGGAACCGTGACCTCTTTCGTAACGATGCGCTCAGGTCCGGCGCAGGCTGTCAGAGACGCTATGAGCATAATTGAAAGATAATGCTTTTTCACTGGAAAGCCTCTGCAAAAAACTGATTAATCCGCTCCGGCCCGCTCCGATCATCCGCCGCTTCTCTCCTGCGGTCCCGTGAGGCCCTCTCTCTGGCTTCCTGAGCGCGTTTCTCGGCCTCGGCCTGCTTGGCAAGGGCGTCTTCTCGAAGGCGCTGTACGGCCTTGTTAGAGGCTTCCAGAGCCCCCTCCAATGTGCCGACATTCGCCCTGCACACGGCATGAGCCGAAACTTCAGCGGCAAGGTCCGATTCCAGGCCTGAGACAATGACGCGATGCACGCCCCATCCTGCCACGATGGCGAGGATAAGCAGTCCTGTCGCTGCGAGTTTCCAGTTTTTCAGGAGAATTGGGATGAGCGCGGTCATGCTAGCCTCCCCTCACCGCCGGGCCATGTCTGCCGCTCTCCACAGCGCGAACAAAGCGCCCCGATGGTGTCGAGCACGAACAGGTCATTACCGCATGTGCATGTCCAAACCGGCTTGCCCTCTGATGCCGTGAGAAAAGACCATGCGCCCTTTTCTAAATGGCACTTTGGACACTCAAGGCGATAGGTTCCAACGGGCGCGACGGCAACCCAAGTATGGCAGCATTCAATACACTTTGCTGTGCCGCTCATGTGCGGACGATGCTCTGCCAGATTGATGACGTGGCTCAAATTGATCTCCACTTATTTGTTGCGCTGATTTTTCAGTGGTGTATAAAAACAAAATGCGCAAGACGGTAAACAGTCCGTTAGCGAGCAGTATGGGGAGTGCGCTAGAGTTTGAGCGCTTCAAGTGTCGAGACGGCGAGCATATAGACGTATATGCTTCGGGACTGTTCACCGCTCCCATACGATTTCATCACATCATTTTTCTGCAAAACCGGCAATTTCCAACGCGGCTTGTGCCTTGGTCCAGTATCGCACCCGGTCGCTCTGACCGTTCAGCCCACCATTGATGCGGCGCGTGATCGTGGAGAAGGCTGCAACGTCGGCGAGTTCATTGCAACCATTGGTCTGCCAGAACCATGCCGCCGACATGGACGCGCCGTCCGGCTGCTCAAGTAATTCCGGATGATCGAGAAGCGGAAGGCCGAGCGCGGCTCCGCAGGCTGCGTAATTCTCCCGCCCTGTAATCTGGATCAGGCCGCGCCCGCGATAGCGCCAGCCGTCGCCAGAGGCTTCGTCACCATTGCCCATTCTGCCAGCATAGCAATTGTTGGCGATGGCTTCCTGGTTGCGGTGCAGCCGCAGCGCCGTTTCATTGGGCTGGCCATCTGGGCCGCGATACCGCAACGGCCACGTGCGCGAAAGCCCATCGGCGGAATAGTTGAGGTTTTCGACAAGGCGCTTGAAGCCGCCGCTCTCATGCGCTGTCTGGGCGAGAAATGCCGCCATGCGATCAGGCGTTGATATATCAAAGCGGGCCGCTGCTTCATTGATCGGCGTTGCCCAGCCTCCTGAACCGGGAATGAAACGGTCAAGCTGTTCGCGCGTTATCATTTTCCCGGGTCCCTCTGCAAATATTTGTCGAGCAGCGCTTGAAAACCGTCCGGCCCAAGATAGCTGATGATAAGCACAAGCCCCTGCGCCGCGCGTCCGTCTAGACCAAGATATTCCGCCACACCCATGCCGACGATCCATCCCACCATGACGCCGGGGATTTCCGTCAGAAGCTCTGGCCCGAAAAACCTCCGCTCGCCCTTCTGCGCCTTGCGGCAATGCCAGACGATCCGACCGAGAGCAGATGCGAATAGCGCGGAATCGAGAACGGCCCAAACTGCCGTGGTGACCGTCACAACGGCCTGTTCGTCGCGGAATACCATCCGTCAATCTCCCCCGAATATCAGCATGAGAGCCAGAAGCGCGATCAGTATGCCCCATCGCCATGTCTGATCCTGAAGACACGGGCTGCGCTGATAGAGTTTCTGCAATTCATGAAGCCGGTTCATCATATTGTTTCCACAAGCAATGCATCCCAGCTTTCGCCATTCCACATCTGGCGGGCATCGTCCGGCGCGACAGGAACTTCGATCCAGTCGCCCGGCACATCGCTGTCCGGCCCGGCACAGGCCCCGATAAAATTGCCACCAGCATCGCGGTAGTAATGCACACGCCATGTCCACTGGCTGTTGGCCCAATATTGGTCCGTCGCATCCTCTGGCGCATGGTGAACAAGGATAGCACCATCGGGCTCGCTGCCGTCTTCATATTCACCGAGATAAATGCCCGACTGATTTACATAATGACCCATGATTAGCACCTGCCCTTCAAAACAATGCGCCAGTTGGCCGGAGTGATTGCGAGATATGCACCCGTTGAAACGGTCATCAGAAAGATGGAAGCGTTACCCACAACGTAACGAACATTCGTTGCGTCAACGCTGCTGCCAATGACACCGGATGATTGTGGCGATGAAGTCACAAAGAAGTTTGCAGGCACGTCTTCACCTACAGACCAGCCACCCTCTGATGTTTTGCATCTGAGATAGGCTTCGACGGTTGAAAGTTTGACGCCCTTCCCGTGCGCCACCGTTCCTGTTGAACCAAGCGTGATCGAGATTTCTGAGCTTTCAAAATAAAGGTCAGCCTCATTGCTTGGCGACATTGTTTTTGTGCTTGATGATTTGGCGCGGGCTTCTGCCGCCGTTGCTCTTGCAGATGCACCGGACTGCGATGTAGACGCAGCCGTCACAAGCAGGTTGCCGCCAGATATGCCCAATGTGCTATCAAGGCCAACAGCTTCAGGGACGCCCGTTGAAGCAGTCGCGCGGCCAATCAATTTGTTGGCAGCAAGGTTGGCCATTTTGGCGAGCGTAATTGCACCGTCAGCGATATTTGATGTGCCGAAAACTGCAATCGGGCTGAATACCTGCCATGCCGTTGCCGTGGCAGAATACTTGAACCAGTAATATCCGCCCGAAACCATAGCGCCAGATGCAGGCGCTGAGCCGGATGGTTGCAGGATCGACTTTGCGCCCGTTCCGTCAACATTGAGAGTTGGCGTTGTGCCGCTTGTCGTGTGGAGCTTGGCGGTAACAAACCTGCCCTCATAAAGTCCAACATCCGGGCGGTTGGTTGTGATCGTATATGCCGTTGACGTGCCTGCAGTCACCAAGTCGCTGTCAACCGTGTCGATGATCGAATTGTAGATTTCTGAAACGGCAGGGCAAATAACGGTCTTGGTTCCGGCGCTCCAAGAGACCTTTGAACCAGAGTTTGTCGAACTAATCACGCGGTCGCGCGATAGCCTGTTAGGCGTTCCGGTTGTGAGCGTTCCTTGTCCAAGCTCCCATTGTGTCGTTGAGTCAGGGTCATCAACAATCAGGTAATAGGTTGACTTGCTGCTTGTAAACGCGTCCGCAAACGCCCGGAAGCCCGTTGCTGCACCAGCAAGATCAAGCGTTCCTGTGCCCGTTGTGTCGGTCGTTTCTTTGATGCGGTCAGAGACCAATGGACGCGCCATTAGAGCGACTCCCTTATGCTAATCGCCGTGGAATAAAGAATTGCGTGTGGTTGAGTAATTGGATTGACCTTTGATGCACGGCCAAGGATTGAAAGTTTTGCAGGGCTATCTGGATCAATGACGCACAAAACCTGCCCTGAAACACCAGCTAGCCTTTGCATTTCTCTGGCAAGCAATGCGTCGGCCTGCTCAATCGACGAAAACCCAAAAGAAAAGGCCCTCTGTCGGGGCCTCGTGTCTACAAACTCTGCGCCGCTTCGTCGGCTTTGCGTGACTACAGATATGTCGCTCCATTGCTCTGACCATCCATAGTCAATATTGCGGAACGGCACCCACGCCTCGCCAGCCCAAGCACGGCCAACGTCAATGTACGTTCCCGCGTCGAGAGCGATATTGAATTGCCAATAGCGAGCCGTGATTGTCTCGCCGGGAAAATAAACGTGATAGCCATAGCCGTCCACTGAACCAATGCTGATTGCAGTGCTGTCATGCGCCACACCAGCGCCAGCCGCTCCACCATCGGCGTCAAATGTATGCGTTATCGTGCCGCTTGGATTTTCCACATCACGCGGAAAAACAAGCGCAACAACATCAATCGAAACGTCAGCACCGAAATCAACGGTCACATATGGCGTTGTTGATACCGCTCGCCATCGCCTCCCAACGCGCGGATCAGCAAGGTTTGATACCGTCAAGTCGCCCGCAGATGTTGAGGCAGTAAGAACGGTTGAGGATGCGTCAACAAGGTTCTCGTATGAAATAGCGACGTTGCTCATCCCCACAGCCTCAATTCAATTACGTCCGTGCTTGCATCTTCCTTGATGCCAACGCAAACAAAGTTTTTGCCTGTCGAAAGGCCGTGACGCGGATATGTCACGCGAATGATCGAGCCGAGGTCAATTCGGTATCCGATGCGCTTAACAATCACGCGAAAGATCGAGCGCGGAACGCCATAAAGAGATTGCATCAGGTTAGCGATAACCTGAGCGTCTGTGCTGTCGCGCAAATATGTTTGAATGATTGGCGCATCTTCCGCAGACAGATTGCTAGTCAGTAGGTTTCCGTCCTCAGCCGTTACAACGCGGCTTTGTTCCGTGAGAAATTGCTTTCTGGCATCAGTAACGCCAGCCGCCAAATCCTCGCCACGCTGCACGGTCCAATTCGGATTATATGCAATGCGATGACGCCAGCGGATAATCGGCTTTTCCTCCGGCACAATCTCAATAATGTCGTATTCGTCTAGATACTGATTGACAGTGCGTGATGACGGGTCACTAATCCGTCCCGCACCGATGCGCCCGCTGCGTCGAGCGCCCCACCAGCCAGCAACAGACTTCACAAGGCTGCTAATTAGATCAGCCGATGTTGGCGCTTCATTCTGCGAAACGTAAATACCCATAGGACCGCTGATGGACGCCATACCGACAAACGATGCGCTGTCAATGTAGATCGAGGAAAGCCCCGCCCTATCCTCAAGGATGCGAAGCGCAATCTGGTCTATTGAATTGGTATAGCCGCCACCAGCATCACCAAGCACATCAGCCGTGATGACGCCATCAGGTGACGAGCCAAGACGAAAGAAACCCTCTGCAAGGCAAGTTGCAAACTGACCCGCGCCAATCGAAGCGGCAATAAGTGTCGAGTAGTCAGCGCAATCGCCAGAAGCGCCAACAGATGTGTCAAGCGTTATGCCATAGCCACGGTCGTACACAGATGAAACAGCACTTATTGCGCCGTCATGTACCTGATAAGTCAGATTAACAGGGTCAACCAAAACCGGAGTGATGTTCGACACATCGCCGTAACACATGGGCTTCGGCTTACCGTTGATTTCACTCGTTCCCTCACTCCCGCCTGTTCCGAGGTAGAGTGTCGATTGGGCGGGCTTGTCAAGTGAATACGTGCGGTCGCGCAGCGGAAGCCTTACAATGTCTTCGCCGCCCTGCCATTGAACGGCAACGCAATCGGCAATTGTGGTGAAATTGGAATAAACATCAAAGTATGGCCCGAACTTCACGACAACCTGCCGCCCGTCAATGCCGTATGACTGGACAATCGGATCAAGCACACCGTCAGAATTGATTAGCTCAATCGCACCAAATTGCCGCTGCACCCGGCTGTCGCCATCTGGATAAATTGGCGCTTGTCTGTCCATAAGAAGCGGAAGCTGCGCCCTGCCCTCGTAATAAACATTCGCCTGCTTTGCATCGTCAGGTGCGCCGACATAATCGCGGTCAGCAAAGCGAAGTGTGACCTGTCCTGCGTCAACGGCGGAGCCGCGCGGCGTTCCGGCAATCGGGATTTCCGAAATCGTTGCAATCCCACCAGATGGATTCTGGCCCGTCTTATAGGCGGTTAGTTCAATCAAATATTGACCAGCCTTGTACGGGTCACGCGCCAATGCATCAGCCGCAGATGGAAATGGGTTAGGCGGAAGCGATACACTTACAACCTTGTCGCCGGATGGAAACGAACCGATCATGCTGCCAGCTTATCAGTATAAAGTTGCATGTCGCGGCGAAGCGCATCAATTGACGCCTTAACCTGATCTAGCTTCTGCGCGTTGATCGTTGATGAGTTCTGCAATGCCTGCGTGATCTGATCACCGATAAATTGCTGTGACGTGATCGTCTGTCCAACAGATGCAAGAGACGATCTTACCGAGTTCTCAAGGTTCGAAAAATCGAGCGAAGATGCATAGTTAGTGCGACCAACAGAGAGCAATGAACTTGCGGCATTTGTCAGTGAGCCAACCTGAGAGAGATCGCCACCTCGCACGTCATTCAGCGCCTTATCAAATTGCGCTTGCGCGGCCTGCAACCTTTGCGTCGGGTTGAGGCTGCTATCAGCCGAGATCGACTGCGAATTGAGGAAAGAGTCAATCTGATTGGCGGCATTATAGACGTTGGAATAGACACCGGATGTAAGCTGGTATTCCGTCGCCGCAAGCTGCTTTTGACGCGCCTCCTCAAGCGCAGATTCCGAAAGTCCAAGCTCTTTGACCTTCGGAATCATATCGTCAAATTGCTTGTTTACCGCGTCGAGTGCGTCGCCAAGAGGATTTGCCGTTTCGGATGTGAGATTGATAAAGCCCGAAACGAATTGCAGGTTCTGCAATACCTCCTCACCCGTCGAGCCAGTGTGAAGCGCCTTGTCAAAAGCCTCGTTTGTAACGCCTGTGATATTATCAGCCAGTGCCTTGACCATGAAGTCAAGCGCCTGCTCGAATCCCGCATCGGAGTTTGCAAAACGCTTGCCCTGATTGCCAACCATCGCATAGATGCCATCGCGCGAGCCAACCTCAAGCGAAGCTGAAACGGAGGTGGAGCCGCCAGTAAGGCCAATGATCTGCTTTTCAAGATCAAGGAAGGCTTGTGCGCCCTTGGTAGCAGCATCAACATTCTGTTGCGAATATTCGCGCGGGTTGTAATCGAGCCTTCCAAGAGTGCCGCTTGATAGATCAATATTCTGGCGGGCAAACAAGTTCGAGGGCTGACTATTGCCAAACAGACCGCCAATCAGTGATCCGGCAACGGAGCCGATAATCGTACCTACACCGGGAATGATAGAGCCAACAGCACCGCCCAACGCGCCGCCAATGCTTGAGCCAGTCGAGTTGCCAATACCAAGGCCGGAGATAAGAGAGCCAACTCCATAACCAATGCCACCAGCGCCAAGCACATTGCCAATGCCCGCAATCGACGAGCCAAGGCCAGAAACATTTGCAGGGCCAATGCCGGAGATTGCACCCGTCGAAAGGCCAAGCCACTGACCAATGCTGCCTTGGACAAAGGCATTTCCAAGCGTTCCAGCGGAACTATTAAAGAGCGAATAGGCAGAACCGAGAGAATTAAAGATTCCGCCGCTTGATCCGCCAGAAACGAGACCGCCCAAAGAGCCGGAACCGCCGAGGCTTGAGGCCGTTCCGATTATTGGCTGAATAATCGGGTTGAATATCATTGCCGCAGCAATTTGCTTGGCAACTTCAAGAGCCACATTTTTCAGGCCCTCAAACCCGTTTTTTCCGCTGAATATAGCATCAGCAAGTGACTTCTGGATACTCTCGCCCGCGCGCTCCCAAACCTTTGAGACCTGATCGGCTTGCTTTTGCGCCTCTTTCTCAAGCTCGTTATGTGCCTTGAGTTCAGCGGTCAATTTCTGGTTTTGTTCAACCCGCTTCTTTAGCTGTTCGACTTCCTGCGGAAGGAGTTCGCGGCCCATCGACTGCGAAAGCGCTGCCTCTGCCTCTAGGAGAGGATTAAGCTCCTGATGCCCTGTAATTTCATTTTTCAGGGCTTCATTCTTGAGATCGAGTTGCGCGAGATATTCTGCAAAAGCATCGCGTTCTTTGGCAATCTGCTTTGTATATTTGTCGGACTGCTTCTCGGCCTCTGACGTGGATTTTGTAAGGCCGTCCAGCTTTTCCTTCTGGCCCACAAGCGTTTCAGCAAGTGCGCGGGCCTGTTCCTCAGTACCAGCAAAGCCGCCCTTCAATATCTCAATCGTTTTTGCCGTCACGTCATATTCGTGCTGCGAAACCTGCATGGCGGCAATCAGTCGGTCATTGTCAGCCGCCGTCTTGCTGTATTCGCTGCCGAGACCATTCAGGCGGTCACGAAGTTGCTGGATATTTGCGCTAACCTCGTCAAGCGCACCCTGAGATTCCTCAAGGCGCGTTCTTGCTGCCTGCACGTCAATCTCAACCGCACCTGGTGGACGAGTGACACCACCAATGTACCCGGTCCCCTGAGCGGCCTTGAGTTCAGCGCTGTAGCGTTGAAGGATAGCCTCCGCAAGGCGGAGTTCTTCTTGTGCGCGGGCCTTTGTTGCCTCAGCACTATTGAGAAGTTCTATTGTAGCATTGCGAGAAAGCGCAGCGCCCTTTTCAACTTCATCATTTAGCTTGGCCGTTGCATCACTCAAAACATCAAGTGCGTCACCAGCCGCACCAGCCGCGTCTTTTGTCTGCCACAGCGCAGTATAGAGCGCACCAAGAACGGCACCAGCCGCGCCAATCACAGCGCCCCATGGGCCGAACATTGACACAAGCTGTGTGCCTTGCTGGATAAAAGGCCGCAATACACCTTGACCAGAGGCGACCTGAACCGCGAAGTCGCCAATCTGATAGCCCGCTTGCTGGAAAGCAAACCCCATATTGCGAGCGCCGCCAGACGCCTGCACTGTAGTTTGGTTCAGGCTTGTCTGTGCGCCAGAAACTCTGGCAAGCCGCGCAATCGTAGCCTCGTACTGATTGTTAAGCTGCGCCTGCACTTTTGACGCACGATCAGCGGAAACGGCCTCCTTCTCGAGGGCCATTTGTACACGAAGCGTGTCACGCTCATAAAGCTGCGCCGCCCTCGCTGCGGGATCAAGCGCAGCCTCAAGACGGGCGAAGCTGTCGGCGGCTCGCTTTGTAGAGCGGTCCATCTGACCGCCCGCAGTCTCGACAATGCGGCCAGCATCCTGCATGTTCTTGTTGAAGCGGTCCAACTCCGCTCGCAACTCAACGCTAATGCCGATCTGGTCTAGGGCCATAAATACGCCTCATTGCCGCTTATAGGCGGTCATCAATTCCCTGATCCTGATGTTTCTCAGTTCGGGGCTTGGGTCTTCTGCTTTGTCTATTGAATCGCCGGACATAAACGGCGTTGTCGATTTGATGAAATCGACCTTGCCTTGGAGCGCCAGAAGAATGAATGGGATTTCCGTTTCCATTGCCTCAGCGTGTGACCAGCCAAGCCAGCCAGTTGCCTTGGAGTAAAGGTCATCCCACCACTCCTCTAGCGTTAGCCGTTTCCCTCGGACGTTGCCTCTGCGCTTTCATCCGGCTTCTTGCCACCAGCAAGCATCAGAATGAGAAAGTCTGTAAGACCGGGAATGTAGTCATCACGGTTTGTCTTGAAGAAAAGCGATTCCGTGAAAGCGTCGGCCTCCGCTTGGTCCTTGAACGTAAGCCCGGCACCAGCCGCAACAACAGCGGCAAGCGCATCTGGATCAAGGTCATTGCACTTCATAAATGCAGGGCGAAGTCCGCCGAGTGCCTGCGTGATTTTGCGGGCAGCGGATAGAGAAGGCTTGAGAGTGTATTCTTTGCCGGAGACGGTGACTTTCGGAAGATCACCTGTAAGGACTGGCTTCTTTGCCATTTGATAAGTCTCTTTCGGGGTGTTTCGGGGTTGAGGCGGCTGGCCCCCGATGAACCAACCGCCTCACACTCGCGCGAGTGGTTAGGTTGCTGCGATTTCCACAGGAACAGAGTTGATGCCCAGCATCGCCTTCCGACGAACCATGTTATTTGCCGTGCCGATAGTCAGCGGCGAACCCATGACCTTTGCGCGGAAATAGAACGTGGTTGGCTCTGCGCCAGAAGCGGAGCTTGCATCGTCAAGCGTGATCTTGAAGGCGTAGTCGGCATCAGACGCAACGGCGTCGGCCATGTCGTTCTGGCCCGTATCGGTTGCATCGTGGTCGTAAACGATGACCGGAGTTCCGGCCCGCTTCTGACCCTTGAACACCTTTGTCAGTCGGTCGCCAAGCTGATCCGTTGCAACTTCCTGATAGTTGATACCAAACTCAGGAATATCAACAACCGAACCAACCTCAACAAACGTCAGTGCCTCATAGGCCGACTGATTGTTTGCAGAGTTATTCTCAGGGCCGATATAGAGCTTCGCCCCGGCTGCTGTAGTTTCTGCCATTTATGGCACTCCTCATAGAAAAAGCCGCCCGAAGGCGGCTGGTGAAACCCCGGAGCGGGGAATTAGTGGGTTGTGACGATCCGCAAGGAAATCAAACCCTGATATGTTTTTTGCTCAATATCGCGCTGCGTGGATTTGCGCTTTACAAAGCACCGGATCATCGTTCCGGCCTCAAGTTCAAGAACCTGCCGATGCAACAATGCATCAATAGACGCCATGATCTCAATGACCTGTTTCTTGCCCGGCAGGCTTGACCACACAGATAGGTAGACCGTGCGTTCATCCTTGCGGCTTCCGAGATAATCAGCCTCTGCCGTCACTTGCTCGTCAATGACGATATACGGATAGGCCGTACCTTGCGGCACGTTGTCGTAAACCGGAACCGCAGCCGCGCTGTGCGTCACGTTGCCAGAAAGCGCGGAGTAAATGGCTTTTTGCACCGCCCATGTCGGATCGCTCATTATGACAATGCGTCCTCTATTGCCGCCCTCACAAGCGCCCGTATTTCATCAATGTTTCCATCAATGGCCCGCTCACGAATATGCAGGGCCGGACGCGTCGGAACACGCATAACGTGCCGCGTTCTGTTTCCCGCTTTGTCGCGCCGCCAGTAACGGACCTCGCCGCCCTTAGTGCCACCATCAAGAAACCGGAACCAGAAATAATCACTTGCGCTTGCCGCATCAGGAAGGCCAATGTGAGCAATCAGGCCGTCATCATCATAAGCGATATACAGTCCGTTTCGCGCGTGATCCCCACCGCTTGCGGGGTCAATCGGCGTCATATTCCTCATGTCATCAAGAACGATGCCAGCGCCTTTTTCAATTGCCTGTTTTACTGCCGACTCGATAACCGCACCTGCATTATTCAATGTGGAAACAGCCTCACTGATGCCCATAACTGGCATTAGGTGTTAACCCCGGCTTCACAGATAATTTCCATATAGAGCGGCGATGGGCCGCTATCAGCTATGGCCCTGATCTGCATTTTCTTGCCGCGCCAATCAATTCTATCCTTCGCAGTAATAGCCGCCGTCTCTGTTGAGCGCCGTACCGTCACCATGTAGTTCACAACAGCCTGCAACTTGTCAGCCGTCGCTTGCTCATTGCCCGCCTTGCTTCCTGTCATCGGCATAACACGCGCAGCGCACGAATATTGTGTTGTCCAAGCCTCTGTCGATCCGCCCCCGCCATCGCTCGTAAGCGTGACGCGCTCAAACGTAATGCGCTCGGTAAGTGCTGCGGCTTTCTTCACGATGCAAGCGCCTCGTTAATCGTCATGCGCTCAAAGCACTCAATGGCTGTCGTTCGACTACAATTGATAACGCGCGTTCCAGATGCCTTGATAAGCGGCGCGGCCTGATTAATGCGCGTCTGCCAATTCGCATATGGAATGGATTTTCTGATTTCCTTGGGGTGCTTGCCGAACCAGTGATGCTCGCCAGCCGCGCTAAGGGCATAATCAAACCCAAGCAAAATAATCTCACGATAGCCCCAATTATGAGCCAAGTTCATTGCCTGAAAGCCGCTATTGCCGCCAGATGCGATATAGCCCGGATGCGTACTCCAAACCATCTCTGCATTGATTGCCATGTAGCGCAGCCCATACTTGCGGGCCGCTTCAAGATTTGCAGTCCACATATGATCTTCGAAGCCGCGCACCCGGCTGATGTGATAGTCCCACCAAGTTCCATCACATGCGTAAAGCACATCAGCCCAATGGGCGAGCTTGTACGCATCATTAACAGCAATCACAAAACCAGCGCCACGGCACCGTTCAACGTCCTCAACGGCAAGGCTTGGCCCATTGGCAAGTATGATTGCCCGCATTACCAACCGCGCCTATAATTTGAGAGGAGCGCATCAACCGTGCTGAAATCATCAATCTGCGTGGATTGCCTGTTCTCGTACCGATCAGAAACGAGCAAAAGAATTGCATCCTTGACGGCAGGCGGGACAGTCGTAAATCCGACAACAGCCACAACGGTTATGCGCGTTCCGGCCTGAGCAGTCGGCCAGACCTGCCCGTATTTGAGCGCAATCGCGCTTTCCATGCCGTCAGAGCGAAGCTCGTAAACATCCGTTGAGAGAGTCTGCTCGTTACCATCAGTGTCGTAATACTTAATTGAGGTAATTGATGTGACGGGAGCTTCCACAAAACGCGCCATGTCGGAAAAGCTGTCGCATTTAACCGTGACCGTTTGACTCGCAAATCGACAATTACAATACCGCTCGACATAATCTCTTGCGCCAGAAATCAGACGCGACAAAAGCGTGTCATCATCGCTTGTGTCAATGCGGCACTGTGCCTTGACTTCACTGACCGTAACAGGCTCGGAAGCCGCTGGCGTTGTGATTGAAGCCGCATACCACATCAGCCGCGCCCCTTCTTCCTGCGTGTCTCTTTGACGGGATGAATAACGGCCCGCTCAATAGGTTTGACGGAAACGGGGACGGCATAACCCCGGTCAATGAGGCGTGATGCTTCATCGACCGGAAAGTCATGCTCGCACCCGGCATCAAGATGGAATGACGGGCCTGCAATGCTGACTGTCATTCGCACAAGCATTAGCCAGCGCTCACTTTGAGTGCGCCAGTGGACGTATAAAGCGCACCAGCAACCGAAGGATCGGAAGTTGGCAAGCCGGAAATGAGAAGATGTGCGCCATCGGTTGTCAGCTTAACAGTGCCGTCACCGATTTCGATTGTGCCAGCGGTCGTGAGTACCATCACATCACCGCCCTGACGCATATAAACGCCAGTTGAGTAACCAGTATCAGCCATTTGAATGACTCCTGTTGGAAGAATGAAGGGCGGGGGCCGAAGCCCCCGCCCCATGCATTACGAGTGCGTGATCAGGTGCTTGACAGCCGTTGTGTCGGCAAGTTCGCCGTCAAAACGGATCAGGCCAGCAATGCCGAGATCAGGCCAAAAGCGTTCGCGCATCACACCGATGACGGGCGAGCCGACCTTACGGACGTAATACTTACCGAAGTCACCGAACAGCATGACCTTCTTGGAGGCTGCAATGCTGTCCATCGCCTGATTGATCGAGTAGTTGTAGCCAAGCAACGAACCAGAGACACCCTGTGACAGGTCGCCGTTCTTCCAAAGGTAGTTACCGTCGCCGTCCTTCAGCTTGCGAATGGCCTTAAGTGTCGTGTCATTGAACATGAAACGAACCTTGGGCGACATGCGATAAGCAGGGTCAACCGAGTGAACGAGATCAAGGATTTCGTCCGCAGTGATTGCCGTTGCCGATGCAGACGTTTTGCCAGCCGACGAAGCCGTGACGATACCGTTGGGTGCGCCAGAGCCTGTGCCAGTGGTAAGCTGCAAGTTGGCGATGCGACCAAGACGCTCGCCAAGCAACGAGCCAAGCAGGGTTTCCATGTTGAACACGGAGTCCTGTGCAAGCTCCATCGAGAACTTCACAAACTCAGTGTCAAACGCATATGCGTCAAGGCGCTTCTGACCGAAAGTAACGTCAGAGCCGCCGTCATCAGTCAGCGCCGTGCCTTCCGTGTGAGCAACAGCCGGAACAGTCGTGTCGTTGACGGTCGGGATGTTGATCTGATTGCCGGAAGTGGTCGTGATCGTCTGCGTAATGGCTTCGTCATACATCGGACCCCATGCAAGCATGGTTTTGACGATTTCGCGGCTCAGTTCAACGGGGACAGTATAGCCGCCCGCCGTGGCAGAGGTTGACTGGATGCGAAGTTCGGGGCCTGCAATGCCCTGCTTGAGCACGGCACGTTCTTCACTCGTAAGCTCGGAAAGGTCTGCACCGTTCGCCAGCATCTTGTAAAAGACCGAACGATATTCCGGCTTTTCGCCTTCGCTCGCGGCCTGTGTTCGCATATCGCCATGATTGGGGCGAAGTTTTGCACGAGCTTCTTCGCTGCGCTTTTCAAGATCAGCGAGCTTTTCCTCGCGCTCGATCTTCTTTTCGAGCGCATCATATTCAGCCATAGCGGCGTCATGCTGCGTCTCAAGTTCTTTCGCACGGCCTTCGTCTGCCTTGTCGATCTGGTCCAGACGTTCGCGGGCTTCGGCAACGATAACGGCCTGACGTTCCCGCAGTTCTTTGATAGACATTGGTTTCTCTCCAATAAAAAAGCCACCCGGAAATGGGCGGCGGTTCAATTGGGCGCATAGGCGGGATGCCTTGGCCTTACTCCGTCAATGACGGGTTATTCAAATTCCGCGATGCTTTAGGTCAATCGCAGCTTTCATGCGAACGCGCTTTGCAGCCGCATTAAAATTGTGTGCGCGGCGCTCCTTGCGAGCGCTATCAAGTGAGCGTAGCGCAATAGATGTGTCGGGATATGCAGGAAACGCGACCGCCGATACTTCGTAAAGCTCAACCGCATGAATCGTGCGGGCTGGAATATCGCCCGTCTCGTCCCATTCATCATGGGTCACGCGAAAGCCAAAGCTCATTCCAGAAATGTCGCCACGCTCCATCTGGATTGCCAAGTCTTTGCCGTCCGTTGTGTCGGGCAAATCAATCTCGACTTTCAGGCCCGTCGCATCCTCTGCAAGTCGGAGCGTCCCGGATTTCGTGCGGCCAATCACGCGACCGCTATCATGGTCAATCAACGCGCGAACATCGGACGATTTCAGGGTCTCTGCAAACGCACCCGGAGCGATGATCTCGGTGAAATAGTCACCAATATCCGTTTTTGAATTAAACAGCGCGGCATAGCCAACAGCGACCTTGCCGGAATTGGTGGCTCGTACTTCTGGCGGGCTTTGCAAGGCCCGATGCTCTAGGGTCATTGCGCCCCTCCTGTAGTGCCTGCGTTGCGGTCAGGCAGAGAGCCAAGCGGAAGCGTAGCGCCCTGCATAAACAATTGGTCAGCAAGCGGGTTTCCATCATCGGGGCGATTCAATAGGCGGCGTCCCTCGTTCGGGTACAGAACACCACCAGCAACTGCCTTCGTAATGCCCTCCATGCGCGTCAGGAAGTCGCCACGAAGCAGGCCATCAAGATTGTGTTCGACATAACGGGTATTGCTAAACTGACCAAACAACTTAAGGTTCATCTCACCCTCAAGCGCCTGCGCCCATTGGCCCACAAGGTGCTTCACAAGGTGCAAATCTTGCTGTTCAGCGTTAGAAAACGTCGCTCTTGACAAATCCTGAAGGAAAACGGGCGGAATCTGATAAATCCGGCTGATTTCCTCAATAACAAAGCGCCGCGCCTCCGTCATTTGGCCCTTTGCGGGGTCAAAACCGACTTGCTTTATGTCGTGGCCCGGAGGCATCGGGAAAATCGACTTGTCGCTTTTCTTGGCCGCATCAATCGCGCGATGCACGTCTTCCATAGCCCGCTGAATTGCCTCAGCACCTTTTGGCAACGGCCCGGTCATTGCAAGAGGCGGAACACCACCACCAGCAAAGAAATTGGAGGCATAATCGCCCATTGCAAGCGCAAGCTGGATTGCTTTCGCGCCCATGAATATAGGGCTGTAAGCATCAATCATGTTCGAGCGAAGCGCAAAAGGCACGTCGATCACATCGGCGGCGTCATAGACCTGTCCCTCATATTCGTAAACGACTTTTGGTCCCTTGCGGATCACAACAGTTCGTGAGGGATTGAGCGGCCAGATGCCTTCAACCTGCGTCGGGCCGCGCTCAATCCATGCAAGGCCGCGTCCGGTCGTAAAAACCTGTTGCCAAAAATACTGCCACATCTTGAACGAATCCATTGACGGGTTTGGCGCGTCATGGATGATCGTTTGCAGCTTTCCCTTGACCCGCTTCGGGCCTTCCTTGCTATCGCTATAGGCATGAAGCGGAATGCTTGCCATCGTGCGCGACAGGAAAAACACTGCCGCAAAAACGGCGGGCACAGCCAAAGCCGAATCTACCGTCACAGCCGGAAGATTGGCGCTCCCTACCCCGAAAAATGCAAGGAATGACTCAGCCGACACTGGAACGCGCGGGTCTTCTGCGGACGAGCGAGCCTCCCGCTTTATGTCGAAGCCAAGAATCTTCATATCTTTACCAAGCTAAAGGACGGGTCGTCCCAAGGTGAATATTCAACGCCAGACTCGGCATAGGTTCCGGCTACACTCATTGCCATTGCAAGCGCCTGCATGCCGTCAATGCGTCCAGTCGCCTTGGCCTTATCCAGTTTTCTGTTACCTGCCGGATCAGACGTAACAACGGCATTTGCCGCGCACATCGTCAGAACAGGGTGGTTTGCATGTGCGATGCGGCCATCAAGCAAGGCGCTCTCAAGGTCACGCAAGGCAGGCGACATTGACTGGAATCCCTGCCCCATTTGCTCAAAAACAGCGCCTTCGCCCTCCAACTGAGTTTCCTCAAAGCCTGCTTTCAACAGCCACGGCTTGAGGTGACGCCAGTTCCAGCGGTCAAACGCAATCTTGCGAATGTCCATTCGCTGAAAATCAGCGTAGAGGTTCAAGGCCACAAACTCATATTCAACTGTGCGCCCCGGCGTCGTTCTCAGATAGCCGTCACGCTTCCATTGATCGTAAGGCACTCGATCTGAGCGGGACTTTTCGCTCAACCCTTCATCCGGCAACCAGAATGTCGGCTTGACGTGCCAAATGCCATCAATAGGCGAGACGTAAACTTTTGCGGTCAAGTCATTGACGCTTGAAAGATCAAGCCCGCCATAAACAGGGCCGTCAAACTCGTCAGCAACTTGATCGCCACATTCCTTCCAAACAGCGCGAGAAATAAATGGCGCATACATCTCAACCCGCTGGTTGAGAATTAGATTGCGATATTCTGCCTCTCGGCTTGGCATGCGCTTGGCGTCTTGCGCCATCGCAAGAACTTCCGCAGCGTTCTGAAAGTCGCCAAATGCCGGGTTTGCGAGCCTGATTGTTTCCTCTGCAAATGGGTCAGCATCATCGGGAGCAGTATAGAGGCTCAACACGACACGCGGATCGTGTCCGCCTTTCGCGTCATCAATCAGCACAGACAACAAGTCGTTCGGGTTCGGCGCTTGCGTCGAAATCACTATCGAAAGTGGGCTCTCCTGTGCGCCCGTTGCAGTTTCCAACGCCTCGTAAAGCTCTGAGCGCGGCCCGCGAACCTGCCCAAGCTCGTCGTGAACGATAAAGACAGGGCTCAGTCCATAAGACGTTGCCGCCTCAGCCGACAATGCGCGGTATAGCGTCCCAAGATCAGGGCAGAACAATTGCTTGGCAGTATCTCTTACGACGATCACCGCATTAAGGTCAGCGGACATGCGGACTATTTTTGCAGCAAGAGAGAAAATAATAGACGCCTGTTCTCTCGACTGCGCGGCAGAATAAAGCTGCGAATTCGCCTTCGCCTCTGGTCCAACCAAATGAAGCAACAACAAAAACGCCGCCAAGGCCGTCTTGCCGTTTTTGCGTCCGAACGAGATAATTGCTCGCCTCGTTCCCGCCTCATTGTCGTAAATCTTGCGGATTTCATGCCGCTGCCATTCACGCAGAACAACGGGCCTGCCAACGTCCCGACCTTCCGGCACTCGGCAGTATGCCTCAATCCACCTGATATTCCGCTCGGCCCTTGTTTCTGCCTTGCGCTTCTTTACATTTCCCAAGGCTTCAGGCCCTTGGCCGAATTGCGTGTCGCTGTTCCTGCTGATTGTGGCGTGTATCGACTCTGATTAGTCAGGCGCAACTTGCCAGCAAGTGACGCAGCCGCTCGCGTCTCAGCCTCTCGCATCTTCAAGAGTCCAGAATAACGCTTCGCACCTTCGGCATTCTTGATCCATTCCGGCTTAAAGTCGTTTAGGACTGTCGAAATGTTCATTGCTGCATCTCTATGTCGGCAATAGTCAGCCAGCATGGAGCGAAGTGCAGCCGTGTTAAACCATTCCACAGGCTCGCTAGAAACTGTCTCACGCCAGATTTCTGCCTGCGCCTCGGTCAAATCCTCCGCAGGCTCTGGCCTTCTGCTAATCCCGCCATCGATAACAAATATTGACGCCTCGGCAGAAGACTTGCGACCGCGCTTTACCACTAGCTCGCCCCCCGCTGTCCTATTTCATTAAACGTGCGGCCATCGCCTTCGAGGACAGCCTGCTTGCCAGTGAAGTCCTGCCAGCGTTTAACCGCGACATCGACATATGCAGGGCTTAGTTCGATGGCGTGGATGCTGCGCCCGGTCATCTCGCCGGCAATGATTGTTGTCCCGGAACCGCTAAACGGCTCATAGACCGCTTGTCCTGGGCTGCTGTTGTTCTCGATGGGCCGCTTCATGCACTCGACAGGTTTCTGGGTGCTGTGGCCGTGACCGCTATCATCGCGGGCATTGATGCGCCAGACGGTCGTCTGCTTCCGGTCACCCGCCCAATGACCCTTGCCGGTCTTTTTCACCGCGTACCAGCACGGCTCGTGCTGCCAATGATAGTCGCCGCGGCTGAGCACCAGACGGTCCTTGGCCCAGATGATCTGAGATCGGACATTGAAGCCAGCCGCTTCGAGGCTGTCGGCCACGGTCGCGGCATGCAGCGCGCCGTGCCAGACATAAGCCACGTCACCTGGGAACAGTACCCAGGCCTCGAGCCAGTCAGCGCGGTCGTCATTCGAGACGACGCCCATCTTGCCCTTGTTCTTGTTCACGCCGACCTTGGCGCGCCACGACGCGTCATACTCCACCCCATAAGGCGGGTCTGTGACCATCACCCATACGTCGCCCAAGCGCGTCACGGGCTCCACAGGAGGCTCAGGAACGTCATCGGGGTCAGTTAGGCCCTCGGTTCTCTCTGCCATCAGCGACTCAAGCTCGCTGCCGTCAAAGCCGGTCAAATCGCAGTCAAACCCCATTTCAGATAGTTCGCGCAATTCCCCGCCCAACATCTCCAAATCCCACCCGGCATTAAGCGCCAGCTTATTATCAGCGAGCACATAAGCCTTCTTTTGGGCATCACTCCAACCAGACGCAACCATAACGGGAACATCCGAAAGGCCGAGTTTGCGAGCCGCCATAATCCGCCCGTGACCCGCAATAATTCCGCCGTCCTCATCAACTAACACAGGGACCGTCCAGCCCCACTCCCGAATGGATGCCGCTATCTGGGCAACCTGAGTATCTGTGTGGGTTCTGGCGTTCCTTGCGTATGGAATAAGCGCGTCAATACTGCGCCGCTCCACCTTATCTGCAGGCCAGTTTGTCATCGGCTCACTATTTTTGTTACGGTTTATGAAAGATGAGTTCCGACGACGGTCCTAAGGCCATATCGCCCCAGAGATTTGACCACCCCCTCCCCATCCGTTGCATTTCGGCAACATCACGGGGCAACGGGCCAACCGTCTAGCCCTATGACGGGCTTGGAGCGGCCTGTTAGCTCCTCTGAGCGCTTTGTGCTGTCATGGTGGAACTTGCAGAGGCTTTGGAATGGACCCGCATAGAAACGCTCCACATCGCCTTTGTGAGGCGTTATGTGGTCACATATCGTGGCCGGGGTTATCCGGCCTTCCTGCTTGCAATATCGGCAGAGAGGCTCGGAATTGAGATGATCTCGCCTGATCTGCTTCCATAGAGGCGTCTTGTAAAGGTAATGGTAGTCCTTGGCCCGCTTAGGCTGATTTGAGGATTGCAATTGTGCGGTCTGATGCTTGGCTGACGGGAGTGGCCTTTGTGCCGGAACGTAGGCGTACGTAAGGAATGCCGATGAAGTCAGCCAACGGCAGGATCACCTGATAGCCGGGCTGCGCCATAACCGTTGATGGGATCGTGTACTCAACGCCATACGTATCGTAATACGGGCCAAACGTTGAGTTGTCATAGCTTATCGAGAACGTCAGGGCGGCTGTGGTCCATGTGGCTGGCACAGTGAACCCGCGCAGCGTAGAGGTTGTGCAGTCAATCGTGGCGCTCACGCCTGTTGCGCCAGTCGGCAATGAAACCGTAGATGCTGCACCAGTGACCGCCTTGAGGGCAATGGTGGCATCAAGCACACCGTCAAGCGTTGTCGTTCCATCCGTATTACGGGCTGTCATTCTGTTGTCTCTCTGTGGTTAGGCTGTGGCGGCCAATGATAGTGCCTGAGATTGGCTCAGGTTCTTCAACGTGACGCGCCGCTCCAAAATATCGTTGAGATAGTTCCCGGCCTGCGATGATCCCCACTTATCGGAGGAAAGACCACTTGGCAGCGTGACCGCCCCGAATGTCACCACATTACCCGCCGCGTCACCGATGTACCCGCCTGATGCTGACCAGCCGAATGCCAGCGGCTTGCGGCCTGTTGTGATCGCAGTCGTGAGCGCCGTGTCGGTTTGCGTCGCGCCACCCGACACGATCTTGAGCGCGGGCTTGTCGCTCGCATTCACATAGCCGCGGATGTAGTTGCTGGCGTCCTTGATGTACTGGAACATGGTACGGTCAACGCCATCGCCGACATGGTTCCATTTCGGAACGATAATCTCTGTTGCCCCAACGCCATCAAGCGGCGCAAACCACGCCATGTTTGCCGACGTCACGTCGCTCGCAAGTCGCGTTCCATTGACGCGAAAATTGTCGCCGGGATAGCCGCCGAGCACGAAATGAGGCCAACTGAAGGAGGCCGTGCCGAGAAGCGTACCATTCGTCGTATCGCTGTTGATGTTAGTGTTGAAAGCGGGTGACAGGTATATTCGATACCCCGTGTCATTAACGTTTGTGACAGACCAAATCACACGCCATCGGTCGCCAAGGTCACGGACTGATCCGCCAGTCCCCAAAAACTGCTGCCATGCACCCGTGCTGGTGTTTATCAAGACAAAAGATTGAACATACGTTGGATTTCGCACATCGAAATAAACTCGCCTGATGACTGTGTTTTCAGTGTCCTTTTTCAGATCGACCCAAAAGGTCCGCAACAATGTGTCGGCGGGAATGGTCCCGTCCTGACGTAGTTCAGACAACGCCGCCGCATTGGCATCCGTTACGGCCCAGAAATCACCATCAGCGGCGACTGTTGCCCCATTCAGCTTCACCCATGACGCTGTGTTCAGGTCATTCGGCGATGAAACGATATTCGTCACCTGCCCGCCGACATAGGCCCCGACGTTATCGTTGCGCGCCAGCACGTTATTGCCAAAGCTCTGATAGACGCCGCTGGTATCGGCAAGGAGATGCGTCGATGACCGCGCCGTGGTAAGCAGGTCCGTCACGGCGGGCTTTGTCGCGCCCTGCCAGTAACGGTTGCCTTTTAAGTCAACATCGCGCAATGCGGCGTTCCGACCAATTACCCACCCAGGAACGCCGCCAAGCAATACAGCCTTTCTAGCGCCAATCAATGCCGTCATGCCGCCTCGAATAAAAAGGGCCTCAACGCTTTCGCGGAGGCCAGGTGGCGATCACATAGACCGCTGGGGGAAATAAAATCGCAGGTTTGGGCGCAAAATCTGATTGTCCCTAATTTCACACAGATTGACCCCCGTGTCTAGCGTGAAAGGGTTTCCGAAATCCGGTAAAAAAAATCGCCACTTTTGTTTTTTCCTCTTGAAAGCAATCATTTTGTGCCCTATCTTTAGGGCATGGCAAGGGGATGGACCCCAGCCGACAGGGCAAGGAGGCCCGGATCAAATGACCAATATCACCGCGACCGGCTACATAATCCAAGACGTACAAGGCTACGCGATATACGGCGTCGGGGCATCGGTTGACGAGGCATGGGCCGACGTTGTGGATGCCGTAGGACAATTTTTTGACGCATACGGCAACACCATCCCAGAGGATGACGCCTATCTGACCCAATTCAGGACGTACGGCGCGACAGCAGCACTCATGGAGCATGTGCGGGCGTACGGCGGGGCGACCACGTGGGATATTGTCGATGGCGTGGCGTGTACACCCGAAGAAGCTGCAACCGCCTGACGCGCGGCACTACCCCTCAAACCGAGCAACTGGTTAGCGGGCATCTGACGCCGCTGGAAGCCATGCACGAAGCCAACCGGCTGAAGCGCGCTGACAGGGCACACAGCTACACCGTTGGGGCGGCGTGAATGACCACCTCGCAACCACAAACATTCAATGAGGAAGATAAAATGAAAAATTATGCAGGCACACTGATCCAGCCAGAAACGGTAGAGATCGTCCCAGGCCGCCCCTTTACGCCGCCACCATATCTCCTGATCGTCGGTCCGGGCGCGGCTAACGTAATGGATGGCTCGAAGGTCGATGTTACCGAGGCCGATGGGAGCATCACAACCTACGTCGTAGATACAGTGACGGGCAAGAAGCCCACACCGGATGGTTTTGAGTGCCGCGCGCTGATCCGCACCGAGACATTCGAGGATCGGGAGCGCCAGCGCCGGGCCCGTGATTATCATCACAGGGAGTATTGATATGCAGACCATCAGCCCTCTTGACCGCCCAATCAGCATGGATGCGCGTGCTGCGATAAGCACATTCCTCGCGACGGGAAACCGCGCAGCTGCCGCTGAGGCTGCGAGACAAGAACTCCACTGGCGGAACCGCCATGGGTTCGACACGCGTTTTATTACGCGTGTATTGGCGCGCATCGCTTTTGAAAGGGAAGACAATGACTAAATCGCTGACAATCTCGCTAGAACTCCTGCGCGCGCACGAGGCTTGTTCCGCGCAGGTAGAGAATTTCGAGCGGGTTTTCGGATCCGCCGTAATGTTCGCCAGCAAGGATGCCGCCGTGACCGCCGCCCGTCGGTATGCCTTCGATTTCGATTTGGTTTGGGCTGCCGAGCGTTTTTTGAACGTGGCGGCATGGGCGAAGTACGAAAAGGCGTGTTCGGGGGCCCGGGCGGAGTACGATGAGGCGACCGCCGCGAACGCCGGGGCGTGCGAGGTGGCGTGCGAGGTGGCGTGGTCGGAGTACTGCAAGGCGCGCGAGGCGGCGTTCGCATCGGCCCTATGGGACCAAGAAGCCCAGGAAGCGAATTGATACCTCGTGTATATGGTCGTGGTCGGACAGCCACATGATTGTCGGATCATGCATCAGCGACATGCGTATCGTTTCCAGATAAATTTCACCATAAACATTCCAATGAGGAAGATAAAATGACCATCACCCCAGAACTCTATTCGATCCCAGCCACCGGCGATGTCTGCGTAGGTGACGAAATCCTCTTCTCCGAAGCCGTTTTCGGCGGCTCGTTCCGCAAGCCTAAATTTCTTGGCGAACGCGAGATCGCAGCCAAGGTTGTCAAAGACAGCTACGGCGCTTCGAAGCAGCAGCATACCTTCACCCTCGAAATCATCGCCAGCGCTGGCGAGCAACCGCTGACGGCTGGCACGATCACGACCCGCAAGGGCCGCAACGTCTACCGAAACGGTACCAGCCGGAAGCCTTGGGCCGACGAAGCGGCGCGCAAGGCCGCGCTCAATGAAAAGCACGGCCGTGGCGATGCGGCCCGCGCCGCGCGGTCAGCGCGCATGGAGGCGGAATGCCTTTGCGCCTAACCAAATAGAAGCTACGGCCCCTCGCAACCCTCTTATGGGATACCGATCATGACCAGCACCTTTCGTAATATCCATACGCCGGACACCGCCAAGGGAAAGTACGCCGTTCTTCGTCAGTGGAACTCATATGGTGGCGATTTTCTGCACAATTTCGACGATATCTGGGGCGCGTCGTTCACCGGCGTCGGCGGTGCGATGACATTCGACAGCAAAGACGAGGCTGTCTGTGCCGCCATCCGCGCGAAGAAGTCGGTGCCGGTAAGCATGTGCGGCGTGGCTTTCGTCTATGACGCTGTGATTCTGGTATGACCACCTCCAACCACCTCGCCGCCGCTGGCCGTGCTCTGTACGGCCAGCTCTGGCAATCCGCCCTTGCCCGTGACCTCGGCGTCAATGACCGCACCATGCGCCGGTGGGTAGCCGGGCAGGAGCCGCCGGAAACCATTTGGGCCGATGTCATATCCCTGCTGGCTGCAAGACGGCAAACTATCCACGATACGATGCGCTTGATTGAGGAATGCCATTGATGTTTTGCTTTGCCACAAAGAGGGGCGATCATCGAAAGGCGGTCGCCCTTTTTCTATCACTCCCGCTTAGGCAGCTTCGCCCAGTCTTCAACGCTTACCCTTGGTATTTTCTGCCGAGCCTCTTTCCAGCGCCTACCGGCCTCGACGGCTTCCAGATACGCCTTGCGCGCGGCCTCGATGGCCTCCGAAACTTCCGGCGTGTCAATCGCCGCATCGCCGCGCGAAATTGAATAAAAGCTGTCTGGATTGCCGGCAAAATTCCTGGTCAGAATCATGTGCGTTCCGGTTGTATATCCTGTGCCTGTTCCGCTCCTGAACACAGCGTCACGAATGTTCCACAACCTCGGATCGTCAAGCATAAGGTTCCATACCCTGAAGCCAGCAGACTTCTGCTTGTCTATTTCCCATTGGTCGATGGCCGCGCAGACCTCCGGCAGCGACCCCATCTTGACTGGTATTCCAAGCGGCGCACTCCACACGTCATCGCGCGTGTAATATACCAGATTATGGCCGCGATATGTCGTCGTCATCGTTTCATCGTTCATGAAAGTAACCTTTCTTAATCGGTCTTGATTGTTTCCAAATCTCTCACAAGCTCGATCTGTGCCACAATTTCCTCACAGCTATCGCCAAAAATCATGCACGAATCGTATAATGCGCCAGGCGTTCCGTCCTTCAGAATGTTCCGCCAATGGATGACAGCACACCATCCCATGGATGAGGAATATGCGTTTTTCCCCAATGCCCCGCGCTCCATTGTCGGTGGATCGACCCGGCCAACGCGATCAAACAGGCATTCGGTTTTTTGAAGTACTGTGCGCCCGTTTCTTTTTTTCCGCAGCATCATGCTGACAATGGAATTGCCTGGCTTGATGCCCTTTTTCGCCAACGCATCCCTGACCTGATTGCCAGCCCATTTGGTGATAGCTATTCTTGATTTCGCTAATGCTCGATTTGCCTCATTGGCCATGATCGCAGCGGTATCCCTGCTGGCAATGAGTTGTGAAAGTTGTGTTTTTGCTTCATCGTTCATTTCGTTATCCATGATAAATCCATCGTGTCATTGTCATTCGCGCGCGAGTCTAAGCCAATAATATCAATGGCCATTTTGTACATTTTGGCCATTATGCTCTGATTTTGCGCGCGCCGCCCAACCGGCCATGATAGCGTATTCTCTCAGCCCCCACATGATGTATGATTTTGCCGTGCCTTTCCGCCATTTTCTGGCCGAATCAATCGACCTCAGCGACACCCCGTCAACCAGTGCGTCAATCGTGATTTCGTGGATCGGCTGGCCAAATGCCGTGCGCCGGATCGCCATTGCATCGCGCCAAGGGCCGTATCTGTCGCGGATCGCCAGAGCCACCCATGCAGGCCAATCTCGGTCAGCGCCACCCGATACACGATCGCCATAGCTGGCCGTCTTGGTCCACAGCCCCTCGCAAATAGCTCGGTGGCATACCTCAATTTCCTTTATTGCGGCCTCCATACAATCTTGCAAATTGCCCTCATCGCGCCATTGCTCGATCAATGGTTTATTAGCCTCAGCGCGGGCCTTGGCGGCATCATCTACACCCCAATTTGCCGGATCGCGCGGGTCGATATAACCCGGCTCGTTAAGCATTGGACGGCGCTTGGCTGGCTTGCCCATTCGGCTTATCCTCATTCTGCGGGTTGCGTATAATCATGCTGCGCCTGCAATATTGCGCGGCCAATCATTTCTGGGATTGCTGGATCGACTGAGTTTCCGCAGGCTCCAACTCGGTCCACCAGACAGGGAATCCCGCGAGCCACTCCGCGAATAAGGGGTTGAGGGTGACTATCTCCTGGCTCGAACGGAGATGCTGCGAGACGCTGCAAATTCGCCGCGCCACCCTTCCGCCCAAATCTAGCCTCGCTAATATTTTTGCTTGTGAGCAATCGCGAGGCTCGCTCTTTGGCAGAGTCGGCAATAATCCAGATTCTGTCTCGTTCCTGGCTGGCACCAACGGCGCTAGCTGGTATGCAATGCAATTCCGCATCATACCCGATCTCGGCCAGGTCCCCGAGTACGTTTCCAAGCCCTCTACCAAGCAATGCTGCGACGTTCTCCACGATGAGGTATTGGGATCGTAACTCGCCAACAAGGCGGGAGATTTCTGACCATAGTCCGCTGCGCTCTCCGGCAAGCCCCGCTCCCGCGCCAGCAAAGGAAATGTCTTGGCATGGAAATCCTCCGGTAATGACGTCAACTCTAATTCCATCTGTAGCAAGTCGTTCTGATGTGAGGTTTCTAATATCGTCATAGATAGGCACTCCCGGCCAATGCTTCGCCAAGACCTTCTGGCAAAACGGGTCAATTTCACAAAATGCGACGGTTTCAAATCCGCCCGTTCGCTCAAGCCCAAGACTGAAACCGCCGATGCCTGCAAACAAATCCAGCACCCGCAGTTTGTTCATGCTGCCATCTGGTGTCGGTTGGGTCATTTGACTTCCCGCAATTTTGTCTCAAGCGGCGTTTCGTAATCCGTGCAGCGGAAAACGCCCCGATCGACCTCATAATTCATGGCGTAGCTCGACGGATAGCCAAGCTCCTCGAATCGCGCCTTGAGGCAAATAAGTTCGCTCGCGGTCTGCCGCTTGCCGCCCTCCACAATTTTTTCGCGGTAAACGCAAAAACCTTGGTCAACCCGGTTGTTCCAATGCTGCGAGCCGGAAATGGAATAAAGGTCTGGCGGCAGTTTTTTCAGCGCCGCGTCCGGCTTTGCTGGATGCGCGATGATTTGCGTATGGATCGAAAGCCCGCGGCTCATCAGGATCAGGTCATCAAGACGCCTGCCAATCCAGCGGGTTTCATTCGTTTCCCGCGGGTCGTAGTCCTCTTCGATCTTGTTCCATGGATCTATCAGCGCGGCCCGGCACCCGTGACGCATGGTCGCGACCTCGATTGAGTCCATCAGCCATGACATGGTTGGTGTTTCGTCTCCCGTGTCCATGAAGACGAAATATTCCTCCATCCAGTCATCGGCCTCCTTTTTCTCGCGCTCGGTCTGCATCCGTTCCACCTTGCGCCAGTAGAACTGACGCATGTTTCGCCGCAGAAACGGCTTGAGCCTCGTCTCCGCGGAAAAAATAGCCACAGGAACATCGTAGCGCCGCGCGATGTTAAACCAGATGTTTTGAAACATGTGGCTCTTGCCATGGCCCGGCGTTCCTGTGACAACCGAAAGCATCGTCGGCGCAAGTTTGATCTGCCCACCAATCTCCGGGAAACCAGTCTCCCAAAGCTCAAGCGGCGCTGGCTCAGGAATCTGGCTCAGGCGATAAATGCCGCGGACGGGCCATGGCTTGACGGATGTTGCGAGATACCCGTGCAGCCTTTCAGCGCCATGCTGCATCAGAAAATCATTGGCATCCTTAATGCCCTCAGGCCAATCGACATAGCAGGTCTTCGCCGCCCCGAGGATGCGAACGAGGCTTGCTCGAAACGCCAAACCAGGTGCGTCGTTATCCGCGGCGATGATGTATCGCTTGGCCCTGGCGAGCCCGTCTTCCATCGCGTCGATCAGCCAGCCGAACTTTTTGGCCTCCGCGGGGTTTTCCATTTCTTCGGCAGGCGCACCGTTCGGCGTCGAAATAACGCACTCAGGCGAAATACCCGCCTCGACTAGTGCGAGCGCGTCAAACTCGCCTTCGGTGATCCAAACGTCGCCCAGATTATTTCCGCGGACCTGCCACCAATTGTAGGCGCATTGCACACCTCCCGCGGCCTGCTTGTACCGTTTTCCGTCGATAGACCGCGCCTTGAAGTTGATCTGGTTGCCGTCTGAATCCAGATAACGGAAGACGATTGCCTCGTGCGCCCCATCATCAAAACGCGCCTTTCCACCGACAACGTGCATAGCGGTAAGGGTCTTCTCGCTGATGCCTCTCTCGGCTGCGTAGGCTTTCGCCTGTGGCGTTAGTGCTGTCAAAATATGCGCCTTTCCATCCACACGTTGCGCGGTGGCAAATCCAAACCACGCTGTCGTTTCGCACATGCAGGGCCAGTGATTTTTCCTTGGCCTTGCCGCCTTTGCACTTCGGGCATGTCACCCGGTATTCACCCAATCGGCCCGGAACCTTGACGCCATCGGATGAGAGTCGCTCGCGGCTAGAATGTCCGGCTACCAACAGCGCCTCCTATCCATGCCTCTGGTGGTGGTTGCTCAGGCGGTCGCTCTGCATTTCGCACGGCGGCTGCGAAAAATGCCTTCGGGTCATCGCGGTCACTGGACGAAATCACAAGCGCCAATGCTCGCGGAATGCCGAGTTGTTTTTTTGCTCGCGTGACTAATCCCGATGCGTTTGCGCCTAAAACCTCTCTGCCGCGCCTGTAAAGCTCGGCGTCTGGCTGCTCGGAAAGAGGCAAAGCCGACTCGTCGGCATCTTTTCTTTCTTGGTGTATGGTGATTGGTGTTTGGTGAGCTTTCAGTTGGGTTTTATTTTCAGAACCGGATTGAAAGGGTTGGGTTATTTTAGCTTTCGATTTGCTTTCATCTGGGTTCTTTTTCGGCCTTCCGCCGCGCTTTCCGTTCTCAGTTGCGGCATTAATTCTGGACCGAGCCTTTTTAATTTCCTCTTCGGCCTTGTTGTTGATCCACAATCCGTCAACAAGTTTGAAATACTCGCCAAGGATTGCATCAACCGCGGCCCGCTCATCATCCGTTCTGGCGAGCGCCACGCGATAAGCCTGTTCCTCTGGAATGCCCTCTTCGCGCGTGTAATAGCGGTCGAGCAGTAGCCTGTAGACGCCATGCTCCAAAGCCGTCAGGTGCGTTGTATCCCGCGCATAGTCGCCTAGATGATGTTCGTAATAGTTCATTGATGCCACTCCTCTAGCGTCTTGGAACCCTTTGAAAGGTTGCAGTGCTGGCAGGATGTGGTCAGATTATCTAGCGTGTTGGTGCCACCCCTAGAGACAGGAACCACGTGGTCACAATGAAGTTTTCCGCCCTTGCTGCCACAGTATTGGCAGGTGTGTGAATCTCTTATAAAAACGAGAGAGCGTAAATTCTCCCATTTGCTCACGCGCTTTCGTCTAAACCCGAACGCAAATTCAATTTCGTAATGCTGTCCGATTTTGTGAATGAGACCGGCCTTAATTAGTTCATCAAACGAATCAACAATATCGCCGCAAAATTCCCGCAGCGCATGCTCATCGAATACAAAACGATCCGCGTAATCCGAATACGTTCCAAGGGCCAGAATGAGAAGACGTGCCTTGACTGACAAATGCACAATATCTTCGTCTGTGAAAAAGCCAGGATGGATAGACCTGATCCTGCTCATGATGCGTCTTCCTGCATTGTCAATCCTTTGTTTACGATTGACCGAGGAGCGGATTTACGGCATATTCGGCGCGTAAATCGAACTCTAGCGGTGGTCTCGCTTTGGTTCGCGGCCCGGCCAGTCCACAAACTGCCGGGCCCTTTTTTTATAGCGTCGCACGCTTGGAACGGCAACAACAATTTGGCCGAGCAGATGTTAACCTATCCTCACCGCTCGTTTGATTGCAGCGGCCCGGCGGGCAGAGAGAATGCCACGCTTGCGGAGTTCGTCTGCCAGAGCGCATGATGTCTCTGCCTTGGCTTTCAGATAGGCCCTGCACTGGCCCTGTGTGTCGCCGCGCTTGCGGGCTTCGGTGTATGTCATGCTGCCCTCGATACTGGGTATTGGCGGACAAGAAGGTCGGCAGGAATAGGTTCTTTCCGCGACATCTGCTTGCAGAAGAATGCCCTGTCGAAGCGCGCGCTCGCGTCCCGAATGCCGCGCATCCAATCTGGGTTTGCTTCCCGCGCCTTGTGCGTGCCCTGATCCGTCTCGCCGCCGACGATGATCCAGTCAGGTGCGTATTCGTCGAGGATGATCGGGCCAAGTAGAGGCTCGAAACTGCCGAAGGTGAAAACCGGGTCGCGGTCTCGCCTGACTTCCCACAGTTTCATCCGGTCGCGGTCGTATTCCATCTGGTTAGCGATGGTCGCGCCGATGGCGGCGTTGCGCGGAAGCATGCGCGCACCAAGCGCGGGGTCTGTCATCTTGATAACATTGCCGATCCGCTTGGTGAGAAGGAGCCACGTGAGGCTTTGTGTGTCCTCGATCAGCTTCATGAGGTCGTAGCGCCACAGTGGATCGACCTCGTTATCGAACACGTCCGCAAGGGATGCACAGAAGACGAAAACGTCCTTACCGCTTTCCTTAGCCACCTTGTCCCATGCCAGCGGCTTTGACCAATTTGCAACGCTCGTACGCTTGCGGTCAGCGCCCCATGTCACGCGATGATAGCGGT
>Ga0209066_10000921_pt1 | contig 40442 bp, 26 predicted proteins | sample All_14_2_FD_187198 | JGI IMG/M metagenome (GOLD analysis project Ga0209066, IMG submission 187198) | Freshwater microbial communities in response to fracking from Pennsylvania, USA - Allegheny Zone_MetaG_DW_15 (SPAdes) (version 2) ... | reverse complement strand
CGCTTCGGCTACGCCTTCGCTCCATCCCCAGAATCTGAATCTACCTTCAAATTTAACAATATGTCAATGAACTTCTTATTCCTTACTTCTCTCCATTGCCAAATGGCACAAATATAGGAGAGGGGGTTGGGGGGTGAGGTAATTACGCGTATAACTCCGTAAACACCTTCCTCAACTTCTCACTCTCCCTGAGTAACTCAAGTGTGATCTCTGCATGGCCGCGGGTGTAGCCGTTTCCTACAATCATGGTAACGTCACTGCCAACACCTTCTGCGCCAAGGGCGGCTTTGGTGAAGCTGGTTGCCATTGAGAAGAAATAAACTAAACCATCGTTTTTGGTACAAAGGATACTTGTCATTTCAGTATCAGGGATATTCACATTGTTGATGGTGATATCAGCCAGTTTACCATTGGTAAGTTCTTCAATCTTCTCAAGAACGGGAACAGGGTTGGTGGCATTAGCTGAGAATACATGGTCACAGAAACCAAGTTCAATCAGTCGCTGTGTACTCTTATCACTGTGTGTAAGGCCAATTACTTTACCTGTAACACCGGCGCGTTTCTTTGCCTCATAGCAGCAGAGCATACCTGACTTTCCACCGGCACCGATGATAAATACTGTATCGCCCGGCTTAACTAGCTTGGCTGTCTGTGCAGGTGCACCAGCAACGTCGAGTGCAGAGAGGGCAAGTTTCTCAGGCATGTCAGCCGGAATCTTTGCATAAATACCGCTTTCAAAAAGAATAGCTTTACCATCAATGTCAACCTGGTCAACATCCTTGCGGATCTCTTTGATCTTATCAATGCGGAGTGGTGTAAGCGACAGTGATACTAAGGTTGCAATCTTATCACCAACTTTAAGGTCGGTCTTACCTTCAAGTGCTGTTCCTATTTTCTCAACAACGCCCAGGAGCATCCCACCTGATCCGGTAACCGGGTTACGGTGTTTACCCTGTTTTGCTACTATATCAAGCATAATTTCGGCGATTTTCTTTTCATCACCACCTGCCTGTTCTTCAATCTGAGTAAAGCTGGCTGAGTCAACATTAAGTGTCTTTACATCTATGAGAATTTCATTGTCGTAAATCTCATCCATGTTATTGTCAATCTTGTTTGCAGGCTGTGGAAGCACTCCTATTGGTTCTATTACGCGGTGCACTCCGTATTTGTTTCCTTTTTTCATAATTAATTTTTTTTACCTCACCCCCGGCCCCACTCCTCAAGGAGAGGGGCGAAGGTCTATAGGTATTCTTTAACTTGTTTATTTTAAATTTTTTACCTCACCTTTTGTTAACTCCTCCTCTCCTTGAGGAGAGGGGGTAAGGAGGTGAGGTGATCACTTTTAAGCTTTCACCAGTGGTTTTAACCCCAATATCCTTCTTGCTTCAGCCGGAGTTGCAATCTCACGTCCGAGTTCTTTTGCCATTCTTACAACTTTAGCAACAAGGTCACCATTTGATGAGGCGAGTACTCCTTTTGAGAGATAAACATTATCCTCAAGGCCAACACGTACATGGCCTCCATCGATAATAGCTGCCATAGCGAGGGGGAATTCAAACCTTCCAACGCCGGCAACTGTATAGGTTGCATCGTGGGGGAGGCTTTCGCGAAGGAATACAAAATCGCGAAGTTCACCGGTTATACCACCGTTAACACCCATAACAAGGTCGAAATGCATAGGGCTTTGGATGTATCCTTTCTTAGCAAGGCGAAGTGCCATGTCGATCATACTCTTGTCGAACACTTCGAGCTCAGGCTTAATGCCAAGCTTTATCATACGTTCGCCAAAGTACTTGATGGTATTTTCAGTGTTGAAGAATACCTCATCGCCGCCAAAATTGAGTGTACCGCAGTCGAGGGTTGCCATTTCAGGAAGGAGTTCTGTTGGCTGAAGCCTTTCGTCATTACTCATTCCAACGGCTCCGCCTGTTGAAGGCTGGATAATAACATCCGGGATAACCGCTTTAATAGCTTCCATAACCACCCTGAAACGTTCTTTATCCTGGGTGGGGGTTCCGTCGTCGTACCTTACATGCAGGTGAATGATACTTGCCCCTGCATCATAGGCTGATTTAGCTTCGCGCACAAATTCCTCAATAGTATAAGGAACGGCGGGGTTGTGTTCTTTAAGAACTTCTGCGCCACTGATAGCTGCAGTGATTATTAACTTTTCCATATCTATGCTTTTTGGATGCGCTGACATTTAGCGGGCACCACACAGGTACCGCTTGCTTTACAAACTACTATAGCTTCAGGCAGGAAATCAGCTGCCGATTCTGAGATATCCGGACGCGGAACTATAACCTTCCGTGCCTCGAAGACCATCTTGCGTGAAGTGTTGCCAACATGGGTTATTTCGCCGACTGCTTCAATGTAGTCGCCTGCATATACAGGAGCGAGGAATTCAACCATGTCGTAAGCTTTAAATAATCCTTCATCTCCGTCATTGCGGATAAGCAGCTCAGTGGCAACATCGCCGAAAAGCTGCAACATCTTTGCTCCGTCAACCAGGTTGCCGCCATAATGTGCATCATGCGATCCCATCCGGAGTCTGATCATTACTTTTTCCATATTTTTCTGTTAAGCCGATACCGGTATTGTACTTACGGACAAACCGGTGATGTTAATAAATTGATGGTTGTATATTTTGATTTCAGTTGTTCAGGGTTGCTTCAAAATTAATCAGATTTCTGAAAATAAGGCAAATTAAACAAGTGTATCAGCAGGGTGCTGCAGGATGAGGATATGAGTAATTAAAATTACTGTAATCCCTTATAAACAAAGTAAATCTGTAACCTCTTCCTTCAGGGGGAATGGATATAAAATGCCTGATGGCCTGGCAGCTATAACGTTAAGAATGCCTGTTGTCATAGTGCTTCTTTTTTGGAGGTGCAAAGATAAAGAAATAGAAAGTAAATTCAAAAATTGAGCCTCATAACTTTTTAATAATGAAACCTGAAAGGGGTTATTCACTCCTCCAAACCCATCTATCGATAATTATTTTAAATCAATAAAAGTTCAACATACTTGTACAGGTCGATTATTTACTATATTTAATAGCTTAAATTCAAGTTATGGCTATGAGTTACAATTCATTCTTTAAACCGGCTTTATTGTTATGTTCTGCACTAATTTGCCTTACAACCAGCGGACAGCATTATAATACTTATTCTGACCGGACAGGCAGAGTAATTGCCGCTGAACTTATGGAGGATGGTGTAATCACCAAATACCTCCGTGAAAAAGATAATCAGGACAAATGGTTAATTGAGGGAAAGCATTTTACCCTTGAGGTTCGTGATAAAGTAGGTGAAGGAGCGCACAGGGCAAATCCTGATAGCCTTGCTTGGATTGAGCCCGGTATTTTGCCTGAAGGTGATATGGTTCAGGATATTGAATTCTCTCCTGAAGGTGATGTATATGCTGTGGTATACCGGATGAGCCACAATGTGTTTGTTTATGATGCCCTGACAGACGAGATTCTGCATATTTTACCTGCCGGAACAGGCCCTGTGGATGTAGATTTTACTGCAAACCATATGTATGTTTGTGCAAGTATTTCAAATGATTTATATGACTATAACAGAAGTGATTATAGTCTGAACTATATCTATTCACTAGCTGGCAGTCCATCCCAGGTTGAAGCTACTGCTGATGAAATGTATATTGCAATCGGATTCCCAACTTATATGGATGGCTATATAAAAGTTTATAATACTGCTGACCATAGCCTGATGTATACGCTAAATGATCCATTCATACATCATTATGGTTATTATGGCAATCCGGGAAGAAAATCATACAGATATTACAGGTTTGACCTTTCACCCGACGGGGATTGGTTGGCGTGTATGCACGATGATGGTTTCCCTGTAATTTATGATATCACTACAGGATATGAAGCTTATATCAGGTATGACCGGGGCTTCATGGCATACTCCGCCAGTAACGAAGGCGACACAACATTTCTGCTTACTACCAATTCAACAGGGACTGAAATCATTGCATATCGCCTTCAGTCAGGTACTTTTTCAGTCATTGACTCAATTGTAAGAGCGGCAGACTTTCTTATTGCTCCCTTTGAACTTGCTGTTTCAGCTGATGGTAGCAAGGCACTCACAGTAGATGAATGGAATGATGAAACCATATTGTTTGATTTCAATTCTCACACTACTTCACAGTTTGGGGTACCTAGCTTATTTTTAACAACACTCAGGCAGTGCAATGACCGTAATTATGTCTATATGTTTACTGATATGGGAGTATCTATCTTCAACTTTAATTTACCGGGGTATACTTCATCAAATGGAGAAATGGCACTGATTACAGGAGCTGTTTCACCCGATGGGAATAAGGCAATTTACCCTCAGTCTTTCGACTACTTCTCCAACTACAGTAATTCTAATGAAAAGTTGAGTACAAAGAATTGCAGCAACCGTAACAATATCGTGAACGATTCAATTATTATAGCAGGTGTTTTGCCTGAAGCTGACCTGACAACAGGAGCCTGCTTGACAGCTGAAGGCGGAAAACTCGTTGCAGCCAACTTTATTTCTGCTAATTACAGTATCATAGACAAAACAACCGGGGAACTGGAATCAATTAACCCTGTAAGCCAGGTCGTTAAAGTAACTGCCGTACCAGGCAGTCCGTATGTGGTACTGTCTGGTCAATACCCGAATCCTATCTTACTTAATGCTGTTACCAATACCATTGAAGCTCAGTTTACAACGGGCAGTTCCTGGTCAGTTATTGCTTCGCCGAAAGGAGATTATATTTATGTAATGAATAATGACGGATGGCTTTTTAAGATTAGGATAGATGGTGCTAATTCACATGTAGAGTCAAGCGTTATAGTGGCTTTTGGAAGACATTTCTATCAGCTTGGGGCAACTGAAGTGCAACTTTATACCACTTTCGGTCTAAGTCCTGATGGTAAAACTCTTTTGGTAACTGGTAATGACCCGGCACAGGGTTACAGGATGCAGATCATTGACACTGAAGCAATGCAAGTTATTAAAGCAATACCAATCACTAATCCGAACACATACAGTTATGCATTTACGAATGATGGAAAACGGGTATTCGTCTCATGCCTGAGTGATTATGCCTGGATATTTTATATCAACGGTGAAGATTCATACCTTGAAAACACCGTTATGACCGATAATAATTATTCGGCAGGTTACAATAAAATCAACAATAAATTCTATGCTGGTGCTTATTCAAGGCTGGATGAAGTAAATGTATATACAGGACAAACATCTATTGTTAGTTATTTCTCTGACGAATATATTCTTGATATAGCCTCAGACCCTTTTGGAGAACTGCTGTACCGCACAGAGTATAATCTTTATCATGGCAACACTGCACTACCCTTACCCGGTCCGTCGGGTGGTTTCGCTTATGACACAGTTAACCAGGTGGTTGTAATCCCAACATTGGGGCCAGATTGTATTGTAACCTATAGCCCTTTAACCACACAAGTTGAATACCTCAGTCCTTCAGGATCAGTTCTTAAGATATATCCTAATCCGGCAGCCAGGGAAGTGACTATTGAGCTTACAGATGAAAACAATCATTTAAGCATCTTTAATTCTTTAGGCAACTGCGTTATATCAAAAGAACATGGTCGTGGCCTTTGTAAAATATTAGTAGATAGACTGCCTGGGGGTGTATACCTTGTGCAGAACAGGACAGAAAAAGGGATATCAACAGGAAAGCTTTTAGTTAAAAAATAATGAGATATTATCTAATTACTAATTGGCTTTCGGTTAGGGCACTCTTTATATCATGACTATCCCTGAGTTATCTTTGGGTTACCTTCTCCTTACCATAGAGGTAAGCGGAAGGTAACCCGGGGGTAACCGGGGGGTAACCCGAGGGTAACCCAAATACGAATGAATCCTTTGTGAATAATAGTTCAGACTTTAATAAAAACTAATTGACTGTTACGTATTCAGGAGTGTGAACAGATTTTGTTTTAGTCAATCGCCTGAACCATACTGCTGCAATTGCAACAATTACTCTTGGCCAGATTAGCCAATGTAAAGTATAACCGAGGGTAAGAAACAAAAGCGGATCCTCAAGCTGAGAATGAGATATTGAGATATGATGGTTCAGCAGGTCGGCGGCATCATCTTTAGTGAGCCGCCCTTTTTCCCGCTGGTCGATCATGATGGCTGAGCCGTAAGCAAGGCCCACAATGTTTGCCACAACCCAGGAAAAGGTAGTGCTACGCGGTAATCCCATGATTTTCATTAATGGCGAGAGGGGTTTTTCTACCAGCTTTATCCACCCGAATTCTTCCATTAGTTGCTGAAGGAAGAGGAGGATATTTACCAGGATAAAGATCTTAAGCACAGTAACACTCACTGACGAGAACCACCCGTAAACTGCATCAATAAAAGGTATTTGTTGGGGATTATACACTTTTTCAATACCTGAGAAACTGCCGGGCATTACAAGGTTAAGGATAACCCCAACAGCAATACTCCCTGCAATGCGCACAAGATTAATACCAATGGCTGATGAACCTGTGCGTTTCATTACGGCTGTTTCAATGATAAAGCCATGCGATACCAGGCACATGGTAGCCAGTATCATCCCTTCACGCAGTGGCAAATCAAGCAGGGTAAGCACGGCAACCACTGAGTAGATATTGGTAAACATGCTGGTGATCAGCACAACGGCTGAAACTCCCGGCAATCCCAGGTACTTAAACCATGGTCCGGTAACTCCGGCGATGGCAGCAAGTAATCCGGAATAATCCATAAGCATTACTGCAAATGTAACGGGAATGGTAATCTTGATCAGCCACAATGCGGTTTTTAGTCCTTTTGGTGCAGATCGTTTAAAGCTGTTTATAATGCCGCTGGTTATACGTGACACGGGTTGTTCTTTTTGCGCGGCAAAGATATACAATTGCTTTTTAGAATAAGAGATCGAAGGTAGTCTTTATAATGTCTTACAGATAAACTACAATTTCATTAACTTCCTTGATTCCAGTCGATTACCTGTTTTAAAGAATACAATATATAATCCGGGCTGATAACTGCTTACATCCAATTTTCCGGATTGCGGTAGAACAATACGGTCAGCCAAACACTTGCCGTTACTTGTAAAAATTGATATTTCAGTTTTAGCACCTGTTTGAAGACCTGAAATAACTATTTCATCACAAGCAGGGTTTGGATAAATGCGAATGTTAAGCTCAGGTTTGACTGGTGCGATAACTGGAACAGCCCCGGCATTGAAGGTTCTCATTATTTTCCCATATGAGCCGGCCAGGTAACCTGTGCTGCTGTTGGTAAACCACATGGCATCATGGAAGCCGGTCATGTATTCAATTTTAGTCCAGGTGTTGCCTCCATCAGCAGTTTGGAAGAAGCCGCTTCCATCGCCACCTATAAAACCCTTGTACTGATCAATAAACCACACAGAGGTTATGGTATGGTATGTTGCTTGTGAAAAATATTGTTCAACCCAGGTCGAACCTCCATCAATAGTTTTGTATATCTTTCCTCCGAAGCCACCGGCGTAACCAATTTCAGGAGTAGGGAAGAACATGTCCATAATCAGTACATACTCTGTGTTGCTAAGCTCAGTTTCCGTCCATTGTATTCCACCATCGATGGTTTTAAGGATCGAAGTTTCAAGGGCAACATAACCGGTATCAGCATTTATAAAGTACAGTGACCTGGGTGATTTATATTCATGCTCATAAACAAGGTTCCATGTTTCACCTCCATCAGTAGTTTTGTAAACTACGCCGGTAGCTTCACCAATAACATAACCAATGGTTTCGTTAACAAAAAACAGGTCAGTCATCCAGGCAGGAAATGAAATAGGTAACTTTCGCCATGTGTAACCACCATCGGTTGTTTGATATATACTTGAATCGCCGGTTACAAACCCTGTATTTTCACTTGTAAACCATATTGAATTAAGCCTTAGTGAAGGACCCTGCGGTAGCAACTGCCAGGTATCACCGGCATTTGATGTTTTGACGATTTCGCCGAAATAACCCACCGCATAGCCTGTTTGGAATGATGGGAAATGTATATCAGCGAAGTTAGCATAGGTGGCTGCAGTGGTGTAGTTAGTATAAGTTGAACCTGCATTTGTAGATTTTAGCAACCTGCCCATTCTTCCACTTCCGATAATAGTATTCTGATTAATAAACTCGAATGCTTCAATGTTCTCCATTCCAACCTGCACCCATGAGTTTCCGGCATTGGTTGTTTTAACAAGATAAGTATCTCCTAATAACTGTTCGTTGATTGCATAGCCGGTGGTGCCATTAATGAAATGCATTTCCCTGACTTCACAGCCACAGTTAGAGGATGTCCATGTATTTCCCCCGTTGGTTGTTCTCATAAAGAACCCGTCACGGCCTGATATAAAACCGTTGTTCAGGTCAACAAAATAAACATCATACAGGTCCATCCATGCTGGTTCGATATTCATTACCCATGAGTCACCACCATCTGTTGTTTTATAATACCTGCCAATTTTGGAAGTGGCATAACCTATATAATCATTAACGAAGAATACAGATGTAATATCTAAATATTGGTTGACTAGTGCCCTGTCCCATGTTAAACCACCATCAACTGTACGCAGGAGATTTCCATGATCGGCAGCAATAAATCCGGTATTTTCATTCAGGAAGAAAATATCAAAAATCTCTTCCAGTGTATCGGTGGCAAGAATCTGCCATGAGTAACCACCGTCGGTTGTTTTTAGAAGATGGGCATCCAGGGTACTGGCGTAACCGGTGTTTTCACTTGTAAAACACATTTTCCGGAAGTCTGCAAAAGTGCCGGTAGGAATAAACTCCCATGATTCACCTGCATCAGTTGTTTTCATTAATGTGCCTTTTTCTCCGATAACATATCCTGTTGTTGTATTAATAAAATCAACATCAAACAGCATATATCCCGAAGGCAGCGGGTTTGACCAGTACCATTGTGAGAAGGCAGCACAGGTAATTGCCGATAGAAGGATGGTAAGAATTGATTTTTTCATGACATTTTTGACTAGTGTTTTTTAATAGGACTACAAAACCACCATTTTTTTTACTTCAGTACCCTTTAAAGAGACAATGTGTATAATGTAGATTCCGGGAACTAAAGATGATGTACTAAGCCTGATTGTACCTTCATTGTACTCTTTATCACTCACACACAACCCTTTACTATTATATATTCTGATATGCACTTCACCGCTTACGGCATTTGAGGTTATGGTTATTTGGTCATCTGCCGGATTAGGATAAAGGGTAAAATGAGAAGCAGGTTTTTCAGGTGATAAAACCGGCACAGCACCTGCATTGGTTGTTTTCATAATTGTTCCACCAAAACCTGCCAGGTATCCTGTTTGGTTATCTGTAAACCATATTTTGGGATTTGTTGTAATATACCCCAGCAGAGTCCACGTTGCACCTCCATCATTAGTCTGGAAGAAATTACCTGCTGACATATAGCCAGTCGTTTCAGAAGTGAAAAACAATGAAGTTACAGGGTAAAATCTTGATGTATCGCTCAGGTCAGTCCATGTTTCCCCGCCATCAGTTGTCTTGTATAGTTTTGCATAAAGGCTGCCCAGATAGCCTACTCTGGAGTTCACAAAGAATATGGAATAGTATAGATTCTCAGGAGGAAAATTATCAAACTCAGTCCATGTTTGTCCTCCGTCATAGGTTCTCATAACGCTATGGTCTAACGCAACAAAGCCTGTATCTGCATCAATGAAATGCATAGCCCGCGGCCATGGGTTATCACTTTCAAAGATAGGGTTCCATGTATTACCGGCATCATCAGTTCGCAGAATGAGGCCATCTGATTCACAACTGATAAAGCCGGTATTCTGATTTACAAACATTACTTCTTTACAATAGTTACCCTGGATGTTTATGAATAATTCGCTCCAGGTAATGCCTCCATCTGATGTTTTATATGCGTTATTGCCAGTAACTATATATCCTGTAACAGCATCAGTAAACCATACAGATAACACCCGGGGAAACTGTCCTGATGAAATGACCGACCAGTTATAACCGGCATCAGTAGTTTTAATTATCTCACCTTCCCATGTAACTGCATAACCTGTTGTGCTGGTTGGGAAGTGTATGTCGTTATAATTGTCATAAGTAACTGACGGATTAAAGTTTTCGAAGGTTGCACCCTGGTCAGTTGATTTAAATAACCTGCCTGTTGAGCCGGTGCCAAATACCGTGACTTCATTCACAAAATCAAAACTCCAGATATCATCCATACCAACAGGAGTCCATGTAGTACCTGCATTGGTAGTCTTTACAAGAGCGGAGCCAGAGATAGCGAAACCTGTCAGTCCGTTAATAAAATACATTTCTTTAAGGTTATAATTACTTCCTGTGGCTGTCCATGTGGTTCCTCCATTTGTTGTACGCATGCTGAAACCCCATTCTCCGGCAACAAACCCGGTGTTTTCATCAATGAAGAACACATCTTTCATCTCAAGCATATTCGGGTTTATACTGGCTGTCCAGGTTTGTCCTCCATTGGTTGTTTTCATTACGGTTCCCATACTGCAGGCAGCGTAGCCTGTTGTTGCTGTCGGGAACCAAATGGAGTTAACATACTTGTTATCAGGTATAAGAGATTCAGCCCAAGTAATGCCACCATCATTAGTTTTAAGGAGTGAGCCTGCGGCACCACAAAGAAATCCTTTGTACTCATTAATGAAGAACATATCAGTAAATGATTGTTCAGCACCCGTCTGAATATCGGTCCATGTTTCTCCGCCATCGGTGGTTTTCATCAGATACTTGCCGCTCACAATGTACCCTGTATTTTCATTAAGGAAGGTAACCATGTTAAAATTTCTCATTGTACCAGTGTTCAGTGGGGTCCATGATATGCCGCAGTCCACTGTTTTAAGAACAGTTCCTTTTTCACCGACAACATATCCGGTATTCTGATTAACGAAGCATGCATCATATAATGTAAAGCCTATGGGTGCCGGATTTACCCAGTTCCATTGGGGATAAGCAAATATTGTAATTGCTGAAAGGATAATTGTAAAGAACGTTCTCATAGTGCGAGATTTGGATACCCAAATATAGGGATATAATATTAATGTGGAATAGATACACGAATATCTTCTTTTCAAAAATATTTCATGTTACTGGCATGAAATGATCCGAACTTAAATTCCCTTCTTCAAATTCCAATTTACTACCTTTGCCCATTAAAGCAGCACGTGGTATGACAACCCTTGAAGTCATTGCCCTTATTGTATCGGGTGTGTTTGTTGGATTTATAAATACACTTGCAGGAGGTGGTACCATTATATCCCTGTCACTGTTCATGTTTATGGGATTGCCGGCGGATATTGCAAATGGTACAAACCGCATTGCTGTTATACTACAGAACTTTACCTCATCAACATCCTTTAAAAAACAGAAATTACTTGATACCCGTAAAGCCCTGATACTAGCTGTGCCTGCAGTTATTGGATCAATGATAGGTGCACAGTTGTCAGTTTCAATTGATGAAAAGACCTTCGAAAAGGCCATCGGCCTAGTCATGTTGATGATGATCTATTTTATGCTGGTTAAACCTGATAAATGGATCAACGGACAAGCTAAGCTTCAGCAGAAAAAAGTAAGTTTCCTGCAGCTGGTAATCTTTTTCTTTATTGGCATTTACGGTGGTTTTGTACAGGTGGGAGTAGGTTATTTCCTGCTTGCCGGAATAGTCCTTGGCGCGGGATATGACCTGGTAAGGGCTAATGCCATCAAAGGATTTATTGTAATGCTCTATACTATCTTTGCCCTGGTTGTGTTTATTCTCAACGATAAGGTTAACTGGCAGTTTGGACTCATCCACAGCATTGGCAATGTAACAGGAGCCTTTATAGCCAGCCGCTATGCCCTCACCTGGGGAGCCAGTTTTATCCGCTGGTTTATAGTCGTTATAATCCTTATCACAAGTGCTGATTTGTTTGGGATAATAGATATCAGATCATTGTTTTAAACCCCAGAAGGTGTAAATATTATTAAAAATACCCAACCCCAGAGGGGTGTAAATATTCCAGATATTGTTTATTTAAAATGATTTATAACCCCAGAGGGGTGTAAATATTATGGGTAAGTATTACAGATTATAAGCTTGAAAGATTGTATTTATTCTTTAGTTTCAATCCAATTGAAAAGATATTTTTCGTTATATTCAATCTCAAATTTTTTCAAGAAATCAAGATATTCGTCCCTAAACGATTTCTTTTTATGATGTTTTTCCTGATTAAGGATATAATCATAAACATTTCCAATCTGCGATTGTGAATATGAAAAAGCACCAAAGCCGGTTTGCCAGGAGAATTTGCCTTTCACATATTTGTTTTCATTAATAAAATTAGTCGAACTGTTTTTAACATCCCTGATAAGATCAGATATTGCCATTTGTGGTTTGAGTCCTACAAAAACATGAACATGATCCAAATATCCGCCGACAATAATTGATTTTTGTCCCTTCGTTCGGATTATACCAGCAATGTATTCAAATAAATTGGTGCGCCATTCAGGCAATAATAGGCATTCTCTTTTGCTTACAGCAAATACGCATTGAATGTAAATCTGGGAATAGGTATCAGACATAGGTTTAGATAAGGTTTAGTTTTCTAGTATTACAAGTTTCAGGTGCTATCGTTATTATCCCAACAATACTTACACCCCTCTGGGGTTTTAATTCGTTATTATTTTCCTCTATAATACTTACACCCCTCTGGGGTTAAGATACTTGCATCCCTCGGGGGTTAGAATACTTACACCCTCTGGGGTTGGTCAGTATGTACAAAGATAAAATTTATACTTTTAGCTTTAGCCTTCAGGCTTTGAACATCCTTTGAACAAAATTTGAACGCCTTCAGGCTTTGAACAACTTTTGAACTATTTTACTATCTTTCAACCAAATTTCCCTTCACATGCGAAACCTCTACTTTATGTTTCTGCTATGCTGTTTCAGCATTTCAGTATCAGCCCAGGTTGTTATTAATGAGGGTTCTAACCGCAATTACCTTCAGTTCCCGGATGAGAATGGCGAATATCCTGACTGGATTGAGTTGTATAATAAAGGTAACCAGCCGGTTAACCTGTATAATTATTCTTTGACCGATAATCCTTCAAAGCCTGACAAATGGATTTTTCCGAATATATCACTCGGTGCCCATGAGTATAAGACTGTTTTTTGCAGCGGTAAGGACCGTAAGCCGGCATCACCCTTTGTACACGTAAAAACAGATTATAATTACTCACCACAGGTAGGATGGAACAGCCACCAGTTTACCACTTCCTTTTACTGGGATGGGGTGTCGAACATACTGATAAATACCTGTTCATATTCCGGTGCAGGGTATACCTCTAATTCTGTGTTCAAACAAACCGCCACTTCTTACTATTCCACTTCTTTTAACTTTATGGATGGGAGTGATGCCGGTTGCAGTCTTGAGTATGGCACCAGGGTGAAGCAAAGGCCTAATATCAAATTAAATGGACTTACCATTGGTAACGGCCAGATACAGAACAGTCCAACCGATTACCCTGCGCCTTATGGCAACTGGTACTGGAGTGCCCGTCACCAGATACTCATAAGGGCAAATGAGTTGATAGCAGCTGGTATGAGCGCCGGCAATATTAACAGCCTCTCCTTTAACGTTGTGTCATCTGACCCCAACACGGTTTACACTTATTTCGATATCTACATGAGGCTTGTTACCGTCAACGAAATCAGCGGTGAGTTTATGGCCATCGACCTTAATAACTACCTTCATACAAACTTCAAGATATCACAGCATGGCGAATCAGTGTATCTGTATTCACCAACACAGAATATGGTGAGTGATATGTTTGTCCACTGTAACGACCTTGATAACAGCAAGGGGCTTTCACCTGACGGTTCATGGAACTCTTACCTTTTTGCCACAGGCACACCCGGTGAATCAAACAATGGATCACAAACTTTTACCGAGTACCTGATTCCACCGGAATTCTCTTTGCCATCAGGAATCTACAATCAACCTGTTACGGTGACCATTACAAACCCTAACCAGGGTGGGAGCAGTGTAAGATATACCACTGACGGTAGTGAGCCCACCTTCTCATCGCCTCTGTACACTGGCCCTATCACTATTTTATACCCAACAGTGCTTAAAGCCCGGGCATTCTCTTTTAGTAAGCTCCCAAGCATCAACACCACAGCATCCTATCTTTTCTATGTTAGCCATAGTACGCCGGTAATTTCTGTTGTAACTGCCCCTTCGAACCTTTATGGTGAGACCGGAATATTTGATAACTGGTGGACCGATTGGGAGAGGGCTGCTTATATGGATTACTTTGATGTTTCTGGCAAACTGATGTTCTCTCAAAGGGCGGGAATACAAATGGACGGAGGTTGGGGAGGTTCACGTTTTCAACCTCAGCACTCTTTCAGGCTTGAGCCGGGTGATGGTGTACTTGGTGATAGTGCTGTGCAGTTTCCATTGATCCCCCAAAAGCCGGAAAGGTTAAAGTACAGTAAGATCTATCTTCGTAATGGCAGTAACCAGTATCTCACCCTTCCGTATAAAGAAGGTTGCCAGGCTGAAATTGCCTCCTCCCGCACACATAGCTATTATTCTGCCATGACTCCTGTATCAGTATATATAAACGGGTACTATTTCGGACTCTATGAACTGAGGGAGAAGCTTGATGAAGAGTTCTTTGAGGTTTATGATAGTGCTGATGCAGATGATATTGACCTCCTTACACTCAGTGCATGGTATGGTTCAGTACTCAGGGCACAGTCCGGGTCAGTAGATAATTTCATTGAAAGCTACAGTGCATTCCGAGACCTTAATACTTCTGATACTGGCTACTGGAACCAGGCCAGCCAGTACTTTGACCTTACATGGTACACTGATTATATAATTGCTGAATCATGGATGGCTAATACTGACTGGCCGGGTAATAATATTAAGATCTATCGTAAAGAGCCTGATTCAGCATGGAAGTTCATACCTATTGACTTTGAACTGGGATTAGCACCCAACAGCTGGACTGATTGCTATTTCGACCATATAGCCTACATGCTCGGCCATGATGAATCAAACTTCTATATCAATATATGGCTTAAGAGCATGCAGAACGTCCGCTTCAGGAACTACTTCATAAACAGGTTTGCTGATGTTATGAATACCGCATACCTGTATGATACAGTTAACCAGACAGAAAACAGGTTTTTTAGTGAATTTGCGGTTGAAATGCCTAAGGAGTATGCCCGATGGGGAGATCCTAATAATATACCGGGCCAAATGAACTCCTTTGTTGAAAACCACAATACCCTCAACTCACAGCTGCAATGCAGGAGTGAACAGGTAAGAAATCACATTCAGAGTAACTTCGATATAGGAAACCAGTTAGATGTTACGATTGATGTTTATCCTGAAGGCGGTGGTAAGGTGAAGATAAGCACTGTAACTCCTGATACTTATCCATGGCAGGGTATTTATTTCAACGGAGTACCGGTAACCATTAAAGCAATACCTGCACCGGGTTACAGTTTCCTCAACTGGGAAAGCAATGGCCGCATACCTGATACAACACAGGTTCAATGGACCGGCACATTAGGGCCTGGTGACATTTCTTTTATTGCCCATTTTGATCCTACGAGTATACCTGTAGTAGAAGAGCCATTGCCGGGCATCTCTGTCTATCCTAATCCTGCCGATAGATTGTTATATATAAAGAGTTCAGGCAAAACAGGTATCAGCAGTTACCGTATCTATGATCCGGATGGCAGGTTATTGAAGCAGTCGGCAATAAATGACGGGAATACAGTCTCCGTAATTGACATTGGTTTCCTGAGGAAAGGAGTGTATTACCTTTACCTGAGCAATAAGGAAGGTGAGACAAGGAACTTTAAATTTATAAAACTGTAGCAATGCGTATACTATTTGTTATTCTGTTTTGCACATTAGGGTTATTCTTCACATCATCAGCTCAAACAAAATATGTAATGGTGATTCATGGCGGAGCAGGCGGTGTTTCCAGAGAGGCTATGACACCTGAAGAAGTTCAGGCATACACTGATAACCTGACGGAGGCTCTTAAAGCAGGAGAATCTATACTTTCACAGGGTGGGAGTTCAATTGATGCTGTTATTGCTGCAGTGAGGATAATGGAGGATAGTCCGTTATTCAATGCCGGTAAAGGTGCTGTTTATAATGCTGAAGGCAAGCATGAACTGGATGCTTCACTTATGGATGGCAAAACAATGAAAGCAGGTGCCGTTGCCGGAACTACCAGTATCAGGAACCCGATACTTGCAGCACGTCTGGTTATGGATTCATCGGCTCATGTTATGATGGCAGGCAAGGGAGCGGATTTATTTGCAAGTGAACACGGACTGGAGATTGTTCCTAATACCTACTTTGATTCAGAGAAAGCAGAAAAGGAATACTTAAGAGTTAAGCAGAAAGTTGAAATGGAAGGCCGTAAAGGCACTGTTGGTGCAGTGGCTCTTGATAAAGAAGGTAACCTTGCTGCCGCTACTTCAACAGGAGGAATGACGTTCAAGAAATACGGACGTATTGGTGACTCTCCGATTATAGGTGCCGGAACATATGCTAATAATCATAGTTGTGCTGTATCATGTACCGGACACGGAGAGTACTTTATCAGGAATTCAGTAGCCTATGATGTATCTGCCCGGATGCTCTACCTGAAGGAAACAGTAGAACAGGCAACAACCTTCATCATAAATAATAAGCTTGTACAGCAGGGAGGCACTGGCGGCTTAATCGCCGTTGATAAGAATGGTAATATCGCCATGCCTTATAACACAAAAGGGATGTTCAGAGGCTTTGTTAAAGAAGGAGAGAGAACAGAGGTGATATTCTAGTTAGATACTACCAGCCTTTTTTATAAAAAGCCAAGATCAAGTTGTGCTGACTCCGACATCATATCCTGGTCCCAAGGGGGATCAAAGGTAATTTCAACGGTGGCTCCCTTAAGTCCCTGAATTGCGCCTATCTTCATTTCTACTTCTTCGGGCAAAGACTCAGCTACCGGACAATTGGGTGCAGTGAGGGTCATCAGAATGTGGGCAATTGAATCATCATTAACACTGATATTGTATATCAGGCCAAGGTCATAAATGTTTACCGGAATCTCAGGGTCATAAATACCCTTCAGCCGTTCAATTATCCTGTCGCTGAATTCAAGTGTTTTCTCGTGGTTTATGTTCATAAGATTTTCGAGCATAGTGTTAGTTTACTGGTCAATAGCCTGTTTAGTTTTATAAGCCAGTGCATACATCTTGATCTGCTTTATCATTGAAAGCAATCCGTTTGAACGGGTAGGGGAGAGATGCTCTGTGAGTCCTATCTCTTTTATAAATTCAGTTGATGCATCAAGTATTTCCTGGGGAGTGTGGCCTGAATAAACCCTGATAAGCAGATTGGCTATGCCTTTAGTGATAACAGCATCACTGTCGGCGGTGAAGTGAACTCTCTGTCCATCAAACTCAGCGTGTAGCCAAACTCTCGACTGGCATCCCTGGATCAGGTTGCTTTCAACCTTGTATTTCTCATCAATCATAGGCAGTGATTTGCCAAGCTCAATGAGGTAATTGTACTTATCCATCCAGTCATCGAAATTATCGAATTCGCTGATAATGGTTTCCGATGTTTCTTCTATCTTCATTGGTAATTTCCGGTTAATATACCAGTGCAACTGTTTAGTCCTATAGTAACTCTTAAGGACATAAAAAGTTAGGCAAAGGTGCTTTTAATTACAAAAATAACTCTTCTACTTTATTAATCCCTGCAATAAGTGCATCTATTTCATCTTTTGTGTTATAAAATGCCATAGATGCCCTGATAGTACCATGAATTCCATACCTGTCCATAAGCGGTTGGGTACAATGATTACCTGTGCGGACAGCTATTCCGAGCTGGTCAAGAATCGTGCCTGCATCATAGGGATGTATACGGTCTATAAGAAATGAAACTACAGATGTCTTGCCGGGTGAGTTGCCGATTATCCTTATACTGCTCTTTTCCATCAGGCGTTTAGTAGCATAGGCGCAGAGCTCACTTTCATAGGCTGCTATTGCACTAATCCCTATTCCTGATATATAGTCAAGAGCTGCTCCGAAAGCAATTGCTCCTCCTGCATTGGGAGTTCCTGCTTCAAACTTAAAAGGCAACTCGTTGTATTCTGTTTTATCATAAGTAACAGTCTTGATCATTTCCCCACCGCCCTGATAAGGTGGCATAGCATCAAGGATTGCTTCTTTTCCATACAGTCCGCCAATTCCCATAGGACCATATACCTTATGGGCAGAGAAAGCGTAAAAATCACAATCTAGATCCTGAACATCTATACGTATGTGCGACATTGCCTGTGCACCATCAACCAGCACCAGTGTATTATTCTGATGGGCAAGGCTTACAAGTTCCTTTAATGGGGTGATTGTACCGAGACTGTTGGATACATGCGTAACACAGAAAAGCTTTGTCCTGTCGGTTAAGAGCCTTCTGAAGGCATCCATATCCAGTGACCCGTCTTCAAGTATAGGCACAACTCTCAGCTTAGCTTCTTTTTCTTCACATAGAAGTTGCCATGGAACGATATTCGAGTGGTGTTCAAGTTCTGTGATAAGCACTTCATCACCTTTACGTATGTTCTTCCGCCCCCAGCTTGATGCTACCAGGTTGATTGATTCAGTTGTGCCACGGGTATATATAACCTCGTGGGTATACCTGGCATTAATAAAACGCCTGATTGTTTCCCTCGCACCTTCAAAGCCAAGAGTAGCCTTCATGCTTAGAGCATGTACCCCGCGATGTACGTTTGAATTGTATCCTGAATAATAGTCGGCAATCGCATCAATAACTACCTGTGGCTTCTGGGTAGTGGCGGCATTGTCGAAGTACACCAATGGCCGGTTGTTCACCTTTTGTGAAAGGATTGGAAAATCCCTTCGTATTACCATCGGATCAATTACCTGCATTTGCTTTTCAATCATTGCCCAGTGATTTAAATACGGCTCATATCTATTTTGAACATTGCCCTTTGCTCCGAAGCGTTACAATGTAACACGCATTGATCGCAAATGGATAATTCTCCACGTAATCTTTTCTTAACAAGGTCGTCTATCCTGTTCCTGAGTGACTCTATCGATATCTTATTCACTACTTCCGCTGCAAAAGCATACATGAGCAGCATCCTCGCATTTTCATACGAGATACCTCTTGAGCGAAGGTAAAACATTGCCTCCTGGTCTAATTGCCCAACTGTGGCACCATGGCTGCACTTAACATCATCGGCATAGATCTCAAGGAAAGGCTTTGTATCAACCACCGCCTTATCAGAAATCAGGATATTCTTGTTGTTCTGGTAAGCATTGGTTCTTTGTGCATCTTTCCTTACAAGTATATGGCCGTTGAACACACCGCTGGCATGGTCATCAAGGATACCTTTAAACATTTCACTGCTTGTACAATCAGGCACTGCATGGTCTACAAACACCTGGTTGTCGATATGCTGGTTCCTGTCCATAAGGTAAAGGCCGTAAATATCCGCATTAGCACCGCTGCCTGCGAGTGTAGCATACGTTTCATTCCTTATGAACCCACCATTCAGACTGATTCCATTGGTTGAAAGATTGGCAAACTTATCTAAATTGAACCAGCTTGTATTAAGCAAGGCCGAGCGGTCGTTCTTATTCTGTAATTTGTAGTGATCAAGCTTTGCATTCTCACCAAGACTGAACTCTGAAACAGTATTAATAAAACTCCGGTGGTCATCTATTGAGTCATCACACTGCACCAGTGTAAGCTTACTGTTCTTGCCTAAGATGATCAGATTCCTCAGTTGGATCATTGTGTCCTCATTGGCATTAATCACACTTACCATCTGGAGTGTCTTTTCAGCCACGACATTGTCAGGCAGGTAAATGAAAATACCATCCATAGCCAGGGCGGTGTTGAGTGCAGCTAAGCCGTGAACTTTAAAGTCTGCATAACGGCCATAATGTTTCTCAACAAGTTCCGGCAGTTCTTCAAATGCAGCCCTCAGACTGCCAACTATCATACCATTTTCATAGTAATTAAGCCTGGTGCTTCCGTTAACATACCAGCCGTTAAGCACGGTTACTGATAACGTATCAAAGCCGGGCACTTCGCACCTGAAGAGCTTTTCGCTGTTAGTATTATACTGTGGAGGTTCAACCTGGAAGGAATATGATCTTTCTAATACCTTAGAAATATCAGTATTCCGCCATTTCTCCTGTTTTATATCGGGAAATCCCTGTTCATTAAAGTACTCCAGTGCTTCCTCACGTAAACCTGCAATCCGCTGATTGTCGGCTTTACCGAGTAGTTTCCTGTTCTGCCTGAAATGACTGAGCAAGGATTCTTTTATGGTTAATATAGTTTCTTCCATTCCTGAGTCCTGCCTTATTTTTCAACTTCTGACTTTATCCATTCATAACCTTTCTCTTCCAGTTCAAGGGCTAATTCCTTTCCACCTGAACGTACAATCCTTCCATCGTATAATACATGAACAATATCCGGCACAATATAGTCGAGGAGTCTCTGATAATGAGTAATAACAAGAAAGGCATTATCAGGGCGCCTGAGCATATTTACACCGTTGGCTACAATCTTCAGGGCATCAATGTCAAGTCCTGAATCTGTTTCATCAAGTATTGCCAGTTTAGGCTCTAACATTGCCATCTGGAAGATCTCATTCTTTTTCTTTTCACCACCAGAGAAACCCTCATTTACAGAGCGGTTAGCAAGCTTGGCATGAATGTCGAGCATCTTTTTCTTTTCTTCCATTTTTGCAAGGAATTCACTTGCAGGCATTGGGTCAAGGCCTTTGTATTTGCGCTGTTCGTTAACTGCAGTGCGCATAAAATTGGTAATGCTTACACCGGGTATTTCAACAGGATATTGAAAGCCAAGGAATATACCTTCAGCTGCTCTCTCGTCAACTGACAGGTCAGAGAGGTCTTTACCATTGAAAGTAACTTCACCTTCGGTAATTTCAAAGATATCACGGCCCGCTATTACAGAAGCAAGAGTGCTTTTGCCGGTACCATTAGGCCCCATGATTGCATGCACTTCACCGGCTTTAACTTCGAGATTTACCCCTTTAAGAATTTCCTTGTTGTTGATCGATACCCTCAGGTTTCTGATTGTAAGCATAAAAAGATTGTTCTTAGTTACTAATCACTTCACCATTTCACCTCACCCCGGCCCTCTCCTCAAGGAGAGGGAGCCCCCTCGTATAATTGTCTCAGGTTGGGGTATTGTGGTTTAGTGTTACATTAATTTTTTATTGTTTCTCGGAGACGCCAGCATGACGTCTCTACATTTGTTTCTTTTGCCTTTTTTCTTCTTTCTTTTGCCTTTTGCCTTCACTTTTAGCCTTTAGCCTTAACTACCCCACGCTTCCTTCCAGTGAAATGGAAAGCAGCTTTTGTGCTTCTACTGCGAATTCCATAGGTAGTTGTTTAAGCACCTCACGCGCATAGCCGTTAACTATAAGGCCAATGGCATTCTCTGTACTTATACCCCTCTGGTTGCAATAGTATAACTGGTCGTCGGAAATCTTGGAGGTAGTTGCCTCATGCTCGACTATCGACGATTTGTTTTCTGTCTTAATATACGGCCAGGTATGTGCACCACACTTATCACCCAGCAGCAATGAATCGCACTGTGAGAAATTACGGCTGTTCTCTGCACGTTTGGTCATCTTCACCAGTCCACGGTAACTGTTCTGGCTTTGTCCGGCTGAAATACCTTTAGAGATGATGGTGCTCTTAGTATTCTTGCCCAAATGAATCATCTTGGTACCGGTATCAGCCTGCTGGAAATTATTGGTGACTGCCACTGAATAGAATTCACCCACCGAATTATCACCCATGAGCACAACACTCGGGTATTTCCATGTGATTGCCGAGCCTGTTTCTACCTGTGTCCATGATATCTTTGAGTTATTGCCTTTGCAAATGCCTCTTTTAGTAACGAAGTTGTAGATACCGCCTTCTCCCTTCTTATTTCCGGGATACCAGTTCTGTACTGTGGAGTACTTTACTTCTGCATCTTTAAGTGCTATGATTTCCACGATAGCTGCATGCAACTGGTTCTCATCCCTCATAGGGGCAGTACATCCTTCCATGTAACTTACGTAGCTGCCTTCATCACCTATAATAAGCGTTCTTTCAAACTGTCCGGTGTTGGCAGCATTAATCCTGAAGTAGGTTGATAATTCAACGGGACACCTGATACCTTTTGGGATATAACAGAATGAACCATCAGTAAATACTGCTGAATTAAGTGCGGCAAAATAATTATCATGAGATGGTACAACGCTTCCCATATACTGCTTAACCAGTTCAGGATATTTCTGTACTGCCTCGCTGAACGAACAGAAAAGTATTCCGCGTTTCTCAAGGGTTTCTGAGAAGGTTGTCTTTACTGAAACAGAATCTATAACTGCATCCACTGCCACACCACTCAGTCTCTTTTGCTCCTCAAGTGAAATGCCCAGTTTATTGAAAGTATCAAGTAATTCAGGATCTACCTCATCAAGGCTCTTAAGTTCCTTTTTCTTTTTAGGGGCAGCGTAGTATATAATATCCTGGTAATTAATCGGAGGATGATGCAGGTGTGCCCATGCAGGCTCAGTCATCTGCAGCCACTTGCGGTAAGCATCAAGCCTGAACTCAAGCAGCCAGTCCGGCTCATTCTTTTTAGATGAAATGAGCCTGATTATATCTTCATTGAGCCCTTTCGGGGCTGTGTCCATTTCAATGTCAGTAAAGAAGCCGTACTTATACTCACTCTGCGTTACTTCGTCAAGTATATTCTTAGGGTCTTTCTCCATGTTTTACAAGCCTGTCAGACTATTTAGATTAAATTAAAATAGAATTGCAAAGATACGGCTTTTAGTCCAATAAATATGCCATTTAGCATGAATTTCTACTGATAACTTTACTCTTTTGAGGGGAGAATCAATCCGGTTTTTGCCAGTTCCTTTTCAGGTATCAGAGGAAATAAATCATCTTTAGTGCCAGGTATTCCATCTTTACCTGATGAAAAATAATCATAAGCAGTCAAACGATAAATCCAACTACAGGAATAAGGCACAGTAATCCTAATATATAGGGTGGCTTGTGCCTAATTATTTAGTTGCCTGTACCAGTGGTATCATTGAAATTGTTCTTTCACTTAAATCAAGAATGGTAAGTTTATCAAAGAGGTAAGGAGCAATATTGACACTGTATTTCTGCAGGATATCTTCCTGAAGCTGCACTGCCTTCAAAGAATTAAGGCCATAGAATGAAAGGTTCTTTGTGACATCAATTTTATCAAGTGTAACGTTCATCTTTGTATGAATCCATAACATAAGCCAGGCTAAAACAGTAGTCTGGTTATGAGCAACGGTTTCTTGTGATGATACATTACCAATGTCGTAAACAGATTCACCCACCACTTCCAGTGTTTTATTCAGGAAAGCTGTCCTGCATGCCTTCCTCTGTATCTTGCCGCTTGAAGTTTTAAGTATGCTGGCAGTCCTGAGAAGTTGAATGGCATATACTGACTGCTCAAATTCCTCAAAAATCTTTTGTCTTATAGCCGAGCATACTTCTTCCACATTCAGGTTTCTGATAGCAGTGCGTTCAACCTCAGCAACAATCACAAGTTTTTCGGAATTATCAATTTCAACGGAGAAAGCCGCACTGCAGCATGATCTCAGGGCTGTATGACTTTTTTCGGCTACATCTTCAATATCATGGGGATAATAGTTCTTGCCCTGCAGGATTATCATATCCTTCAACCTGCCCGTGATATACAATTCATTGTCATGGAAAAAACCAAGATCACCAGTCCTGAAATAATGTGTCTCCTCATTATCCAGCTTTGCATGAAATGAATTTTCAGTAGACTCCGGACTATTCCAGTAACCGGCAGTAACTATTGATCCGTTAACCCATATCTCGCCAGTCTCACTTTCATTGCATTCTTTGAGAGTTTCAGGATTTACAATCTTAACCCGGGTGTCTATCCATGGATGACCTACGCCAACCAGGTATTTTGAATCAGCAGTATCTTCAGTGAGAACCCTGACTTTGTTCTCTTCAAATGCACTTGCAGAAATATTCAGGTACTTTGGTCCTGTACCAGCCTCAATGCCTGAAATAATCAGTGTGGTTTCAGCCATTCCGTAGCATGGATACATGGCTTCCCGTGTTAATCCATAAGGGGAATAGGCTTTAATGAATTTCTCGAAAGTGTCTTTTCTTATCGGCTCAGCACCACAGTAAAGAGTTGTCATGCTTGACAAATCTATTCCCTCTCGTTCAGTTTCACTGACTTCATTCACACAGAGGTCGAATGCAAAGTTAGGAGCACCGCCATGAGTGCCTTTATATTTTGTAATAGCTTTGAGCCACCTTAATGGTTTCTGTATAAATGATACAGAGGGCATCAGAACGGCTGTATAGCCGTTATAAACTGCCCCTATAGTAGCATCAATCAAGCCCATGTCATGGAAACTTGGCAACCAGGAAACGGATACACTTTGGGGTGAGAGTTGAAAACTTTGCCTGATAAATTCAAGGTTGCGTATAATGTTGATATGAGTTACCATCACGCCTTTGGGCATACCGGTAGAACCTGATGTATACTGTAGCAATGCTATATCATCAGCTTTAATCTTAATTTCATGAAATCCTGCTACCTCCGGCTCTATCGTATCTGTTAATATCCATGCCTGGTCTTTGAGCTCTGTAACATCAGAAAACGACCTTTCACATGAATTGAAGATCTCGGTAGTGGAAAGGATGAATTTAGCTCCTGAGTCATTCACCAGAGCCTTTATCCGGTCGAGCGACCTGTTTTTTCTTGGTGGATAGGCTGGAACAGCTATTGCATTTGATAAAAAGCAACCATACAGTGCCTTTATAAATGCAGTGCCCGGAGGGAAAAACAGAATAACCCTTTCTCCTTTTGTTTTCTGCCTTTGTAATTGTGCTGCAACCTTCAAAGACTCATCATATAATTGTTTCCACGTTACAATGTCCTCATCGTTTTCGCCATCGCGCAAAAAAATGTAACTGTTGTTGTCGGGCGTTATTTCAGACCGGTATTTGAGAAGGTCGGGAATTAAAGGTTGACTATCATCCTGATCTGCATTACTGGGGTAGGAGGTTTCAGTATCCATATCTGAGCTGATTAAATAGTGGCTTAAAGGTATAGAATAATTAAGATATCCTAATTAAAAAAATTAAAAAGTTACCTTAATTATACTGTCAGATAAGAAAATAGCAATGAAATTTATTTAAAACGCCTTTGTAATATATTTCTTAATGTTTCAAAGTCGTTTCGTGAATAGGCAAATATTGCTTTTAGGGAGGTTCCAGTTATGCGGCAATAGTAGATTACGTAAATTAATGTGCCGGCAAGGTAACTGATATTGGTTGAAATTGCTGAGCCTATTCCACCATACCGTGGAATGAGTATGAGGTTGAAGATGACATTAAGTACTAGTGCGGGAATAAATGCCTTAAGTGCCACCTGTGGTTTTCCCATTCCCGATAGCTGGCCGCTCAGTATACGGAAGACAATTACAAAGAGTATCCCCGGCAGAATAGTCTGTATAATTCTGACACTTTCAGTAAAATCCCTGCCAAACACTAAAGGAATAATGAAGGGGGCAACGGCGTATATAACCAGTGAAAGTAAAATACCTGCCAGCAGCGACAGCCTTATGAGCCGGGCTGTGCTTTCGTTCATCAGTTTCTGGTTTGTACTGTTGGCACTCCTGGTCATCACCACTATGCTTACTGCCAACGGTATCTGCCAGAGTAATTCCGATACTGCTACTCCAAGTGAGTACAAACCAACTTCTTTTTTGTCGGCCAGCCATTGCAGGAGTAATATATCTATCCTGTAGTTAAGCTGGATGATGAGAAAAGAGGCTGCATATACCACCCCTAACTTAATCATCTTAAGAATTAAAGGGTTTCGCAGTGAAATCTTTATTTTGTACTCTTTCCTGAGAAGGTTGATTGCGTTAACTGAGACAATAAGATTTGAGAGAAGGAGGCCTGCCAGCGCACCTGTAACCTGTAGGCGAAGAAGCCACACAAATATCACCCCGAATAACAGCATAAGCAAGGCTGTAAGCCAGTTCATCAGGTTAGCTTTCCTCATTTCCTCTTTGGCAAGGAAGACCCCGCCGGCATAAATACTGGTGAGCCGCATTGGTATGGTGGCAAGGGCAAGACTGACCAGCAGAGGTGTATATCCTTGCCTGAACATCAGCAGGTAGGTAATGCCGCTGAAAAGCATTCCAAGGCTTCCTGTAATTATGAGTGTTGATACAACTGCCGATACAATGTTATCTGCCTCGTGTTTAGCTGAACCCATGAGGAACACCGTCGATGGCCTGATGCCCATCTGGAAAAAGCTGACTACCAGTAGGGGAACAACCAGAATAGCAGTATAAATTCCGTAACCTTCAGCCCCAAGTACCCTTGTGAGAAGTATCACCAGCAAAAGGTTTGCAACCAGTGAAAACACATTACTGCTGAAAACACTGACTATATCTGCCGAGAATGATCTCTTACTATCCTGCCTGGTATCGTTCACTTGCTGAATTGATGGTTCTTCTCTGTCACTTGTTCAGTTTATTGTCTGTTTGTTCAATAAGCATTTTATGCACTTTTTCACTCAAATCCTTGAGTGTCAGCTTATCAAAAAGTATATAGGGCGGAATGTTGATGTTGTATTTCTGGAGAAAATCCTGCTGTAACTGTACTGCCTTAAGAGAGTTTAGTCCGTAAGCAGAAATATGTCTGCTCATGTCGATTTTTTCAAAAGGAACATTGAGCTTTAGGTGTATCCAAACCATAAGCCATGCCTGCAGTGTTGAAAGGTCATCAACTCCTTTAGATTTTTTAGAATCCGGTACTTCAAAAACCGATTCACCTACTACTTCCAGTGTTTTATCAAGATACCCCTGCCTGCATGCCTTTCTCTGTATCTTGCCGCTTGAGGTTTTTAATATGCTGGCCGTCCTTAAGAGCTGGATTGCATAAACTTCAAGCTCAAATTCATCCGACACTGCCTGCCTGATTGCATCGGTGATACCATTGATATCGAGGTCACGCAGGTAGGCCCGCTTAACTTCGGCCACTATCACCAGTTTTTCAACTTCGTCTATCATAACCGAAAAAGCTGCACTTGCATTGGGCATCAGGGCTTCGTGGCTTCTTTCAGCTATCAGTTCTATATCCTGAGGATAGTAATTGAGCCCGTGCAGGATGATCATATCCTTCAACCTTCCGGTAATGTATAATTCTCCTTCATACATAAACCCAATATCACCTGTACGCAGGTACTGATTACCATCGCCTTCAAGTTCAGCCCTGAATGTTTCATCAGTAACCTTTTTATTGTTCCAGTATCCTTTAGTAACAACTGTTCCATTAACCCATATTTCACCAATTTCATCCGGTTTGCTTAACTTCAGGGTTTCTGGATTAACAATCTTGACAGTAGTATCGAGCCATGGGTAACCTACTCCTACCAGGTGACGGGCATCGGCTTGATTTTCGGTTGCGAGACTGATAGTATTTTTTTCCAGTGCATTGCCGGAAACTGTCAGATATACCGGTCCACGTAGTGCTGGTGGTCCTGAAGTTATTAATGTAGTCTCAGCCATCCCGTAGCAGGGATAGAGCATTTCGGTCTTAAAGCCGTATTTGGTATAAGTATCGATGAACTTAGTGAAAGTTGATTTCCGTATTGGTTCAGCACCGCAATAGAGGGTAACTATTGACGACAGGTCAAGTCCCTGGCGTTCTTCTTCAGTGGTATTATCTGCCAGCAGGTCGAAAGCAAAGTTGGGAGCACCACCCATTGTTCCACGATATTTTGAGAATGCCTTCATCCAACGGATTGGCTTTTGCAGGAACGATACCGGTGCCATCAGCACACTGGTGAATCCTGTGTATACCGGTTGTAGTATCTGGCCTACAAGTCCCATATCATGGAAACTTGGCAGCCATGATACACCTGTGCTTTTTGTAGAGAAACTAAAACTTGTGCGGATAAATTCACAATTCCTCATAATGTTGGAATGTGCCACCATAACACCTTTAGGCATACCGGTTGAACCGGAAGTATACTGCAGCAGGGCAATATCTTCATACCCGGGTTTTTCAAAATCCTTATCAGAGAGCGTTGAAATTGCATCATTATCAGTGAGCACCCATTTCAGGTTCTTTAGGTCTTCAACGTCAAGGAAATTCTTATTTGAAGCATTGAATATTTCTTCAGTAGCCATTACTATGGTTGCACCTGAATCGACAACCATTGTCCGTAATCTCTCAACCGACCTGTTCTTTCTTGGCGGGTATGCAGGGACAGCAATGATTCCTGAATACATGCATCCGAAAAGGGCTTTGATAAAGTTTAAGCCGCCCGGATAAAGCATAAGTGCCCGTTCACCCTTCATATTGAGAGCTATCAACTGCGATGCTATGGACCTTGCAGCCTGGTCAAGTTCTTTATAGGTTATTCGTTCTTCCTGGTCATCACCATCAGTAAGGAATATAAAGGCAGTGTTATCAGGAGTATGCTCAGCCCTTGTTTGTAATATCTCAGGCAGCGTATACCCAAAGGTATCTTCGTGTGTAATAGTGTCGTTCAGGAAGTTAAGTAATCCCATATACAGGTTAAGGTATTATTAAATTGATTGCAAAATTAGAAAAAGAAACCGGCTAAACAGGCTTCACTTTACGTTGGTTAAACTTCCAGTAGATCTTAAGGAAAATGCCGAGGAACCTGTTGAGCGAATTCCGCATTTTGTAAGGCAGGTGGTCACCCAGCATGATCATTTTGTACATCAGGTTTGCATAAATAAGTGCGGGTAGTATGGAGATGTATAGCAGGATATTAAAACGTGGGAACATTCTCTTATAGCCTGCTTTCTCCGCAGTTTTACCCATTACCAGGTCGGCAATCCTTATCTGCCTTTCGGTCATCTCCTGTTTCCACTTATCAACCTTCTCTGTTGAGATAGGATTGAAGAGGCTTTTATGGATCTTTGAAAGGTCCTGGTTGCCTGCATATTGAGCCTGTGCTTCTTCTTTCTTTTCATAAAAGCCAAGCACGGATGGATCAAAATCAATGCCAAGGAATCCGCATAATAACCTGGTCTGTTTTTCAGGCTCAGCCACTAAATCCTCATACCTTATTGAATAGATGAGTCCCGGATGCTCAGCCTTAAGCTTCCACATTTTCTTAAGGGCAAATTTCCAGCGATAAATAACTATAGGAACAATGGGCACCTCAAAGTTGACATTGATGAGCGACATGTAGTTATCCCTGTAGTCGCGGGTAATGTGTATGATTTTTGATTCAGGAAACAGCTCATGTATCCGGTCAGGGTATAAAGAAAACATTGGGTTCTTGTCACCTATCATCATTATCTCCTTTTTTGGATAAACTGACTTGTATGCCTTATACACTTCCAGTATCATGTTCTGAAAAGTGTTCTCACCTTTAACCGCAAGAAGCCTGTTTGTAATGTCGTCCCTCGTGATCAGCCACTTATCAAAATACCTTGTCCTAAAAAGGTCATCAATAAACTCCTTTATCACCTGCTCATTCCAGTCGGTTATCTTCAAATATTTCCTGTAGTGGATGATAATAAAAGGACTTTCGGGCGGAATTAAAATATGCGGATGTGACTCAAACAGAAGTCTTAACAGGGTGGTACCTGACCGTGGCCTTCCGATGATGAAGAAAAAAGGAGGATTCTGCATTAATGATCTTAATTCGGTTGTAAGGGCTGTAAAATTACGGAATAATCAATCAGCTAATGAGTTAATTGACTGAAAATGCTTTATTTTGCACCGCAAACCGGCGTCCACACATGCTATTTAATTCAATTGATTATCTTATTTTCTTTCCGGTAGTCGTTATACTCTACTTCAACATCCCTGAAAAGTGGAGATGGGCTTTCCTACTGTTTGCCAGTTACTTCTTTTATGCCTGCTGGAAACTTGAGTATGTAGTGCTGCTCATGGGTACAACCCTGATTGATTACTTTATCGGACTTAAAATAGAAAAAACATCCGGGAAAAAGCAAAGAAAGCGTCTGCTGCTTATCAGCATAGTGGTTAACCTTGGCGTGCTGGCTGGCTTTAAGTACCTGAATTTCTTCGGCAACAGCATTAACAGTGCTTTTCAGTTTTTTGGATATGACGCAGGATTTACCGTGTGGAATATCCTGTTGCCTGTTGGTATTTCATTCTATGTTTTCCAGTCGCTGAGTTATACCATAGATGTCTATAGAGGTAACTCACCTGCCGAGAAACACCTTGGCAAGTTTGCACTCTATGTTTCATTCTTCCCACAGTTGGTGGCCGGACCAATTGAACGCTCCACAAGTCTTATTCCGCAAATTCACAAACCTTTACCTTTCAGTGAAGACAGGCTTGTGAGCGGGCTAAAACTCATGTTATGGGGCTTCTTTAAAAAGCTGGTTATTGCCGACAGGCTGGGTATGTTTGTCAGCTATGTATATGAGAATCCGACACAACACAAAGGAATTACGGTTATACTTGCAACAGTGCTGTTCGCCTTTCAGTTGTACTGCGATTTTTCAGGGTATACTGATATTGCCCGTGGCTCAGCAAGGATACTCGGCTACGACCTGATGATCAATTTCAACAGGCCGCTTATAGCCAGGTCACTGAGGGATTTCTGGAACCGGTGGCATATATCACTTACCACCTGGTTCAGGGATTATGTGCTTTATTCATTGCCATATATAAGAGGAAACAGGGTTGTATATGCTCTTTTCAACCTTAACCTTGTGATCACTTTCCTGCTGATGGGATTGTGGCATGGGGCTTCTTGGACGTTTGTGTTGTTCGGTCTCTTCCATGGTGTGTTCCTTGTTCTGGAAACCATTACTGAAAAAAGCAGGAACAGGTTCTATGAAATAACCGGCATCAACAATCATGTTAGATTCAAGAGTGCGCTTAGTATTGTATTTACTTTCTCACTGGTTACGTTATCGCTTTATTTCTTCAGGGCACAGACTATCAGCGACAGCTTTATGTTACTGAACAACACATTTGATTTCAGCACTTCAAGGGAGTCATTAATCTACATGCTGAAGAACAATGAGCTTACCTTCGGAATACTGATGATCATATTCCTGCTTGTTGCAGAACACCTGCATTCAAAGAATGACCTGGTGCAAAGAATTAAGTCAAGGCCATTAGCAGTCAGATGGTCGTTGTATTCAGGGTTTGTGTTTTTTATTCTGATTTTTGGTGTGTTGCACCAGCAGAAGTTCATTTATTTTCAATTTTAAACAAGTAATTTAACATGTCGTCGCGATTCAGGAATCGGTTAATAATGTTTGCAGCTATACTAATAGCCGTGAACCTTATCCTGGACCAGGCGTTCAAGCGATTCTCAGTCCATAACTATGTTAATGAGAAGATGGATGAACAGTTTGCTGCCTATGATGATACCCTGAAGTACCTTGCCATGGGGAATTCTCACAATTGCATCAACACCCATATCCTTGAAAACTGTTTCAATTATGGGTCTCCTAGTGAGAATTATATCCAGTCCTACTACAAATTAAAGCACATACTTGAAGAAACAGGCAAAAAACCTGAATACCTGTTGCTGCAATCGGATGTATCCTCGTATGGAAGCAAGATATCCGACAGGTACGAGTATAACTCCTACTGGATTAAATACATTGATTATATGGAACTGGCACGGGTGAAGCAGGACAGGGACATACTCTTTAAATGGGCTGAAGGCAAGTTCTTTTCGTATGCCGGGAACTACAAGGATATCCAGTTATCTATAGTATACAGCATTAAAATGCCTAAGCTGGAGATGCACAATGGATACAGGCCTCACCGCGACTTTAAGAACTTTGCAAACGACCTGAATAAACAGAAGAGTGCATGGAACAAAGCACAGCTGATCAATACTGCTGATGTTTACTTTGACCCTGCCATAAAGTATTATTTAAAAAAGATACTGGATATCTGCCAGGAGCATAATGTGAAAGTGGTGCTCATTAGATACCCGCTAACCAGGGAATTCAGTGAAGAGGAGCGCAAGATAGTACCTGCTGACAAATTATTTGCCGAAATAGATAAAATAGCTGCCGGCTGCAGCACCTATTGGGGTACGCTCGACTATCACGACCTCTATTTCGATCATCCCGAATATTTCTTCGATCCCGACCACTTAAATGTAAAGGGTTCTGATCTTTTCACGGCAAGGCTTCAGCAGGACCTGGAAGCTAAGGAAGCATTGGTTGCTGCCGGACACTAAGTTACCTGATTGCCCAGGTAGTTATAAATTCAGGCAATCCCGGAAGCAAGTCAAACATAGCATGTATTCCCATTAACAACCAGAGATTACGCGTCCTTTCCCAAAGTATTCCCAGGAACAAGCCGGGAATAGACTGTATGGCTATACAATAAACGATAGAATTAAGCAATGATGGTTCAGCCCCGAGTCCTTCATGTATACCTGCCTGCCTCAGAAACATCCCCGGTGCATGAACAAGCCCGAATATAAGGGCAGATATACAAACAGCCCCGGTTTTTGACCTTAGAAGTATACCAAGCCTGTTCTGCAGAAAGCCCCTGAAGAAAAACTCCTCCACCAGGCCAACCTCTATAAACAGCCAAACAGATAATAGTGGTACAGCTTTGAGGATCTGCATCGTACTGAATGTTCCATCCTTCAATGGTTTGGCAGCAGTGCCTGCAAAATAATTAAGCAGGATGAGCAGAGCGGAGAACATAACCCAGATAGACAGGCTTTTAAAAACCACGGCTTTATTCCATTTAAATGATAAGCCAAAGTCGTTGGAATTGAATCTATAAAGTAACCTGTATACTGCAAATGGTATAACGACAAATGTTAATACTTTGCGGATAAGTGTTGCCCATTCGCCTGCAATGCCGTCGATATTACCAATAAAGAAGATTTTATTACCGGGGATGATAATAGCCGAAATGTATAACACCAATGCAAAAACCACAATTGCTTCATTACGCTGAACCGGCCTGCCTGAAGTTGGGACAACGGAATTACGCGTAATAAGCCACGCCAGAAGTGGGAATATTCCGCCAAAAATTACCACAAGGGGAAGAACTTCACCGGTTTCCCTGATGCCCAGGTGTTTGGCAATAATAAGGTTTACTGTATAAATTAACAGAAATCCTATGAAGAAAAGCTGGTGCCTGTAACCGGAATGATAGTCCAGCATTGTAAAGGAATGTGATCGCATAACAGGGGTGTTTATGCTATTAAGACGCCATTATACAAAATGGTTACAATTCGTAATTAATCCCAATTATTTGAGGCTATATCCTGGCAGGAGCATCCATGATACTGTAGTTGTATTTGTTTTGTATTGTGTTCGCATTACACTCGCATTGTGTTCGCATACTGTTCGCTTTTTTATACCCAAAATGCGAAGGAAATGCGAACACAATGCGAACACAATGCGAACACAACCGGAATCAATTATAGAGAAATCCGGGATTATGGGCAAATACTTACGATACTTTGATTAATAATTTTTTTTGTGGTTCAAAAAGAGACTCAAGTTGCTGAGAATGTGCAATTTTAACGCATGGATAAATATATATATTTGTGATGTATGATGATTTGCTATTGACAAACCTGAATAATTATGTATATTTGTTGAACACTAAAATTTAAGCAGGCTACTCTTAGTCATACTCTGCTCTATTTCTACTTCCTGCGCTGGTGCCTCCCTCCTTAATTTTTGGAAGTAGAAATATATTATTCACTTAATCTATTGAGTATGAAATCATTTAAATGGAAACACTCGTACCTGTGAGTATTAATTACTGTAATGTGCATCCTACCTATTACGTCTAGTGCACAGTATTGGATGGAAAAGTATGGTTACCTTAATAATTTTTATCGTATATCTGATTCTACCGAATGGTGGTTCAATCAAGATACTGGCAGAATTAGTAATCCGGTTTACGGTTATAAATCATATGCCCGGTGGAAGACATTTTTAAGCTCAAGAGTCGATCAAAATGGATCTTTAAGTACTTATTCAAAGGAATATGCTAAGGCCATTGATCAAATAAGAGCGCGCCAAAATAATATAACAATCGGGAATAATTGGACAAGTATAGGTCCAAATGATAACACAATGAATTCTGGAAAAGCCTATCTTGGAATTGTGACTTCAATGAAAGTGCTTGATGACAATGCTGATACTATTTATGCAGGTGGAGGTACAGGTGGACTATTTGTTACTTATGATGGTGGAGAGAATTGGCATTGTTTGACTGATAATTATGGAGTCACAGGAGTTGAAGCAATAGAAATTGATCCCGACCATCATAATATTATTTATATTGGGACAGGTTTTTTTACTTGGGGGCGAGAATACTCTGTTGGTGTTATGAAAAGCATGGATTATGGAGTAACATGGGACACAACAAATTTAAATGCTAACACATTTAGAAATAATAATAATCAAATACTAAATTATGTAATAAGTGACATGTGTTTGAATCCACAAAATCCATCTTCTTTGATGGCTATAGCTAATTGTGAGAATACACTAGTAAATGGCACTCACTTAATGAAAACTACGAATGGAGGAACCAGTTGGGAGGATATTTTACCAATAGAGTATTTTAATGAAGACTTTAAAAAACTTGAAGTTGATCCTTCCGGTTATGGCACTTTTTATTTAAGCGGCACTAAAGTATTGAAATTTATTGAAAATCAGGACGGAACATACACATGGAATAACTTAACTACAAATCTCCTGTTAGGCTCTGCAACATTAATTAGAGCAGCAACAGCCATAAATCCATTTAATAATAACAATATGGTAGTTGTTTTAGAAAAGCAATTACCTGATTATTCGAAAATGATAGATATTTTATATTCTAACAATTGCGGTGCAAGTTTCATTATTTTGAGGTCCTATCCAAGCACAGATAAAACAGTAAATTATTTTAAAATGGAGGTCGAATGGTCAAGAGCATACCCTAATCATTTTTATACAGGTGGTACATTGTTAGATCATTATGAAATTAGTAGTAATAATGAACTGATTGTGCACGAAGTAAGTAATGGTTCATATCACAAGGATATTAGACATCTTGAGATGCATACAAGTTTCTATGGGGGAGGCTTTCCCACACATTCAATATATACAGGTAATGATGGTGGTGTATCTTGTGCCTTTGAGAACCCTGTTACTACATTCCAGGATAAATCAAGGCGTGGATTAAACATCACACAGTATTATGGTATTGGGATTCCAAATGATGGAAGCAAAAGAATTATTGGAGGGACACAGGATGGGAATTTTGAAGCATTCAAAGATGGCGTATGGTCGCACAATGAAAATATAGGTGATGCAGGAGAGGTTGTTTTCGACTATAAAAATCCAAGTACTGCATACCTTGTTGTGTTTGGTCTGAATGAACATTATCTTAAAAAAACCACTAATTTTGGATCAACTTGGGTTAATATTGAATGGAATACATATCCAAGAAGAAATGATGCTCCACTTGAAATGAGCAATCATGACCCTAATATACTGTTAACAGGAGGTAAGCATGTATGGAAATCTATTGATGGAGGTGTTACATTTAACCAATTACCTCATGGTTTTGCAGAGGACAAAGTTACAAATATAAAGACTATTCGTTTAGCCCCATCGAATAATCAAATTATCTATGCTGCATATGACATGTTCATTTGGGATAATAGTCATATCCGTTTAATAAAATCTAATGATGGAGGCCAGAATTGGATAGATATTACACCTCGGGGTCCAGATATTAATTTATGGTCTGTGGGTATTTTTGATATAGCCGTGGATCCTGAGAATCCGGATAAGTTTTATATTACTTTAGACAGAAACAGAGAAGGTCATAAAGTGTATAAAGGAGAAGGCTCCACTTCAGTAACATGGACTAATATATCTGAGGGAATTACAAATCTACCTGTAAATTGCATTGAATTGGTAAAAGGAAGCACTCTTGGTGATATGTTTATCGGAACAGATGATGGAGTATACTATAGAAATAGCACTATGGATCATTGGGTTCCTTTTGGAAGTCTGTTACCATTAATCTCAGTCAGTGATTTGGAGATAGATTATGTAAATAATGAATTAATTGCTGCAACTTTTGGAAGAGGTGTTTATAAAACTGATCTTTGTGATGCATTGCCTCTTCCGACAGATGATATTACGATTATCAGCCAGCAGACCTGGTATGATAAAAGAGTCCCTAAGAATATCATCATTAATTCAGGTTGTGAATTAATTATTAAAGGAACAGTTTGGATGAACGAAGCTTGTAACATTTTGGTTAAAAAAGGTGCTAAACTTAGAATTGAAGGGGGTACAATTACCAGTACTTGCCCCAATAAGTTGTGGAGTGGAATAATAGTTAATGGTGTTAGGGATCTGCCTCAGAATCCTATCAATCAAGGGTGGGTATCTATAAGAAATGGGAAAATTATCAATGCTAGAATAGGTATTCATAGTATTAACAGTACTCCATACCCACCAACAGGAGGAGGAATGATAACAGCTTATGGGGCAACCTTTCTCAATAATGTTATAGCGGTTCAAATGGAGAAGTACTATTCTAATAATATTGCAAACTTTACGCTTTGTAATTTTATAACAGATAAAAATTTCATTCAGGGTGCTGAATTTGAGAATTTTGTGCGCTTAAATGAGGTAAGTAATATTAAGTTCAGTGGTTGCGCTTTTCAGAATCTGAGTAAAGATCTACCTGTCAGAACCGGCATTGGTATATACAGTAACTGGTCACATTATATAGTTGATGGTTATTGTAGAGAATCAAATCAATCCGGTTGTTCAGATTTTCAAAAAAGCTTATTTAAAAACCTGGTTTATGGAATTTACAATTGGGGAACTCTTGGTGGGAAAACATTCAGTGTTAAGAATTCAGTGTTCCACTATAATGATTGTGGTCTGTATGCCTCTGCAACATTTAATGCAATAATCAAAGATAATATTTTCAAGATGAATAATATAGCAGATAAAAATTCAGGGTTATATTTGGATTTTTGTAGCGCTTATGTTGTTGAGGATAATAGATTTTATGTTCCCTATGCTGTTACCCCTCGAATTAGAACAAGAGGAATTATCGTGAATAACAGCGGTGATTTAGATAATATCATTTATAGAAATGACTTTAGTAGATTGGAATATGGAATTTGTGCTCAGGACATAAACAGAAATAAGGATGGTTCAACTGGACTTAGAATAAAATGCAATGTATTTGATACGATTCAATTTGATATAGCAGTGACGCGTTCACAGCAAGTTCCTGGTTATGGCATTGCATCTGCTCAAGGGACGAATGGTAAATGTATTGACCCGGCTGGTAATTTATTTTCGAATCCGACCAATTATTCTGGATACTGGGGTATTGTTAATGATTGTGAGCATATTGTATATACTCACCATGATGATAATTCAGAAGAAAGAGTAGTTCCATCAAACTACACAAATTCTAGTGTTACATTAAATCCAACGGGATTATATTATACTGATGAATGCTGTCCTGAACATACTTCAGGAGGTGGAGGATCAATTGATCAGATTTTGCTTGATGAGAAAAACATGGCCGATTCAATACAATCTGAACTTTCGATTTTAATAGATGATGGCAATACGGATGATAAACTATTTACAGTGAGCACAGCACTTGAAGAAGAAAATGTTGAAATCCACAATGATTTATTAAATACTTCCCCATACCTTTCTGACACTGTAATTCAATCAATGATTATCAAAGAAGATGTATTCAACAATGCAATGGTTCGGGACATTATGGTAGCCAATCCCAAAAGTGTAAAATCAGAAACCGTACTTGAAAATCTGAATAACCGTATTGAACAAATGCCTGAATACATGCTGGATGAAATTCTGGAAGGATTGGATAGTTTATCAATGAGAGAGTTATTGGAAATTAAGATGCAAATTGGGAACAGTAATTATACCTATGGATTTAACAGGTTACTGGCTGAAACAGTAAACGATTCTCTTAATAATATTGAGAGCATTGACAATCTACTGGATCTTGATAGTACCTTTAATTCTAAAATCAAAAAAGCTTGGCTTAAACTAGAGGTGGGGGATACATTAGAAGCCATTAATTACCTGGACAGTATTAGTTTAACTGATCAATTATCAAGTGATCAATCAAGTGAATTAAATGAACAAAAGGCTTTTATGGAATGGCTTATAGATGTTAGTGATATAGATTCTTCAACATCAGTTGCTCTTAATTATTTTATGGTAAGTCCGAGTGCTTATGTTTCTTCAAGTGCGAGGGGCTTATTAATTTCGAATAATTTAATTCAATATTCTGAACCTTACCTTGTGCCGGATTTTACTAAAAATGCTGAGGTAAAAATCGGAAAGAAAAATCAACTTAATCAATCCAGGTATGTTAAGGTTTATCCTAATCCTTCTAAGGATTATGTTACTATTGAGTATAACTTGATTACTAAAAATTCACTAGCTTCCATTTTAATTGTAGATATAAATGGTAAAACAATTAGAACTGTATCTGTGAGTAAAACGCAAGACCAAATGTTAATCGATACTAAAAGACTTATACCCGGGAATTATTATGTTCAATTGATTCAGGGGGGGAAATTACTTATTAGTTCAAGGTTCACTATTATAAATTAAATCAATAATAGAGCCAGGATCGAATAGAGATCCTGGTTCTTTCTTTTTCTTCTTCCTGCTATGTCCAGAACACTATTAATTATGGGTTTTCTATTTATTATCAATATTTCATTGTATGCACAAACATGGGAGAAACTATTCGGTCTAACAAATACACCAGACGGATTTCGATCCTTAAATTTTTCATATGATAAAGGTTACTTGTTACTTGCTGCACGTTACTATTACCCAGATACCAGAGCGGTAATTATTAAAACAGATATTAATGGAAATTTACTTTACGAAATAAAGCTTGGTACCGGTTCAGGGTTAAGCCAAAGTAATTATCCGTCATACATTGAATCAACATTTGATGGAGGTATGATTATCTGTGGAAGTCATGACAATTTTAGTCCTAATGATATAGGGATTACTAAACTGGATGCATGTGGAAATCTTGAATGGTGTAAAACATTCAGAACTGATAACAATCCTGACTGGGGAAGAGTTGTACATCAGTTACCAGATGGAGGTTTTGTTATGCTAACGCAGGGATACACTGATTCAGGATATAAGAAGATTCACCTTTTCAGATTTGACAGCTTTGGGAATCTTTTATGGATTCAGCATTATGCCTCTATCGAAAATAATCCGCAATTATACCCATATGGCATGTATGATCTGATTATAACTTCAAACAGTGATTTCTTCATGACAGGAAAGGGTTGGTGGGCATCTGACAGTATTCATGCACGCTTAAAAGCAATGACTATTATTGCCGATAGCAGCAGGGAGGAAAAGGTGATTTCCATTTATCAAAGAGATGATGATAGCCAGTATTCAAGTGCATTTAATTCAACCCAAAAGCAAAGTGGAAGTATTTACGTAGGAGCATGTGATGTGGATGAAGGTTATAAGCCAATGTTACTAACTATGGATACATCGGGAAATTTTTTGAGTGATACACTCATAGAATTCCCCTTTTATAACAACCGGTGGGCAGATGGTTATTTAATTGATCCAAAGTTTACTTTTGACGACAGAATGTATGCTTATACGGTGTATATGGATAGTACACTGGTATTTGAGTCGGCACCAATAGGAATTCATGAAATTGATTCGATTGGTGGTTGGTTTAATACGTTTGTGCTGCCAACAACCCATAGTTATGCAAGGATGATGCTTACCGGCGACGATAAGATATTGGTTGGAGGCTGTTATGGCTTTAATAATAATCAGCAGGTCATATTGAGTAAATTAAACACCTCCCTACAATACGACAGCATTTACACCGTGCCACGCGTATATGATTATCTCTGTCCTGATACCATAGTTTCAAAAACTATCTCTTTGGATTGTGAAGTAATCGTTGATGTTAAGGACATTCCATCACCTGAAGAGTATTACAGGTCAATTAAACTTATACCCATAACTCCAGCACCAAACCCGGCAAGGGATGAAGTGAAGTTTATGATGAAAAATACCGAGCACCACAGGAATATCAGGATTATTTGTTACGATATCTTTGGAAGGGAAATAGATTCAGTACCTGTTAACTCGGGGATAGATGAGGTAATGATGAATGTTTCAGCCTGGAAGCCGGGGATGTATATGG
>Ga0209066_10000920_pt1 | contig 40495 bp, 50 predicted proteins | sample All_14_2_FD_187198 | JGI IMG/M metagenome (GOLD analysis project Ga0209066, IMG submission 187198) | Freshwater microbial communities in response to fracking from Pennsylvania, USA - Allegheny Zone_MetaG_DW_15 (SPAdes) (version 2) ... | reverse complement strand
GTGCAGGCCATGGGCGGTGGCCGGCTGGACACCTCCAGCCTGATCAAGCGCCTGCGCTGAGCCTTCTCAAGGCTGGGTGCGGCTCTCGCTGGCCGCCGGGCTCGCCGGACGCGGCAGCTTGCGGGCCAACTCGTCCTCGCTGATGATCTGGAACACCTTGACCACGCGACGCACCCCCGAGATGGTCGACACCAGCTCGGCGGCTCGGTGGGCCTCGCGCTCGGTCACCATGCCCATCAGGTAGACATCCCCGCGCTCGACCACCACGTCGAAGGCATTGCTCATCACGTCGCGTGCATCCACCAGCGTGGCGCGGACCTTGGTGGCCACCAGCAGGTCGCTGGAGCGCGACGAGATCGTGCTGTTCAGGCCCACGACCAACTCATTGACCACGCCCGACACATTCTCGGTCTGCCCGGCTGCCACCGCCGCGGCGGTCCGGTCGGCCTCGGTCGGCACCTCGCCGGTCAGCAATACCATGCGGTTGTAGGCATGCACATTGACATGCCCGCGGTCCTTCAGCGCATCGCGAATGCGGTTGGCCGCCTTGAGCTTGATGCCCTGGTCTTCCAGTTGCATCCCCGAGGTGCGGCGATCCGTGGCCACGAAGGCGCCGCCCACGGCGGTGCCCAGCACCAGCGGCGCACAGGCCGACAGACTCAGGGCGGCGGCCAGGGCCGCGGTCCAGCGCAACACAGTGGGGGTGAAAATCAAACGGGTCATCAGGCATCCTCTCCAAGCAGGTGGGTGTCCACGGCCGCACACAGGCCTTCCAGGGCCAGCCAGGCGATCGCAAACAAGGTGGATTCGCGGGTGCCCGGCAAGGGCACCCACACATCCGTGTCACGCAATTGCGGCCCCAGCGTGCGAGCCGCCTCTCCTGTGAAGATCACCAAAGTCAGGTCCAGTTCCGCTGCCGCTTCCGTGGCCGCCAGCAGATCGGGGTCATCGCGCTCCAGCGAAAACGCCAGCCACACATCCCCCGGATGGCCCAGTGCGCGCACCTGCTGCGTCAAGGTGGATTGCGTCGGGCCGGCGGGCGGCACCAGGGCGACAGCCGACAGGGGAGGGCGCTCGCGCCCGGTGCCCCGTACCAGCCACGTGGCGGCTTGCTGGGCCAGCCAGGCGGCCTCACCTTCTCCGGCGCACAGCACCTTGCCGCCCGACGTGATGGTGTGCATGAGGGCCAGGGCCGCGTAGTTCAACTGCTGGGCCAGCCGCTCGGACGACTGATACAGCCAGTCGGCGGTTTCCAGTAGGGGTTGCTGCAGATAAGACTGCTGAAAGGAAGATTCCGGCATGGCGCGGATGATACCCAGGGTTTGCGCCCATCGGTGTCAGGACGCATCAAAGGCCGCCGGCAGCCAGGTCACTTCCTCACCGTCGATCGCCACCACGTCGAAGCGACAGGGCGGCCACACCTTCAGGTTCGACAGGTAAAACTGCGCTCCCAGGATGCAGCGCCGCTGCTTGCCCCGTGTCACCGTGGCCGCCGCGCCCCCGTGCGTGCGCCCACTGCGCTGACGCACCTCCACGAACACCAGCGTGCCATCGGCGTCCGGCGCGCGCATGATCAGGTCCACCTCGGCGCCGCGCGCACTCGGGCCGCGCGCCACCCGATAATTGCGTTCCACCAGCGTCAGGCCCTGCGCCAGCAAATGCTGCAGCGCCCGCTCCTCCGCCTCATCTCCCCGGGACTTTGTTGTGACCATCGATGCCAATTTGCTGCTCCAGGCGGCCCAACACGTGGCCGGCGGCCAACAGTATCCCAAAGGCGCGCTCTACCTCATCGCCACCCCCATCGGCAACCTGGCCGACATCACCCTGCGCGCCGTCCACGCCCTCACCCTGGCCGACGTCGTGGCCTGTGAAGACACCCGCGTCACCGGCGGCTTCCTGCGCCACCTGGGCATGGACAAGCGCCTCGTGCCCCTGCACCAGCACAACGAAGTCGGGGGCGCCCAGGCCCTGATCGAGCTCATGCTGGCCGGCCAGCGCGTCGCCTACGTCAGCGATGCCGGCACCCCCGCCGTCTCCGACCCCGGTGCCCACCTCGTGCAGGCCGCCCAGGCCGCCGGCCTCACCGTGGTGCCCCTGCCGGGCGCCAGCAGCGTCACCACCGCCATGAGCGTGGCCGGCGACACCGTCGCCCAAGGCTTTCGCTTCCTGGGTTTTCTGCCCTCCAAAGGCGCCGCCCGCCAGACCCTCCTGCGCGAAGTGGCCGGCCAGTCCTGCAGCCTGGTGCTGTTCGAAGCCCCGCACCGCATCGAAGCCCTCGCCCGTGACCTCGTCGAGGTCCTCCCCGCCGGCCGCCTGACCCTGTGCCGCGAACTCACCAAACAGTTCGAAGAAATCGCCACCTTGCCCGTGGCCGACTTTCCCGCCTGGCTCACGGCCGAGCCGCACCGCCAGCGCGGCGAATTCGTCATCGTCGTGCACGCCCAACCCGAGGCCGCCGCCGAGACCCTGCTGACCGCACCGCAGGCCACGCTCTTGCAGACCTTGGTGCAGCACCTCCCCGTCAAACAAGCTGCGGGCCTGCTGTCTGACGTCACCGGCCTGCCGCGCAAAGCCTTGTACGAGCAGGCCTTGGCCTACCGAACCGCAACCGATGCCCATGATGCCGACGACTGATGGCCACCATGCCTACAATGCGCCCATGATCGCCGTTGACGCCACCATCGCCCGCCTCCAGACTGCCCGTGAGCTGCTGCTTGCGCCTTACCAGCTGGACGAGTCCACCCTGCTCAAAGCCCTGCGGGTCATCACCGACCACCGGGTCGACGATGCTGACCTCTACTTCCAGTACACGCGCAGCGAAGGCTGGAGCCTGGAGGAGGGCATCGTCAAGTCCGGCAGCTTCGGCATCGACCAGGGCGTGGGCGTGCGCGCCATCTCCGGCGAGAAAACCGCCTTCGCCTACTCCGACGACATCTCTGAAGCGGCCCTGCTCGATGCCGCCCGCACCGTGCGCACCATCGCCGCCGCTGGCCAGAGCCGCAAGGTCAAGGTGGGTGAGCCCCGCGTCGCCCCCAGTCGCACCCTCTACCCGTCCTTCGACCCCATCGCGTCGCTGGACAGCACCGCCAAGGTCGCCCTCCTCGAAGACGTCGAGCGTCGCGCCCGTGCCAAGGACCCCCGCATCGTGCAGGTCATGGCCGGCCTCGGCTGTGAATACGACGTCGTCATGGTCGCCCGCGCGGACGGCACGATGGCCGCCGACGTGCGCCCCCTGATCCGCCTGTCCCTCACTGTCATCGCCGAGCAGCATGGTCGCCGCGAAGTCGGCTCCGCTGGCGGCGGCGGCCGCTACGACCTCAGCTACTTCAGCCAGGCCGTCACCCAAACCTATGTGGACCAGGCCGTGCACGCAGCACTGGTCAACCTCGAAGCCCGCCCCGCGCCGGCTGGCGAGATGACCGTGGTCCTGGGCAACGGCTGGCCCGGCATCCTGCTGCACGAAGCCGTCGGCCACGGCCTGGAGGGCGACTTCAACCGCAAGGGCTCCAGCGTCTTCTCCGGTCGCATCGGCCAGCGCGTCGCGGCCAAGGGCGTCACCATCCTGGATGACGGCACGCTCCCGGACCGCCGTGGCTCGCTCAACATCGACGACGAAGGCCACGCTACCCAGCGCACTGTCCTCATCGAAGACGGCATCCTGCGCAACTACATGCAGGACGCCACCAACGCCCGCCTGATGAAGACCGCGCCAACCGGCAACGGTCGCCGTGAAAGTTACGCCCACCTGCCCATGCCGCGCATGACCAACACCTACATGCTGGCTGGCGACAAAGACCCGCAAGAAATCGTCGCCTCCATCGACCGGGGCCTGTACGCCGTCAACTTCGGTGGCGGGCAGGTCGACATCACCAGCGGCAAGTTCGTCTTCTCGGCCTCCGAGGCCTACTGGGTCGAAAACGGCAAGATCCAGTATCCCGTCAAGGGCGCCACCCTGATCGGCAACGGCCCCGACGCCATGACCCGCGTCAGCATGATCGGCAACGACCTCGCCCTCGACCCGGGCGTGGGCACTTGCGGCAAAGAAGGGCAGAGCGTCCCGGTCGGCGTCGGCCAGCCCACCTTGCGGATCGACGGCTTGACCGTCGGCGGTACCGCCTGATTTTTTGCATTCCTGCGTCGCCTGGCGCAGGGATGTTTCGCCCCTTGTCATTTTTATGCAGACAGTGCTTGACCCTTGCTCGGGTTCTCATGCATAATACAAGGCTTCGCTGCTCAAGCGATCAGTTCTGGCCTGGTTACCCTCGCTGGTCTGCTGCAAGACTCAAATTGCATCAGGCACGCGCTGCGGCAGGATTCTCGGAATTGAAAGCTTGTTCAGATCCGCCCGTTCTACGGGCCCAAGACTGACCGTTCGTTGTTGTGCAGTTGTTTGTGCAGCCGATCGGGCCAAGTTGGGGTACACCATGATCCAAATGCAATCGCGACTTGACGTCGCTGACAACACGGGTGCTAAGAGCGTCATGTGCATCAAGGTGCTCGGTGGCTCAAAGCGTCGTTACGCCGGTATTGGCGACATCATCAAGGTCAGCATCAAAGAAGCTGCTCCGCGTGGTCGCGTCAAAAAAGGCGAGGTTTACAGCGCTGTGGTCGTCCGCACTGCCAAGGGTGTCCGTCGTCCCGACGGTTCCCTGGTGAAATTTGATGGCAATGCCGCCGTGCTGCTGAACGCCAAGCTGGAGCCGATCGGCACCCGCATCTTCGGCCCCGTGACGCGTGAACTGCGTAGCGAGCGCTTCATGAAGATCGTGTCGCTGGCTCCCGAGGTTCTGTAACCCCTCGGCGCAACGCAAAGGACCGCTTTTATGAACAAGCTCAAGACAGGCGACCAGGTCATTGTTCTGACCGGCCGCGACAAAGGCAAGCGTGGCACCGTGTCCGCTCGCGTGGATGTCGACCATCTGTTGGTCGAAGGTGTGAACGTTGCCAAAAAGCACGTCAAGCCTAACCCTTTGAAGGGCACCACCGGCGGCATCGTTGACAAGACCATGCCCATTCATCAGTCCAACGTGGCAATTTTCAACCCTGCTTCTGGCAAGGCTGACCGCGTCGGTATCAAGCTCCTGGCTGACGGCAAAAAAGTGCGCGTCTTCAAGTCCAGCGGCGAAGAAATCAAGGCTTGAGGTCAAACATGGCTCAAACACAAGCTCGCCTGCAGCAGTTTTACCGCGAAAAGGTCGTTCCCGACCTGATGGCCAAGTTCGGCTACAAGTCGATCATGGAAGTGCCGCGTCTGTCCAAGATCACCCTGAACATGGGTGTCTCGGAAGCCGTGTCGGACAAGAAGGTCATGGAACACGCCGTTGGCGACCTGACCAAGATCGCTGGCCAAAAGCCCGTGGTCACCATGTCCCGCAAGCCCATCGCCGGCTTCAAGATCCGCGAAAACATGCCCATCGGTTGCATGGTCACCCTGCGCGGTGCCACCATGTTCGAATTCCTGGACCGTTTCGTCACCATCTCGCTGCCTCGCGTTCGTGACTTCCGCGGTATCTCTGGTCGCTCCTTCGACGGTCGTGGCAACTACAACGTCGGCGTCAAGGAACAGATCATTTTCCCGGAAATCGAGTACGACAAGATCGATGCCATCCGTGGTCTGAACATCAGCATCACGACGACGGCCAAGTCCGACGACGAAGCGAAGGCTCTGCTGGCTGCTTTCAAGTTCCCGTTCAAGAACTGAGGTACATCGTGGCTAAAGTATCCCTCAAGCAGCGCGAAGCAAAGCGCGAACAACTGGTTGCCAAGTACGCTCAGAAGTACGCCGAACTCAAGGCCATCAGCAATGATGCCAAGAAGTCCGACGAAGAGCGTTACCTCGCCCGTCTGGAACTGCAAAAGCTGCCCCGCAATGCCAACCCGACCCGTCTGCGCGCTCGTTGCGGTCTGACTGGTCGCCCACGTGGCACCTTCCGTCAATTTGGTCTGGGTCGTAGCAAGATCCGTGAATTGGCTTTCGCTGGCGACATCCCCGGTGTCACCAAGGCGAGCTGGTAATCCCAGCAGGTCACGAACAGGAGTTATCCCATGAGCATGAGTGATCCCATCGCCGACATGCTGACACGCATTCGCAACGCCCAAATGGTCTCCAAGACCGGCGTGGCCATGCCGTCGTCAAAGCTGAAAGTCGCGATTGCCCAGGTCCTGAAGGACGAAGGCTACATTGACGGTTTCGCCGTCACCGGTGAGGCTGCAAAGCCCACGCTGGAAATTTCGCTGAAGTACTACGCTGGCCGTCCGGTCATCGAGCGCATCGAGCGTGTGTCCCGCCCCGGTCTGCGCATCTACAAGGGCCGTCACGCCATCCCTCAGGTCATGAATGGCCTGGGTGTTGCGATCGTGACCACCCCCAAGGGTGTCATGACCGACCGCAAGGCTCGCGCTGCCGGCATCGGTGGCGAAGTGCTCTGCTACGTCGCCTAATCGAGGAGGAATCGCAATGTCCCGCGTTGGAAAAATGCCGATCTCCGTCCCTCAAGGTGTGGACGTCCAGATCACCCCAGCCGCAGTCACCATCAAAGGCAGCCTCGGTACGCTGAGCCTGCCCTCCAACAGCCTGGTTGTCGTGACAAACGACGCCGGCGTGTTGAAGGTGGCGCCTGCCAATGATTCCGTGGCCGCTAACGCCATGTCCGGCACGATCCGTGCCCTGCTGAACAACACCGTCAACGGTGTCAGCAAGGGTTTCGAGAAGAAGCTGAACTTGGTTGGCGTGGGCTTCCGTGCCCAGGCCCAGGGCCAAAAACTGAACCTGCAAATTGGTTTCTCTCACCCGGTGGTGAAAGACATGCCAGCAGGCATCAAGGTTGAGACGCCCACCCCGACCGAAATCCTGATCAAGGGTTCCGATCGCCAGGTGGTTGGTCAGATTGCCGCCGAGATTCGTGCTTTCCGTCCGCCAGAGCCCTACAAGGGCAAGGGTATCCGGTACGCAGACGAGCGTGTGGTCATCAAAGAGACCAAGAAGAAGTAAGGAGCTGATTCATCATGGCAACAAGCAAGAAGGAACAGCGCCTGCGTCGCGCACGCCAGACGCGTGCCCGCATCGCCCTGCAAGGCGCAGTGCGTCTGACGGTCTTCCGCACCAATCTGCACATTTACGCCAGCGTGATTTCTGGCGACGGCAGCAAGGTCCTGGCCTCCGCCTCGACCGCCGAGAAGGAAGTGCGCGAGCAACTCAAGGCCTCCGGCAGCAACACTGCTGCAGCGTCCTTGATTGGCAAGCGCATCGCCGAGAAGGCCAAAGCTGCTGGCGTCGAGAAGGTCGCTTTCGACCGCGCTGGATACCAGTACCACGGTCGTGTGAAGGCCTTGGCTGAAGCCGCGCGTGAAGCCGGTCTTCAGTTCTAAGCCGCGTCTGCAACCGGAAGGAATTTCAAATGGCTAAGTTTCAACCCAAGGTCGCGGACGAAGGTCGTGACGACGGTCTGCGCGAGAAAATGATCCAGGTGAACCGCGTGACCAAAGTGGTCAAGGGCGGTCGGATCATGGGCTTCGCAGCACTGACCGTGGTCGGCGATGGCGATGGCCGCGTTGGCATGGGCAAGGGTAAGGCGCGTGAAGTGCCCCTGGCCGTGCAAAAGGCGATGGACCAAGCCCGTCGCAACATGGTCAAGGTCTCGCTGAAGAACGGTTCCGTGCACCACAACATCCGTGGCGAACACGGTGCAGCCAAAGTGCTGCTGGCTCCGGCTCCCGCCGGTACCGGCATCATCGCTGGCGGCCCGATGCGCGCTGTGTTTGAAGTGATGGGCGTGACCGACATCGTGGCCAAGAGCCTCGGTTCGAGCAACCCTTACAACATGGTTCGCGCTACGTTCGACGCCCTCAACAAGGCGACGACCCCGGCCGAAGTCGCTGCCAAGCGCGGTCTGAACGTTGAAGACATCTTCAACTGATCGCGGGAGAGCTGAGATGAGCGAAAAGAAAACTGTCACCGTCAAGCTGGTGCGTAGCCCGATCGGCACCCGTGTCGATCACCGCGCCACCGTGCGTGGTCTGGGTCTGCGTGGCATGAACAGCACGTCTGTCCTGGAAGACACACCTGCTGTCCGCGGCATGATCAACAAGATCAGCTACATGGTCGTGGTGCTGTAAGCACTTTGACACTGGGGAACACCATGGAACTCAATAGCATCAAGCCCTCCGCAGGCGCCAAGCATGCCAAGCGCCGTGTCGGTCGCGGCATCGGTTCTGGCCTGGGCAAGACCGCTGGTCGCGGTCACAAGGGTCAGAAGTCGCGTTCGGGCGGCTACCACAAGGTGGGTTTCGAAGGCGGTCAAATGCCTTTGCAACGTCGCCTGCCCAAGCGCGGTTTCAAGTCGCATCTGCTGAAGTACAACGCCGAGATCACCTTGTCCGAGCTGCAAGCTCTGGGCGCGGCTGAAGTCGACGTGCTGTCGCTCAAGCAAGCCGGCCTGATCCCCCAGATCGCCAAGGTGGTCAAGGTGATCAAGTCTGGCGAACTGTCGGCCAAGGTTGTGCTCAAGGGCATCGGCGCTACCGCCGGCGCCAAGGTCGCAATCGAAGCTGCAGGTGGCTCGCTGGCTGAATAAGCCAACGAACACGGCGCGAACTTAAGACAGAGAACGGACTCAGCGTGGCAACTTCTCCCACACAACTGGCTCAAAGCGGCAAGTATGGCGACCTGCAACGTCGCTTGATCTTCCTGCTGCTCGCCTTGGTTGTCTACCGCATCGGGGCGCATATCCCCGTGCCCGGTATCGACCCGGCGCAGCTGCAACAGTTGTTCAAGGGCCAGCAAGGCGGCATCCTGAGTCTGTTCAACATGTTCTCGGGCGGCGCGTTGTCGCGCTTCACCGTGTTCGCGCTGGGCATCATGCCCTACATTTCTGCGTCCATCATCATGCAGATGATGGGCTATGTGGTGCCGACCCTCGAAGCCTTGAAAAAGGAAGGCGAGGCCGGCCGCCGCAAGATCACCCAGTACACGCGTTTTGCGACGCTGGGCTTGGCCTTGTTCCAGTCGTTCGGCATTGCCGTCGCTTTGGAAGGCACGCCTGGTCTGGTGATCGACCCTGGTTTTGGTTTCCGCATGACTGCGGTGATCAGCCTGACTGCCGGCACCATGTTCCTCATGTGGCTGGGTGAGCAAATCACCGAACGCGGTCTGGGCAACGGTATTTCGATCCTGATTTTTGGCGGTATCGCCGCGGGTCTGCCCTCTGCTCTGGGTGGTCTGTTCGAGCTGATCCGCACCGGTGCCATGAGCATTCCGGCTGCCATCTTCATCCTGGCGCTGGTGGTGATGGTCACCTATCTGGTGGTGTTCGTGGAGCGGGGTCAGCGCAAGATCCTGGTCAACTACGCCAAGCGACAGGTCGGCAACCGTGTCTACGGTGGTCAGTCTTCGCACCTGCCTTTGAAGATCAACATGGCTGGCGTGATCCCTCCGATCTTCGCTTCGTCGATCATCCTGCTGCCGACGACCGCAGTGAGCTGGTTCGCCACCGGTGACAGCATGCGTTGGCTCAAGGACATCGCGGGGATGTTGTCGCCAGGCCAGCCGATCTATGTGCTTTTGTATTCTGTTGCGATCGTCTTCTTCTGCTTCTTCTACACGGCGCTTGTGTTCAACAGCCGTGAAACCGCAGACAATCTGAAGAAGAGCGGTGCTTTCATTCCTGGTATCCGCCCCGGTGACCAGACTGCCCGATACATCGACAAGATTCTCGGCCGTCTGACCCTGGTGGGTGCGGTGTACATCACGGCCGTGTGCCTGCTGCCCGAGTTCCTCGTGCTCAAGTACAACGTTCCGTTCTATTTTGGTGGGACGTCCCTGCTCATCATCGTGGTTGTCACGATGGATTTCTGGGCACAGGTTCAGTCCTACGTCATGTCTCAGCAGTACGACTCGCTGCTGAAGAAGGCAAGTTTCAAGTCGAACTGAACCGCACCAGCTGGTCTGGTGTGATGAAGGACCAGGCGACCGGTTCGCCTGGTTGAGTCAGGGTTGCGACACCTCAAACAGGTGGTCGCGCTCCTTCAGCACAGTTTTGATGAGGCCGGCAGGCTGCATCACTTCCAAGCGTCGCGCTTTTGCATTACAATCGCGGATTGCTCTGGCCAAAAGTGACGTTGACTGCTTGCCGTACGTTTTGAGTCGTGCTCGCATCGTGTTCCGGGCGAAGTGAGCTTGAATTAGTTGACCCCGGAAACGTGGGCGAATTTCCGCTGAGAGATCAGCGGTTCAGGAGAAGACCATGAAAGTCTCGGCATCCGTCAAGAAGATGTGCCGTAATTGCAAAATCATCCGCCGCAAGGGCGTGGTTCGCGTGATTTGCACCGACCCGCGTCACAAGCAGCGTCAAGGCTAACCGCCTGACCTGGCGACGACACAAGCGTTCAGAGGACAGTTATGGCACGTATTGCTGGCATCAACATTCCGCCGCACAAGCATACCGAAATCGGTCTGACTTCGATCTACGGCATTGGTCGCACCACCGCGCAGAAAATCTGCTCGGCGGCCGGCATTCCCTTCAATAAGAAGATCAAGGAATTGACCGACGGCGACCTGGAAAAGATTCGGGAAGAAGTAGGCAAGCTCACCATTGAAGGTGACCTGCGCCGCGAGCTCTCGATGAACATCAAGCGACTGATGGACCTGGGCTGCTATCGCGGCTTCCGTCACCGTCGTGGTCTGCCCCTTCGTGGCCAACGCACTCGCACTAACGCTCGCACTCGCAAGGGTCCGCGTAAGGCGATCGCTGGCAAGAAGTGATCAGGCTAAGCGACTGAGTTCAAGAGAGATAAATCATGGCTAAAGCACCTGCGAACAGCGCTGCACGTCGTGTGAGCAAGAAGGTCCGCAAGAACATTGCTGACGGTATTGCCCACGTGCACGCATCCTTCAACAACACCATCATCACCATCACGGACCGTCAGGGCAACTCCCTGGCTTGGGCTTCGTCTGGTGGTCAAGGCTTCAAGGGCTCGCGTAAGTCCACGCCGTTCGCTGCCCAGGTGGCTGCTGAAGTGGCAGGTCGCGCAGCTCAGGAGCAAGGCATCAAGAACCTCGATGTCGAGATCAAGGGCCCTGGTCCTGGTCGCGAATCGTCGGTGCGCGCCCTGGCTTCGCTGGGCATCCGCATCGCTTCGATCTCTGACGTGACGCCTGTGCCGCATAACGGCTGCCGTCCTCAGAAGCGTCGTCGCATCTGATGTGATTTGCTGGCTTGCCTTTCAGGCGGGCCGCTCCACACCTCGCGGGTCATGGTGACATGGCCAGCGAGGTTGTTTCGTTGCGTATTTCTGACGTGTCTGAGGGTGCGTTCAGAGTGTGCAACTCGCCTGCTATAATGGCAGGCTCTTTGCGGTTGCACGGCCGTGGCGATTTGTCGCCCGGGTCGTGGCCGATAAGCCCACCGTCTGTGCTGGCGTTCATCGCCGTCAGACTCGCGTCGGCCCATGCTGACGTCAGATAGATTACAAGGACACGAAAAGTGGCACGTTACCTCGGACCCAAGGCCAAACTGGCCCGCCGTGAAGGCACCGACCTGTTTTTGAAGAGCGCCCGTCGCCCCATCAGCGACAAGGCCAAGTTTGACACGAAGCCTGGCCAACACGGCCGCACTTCGGGCTCGCGCACCTCTGACTTCGGTCTGCAACTGCGTGAAAAGCAGAAGGTCAAGCGCATGTATGGCGTGCTGGAGAAGCAATTCCGCCGCTACTTCGCTGAAGCCGAGCGTCGCAAGGGCAACACCGGTGCCAACTTGCTGACCCTGCTGGAATCGCGTCTCGACAACGTCGTCTACCGCATGGGCTTTGCCTCCACGCGCGCCGAAGCTCGCCAGTTGGTGGGTCACAAGGGCGTGGTCGTGAACGGTCAAGTCGTGAACATCCCGTCCTTCCTGGTCAAGACCGGTGACGTGGTTGCCGTGCGTGAAAAGGCCAAGAAGCAAGTTCGCGTTCTGGAAGCATTCAAGCTGGCCGAGTCGATCGGCATGCCTGGCTGGGTTCAGGTAGACGGCACGAAGCTCGAAGGCGTGTTCAAGAAGAGCCCGGACCGTGACGAGTTCGGCTCCGACATCAACGAATCGTTGATCGTCGAACTGTATTCTCGTTAATGCACCCTACAGGCTGCACTGCACGGCGTTGTGTCGTGCCGTGCGGCCTTGTGCATTTTTATTTCAGGGCCGGAGCAGCCGCTCCGGTTGGTCCAGCGGCCTTATCGGTGTAACGAGCCGAGGGTATTGACAGGAAGACCTCATGCAAACCAATTTGCTGAAACCCAAAGCCATTCAGGTGGAACCGCTGGGCGGTAACCGCGCCAAGGTCACGCTCGAGCCGTTCGAGCGTGGCTACGGCCACACCCTGGGCAACGCGCTGCGTCGCGTGCTGTTGTCCTCGATGGTTGGTTTCGCGCCCACGGAAGTCACGATCGCTGGCGTCCTGCACGAGTACTCCGCCATCGATGGCGTTCAGGAAGATGTGGTTCACATCATGCTGAACCTCAAGGGCGTGGTGTTCCGTCTGCACAACCGTGACGAAGTCACGCTGGTGCTGCGCAAGGATGGCGAAGGCCCGGTCACGGCCGCTGACATCCAGACGCCACACGACGTCGAGATCATCAATCCTGGTCATGTGATCGCCCACCTGTCGCAAGGCGGCAAGCTGGACATGCAGATCAAGATTGAAAAGGGCCGTGGCTACGTGCCGGGCAACATCCGTCGCTATGGCGAGGAAAGCAGCAAGGCCATCGGCCGCATCGTGCTGGACGCCTCGTTCTCGCCGGTTCGCCGCGTGAGCTACACGGTCGAAAGCGCCCGTGTGGAACAGCGTACCGACCTGGACAAGCTGGTCATGGAAATCGAAACCAACGGCGCCATCACGCCCGAAGAGTCGATCCGTGCTTCGGCCAAGATCCTGGTCGAGCAGCTGGCTGCGTTCGCGCACCTGGAAGGCAACGATCTGCAGACGCTGATCGATGCACCGAAGTCCAGCGCTGTGTTCGATCCGATCCTGCTGCGTCCGGTGGATGAGCTGGAGCTGACCGTGCGTTCGGCCAACTGCCTCAAGGCCGAGAACATTTACTACATCGGCGATCTGATCCAGCGTACCGAGACCGAATTGCTCAAGACCCCGAACCTGGGTCGCAAGTCGCTCAACGAGATCAAGGAAGTGCTGGCCTCGCGTGGTCTGGCTCTGGGTTCGCGCTTGGAAGCCTGGCCTCCTCAAGGCCTCGACAAGCGCTGATCTAGACCACCCCCTACCGCCTTCGGCGGCCCCCTCAAGGGGGCGCCACCAGCAGACCGGCAGAGCCGGATCTGCGGTGGCAGCTGGATGAGGAGCGGGGGTATCGCTCAAGTTTTGAAAGTGCGTGACCCCATCTTGGGTCACGCGGTGCACCCGGCGGTACCTTGAAACGGCCGTCGGTTTTGATAAGTAAGAAAGGACTAGCACCATGCGTCATGGACACGGACTCCGTAAACTCAACCGCACTTCGTCGCACCGTCTGGCGATGCTGCGCAACATGGCCAACTCGCTCATCGAGCACGAAGCCATCAAGACCACCGTCCCCAAAGCCAAGGAACTGCGTCGCGTTGTCGAGCCGCTGATCACCTTGGCCAAGGAGCCGACTCTGGCCAACAAGCGTCTGGCTTTCGACCGTCTGCGTAACCGCGACAACGTCGTCAAGCTGTTCAACGTGCTGGGCCCGCGCTTTGCCAAGCGTCCCGGCGGCTACACCCGCATCCTGAAGATGGGCTTCCGCGTGGGCGACAACGCCCCGATGGCCTACATGGAGCTGGTTGAGCGCACCGAAGAAGCTGCTGTCGAAGCCGCTGCTGAATAAGCAGCCTGGCGTTCGACGCCCTCAAGCCCGTCACGTGCAAGCGTGGCGGGTTTTTTCTTGGGTCAACGCTTTTGAACGGAGTGATGGGCGCATCAGTGGGTGAGTGAGCGCTCGGCTCGCACACGGCGCGGAGCCTTTTCGACCTTTTTGCGGATGCTACTGGTCAAACGGGATAAGTTGTGCCATAATAGCTTTCTCTGTCGCGGGGTGGAGCAGTCTGGTAGCTCGTTGGGCTCATAACCCAAAGGTCGTTGGTTCAAATCCGGCCCCCGCAACCAAAATTTGGCGAAAGCCTAGAAAAGCCTGTTCGACATGAGCGGCTTTTCGTTTCCAGTGCATGTTGCAGCTTCGGCTGTCAGCATGAAGTCAGAAGTTGCTTCTGGCGCGTCACCTCTGTCGCGGGGTGGAGCAGTCTGGTAGCTCGTTGGGCTCATAACCCAAAGGTCGTCGGTTCAAATCCGGCCCCCGCAACCAAGTTTGAAGGCCCTCGCGAGAGGGCCTTTTTTCGTTTGCACCGCGTCATTGGCGCAGTGCGCGGCGAGGCGATCAGCCCGACTGGGCCAGTGCCCGCCCAATCACCAGGCGCTGGATGTCGCTGGCGCCTTCGTAGATCTGGCAGACCCGCACGTCCCGGTAAATGCGCTCGACAGGGAAGTCACTGACGTAGCCATAGCCGCCGTGGATCTGGATGGCGTCGGAGGCCACTTTCTCGGCCATCTCGGACGCAAACAGCTTGGCCATGGACGCCTCCGTCAGGCAGGGCTGGCCTGCGTCCTTCAGTTGAGCGGCACGCCAGACCATCAGGCGCGCGGCGTCGACCTGGGTGGCCATGTCGGCGAGGCGGAAGCTGACAGCCTGGTGTTCGGTGAGCGGCTTGCCGAAGGACTCGCGTTGACGTGCATAGGCGAGGGCGGCTTCCAGTGCAGCGCGTGCCATGCCGATGCACTGCGCTGCGATGCCGATGCGCCCCGCTTCGAGCTGCGACAAGGCGATGCGATAGCCTTCGCCGGGCGCGCCGATGAGCGCGTCGAGCGGAACGCGGCAGTTCTCGAAGATGATCTGCGCCGTGTCGCTGGCACGTTGCCCCATTTTGTCTTCGAGGCGCGCCACGATGTAGCCCGGCGTGGCGGTGGGAACGAGAAAGCAGGAGATGCCTTTCTTGCCGGCGCTCTTGTCGGTGACGGCCAGCACGATGGCGACATCGGCGTGTTTGCCGGTCGTGATGAACTGCTTGACGCCGTTGAGCACCCAGTGATCCCCGTCCAGCGTGGCGCTGGTGCGGATGGCCGAGGCGTCGGAGCCCACATGAGGTTCGGTCAGGCAGAAGCAGCCCAGGGCCTCGCCCTTGGCGAGCGGGACCAGCCAGCGCTGCTTTTGATCTTCGCTGCCGTACTTGGCGGTGATGCCGCAGGGCAGCGAGTTCTGGACGCTCACGATGGTGGAGGTGGCGCCATCCCCAGCCGCGATCTCTTCGATGGCCAGCACGAGGCTCATGTAGTCCAGGCCAGCGCCCCCATAGGCTTCGGGCACGGTCATGCCCATGACGCCCAGGGCGCCGAGCTCTTTCAGGGCGTCGGCGGGAAAGGTGTGGTGGCGGTCCCAGTCGGCGGCGTGGGGAGCCAGGCGCTCGCGGGCGAAGTCGCGCAGGGTGTCGCGCAGCAGGGTCTGTTCGTGGTTGAGGATCATGGTGCGGATGCTCTCACAGGCGTTCGATGGCGATGGCCGTGGCCTCGCCGCCGCCGATGCACAGGCTGGCCACGCCGCGTTGCAAGCCACGTTGGCGCAGAGCCCCCAGGAGTGTCACGATGATGCGGGCACCGGAGGCGCCGATGGGGTGTCCGAGGGCGCAGGCACCGCCGTGAACGTTGACGCGCTCATGGGGCAGTTGCAGCTCGTGCATGGCGGCCATGGTGACCACGGCGAAGGCTTCGTTGATTTCCCACAGGTCCACGTCCTGGGTGGTCCAGTTCAGGCGCGAGAGCAGCGCACGCATGGCCCCCACCGGGGCCGTGGTGAACCAGGCGGGCTCTTGCGCATGGCTGGCGTGGCCGCGGATCACGGCCAGCGGCGTGAGGCCCTGAGCTTGGGCTGCAGACTGGCGCATCAGCACCAGGGCGGCGGCACCGTCGGAGATGGAGCTGGAATTGGCGGCGGTGACAGTGCCGTCCTTGGCGAACGCCGGCTTGAGCTGGGAGATCTTCTCGATCTGGGCCTTGGGCGGTTGTTCGTCTTGCTGGACCACGGTGTCGCCCTGGCGCCCCGCCACGGTCACTGGGGTGGTCTCCCAGCCGAAATGACCGTCACGGATGGCGCCTTGGGCACGGGTGGTGGAGGTCACGGCGTAGGCGTCCTGGGCTTCACGGGTGAAGCCGTAGTGGCGCGCACAGTCTTCGGCGAAGGTGCCCATCAGCCGGCCCCGGGTGGCAGCGCTGTAGTGGTCTTCCAGCCCGTCGAAGAACATGTGGTCGATCATCTGGCCGTGGCCCAGGCGCTGGCCGCTGCGCGCTTTCGGGAGCAGGTAGGGGGCGTTGCTCATGGACTCCATGCCGCCGACGACGACGGCCTGGGCGCTGCCGGCCAGCAGCAGGTCGTGACCGAGCATGATGGCTTTCATGCCGGAGCCGCAGACCTTGCTGATGGTGGTGCAGCCGGTGGACAGGGGCAGGCCCGCACCGAGCGAGGCTTGTCGGGCGGGTGCCTGGCCGAGTCCGGCAGGCAGCACGCATCCCATCAGCACTTCGTCGATGGCCTCAGGGGGCAGGCCGCTGCGGGTGAGGGCGGCGGCGATGGCCTGGGCGCCGAGCTGCGGTGCCGTCAGGCTGGCGAGGCTGCCTTGAAACCCGCTCAAAGGCGTGCGGGCGGCGCTGACGATGACGATGGGGTCGGCGGTGGGGGTGAGGGTGGCGGGCATGAGCGTCTCCTGGGCAAGGGCGTGACGAGGCGCCCTGGAGGGCGCCTGTCGACGAGGATGTCTGCCAGTATGTCAGCCTGTGAGGGTCTGTGAAACCCGGCCCTCAGCCCTCACCGCGTCGGTTTTGCCAACGCTGCAGGGCGCCGCCCACCAGCATGGCGGGGACGAACAGCCAGGTTTCGCTGTTGCCGGACAGGATGGTGGCCAGGGCGGGGCCGGGACAGTAGCCGGCCAGCCCCCAGCCGATGCCGAACAGCGCAGCGCCGCCGAGCAGTTTGCGGTCGAGTTGGGTCAACGTGGGCAGGTGGAAGCGATCGCCGTAAAGGGGCACCGGACGGCGCAGGACGAAGCGGAAGGCCACCAGGGTGACGAGCACCGCACCGCCCATGACAAATGCGAGGCTGGGGTCCCAGTGGCCGGCCAGATCGAGAAAGTCGAGCACCTTCAAGGGGTTGGTCATCTCGGCTACGGCCAGGCCCAGGCCGAACACGACACCGGCCACCAGGCTCACAAGGGGTTGCATCATGATGAGTTTCTCCGGGGGGCTCACAGGCCGAGCAGGTGGCGGGTGACGAAGACGGTGGCGATGCCGGTGACCATGAAGACGCCAGTCGCGGCCAGCGAGCGCAGCGAGAGGCGGCCCAGGCCGCACACGCCGTGGCCGCTGGTGCAGCCGTTGCTCAGGGAGGTGCCATAGCCGACCAGCAGGCCGGCCACGATCAGCAGCACGGGGGAGATGTCGGCGCGAGGGTTGGCCGTGCGGCCGGTGAAGGCGAACCAGGCCCAGCTGCCGCCGACCATGCCCAGCAGGAACAACAGGCGCCACAGCCAGACACGGCGGGCCTGCTGGGTGCGCCAGGCATCGACCAGGCCGTGCGCGATGTTGCTGATGCCAGCGATGCGGCCGGTGCCCGCCAGCAGCACCACGGCCGAGGCACCGATCAGCAGACCGCCGATCAGTCCGGTAACAGGGGTGAAGTTGCTCATGTGAAAGGACGACAGAAAGCCAGGAAACCGGCAGGCCGTTGTGGCAGCCTGCCGGTGTGTCAGAGTTTGAGGCTCAGCGGGTGTGCTTTAGAACTTCCATCCATAAGACACGCCGATGATGTCTTCTTTGAGGCGAATGTTGGCATCACCGCTACCGAAGTTGGGCGGAATGGCGCCCGGACCTTTGACGGTCTTTTCGAAGGCGTGGCTGTAGTGGGCGCTCCACTCGCTGTGGGCGCTGGCCTTCCAGGTGAAGCCGGCGGTCAGGTGGTCTTGCACCACGCCGGGGGCCAGGACGTTGAGGAAGGTCTCGCTCTTGGGGATCGGCTGCGTGGCGTGGCTGAAACCGGCGCGCAGGGTCCAGGCGTCGTTCAGTTGGTGGATCACGCCCAGCTTGACGACCTTGACATCCTTCCAGCCGAAGCCGGGACCATCCGATGAGCCCAAAGGACTGGTTGGGGTGAACTTGCTCAGCGGGTTGCCGACCGACTTCACATCGCTCAGTTCGATCACCTGGTAATCCAGGCCGAGGGTCCAGTTTTGTGCCGGCTGCCACGACACGCCCACGCCGTAGTTGGCAGGGATGTCAAAGCCACCTTGCTCGGCGAACAGGCCTTTGTACTTGTCAAAACGGCCCTGGATCTTGGAAGCCCAGGTGGCGCCCAGGCGCCATTGCGGTGCGATCTGGCCGATCCAGCCCAGGCGCACGCCGACGCCGTTCGAGGTATCGGTGCCTTGGTTGTGGACATTGCCGGAGGACTCGCTGTAACCCGGTTGGGTGAAGGGCGCGAGGCCGCGGATCGAGAAGCGTTGATGGGCCAGGTTCAAGGCTGCGCCGAACACGTGATCGGGCGTGGCCTTCCAGGCCACGGAGGGGGAGATGAACAGCTGCTCCAAGTTCATCTTGGTGGAGCCTTGCTCACCGAACCCGGTGAATGGGCTGGTGTTGTAGCTGGTGTTCATGCCGCCGTTGCCGTACACGGCCAGACCCACGCTGAGCTGCGGGTTGATCTGACGGGTGTAGCCGAATTCGGGGATGAGGAAGAGGTCGCGGCCGTCGGCGCTGTACTTGCCGTTCAAGGTGACGCCACCGCCCGCATCGTTGCCGGTGATCTCCGCACCACGGCTCGGCTTGAACAGGTTCACACCCACATCCAGACGGTCACCCGTGAAGGCCGTGCCGGCCGGGTTGGTGGCGGCGGTCAGGCCGTCTTGGGGCAGGGCGATGCCCACGCCAGCGATCGCCTGCGATCGCCTGCGATTTGACGCCGTAGCCGTGCGAGAAGTAGCCGTTGGTGGCCAGGGCCGATTGGGGCAGGGCGGCCACGCACAGGGCGGCGATGGCGGCGGCGCGCAAGGGCGAAGCGGGGAAGAGCTGGGACATGAACGTCATCCTCTGAGGCGTGTACGGGTACGGGTTGGGGTGTCGAGGGCCCGACTGTACCGACAATGCGTCATGCCACAAACGACGATTTTGCAATGTCTTTATGCGCTCGGCGCATAAAGAGGGGTGGCAAGGAGGTGGGAGCGTGTCAAGGCGCCGTGGTGCGCTGTTCCCTGGCCAGCAGTTTGTCGACGCGGGCCTGAGCGCGGTTGCGCACCAGGAAGCGCTCCAGCCCGGAGACGTCGGCCATCAGCCGATCGGCCTGCTGGGTGCAGCGGGCCAGGCGGCTGCTCTGCTGGGCGGGGGCGAGCTGGCTCCAGCGGGCTTCTGCGGCCTTGAGCATCTGGTCGGCTTCAGGGTTGCGCAGGCCCTTCTTGTAGGCCACACCGATCAAGACGAAACCGTGCTCGGTGTCTTTCAGGATGGCCTGGTTGCGCTTGGCCGAGGGGGGCTGCTTGAGGTGTTGCACCACGCTGTCTTTGAAACCGGCCGTGCACTCGGCGGCTTCGAGGTAGAAGGCGGCATCGCTGGAGGGCTGCGCGGCAAGGACGCTGCCGGTCAAGGTCAGGCTGGCAAGGAGCAGGCTCAGGAGGCGCATGGCGGTGGGTTCACAGAGTGACGAACATCATCTTTAACGCGCAGCCTGGGCACTCGGTGGACACCGGTGGGGCGCTAGCTGGCCTTGACGTGGCATTCGCGGCGCAACAGCGCCAAGGCGCTCTGGATGCCGTCGTCCACGTCGCGGGTCAGGGTGGCAGTGGCTTCGTCGAGGAAACCGTGCCACAGCTTGAGGTAGTCGGCCTGGTAGGCCACCGGGGCGTGGGCCTGGATGTACTGGGTGGCCAGTTCCGGGTTCAGCCCAGTCTTGCGGATCTTGCGGATCAGGGTGCCGGCGGTGCGGTCGGTCAGCAGGGTTTTGGGCGGGCTGCTGGCAGCCACGCACAGGAAGAGCGTTAGCAGCGAGTGCTCGTCGTCGTTGCCGTCGGTGACCTTCTTCCAGGTGGCCGAGGCACTGCGCTCGTGCTGATCGACCTCGGCCAGGCCGCTGTTGAGCCAGAAGTAGCGGCCCATGAAGGCCGGGGTCTGCTGGAAGAGCTTGCGGATGGGCACGGCGGCGTCGAGCATTTTCGGCAGGTCGGCCAGCAGGCTTTGGCGCACCTCTTCCACGACCGGGTGCAGCGGGGCGGGCAGCTCGGGCGGCACGGTGATGCGCAGGGCGCTGGCGTCGCTGCCATGGCGTTGGCGCAGCTTGAGCACGATGTGGCCCAGGGCGCGCCAGTCGGGCATTTCGGTGTGACCCGTGCTCAGCACCAGCAAGGCGGTGCGGATGACGGCTTCGGCCTCGGGGCCGGCGTCGGTCAGCTCGTCATCGTCCAGGCCCAGGTCGTCGGCCAGCCACAGGGCGGCTTCCATCAATTGGGCGGCATGGCTGCGGCGCGCCAGCTCGGCCCGGTAGTCGGCCAGGGGGCGCAGGGTCCACTTGGCCAGTTGGGGGATGTGAACGTCGGAGAACTCCTGGCGTTCGTTCATGCCGAAGTGGCTGGTCTGCGGCATGACGATCAGCCGCTTGAGCATGTCGGAGCCGCCCTTGGAGCGCGACAGGAAACTGTGGTCGCGCAGCGATTCGGCGGCGCGGCGCAGGTCACCCTGACAGCTGTCTTCGAGGTAGAGGCTCACGAGGTTGACGATGCGGTCGCGGGCGCGCTCGAGCTCGGGGCGCAGGAACTCGCTGCCGAAATAGGCGGCGATCTGCACCATGCCTTTGGGCGCGCTGCGGCCGATGTCGTCCAGCTTGGCCTGGTTGATCAGGCCGTGCTGCACGCCGTACTGCAGGGCTTTTTCGAAGAACGGCCGGGCGTCGTACAGCGAGACGCCGGCGGGTGGGGCGAGCGGCGTGTCCGACATCAGATGGCCGATTCGTCGTCCGAGTCCAGCACCACGGTGGTGACGCGGCCGAAATCGGTCTCGCTGGTTTCCACCTTGTTACGGTCGTCGTCCTCGTCGTCTTCGAATTCGGGGCGACCGGATTCGAAGGCCCGTACCTTGGCGCGCAGCACCAGCAGCATCTCGGTGAACAGGTCGGGGCACTCGTAGCGCATCAGCCAGGCCAACTCCATCCAGTCCTGGTCGGCGACTTCGTCGTGGTCGATCACGGGGCGGGCGTAGGCCGAGGCCATCAGATCGCTCTCGCTGAGGATCTCGCCATCGTCGTCGACCGCATCAAAGCGGCCGGTGCGGGCGAAGGCCTCGATGCGGCTCCACTTTTCGGAGAAGTAGTTGGCCAGGGCCTCGGCACCGCCTTCGATGGCGGCCAGGGCGTTGAGGAAGGCGAGCGGGTCGGCGTCTTCACGGAAGATCACCGAGTTGACCATGCCGCGCAGGTGGGTGTGGCTGAGGTCTTTGTAGCGCTTTTCGATCACGACGGCGCGGGCGAATTGCTCGGGCGTGATGACGAGGTTGACGACCGACTCCTTGGAGGTGTCGAACTCGCGGATCACGGCCAGCACGTCCTTGGGCGGCAGCTGATCGAGCACGACCATCAGGGCGCCGTCGCCTTCGGTGTCGGCCAGTTCAGCCAGGGCCGATTCGGCGCCGACGATGTCACCGGCGGCGATCAGGCTCTGGGTTTTCGTGATGAGGGCAAGGTGTTGGCTCATGTCTCAGTCCTTGCGGTCGAAGCCTTGGTCGGACAGCCAGTCGGCGCCGGCTTCGTCGCGGGCGCGCTGGTCGGCGTCGTCGCCATCGTCGTCATGGTCTTCGTCGGCGTCTTCGCGGTCTTCATCGTCCGAGTCGTCGCCGCCCTCGTCGCTGGCGCGGCCGGGGCGGGCGTGCATGTACTCCAGCGCGGCGGCCAGGGTCATGAACCAGGGGCCGGCGGGCTCGGTCAGGATGGTGTCGGCCAATTCCTGGGCCCAGGGAGCCAGCTCGACGGCCTCGGCGATGGCGTCCCAGTCGGGCAGGTCATCGGCGTCCTGGCAGATCAGGTGCTCGAACACGGCCGGTTGCACGAAGCGGAAACCCTGGTGGAAGACCACGGCCACCATCTCGGGGCTGATCTCGATCATCTTGACCAGGAAGCCGAGTTCCTGGCGCTTCTCGGCCAGACGTTGGCGCAGCACACCACGGCCCTCCGAGTCGGAGGTCAGGTCGTCGAGTTCAGCCTGGTAGGCCGAGCGCAGTTGCAGGAAGAAGGGGGAGAGGCTCACGTCGGGGTCAGATCAGGGTGCGGAAATAGGCTTGCCAGATGTCTTGCGCGGTTTGGAGCGGGTCATCGAGCAGGTTGCGACGCCGATTGTCGTCGTAGGCCTGGCGCTTGTCCGGGTCGGACAGCACGTCGTAGGCCTGTTGCACGGCCCGGAAACGGGCCGGTGCATCGGGCGAGGGGTTGCGGTCAGGGTGGTACAGCGCCGCCTGCTGGCGAAAGGCCTTCTTGATCTCGGCCAGGGGGGCGCTGGGGGCCACCCCGAGGGCGGCGTAGTGGTCACTCATGCGCTGGGCGCGTCGTCGGTGTCCGGGGCGAGGGCGTCGGCCAGGGTCGCGTCACGACGGGGCGCGTGCTTGTCGAGGGCGGTGCCGACGGCGCGCTTGAGCTTTTCCATGGCACCGTGGATGGCCTGGTGGGCGCTGCCGGCGTGGTCCTTGACGACCACGGGCTGCAGACCCTTGACATGGGCTTCCAGCGTGCAGTGGATGTCGTCCTTGTTGGCCTTGGCATGGCTGTTGGCATCGGCCAGGTGGGCTTCCACGCGGGTGATGTGTTCGCCAAAGCGGTGCAGCTCGCCCTGGGCCAGGGTTTCGAGGTACTCGGCCGTGCGGACGCCGCCGTCGATGTTCTTGTCGGTGTGCAGCAAAACTTGCATGGAGGACTCTTTCTGATTCGAGGAAAACAGCTCAAGTATGAGCCAAATGCAGCTCAGCGCCAGGGGGCGCTGGCTTCCAGCAGGTCTTGAAGTTGCGCACCGAGCGCGTGCAGCGCGGGCTCGATGCTGTCATCGCCCGCGTCGATGGCGTCTTCCAGGTCGCCGGCGGCGTCCATCAGGTCGAGGGCGCACAAGAAGCCCGCACTGCTGCGCAGGGTGTGCATGCGCCGGGCGGCCTTCACGCGGTCACCGGCGGCCAGGTCGTCACGGGTCTGGGCCACGGCATCGGTGTACTCGGCCACGAACATCTTGAGCAGGTCGAGGAACATCTCGCGGTCATCGCCCAGGCGCTGGGCGGCACGCTTGCGGTCGATGCCAGGGATGTCGGGGAATTCGTCGTCCATCTCGGTGGGGGCGCCGACGGGCGCTGGCGTGGTTGTCGCGGAGGGGGAAGGGTGGATCCAGGTGGCGAGCACGATGGCCATCTGGTCCAGGTCCATGGGTTTGGGCAGCACGTCGTTGGCACCAGCGGCACGGGCGGCGGCCTGTTGATCGTCGCGCACCCCGGCGGTGAAGGCGATGATGGGCAGGGTGAGCAGGCCCAGTTCTTCGCGGATCAGGCGCGTGGCGCACAGGCCGTCCATCACGGGCATCTGCACGTCCATGAGCACGGCATCGAAGCCTTGCGGGCGCGTGCGCAGGATCTGCACGGCCTGCTGGCCATCGGCGGCCAGGGTGGCGGTGGCCCCTTCGAGGCGCAGGGCGCGTTCCACCAGATCGCGGTTCATGGCGCTGTCGTCCACCACCAGGACCTGGGCCCCGACCAGCCGTGGACCCGAGGCCACCACGCTGGGCGGGGTGCGCAGGGCCTCGATCGCGTCGGCGCTGGCGCGCTGCAGCGGCAAGGTGAACCAGAACGTGCTGCCGCGGCCGGCCTCACTGTGCACGCCGATCTCGCCACCCATCAGCTCGACCAGGCGTTTGCAGATGGACAGGCCCAGCCCGGTGCCGCCAAAGCGTCGGCCGATGCCGCCGTCGGCCTGGGTGAAGGGGGCAAACAGGCGGCCAATCGCTTCCGGGGCGATGCCGATGCCGGTGTCACTCACGTCAAACCGCAGGCACACGCCCTGGTCGGTCTCGGCGGTGAGGTTCACCGTGACGGTGACCTCGCCTTGCTCGGTGAACTTGATGGCGTTGCCGGTCAGGTTGAAGAGCACCTGCTCCAGGCGCAGGCCGTCGCCCATCAAGGGCCCCAAGGGCGTGGTGGGCGCGACCAGGTGCAGCGTCAGCCCCTTGGCGCGGGCGACCTGGCCCATCAGGCTGTCGAGGTTGGCCAGCAGGCTGGCCAGGTCGAAGGGACGCGGTTCCAGGCGCAGTTGCCCGGCCTCGATCTTGGAGAGATCGAGCACGTCGTTGAGGATGGCCAGCAGCGACTGGCCGGCCGTGCGGATGCGGGCCACCATGTCGCGCTGGTGCGCGGGCAGGGGCTCGCGCTCCAGCACCTGGGCCAGGCCCAGCACGGCGTTCATGGGGGTGCGGATCTCGTGGCTCATGTGGGCGAGAAACTCGCTCTTGGCGGCATTGGCGGACTCTGCCGCCTCGGTCGCTTCGCGCAGTTCACGCTCGTGGCGTTTGCGCTCGCTGATGTCTTCGACGATGAAGAGATGGCGCGGTGCATCCGCGTCGTCCACCTGGATGGGGGCGCCGATCACGCTGGCCCACACCACCGTGCCGTCGGGGCGCACATAGCGCTTGGTGAAGGTGTGGCTGGCCAACCGGCCTGCCTTCAAGCTCGCGATGTGCTCTTGCGAGAGGGTCTGGTCGTCGGGGTGGGTATAGCGCTGCGGGTCGATGCCGATCAGGTCCTCAGCCGACACGCCGATGATGTCGGCCAGATGCTGGTTGGCCTCCAGCAGCAGGCCACTTTGGGAGTCGACCAGGGCCACACCCAGCGGGGCCTGCTCGAAGATGACGCGAAAACGCGATTCGGCGAGCTGGCGCGCCCGCAGGGTCTGCAGTTCCTGAAGCTGATGGGTGCGGCGCCAGGCCTGAAAGGCCAGCGAGTAGACCAGCAGCAGGCCCAAGCCCATCACGATGCTGGTGGCCCAGGCCATGTTGCGGATGCCGGCATAGGCCTCGCGCTCATCGATCTCGGCCAGCATCAGCCAGGGGGTGCCCTGCACGGCCGATGCATAGGCCAGCACGGGCACCTCGCGGTAGTCCCGCCCGCCTGACAGGATACCGCGCTCGCCTTGTGCGGCCCGTCCGGCCGGCAGGGTGGGGGTGTTCAGGGCCTCGGTCAGGGAGAGCTCGGCCTGTGGGTGATGGCGCAAGGGTGACACAAAGCGCACCTGGGCCTCCTCGCGGCGCACCAGGTAGGTTTCTGCCGTGCGGGTGGGCACGGGCCAGGTGCTGACCAGGGGGTAGAGGGTTTCATCGGCGCGCCAGCTCAGGTAGGCCACACCCAGCGGGCCTTGTGGGCCGGGGCCGATGGGTGCGAGCACGCCAAAGTGCACCTGGCCTTGGGCGGTGCGGTGCAGGTCGACCAGTTCGATGCGGGGGCGGCGCAGGATGTCGGCAATCAGGGCGGTGTGCGGCGTGAGGTCGGCCTGGCCGGTCACAAAGGCCGTACGCCCCTGGGCGTCGACGGCGGCCAGCCCCTGCCAGCCTTTGACGCGCACCCCCTCACGGGCCACGGCTTGCATCTGGTCCAGCAGTGGTTCGCTGCGGCGGCCACTGGACAGCCATTGCGCAAACAGGGTTTCGAGCTGAGAGTGGCCTGAGAAATTCACCCGCGCGTCGGTGCGGATCTCGTCCAGCAGTTCTTCGATCTGCTGGGTCTTCTGCTCGGCGATGACGGTGAGGGTTCGGTGGGTTTCGCGGCGGATTTCTTCGGCCAGCGACCGGTAGGCGAACACCCCCATGGCCCCGATCAGCCCGGTGAGCAGCAGCAAGGGCAGCGCCAGACGCAGCCGCTGGCGCAGGGTGTCGTTGACCGTGCGTGTGGCGCCGCTGCGTGGCACCGAGCCCGTCACGGGCGGGTGGCCTGCACCAGACACTCGGACAACTTGTCGAAATGCGTCAGGGCGGCAGAGGTCAACTCCACCTGCTTGCGGCGGGCGTCCTCGGTGTCGGCCAGCGTGATCCAACCCTTGGCGCGCATGGACTTCAGGCGCGAGTGCAGGGTGGCCGGAGAGCCCAGTTCACTGGTGCCGATCAGGTCGCGCACGCACAAGCGCTGCTGCGCCTGGTTGGTGCGCGCCACCAACTCGAGGATGCGCTCTTCCAGCGGATCGAGCGGGGCCAGGGTCGGCAGACCCCGCACGGCTTCGGCCAGCTTCAGAAAGCGCAGGTAAATGTCGGCAGGGCGGGTCACAGCGGGGAGCTTCCTTGAGCGAGGGGTCTGAAGGGCTTGATTTATGATGGATACCCTATATCGTATATATTTTATGACAATCTTGTCACGGCTCGGCCTTCAACTCGGCATGATCATGATCACCATTGTCGCCTTCTTGACGATGGTGGGGGTCAATGAACTGCTTTTCAAGGCCGGCGAGTTTGTGCCTGGGATCAACTGGATCTATCTGCCCGCCGGGGTGCGTCTGCTGGCGACCTTGTTGTTTGGGTTCTCGGGCGCGGTCGGCCTGTTGCTGTCCGCCTGGTGCGTCAATTTCTGGCTTTTCTTTCCCGATGACTTTTCTCGCTCATTCCTGGGCGGGATCATCGCGGCCGTGGCGCCCTACAGCGTGTACATCATGACGCGGCGCTTTTATGGCTTGCAAGGCAGCCTGGTCAATCTGACGGCAGGCAAGTTGCTGATCTGCATTGTGGTGTATTCCCTGGCCAGTCCCTTGATGCATCACGTCTGGTTTCATTTGCGTGATCCGGTGGGGCATGACTGGTCGGGCTTTTGGGTCATGGCTGTCGGCGATTTCCTGGGGTCCGTCGTGGTGTTTTACACCCTCAAACTGGCACTCCACCTCTGGATGCCGCCCCAGGCCGCCCGCACGCTGCCGCATCAGTGAAGCGCAGCGTGCGGGAGAGGGGTGATGACAGCGCACACTTCATTGTAAAAGTTGAGACGCTGTTGTCCAGCCCTCCTGGCACCGAAGCGCACCCCACAGGCGTGCAGCTCGGTGCCCACTTGCCTCACGCTGGCAGGAAGGGGTAGTCGGTGTAGCCGTGCGGGCCGCTGCCACCGTAGAAGCCGGTGTCGGCAAACGGCTCGTTCAGCGGCGCGTTCTCCTTCAGGCGGCGCACCAGGTCCGGGTTGCACAGGGCGGGGCGACCAAAGGACACCAGGTCGGCGTGGCCGCTGGTGACCGCCTCTTGCGCCATCGCATTGGAGTAGCCGTTGTTGACCATCCAGACGCCGCTGTAGAGCTTGCGCAGGGCGTCGTAGTCGAACGGGGCGTTGTCGCGCGGGCCACCGGTGTGGCCTTCGACCACGTGCAGGAAGACCGGGTGCAGCTTCTCCAGTTCGCGCACCACGTACTCGAACAGCGGTTGCGGGTTGCTCTCGCTGGAGTCGTTGACGGGCGAGACGGGCGACAGGCGGATGCCCACGCGGTCGGCACCGATTTCGGCGGTGACGGCGGTCATCACTTCCAGCAAGAAGCGGGCGCGGTTTTCAATGCTGCCGCCGTACTGGTCGGTGCGCTGGTTGGAGCCGTCGCGCAGGAAGGCGTCGATCAGGTAACCGTGAGCGCCGTGGATTTCCACACCGTCAAAGCCGGCGTCGATGGCGTTGCGGGCTGCGGTGCGGAAGTCGTTGACCACGCCGGCGATCTCGGCCGTTTCCAGCGCACGCGGGGTGGAGCAGTCGACCATGCCCTGGCCGGGCACGAAGGTCTTGGCCTTGGCCGCGATGGCCGAGGGTGCTACCGGGGCCTGGCCGTCGGGTTGGTAGGCGGTGTGCGACATGCGGCCGACGTGCCACAGCTGCACGAAGATCTTGCCGCCCTGGGCGTGGACGGCGTCGGTCACCTTGCGCCAGCCGGCCACCTGTTCAGCGGTGTGCAGGCCGGGGGTGTTGGGGTAGCCCTGGGCCGTGGCCGACACCTGGGTGGCTTCGGCGATGATCAGGCCGATGGTGGCGCGCTGGGTGTAGTACTCGACCGTCAGCGGGCCGGGCACGTTGCCGGCTTCGGCGCGGCTGCGGGTCAAGGGGGCCATGACCACGCGGTTGGCCAGGGTGATGGGGCCCAGTTGGAAGGGTTGGAACAGGTCGCTCATGCAAAGGTCTCCGTGGACGAAATGAATCAAGGACGCAAGAGGTGGTCGAGCATCAGCGCGACCGTGTCCTTGAGGGCTTGGGTGTGGTGTTCGATCTTCATGCGCAGCAGCGCCCCCTCCCAGGCATCCCAGAAGAAGGTGGCCAGGGTGTCGGCATCGACGTCGGTGCGCACGCTGCCCTCGGCCTGGGCGCGGCGCAGCAACTCGGCCAGGCGCGTGCGCCAGCCAGCCAGCGCGGTGTTCAGCACGCCGCAGCACAGGGCGCTGGTCTCGGCCACCTCGGCGGCGAAGTTGCCCACCAGGCAACCCTGGCAGCCTTGCTGTTCGTGGTGCGCGATGAAGCGGGTGAAGACGTGGCGCACGGCCTCATGGGCGCCAGGCGGGGCGTCGCTCAGGCAGCGCTCCCAGGACTCGTCTACCCACTGTGCGTAGTGCTGGATGATGGCCGCGGCGAAGGCTTCCTTGCTCTCGAAGTGGTTGTAGAAGGAGCCCTTGGGCACGCCGGCCTGGTCGGTGATCTGCTGGATGCCGGTGGCGTGGTAGCCGCAGCGCGTGAACAGCTCGTGGCCGGCCGCCGTGAGGCGTCGGGGGATGTCGGTTTTGTCAGCGGTGCGGGTCATGGGTCAAATAATATGACCAGTCGTCTTGAAATGCAAATGAGGGGGGCGCAAGACCGCAGGCGTTCAGGGTTTTTGCTGTTTTCCGTACTATGCTTGTCATCATGACCCTGGAAGATCCACCTTCTGCGGCCCCTTTCTTTCTGACCCAATGCCCTCTGTGATGACCCCTCTTTCTCAGCCTTGCGTCGCGCCCACCGTGGCACCGTGCTCGTCCAGTGCCGACGCGCAACATCCCAACGACGTGTTCGGTCGCCTGTTCCGTGCCTGCGAGGGCCTGCCCGCGGTGCGCTGTGCGGTGGTCCACCCGTGTGATGCGGACTCGCTGGGTGGCGCGATCGCGGCGGCGCAGCGTGGCTTGATCGTGCCGGTGCTGGTGGGCCCGCAGGCCAAGATCCGGGCCGTGGCCAAGGAAGGTGGCTGGGACCTGTCGCCCTGGCGCATCGTGGACACCGAGCACAGCCATGCCGCCGCCGACACGGCCGTGGCGTTGGCCCGTGCGGGCGAGGTGCAGGCCCTGATGAAGGGCAGCCTGCACACCGACGAGTTGATGGGGGCGGTGGTGGCGTCGGCCACGGGCCTGCGCACCGCGCGCCGTGTCAGCCACGTCTTCGTGATGGACGTGCCGCTCTACCCGCGCATGCTGTTGGTCACCGATGCGGCGGTCAACATCGCGCCCACGGTGCGTGAAAAGGCCGACATCGTGCAGAACGCGATCGAGCTGGCGCATGTGCTGGGGGTGCCCGAGCCCAAGGTGGCCATCCTGGCGGCGGTGGAAACCGTCAACCCCGACATGCAGGCCACGGTGGATGCGGCCATGCTGTGCAAGATGGCCGACCGTGGCCAGATCACCGGCGGGCTGATCGACGGGCCGCTGGCCTTTGACAACGCCATCAACCTGGAAGCGGCCCGCACCAAGCACATCGTCTCGCCGGTGGCCGGGCAGGCCGACATCCTGGTCGTGCCCGACATTGAGGCCGGCAACATGCTGGCCAAACAGTTGCAGTACCTGGCCGGGGCTGACAGTGCTGGCATCGTGCTGGGCACGCGGGTGCCCATCGTGCTGACCAGCCGGGCCGACTCGGTGCGCATGCGCCTGGCGTCCACAGCGGTGCTCAAGCTGCTGGCGCACGCCCGTTCGCAAGCGGCGACCGCCCAGGTGGCGTGAGGGAGGGGGCACGATGACGACCGACGCCATTGCGGTGCTCAACGCCGGCTCGTCGAGCCTGAAGTTCTCGGTGTTCACGGCGCGGATCTTCCGCCACCTGTTTCATGGGCAGATCGAAGGCATCGGCACCGCGCCGCGCCTGAAAGTGGCCAATGTGCGTGGCGAGGTGTTGCTCGACCAGCGTTGGTCGGGGGATGAGGGCTTCGACCACGAGGCGGCCCTGGCCCATCTCTTGAAGATCATGCCGCAGTTCCTGCACCGCATCGAGGTGGTGGCCGTGGGGCACCGCATCGTCCATGGGGGCATGGCCTTTCAGGCGCCGGTGGTGCTGACGCCGGCCGTGGTCGAGCAGCTGGCCGAGTTGGTGCCGCTGGCCCCGCTGCATCAGCCTCACAACCTGGCGCCGGTGCGGGCCTTGATGAAGCTGGCGCCCGGCGTGCCGCAGGTGGGCTGCTTCGACACGGCCTTCCACACCCACGCGCCCGAGGTGTCGCAGCGCTTTGCCCTGCCGCGTGAGTTCCACCACGCCGGCGTGCAGCGCTACGGTTTCCATGGCCTGTCGTACGAATACATTGCCTCGCGCCTGCCCCAGGTGGACCGTCACGCGGCCAAGGGTCGCACTGTGGTGCTGCATCTGGGCAATGGCGCCAGCATGTGCGCCTTGCAACAGGGGCGCAGCGTGGCCAGCACCATGGGCTTCACCGCGCTGGACGGCCTGCCCATGGGCACCCGGTGCGGCAACATCGACCCCGGCGTCCTGCTGTGGCTGATGGACGAGCGGGGCCTGGACGCCCGCCAGATTGAAACCCTGCTCTACAAGGAGTCGGGCTTGCTGGGCGTCTCGGGCCTGTCGTCCGACATGCGCACCCTGCTGGCCAGTGACCACGCGGCCGCGCGCGAGGCCATCGATCTGTACGTGTACCGCATCCAGCGCGAGCTGGGCTCGCTGGCGGCCGCCTTGGGTGGGCTGGACAGCCTGGTCTTCACTGCCGGCATTGGCGAGCATGCATCGGCCATCCGGGCGCGCATCTGCCACGACGCGGCCTGGCTGGGAGTGACGCTGGACGAGGCTGCGAACACGCACGGACCGGCCGAGTCGGGCCAGCCGCATCGCATCAGCCGGCCTGATAGCCGGGTCAGCGTGTGGGTGATCCCGACCAACGAGGAACTGATGATTGCGCGCCACACCCGCTTGCGGGTGCCTGACTTCCGACAGCAGGGCAGCGAGCACCTGATTCAGCCTGTGGCAGCCACCTCCGCCTGAGCCCCCAGGCGCTACAATTTCGAGTTCGATGAGCGCCACACGGGTGGCGACACCTTTGAGAAGGATTCCCCCCATGTCGATGGACGATCGCGACGGCAAGATCTGGATGGACGGCAAGATGGTGGAGTGGCGCGACGCCAAGATCCACGTGCTGACCCACACGCTGCACTACGGTTGCGGCGCTTTCGAAGGCGTACGCGCCTACAAGACCGACAAGGGCACCGCGATTTTCCGTCTGCGTGAGCACACCGAGCGTCTGTTCAACAGCGCCAAGATCCTGCGCATGCCCATGCCCTTCAAGCTCGACGAGCTGATGCAGGCGCAGATCGACGTGATCAAGGCCAACAACCTGGAAAGCGGCTACCTGCGTCCGCTGATCTGGTTGGGTTCCGAGAAAATGGGCGTCAGCCCCAAGGGTGCCAAGGTGCACGCCATGGTTGCGGCCTGGCCCTGGGGCGCCTACCTGGGTGAAGACGGCATGAACCGCGGCATCCGCGTCAAGACCTCCAGCTTCACCCGCCACCACGTCAACATCACGATGACGCAGGCCAAGTCGGTGAGCAACTACACCAACTCCATCCTGGCCAACCTCGAAGCCACCGAAGACGGCTACGACGAAGCCCTGCTGCTGGACACCGCCGGCTTCGTCTCCGAAGGCTCGGGCGAGAACGTGTTCGTGATCAAGGAAGGCGTGGTCTACACCCCCGACCTGTCGGCTGGCGCCCTGAACGGCATCACCCGCAAGACCGTGACGGCGATCTGCAAGGACCTGGGCCTGGAGCTCAAGGAAAAGCGCATCACCCGCGACGAGATCTACATCGCCGACGAGGCCTTCTTCACCGGCACCGCCGCTGAAGTGACCCCGATCCGTGAGCTCGACCGTGTCCAGATCGGCGAGGGCACCCGTGGCCCCATCACCGAGAAGATCCAGTCGGCCTACTTCGACATCGTCTATGGCCGCAACGCCAAGTACGCTGACTGGCTGACCCTGGTCTGATTGCCGAGGATCTGGAACATGAGCACGAACGCACAATCTCCCAAGGCTGTGGTGGAAGTGGGCGCGGCCGATCTGCAAGGGCCGGGCGTGGTGTTTTGCCCCAACCCCAAGCAGGCGCTGTGGAGCAACCACCCCCGCGTCTACATTGATGTGGTGGCCACCGGCGAAGGCAAGTGCCCGTATTGCGGCACCGTCTACAAGCTGAAAGACGGCGAGCACGTGCACGCGCACTGAGGTGCCAGGCTGCTGAATGCGCTGGTGCAAGCCCGGGTTCGCCCGGGCTTTGTCTTTTCTGCGGTGGCCTGACGCTGTCTGGTGACGCGTCCGCCCCTTGCGACCTTGTCAGGAGTTCACCATGCCCGAGATGCCTTCCGCACTCTCTGATCTCTACGCTCTGCCAACCCTGTCCGACTTGCTGGCCTGGCGGGTGAAGCTCACGCCGCAGGCTGCGGCGTACCGGCACTTCGACACGGACAGCCAGGCCTGGGTGACGCTGGACTGGGCGCAGGTGGCGCAGCGGGTGAGCCAGTGGTCGGCGGCCTTGCAGGCCATGGACCTGCCGCAGGGTGCGCGCGTGGCCATCTTGCTGCCCAATGGCTTGGATGCCGTCAGCATCGACCTGGCCACCTTGGCGCAGGGCGGGGCACCCGTGCCCTTGCACGCCATCGACAACCCGGCCAGCATTGCCTACATCCTGTCCGACAGTGCGGTCGCGCTGCTGGTGGTGCAAAGCCTGGACCAGTGGCAGGCCATTGCCGGAGTCGGCACCGACCTGCCAGCCTTGCGTGCGGTGGTGGTGTGTGACAACGCGGTGCCGGGCGTGTCAGACGCGCCTGCATCGTCCGGCCCCCGTTTGCTGAGCCTGCGCGACTGGCTGGCGGGCGGCTCAGCGGTGGCCACGGTGCGTGCGCCGGTGCCTCCGAAAGCCGATGACCTCGCGGCCATCGTCTACACGTCGGGCACCACCGGCAAGCCCAAGGGCGTGATGCTCACCCACCGCAATGTGATGAGCAACGTCAAGGCGGTGATGTCGGTGATCCAGCCTCGCCTGGACGACGTGTTCCTGTCCTTCCTGCCGCTGTCGCACACCTTCGAGCGCACCGCCGGCTACTACCTCCCCATGGCGGCGGGTGCCTGTGTCGTGTACGCCCGCTCGGTGGCGCTGTTGAGCGAAGACCTGCGCAATGTGCGGCCCACCGTGCTGGTGTCGGTGCCGCGCATCTACGAGCGGGTGCAGGCCCGCCTGCAAGAGGTGCTGGCCACCTCGCCCCTGAAAGCGCGCGTGTTTGCCTGGACCGAGGCAGTGGGCTGGCGGCGTTTTTGCCGTCAACAGGGTCTGGCGGTGCCGGCTTCGCCCTGGTCGGCGTTCGACGGGTGGGTCTGGCCACTGCTCGACAAGCTGGCCGCGCAGCCTTTGCTGGCGCAGTTTGGCGGCCGTCTGCGCGTGGCTGTGAGCGGCGGGGCGCCTTTGTCGCCTGCCGTGGCGCGTTGCTTCCTGGGTGTGGGCATGCCGCTGGTGCAGGGCTATGGCATGACCGAGACCTCGCCCGTGGTGGCCTGCAACCTGCCGGCCGACAACGACCCGGCCACGGTGGGGCGCGCCTTGCCGGGTGTGGAGGTGCGCATCGGCGAGAACCGCGAACTGCAGGTGCGCGGGCCCAGTGTGATGAAGGGCTACCTGAACCGCCCCGAGGACACCGCCAAGGTGTTGTCGGCCGAGGGTTGGCTGGGCACGGGCGACCAGGCGGCGATCGAGCAGGGGCGCATCCGCATCCTGGGGCGCATCAAGGAGATCATCGTCACCTCGACCGGTGAGAAGGTGCCACCCGGTGACCTGGAGCTGGCGCTGACGGGCGATCCGCTGTTCGAGCAGGCCTTCGTGCTGGGCGAGCAACGCCCCTTCATTGCCGCCGTGGTGGTGATGAACCCGCAGGTGTGGGCGCAACTGGCGCAGAGCCTGCAATTGGACCCCAAGGACCCGGCCAGTCTGCAGGCCCCGGCCGCGGTGAAAGCGGCCCTGGCGCGCATCCAGCAGGCCGCAGCCAGCTTTCCGCACTACGCGGTGCCCCGCAAGGTGTGGCTGACGCTGGAGCCCTGGACCATCGAGAACACCATGATGACCCCCACCCTCAAGCTCAAGCGCAACAACCTCATGAGCCGCTTTGCGGCCGAGATCGAGCGCCTGTATGCGCGTTGAGCCCCTTCAGTCGGCCGTCATGCGAGCCGCCTACAATCGTTCTCCATCATGAAGACCACGCACGAATTCGTTCTGACCCTGTCCTGCCGGGACACCACTGGCATCGTTCACGCCGTGTCGGGCCTGCTGTACCAGGCCGGCTGCAACATCATCGACTCGCAACAGTTTGGCGATGTGCAAAGCGAAGACAGCACCGGGCTGTTCTTCATGCGCGTGCACTTTGCCGCGCCCGATCACCTGGCCGATGCCCGCACGCTGGAGAGCCTGTTCTCGCATGTGCGCGAGCAGTTCCAGATGACGGCCGCCATCCACGCGCTGGCGCGCAAGCCCCGCGTGCTGATCATGGTCAGCAAGCATGGGCATTGCCTCAACGACCTGCTGTTCCGCTGGCGTTCGGGCTGGCTGCCCATCGACATCCCGGCCATCGTCTCGAACCACCCGGATTACGCCGAGCTGGCCGCCAGCTATGGCATCCCCTTCCATCACCTGCCGCTGCCCACCGGGTCGAGTGCCGAGGTCAAGCGCGCCCAGGAGCAGCAGGTCGAGGCCCTGGTCAGCGAGGAAGGCATCGACCTGGTCGTGCTGGCGCGCTACATGCAGATCCTCAGTGCCGAGTTCTGCGGTTTCCTCAAGGGGCGGGCCATCAACATCCATCACAGCTTCTTGCCGAGCTTCAAGGGTGCCAAGCCTTACTATCAGGCGCATGACCGTGGCGTGAAGCTGATTGGCGCCACCGCGCACTATGTGACGGCCGACCTGGACGAAGGTCCGATCATCGAGCAGGACGTGGAACGGGTGGACCACACCCACACCCCGGAAGACTTCACCGCCGTGGGGCGGGATGTGGAATGTGTCGTGCTGGCGCGGGCTGTGAAGTGGCACGCCGAGCACCGTGTGCTGATGAACGGTCACAAGACCGTGGTGTTCAAGTAAGGACGCATGCCATGAAAGATCCGCGCGCACTCAAGGCGACCCAGGCCCTGATGACCTCGGCCGACGAAACCGAAGCCTCGTTCTATGACGCCATGCGCCACGGTGATGTGGACAGGGTGATGGCGTGCTGGGCCGAGGACGAGGAGATCGCCTGTGTGTCGCCCGGTGGGCCGCGCACGGTGGGCACGGTGGCGGTGCGGGCAGCGTTCGCGGCCACGCTGGTGGCGGGCCCCGTGCACATCACCATCGAGCATGTGCGACGCATGGAGACCGCCGTGTGCGCCGTGCACCATGTGACCGAGAAGGTGCAGGCCATGACGTCCGAGGGGCTGCAAACCGCCTTCGTGATCGCCACCAATGTGTACCTGCGCACGCCGCAGGGCTGGCGCATGGTGGCGCACCATGCCAGCGCCGGCATGCCGCAGGACCTGCCGGACATCTCCGAGCCGCACTCGACCTTGCACTGAGCGGGCCATGCTGCACTATCAGGCGCCGCGGTGGTTGAAGGGGCCGGGCTCGTTGGGCGGCAACGTCCAGACCATCTGGCCGGCGCTCTACAGCCATCCACGCGCCGACCAGGCCGGTGAGGCGGTGAGCTACCAGCGCGAGCGCTGGGACACGCCCGATGGCGATTTCATCGATGTGGACTGGTTGCGGGCCTCTGGCGCGCTCGGCGACGATCGGCCTTTGCTGGTGCTGTTTCATGGGCTGGAGGGTTCGTCGCAAAGCCATTACGCGCGGGCTTTTGCCCATTGGGCGCAGGCACAGGGCTGGGACTATGTGGTGCCGCATTTCCGGGGCTGCTCCGGTGAGATGAACCGCACGGTGCGGGCGTATCACTCGGGTGATCACGAAGAGCTGGACTGGGTGTTGCGTCGGCTGGCCTTGCGCCACACCGGCCCGATGCTGGCCGTGGGGGTGTCGCTGGGCGGCAATGCCCTGTTGCGCTGGGCGCAGGAGGCGGGCAGCCAGGCCGGGGCCGTGGTGAAGGCGGTGGTGGCGATTTCGTCGCCCGTCGACCTGACGGCGGCCGGGCAGGCGCTGGGGTTGGGCTTCAACCGCCATGTCTACACGCGCATGTTCCTGCGCACGCTCAAGCCCAAGGCGCTGGTCAAGGCGCGTGCGCACCCCGGCGTGGTGAAGGTCGATGCCCTGCTGGCCGCGCGGGATCTGTACGAGTACGACAATGCCTACACGGCCCCGGTGCATGGGTTTGCGAGCACCGAGGATTACTGGCTGCGCGCTTCGGCCAAACCGGGCCTGCGTGCCATGCGCCATGTGCCGGCGCTGGTGCTCAATGCCCGCAATGACCCGTTTGTGCCGGCCGAGAGCCTGCCGCGCCCCCATGAGGTGGGGCCGGCGGTGACCTTGTGGCAGCCGGACGAGGGCGGTCATGTCGGCTTTCCGCAAGGCCGTTTTCCGGGGCATGTGGCCGATCTGCCGCGTGCGGTGGGCCGCTGGCTCGCGCAACATTTGTGAGGACCGTCATGGACGACATCGTCAAAGCCGCCATCAAGAAATGGCCCAATGTGCCGTACTGCTATGGCTGGCTGGCGCTGGATGCGCGCGGCGACTGGTATCTGCGCGATGAGCCCACCCAGGCGGCCGGGCCGTTTCCGCAGCTCAAGGGCAGCCTGATCCAACACGACAAGCTCAAGGCCTTCATCCACCGCAACTACGCCGCCGATGAGCGGGGTGCCTGGTACTTCCAGAACGGGCCGCAGCGGGTGTACCTGCAGCTGGAGCTGGCACCGCTGGTGCTGGGCGTGCGCCGCCTGAACGTGGGCGAAACCGGGGCGGGCGCCGCCGCCGGGTTTGAGGTGCAGGCGCACACCGGTCAGGACGTGGGCGCGGTGCAGTCTTGCTGGCTGGATGAGATGGGGCGACTCTACTTGCTGACCGAGGCTGGGCTGGGCGTGGTGCGCTCGATGGACATGGACGCGGCCGCCGATGCGGTGGCCTCGGGCGTGTGGGGTGAGCCGCAGGACGTGGCGTTTGCCGACATGCCGGCCCGCTTTGGCTTTGTGCGGGAACCGGTGCCTGCAGCGGGGTGACCGGCCAGGCCGGGTTGCCATCAGCGATGGCGCCATGAAAAAAGCCGGCTGCAAGAGCCGGCTTTTTCGATCGGAGCGATCAGCGTGACAACACGCTCAAGGGGCCGATGCGGCCTCGGCCGCAGGGGCTGCGGGCTCTTCGAACTTGGCGCCACCGGCGTTGACCAGGAAGGCGACGGCGCGGGTGATTTCCAGGTCGGTCATGTCGCCACCGCCTTGTGCAGGCATGGCGTTGAAACCCTTGATGGCGTGACCGGCCAGCGTGGCCAGACCTTGGCCGATGCGACCACCCCAGGCGGCGGCATCGCCGAACTTGGGCGCGCCCAGCATGCCGGCGTCGTGGCAGGCAGCGCACTGAGCCTTGTAGGCCTCTTCACCCGAGCGAGGGCCAGTGTTGGCCGACACGAGTTTGATCTGCACGGTGCCCACAGGCATGATGCGGTCGGCGGTGGCCTGGGCGCTGAGGGCATCGGTGCCCGCCGCATTTTGGCTTTGCGACGAGACGTACATGACCAACAGCACGATGATGATCACCGGGACGATGAACGCGGCTGCCACGGCAACCATCAGTTGCTGGGGGGTGCTGATCGGGCCTTGATGACCGGACTCTTGGGTTTGGGGCGCTTGGCTCATGGGGTGTTCAGGAGGCGCTGGTTGGTTTGGGGGATGACATCAGACCGGCAAGACCGGTCGTCTGAAAGGGCCATTATAGGTGGTGCATCGGCTTTCACACAGCTGGATGCACACAGAGCCCTGCTAGAATCCGCCCTGCTGCGCCCGTAGCTCAATGGATAGAGTACTGCCCTCCGAAGGCAGGGGTTGCTGGTTCGATCCCAGCCGGGCGCACCATACGAATCAATTACTTAGGCCACCTTTCAGGTGGCCTTTTTGCTTCTGGTAGGCCAAAAGTAGGCCAAACAGGGGGGCGAAAGTGATATCAGGATGCTGCCCGGTCGTCCGTCGACTCCCCGGCAAAGGTGACGTCTTGTGGTGAGGCGTGAGTCTTTGTGGTTGGCAGGCACCATCTTGTTGAGCGCATCCAGAGGAACTACCAAAGCGCAGTTGATTCCCGATGGGACTGAGACCACGTCATTGCGACCACCTATGTTGCTAAGTGCCAAGCGCATAGAGATGGCGCGTTGCATCAATTTGTGATTTAAGGCTTGCCAGCCCCCAGGGCCCTGATTGCGTGCTTCGTTGGATGAACGGTAGCTCAGGTCGTAGGTGGCCCTCGTAGGGCTTTTGACCCCGCCCTTCAACCCTACATCTCTGACCAGGCCCTCGATCGAAGGTTGCCGTCAGCATTCGGCACAACTGCAAGGGGTCTTTCATCAAACAGAAGGTCCTTGCGCGCCTGAAATCGTATCTTGAGTAAGCGCCTCACGCATTTTAATTCTCTCATTAAGGTATGTTCTTGTGGCGTACTCATCGCGAATCAAGGTGTCTATTATTTCGGCCCTAGTTAGGTGGAATTTTTCAGATAGCCCATCCAGAAGCTTGATGGTTTTTTCGTTGAGAACGATGTTGACCTGCTTCTTTCCCTTAAGGTTTTTCCTGTATTGCTGTTGACTCCATGATTTCTTTGCCTTGGTGACAATGACGAATATCGTTTCTTCATTAAATCCAGTCGAATCGAAGAGGATGAGAAGGTCTGTAAGCGCATGGACGGCAACCCACGTCATCATCCTCTCAGGCTTGTTTTTTCTTAGCCACTCAATGATGGCTGCACACTTTGCGGCTTCATCTTGTCCTTTGATCCAGTCGAAAATTCGGTCTCTTGCGGCCTGTTGCTCCCATGCTGTCTTTATCCGGATGCATAGCAAATTTCGTGCGTTGGCATCTTCAGATGGGAATTCGGTTCCATTGAATTCCAGGTATCGACTGTCGAGTGCGGCAATTGTTAGAGCTCTGCCTTTCAAGAATGGGTGGAGTTCATCTGTCTTAAGGCCAGGTTCTGATTTTATTCTATTGTTGATCCAGTGCAGTTGTCTTGGATCTTCCCTGATCCAGTTTAATTGATGTTCTGGAATTAGTGAGTGGGGTGCTGTTTTCAGTGCCTGTGCTCGTGTGTCTGGGTAGTGCCGCAGGATTTCCATCATTTGCTTAATAAGTTCGGCTCCGGTCTCCCGTTGTGGTGGGTAGTGCTTCTTGAAGAACAAGAAGTGCCAAAGCCAGATCTGAAGGCGTTCGTCTGAGAAGACTTTGCTTTCAAGTTCCTCAAGGGTGAGGGCTGTACTTGTTTCATTCTGTTTGTTCATAGTGAAAAACTCTAGTAGATCTGTAGCTGTCATCTAGAAAAATTCATGTGGATACATAGTAGTGAAAAACGGCTCTAGTGTGGGTGTTTCCTTGCTTTACGCATCATATTTGTACATTTTTTGAGGGAATGTGTTCTGGTCCACCCTAGCTTCAGCACCGGGCCGAAGATGTCGAACACGATCATTGGTGTCAGGGGTGGGTGCCTTCAACTGGCATCCCCGGCCTCTTTACCAGAGGGAACTTGGGTTCGTCTGCCCCTTGGTGAGCCGCGATTTTTTGACTGCGCCGGGACAATTCAATGCCATGTGCGGAGCAATTTTTTGACGCGTGTTTGTTTGTTGAAAAATACTGGGTTGTCACATGCTTTGACACAACCAACACGGTAGGTGAAGCATGAAAATCCTGAGAATCAAGCCAACGATGGAAATGACCGGCCTTCCTCGGGCAACCATTTACCACTACATGAGCATCGGTGCATTTCCTAAATCCATCAAGCTGGGCGTAAGGACGGTCGGATGGCTGGAGGAGGACATCCTCCTGTGGATTCGTGAGCGGCAAGCATCCAGAGGCTGAGCGCCTCATTGCCTGTTATTTCTAATATTTCACCAGAGTTACCCAGGTGCCAAAAAAGGCACATTCCTGGTCAGTCACCTGAATTTAGGCGCGTATAGCCTATCACGCCATCCTGGTATTAGTAGTATTAAATAAGTAAGTACATGCATACGGCATCATCAAGATGCCGATTGAGCATAAGTTCTTGGCATGACTGTGAAGTCGTGCATTACACCCAAGCCTTAC
>Ga0209066_10000919_pt1 | contig 40495 bp, 35 predicted proteins | sample All_14_2_FD_187198 | JGI IMG/M metagenome (GOLD analysis project Ga0209066, IMG submission 187198) | Freshwater microbial communities in response to fracking from Pennsylvania, USA - Allegheny Zone_MetaG_DW_15 (SPAdes) (version 2) ... | reverse complement strand
CCTTTTCTCCCGGCCGTTTAGGCCCTATGCCTCTATTGTCATTCGTCAAGGTTGTATAGAATTATAAGGTAGTCGCAGCCCTTGTAATCCCCCGATCAGGCGGGGGAGCATCCACCGGCGGGCCTTAACCCGCTGTAACCAGGGGAAACGAACTCTGTTCGTTTCTCTTTTTTTATTTTGTCAGGATGAACTAAAGAATGATCAAAACCCTGCTTTTCTCCCTCCTTTTCCCGGCGCTGGCCGCCGCGGCCTCCGCGCAGGCCGTCCTCTCGGCCGGCGACCCCCTGGCCGGCACCGGCCCCTTCTCGGACCCGGCCTTCCAGGACTGCCTGGAAACCTCCGAGGACGGCTACCTGAATTCCAAGAACACGATGAACGTGCGTACCGACTTCCGCGATCTGCGCGACGCCGTCATCTCCGCCCCCGCCGTATCGCTCAAGACCCCGCCGCCCGCCGCAGTCGTGCGCCCGCGGCCCGAGGATCGGGAGGGCCTGCCGGTCTTGCCCGCCGGCCACTACAAGGTTACTTTCGCCGGGGAAAGCGGCCCGGTGGGCTCCTACGTGCGCCCGCTTAACGGCGCCGGCGCCCGCTACGCCAGGGAATACGTGCTGCTGGGCGTTTCCGTGAAGGGCGACTCCTACGAAAAATTGCTTCCCAAGCTGGAGGCCGCCGGCCTGCGCTTTGCGGGAGAAAAAAACTCTTATTCCGCCAGGAACAAAAGCACCGTGATCCTGGGCTGGGCCCCTCTCGCCAGCCTGCCCCGCCTCTCCAAGGTGGAGGGCGTGGCCGGCGTGGTGGTGGAGAAACGCAGCTCGGGCGTGCCGCTCAAGGCCCGCGTGCGCTTCACGCTCAAGGTGCCCTACCAGAACAAGCCCAACGCTTTCGTGCCGACCTTCCTCAAGCGCCTCACCGACGAGGGCGGTTTCGCGACCGAGAACTGGTTCCGCCTGCCGCAAAAGGGCGCGGATTCCCGCTTCAGCGTGTTCGACGTGACCGGAACGATGCCGGTGGACATGATAGGCGAGCTTTCCCGCTCCCCGTTCGTGGCCTCCGTGGAATTCAACGATAATTCACTCTGACCCGGGCGCCGGCCGCGCCCCGCGGGCCGCTCCGGCGGCCCGTTTTTTTTGTCCTGCCGATAAAAGTTATAATTAAGCCTCGGGCAGCGCCGGCGCGGTACCGCCGCCGGCCGCCCTGGTGCAATTATGGACGAACACAAACACTCAAACGAAGCGCGCCGCGCGCACAAGCCGCGCAAGGGCTACCGGGTGGTCTTCCTGCTGGCCTTCTCCGCCGGCCTGCTGGCCGAAATGCTGTTTTTCCTCCAGGCGCAGATGCGCGAGATAACCGTGCTGCTCAAAGAGGATTTCCGCATCGTAGTGGTGAAGGACCAGCGCTCCAAGGAGTCTCCCGAGACCGTCACCGCGGCCCTCGCCGCCATCAACGGCACCGAGCAGGCCGTTTTCGTCAGCCGCCAGGACCGCCTGGCGCGCCTGAAGGCCGAAGAGCCCGAGCTGGTGACCTCCGTGCTGCCGCCCGGCACCAACCCCATGCCTGATACCTGGGAGGTGATCATCCGCGAGGAAGCTCTCGGCGACATGAACGCCTGGACCGACGCGGCCTGGCGCGTGCCCGGCGTGGGCGACATCAAGTACAAGCCCCTCGAGGCCTACGCCATCATGCATTCCGTCTTCTACGGCCATCTGATAACCCTGGGCCTGGCGCTCTCTTTCCTGGCCTTCATGATCATGGCCGCGATGACGCTGACGCACGGCCATACCCCGGCCACGCTGGCCGCCGCGCTGGGCGCGGACCGCAACTGGTACCTCGCCGGGGCCGGCGGCGGCGCCCTCTCCGCGCTGGCCGCCTACGCCGTGGTGTACCCGGTAAAATATCTGAGCCCGGTCTGGGTCTGGCCCAACCCGGTGTGGCAGGTCGGGGTGATCTTCTCCGGCGCCCTGCTCGGCTGGTCCCTCTGCCAGTGGAAGAGCGATAAATACTAAGACCATGAGAACAGCAAAGCGCGTACCTGGCTGGCGCGCCGTCCTCCCGGCGGCCCTGGCCGCTTTGCTGCTGGCCGCCGCGCTCCCCGTGCCGTCCCCGGCGCAGGCGCAGGTGGACGCCAAGAAGAAGAACCTTGAGGAAATTAACCGCCAGCTCGACGAGAAGCGGTCCGAGCTGGAGCGCCTGCGGGTGGAGGAGGAACGCATCTCCTCCGAGCTGTCCGGCCTGAAGAAAGAGGAGAAGCAGGCCGCCGTCCGCCGCAGGGAGCTGGAGGGCCAGCTGGCCGGCTCCAGGGCGCGCGCCCGCGAGGCCCGCCAGCGGTACGAGTCGCTGGACAAGGCTAAAAAGACCCTCTCCGGAGACATCTCCGGCGAGCTGGTGATGTTCTCCCTGCAGAAAGATTTCTACTACCCGTACTACGGCGCGCGCGACATTTCCAAGGACATGCTGATGCGCTCGGCCATGTACAGCAAGCGGGCGCTGCTGGCCCGCATGACCGGCGAGAGCGCCCGTGTAAACAAGGACATCGGCTCGCTGGGCCGCAAGGGCGAGGAGCTGCGGTCGCGGCAGGAAGTGCTGCGGCGCCAGGGCGCCGAGCAGAAGATGCTGATGCGGACCAAGCAGGTGGAGCTGGAGCGCGCGCGGCAGCGGCAGGCCAGCCTGAAGCGGGAGCTGGAGAACCTGCAGAACGCCGCGCTGGGCCTCAACCGCCTGGTCAAGAAGCTGCAGAAGCAGGCCCCGTACCGCAGCACCGATTTTACCGCCGACCTGCCGGTGGAGCCGGGCTCGCTGGCCTGGCCGGCCGCCGGCCGGGTGATCAGCCGCTTCGGCCGCGAACAGATCCCCGAGCTCAAGACCTGGATCGTGCGCGAGGGCATCCGCATCGCCACCGACCCCGCCGCCCCGGTACGGCCCGCGATGGCGGGCAAGGTGATCTACGCCGGGCCTTTCCGCACCTACGGCAACGTGGTGATAGTGGACCACGAGAAGGGCTTTTTCACCATCTACGGCCTGCTCAGCCGCATAGACGCGGCCAAGGGGCAGGCGGTCACCACCGGCTCCGCGCTGGGCCTGGCCGGGGACGATACCCAGGCCGTCAGCTCCGGCTCCAAGGCCCCCGGCAGCGCCGTCTATTTCGAGATCCGCAAGGGCGACCGCGCCATAGACCCCCTGAAGTGGCTGCCAAATTAGTTATAATAAATTTAATATAGATAGACCGGCCGCGGCGGCCGGACTGCGCTTTGCCATGCTTCCAAGGAGCAATATGAAGAACGCCCGGAAACTCGTTTTCATCACCCTGTCGGCGCTGGTCATAGGGGCCGTGTTCCCCTATGTCAACTTCGCCATGGACAAGACCTACTCCCAGCTCAAGGTCATCGTGGACGTGCTGGAGCTCATCAAGGACAGCTATGTCGACAAGATAGACCCGCAGAAGCTGGTCTACGGCGCGGCCAAGGGCATGGTGGAAGAACTGGACGATTTTTCCCAGTTCATGGAGCCGGACGTCTATGAGCGGGTCAAGAGCGACACCGAGGGCGAGTTCGGCGGCATCGGCATCCGCGTGGACACCCGCGAGGGCTGGCTGACCGTGGTGACCCCGCTGCCCAATACCCCCGCCTGGAAGGCCGAGATGCTGCCCGGCGACAAGATCATCAAGATAGAAGGCGTGTCCACCAAGGACATGATCATCGACGAGGCCATCAAGAAGCTGCGCGGCAAGCCCGGCACGCCGGTCAAGATCACCACCGCCCGCGAGCCCGCCGACAAGGAAGCCGAGTGGATCACCAAGGACCTGACCCTGGTGCGCGAGCTCATCAAGTCCGAGAGCGTCAAGTGGCGCATGCTGGACGCCAAGACCGGCTATATCAAGATCGTGGACTTCACCGGCCACGCCACCGAGAATTTCAACAAGGCGATGGGCGAGCTGAAGGGCAAGGGCATGGAAGCCCTGGTGCTGGACCTGCGCTACAACCCGGGCGGCCTGCTGTCTTCCGCCGTGGACATCTGCAAGCTGTTCATGAACAACAACAAGATGATCGTCTACACCAAGGGCCGCAAGCCCGAGAACTACCAGGAGTTCCGCGCCGGCGGCTCGGCCCCCTTCGAGATGCTGCCGCTGGTGGTGATCGTCAACCGCTACTCCGCCAGCGCCAGCGAGATCGTGGCCGGCGCCATGCAGGACAACAAGCGCGCCGTTATCGTGGGCGAGCGTTCGTTCGGCAAGGCCAGCGTGCAGAGTATGATCCCGCTCTCCGACAAGTCGGCCCTGCGCCTGACCATAGCCAAGTATTACACGCCCAGCGGCAAGTCCATACAGCGCGACGAGAAGGCCGAGACCGGCGGTATCACGCCCGACATCGAGATCAAGGTGTCCGTCGAGACCGAGAAGAAGCTGCTGCAGCAGGCCGAGGAGATCTATTTCCCCGGCAAGGAAGACAAGGCCGACAAGAAGAAGGACGCCGCGCGCGACGAGATGCTGGAACGCGCCGTGGAACTGCTTAAAGCCCGCGAGGTGCTGGGCAACCTGAAGCGCGCTTAATTTAAGAGGGGTCAGGTCTTTACTTTTGCGGTTTAGACCTGAACCCCGGTGCCCGTAGAGTGCAAAAGTAAAGACCTGACCCCGATGAGGATACTGGCTTTCGAGACCACCTGCGACGAGACCTCCGCTGCCGTGCTGGAGGGGGGGCGCCTGCGCTCCAACGAGGTGTTCTCGCAGGTCAGCCTGCACCGCAAGTACAGCGGCGTCGTGCCCGAGCTGGCCAGCCGCGCCCACCTGGAAAAGATCCCTTTCGTCATCGGCGGGGCGCTGGCCCGCGCCGGCTTGCGCGCGCCCCTGAAGCGGGGCGCCTTCGACGCCGTGGCCTTCTCCCGCGGGCCCGGCCTGCCCGGCGCGCTGATGGTGGGCCGCGTGGCCGCCGAGGCCGCCGCCGAGCTGTCCGGCGCGCCGCTCATCGGCGTCAATCACCTGGAAGGCCATCTGCTGGCCTGCGAGTTCGCCGGCGGCCGCGCCTGCGAACCCCTTAAATTCCCGCTCGTCGCGCTGCTCGTCTCCGGCGGCCATACCGAGCTGTGGCACGCCCGCGGCTACGGCGACTACCGCGTGCTGGGCCGCACCCGCGACGACGCCGCCGGAGAGGCTTTCGACAAGGTGGCCAAGCTGCTGGGGCTGCCCTACCCGGGCGGCCCGGAGGTGGAGAAGGCGGCCGCCCGCGCGCGCGGCAAGCTCCCGGACTTCCCGCGCCCGCACATGCCCGGCACCCGCGATTTTTCTTTCAGCGGCCTCAAGACCGCCGTGAGTTATTACCTGGCCGGCAGGCTGGGCCAGGATTTCTATAAGCGCGGCCTGCGCCTGCCGCCCGGCGAGAGGGACCGCGTCTGCCGCGCCTTCCAGGACGCCGTGACGGAGACGCTGGTGAAAAAGACGGCCGACACCGCCCGCTCGCTGGGGCTCGCCCGCATAGCGGTGGGCGGCGGCGTGTCCGCCAACGGGGCGCTGCGCGCCGCTTTCGAGCGGCTGCAGGGCTTCGAGGTGCGCTTCTCGGAACGGGCCTACTGCTCGGACAACGCGGCCATGGTGGCGCTCTGCGCCCTGCGCCGGCTGGAGGCCGGGAAATTCCGCAACAGCCTCAGGGTGGCCCCGGGGCTGGCGGACCCCGGCTGGTAAATTTAACATGCTGATCTGGCTGCTTTCGGATTACGACCACAGGAAACACCTGGCTTTCAAGAGCCTGCTGGGCCGCTTTTCCGCCGCCTATCCCGAGGTGCGCGCCGAGTTCGCCGTGAAGAGCCGCCGCAGCATGTGGGAGAGCCTGTTCGCCCACCTGCGCGACCCCAAGCGCAACCCGCTGGCCGACGTGATAGAGCTGCCCCAGAACTGGACCGAGCTGTTCACGCGGCTGGGCATGCTGGCCGAGCTGAGCGGCGGCATAGACGCGCTGGCCCGCCGGCGCTACCCGGATTTCGTGCTGAAAGAACTGTGCCGCCACGACGAGGCGCGCGCCTATTCCGCCCCCTGGTGGCTGGAGGCTCCCGCGCTGTTCTACCGGCCGCAGGCGCTCAAGGGCGCCGTCACCGACCCCGCCCGCGAGCTGGCCTCCTGGGAGGGCTTCAGGGCCGCGCTGGACCGGGTAAAAGCGCCGTCCCGCCGCGCCGGTTTCCGCGCGCTCTCCGTGCCCGGCTCCTCGGGGTCCGTCTCCGTTTCCGACGTGCTGCCGCGCATGTGGGGCCGCCGCGGCGGCCTCTTCTCCGATGATTTCAACCGCGCCACGTTCAATCGCGAGGAGACGGTGGGCGGCGCCGAGGACTGGCTGGAACTGGCCGTCAGCGGCAAGATAGAGCTGTTCAGCGGCGACCGGTTCGAGAACGGGCCGCAGCCCGCCGAGGACTGCGCCTTCCTGATCTCGGCCCGCAAGCTGCCCGGCTACGGCCGCTCCGGCCTGAAGATGCTGCCCTACCCCGGCAACCCGACGGGCGGCGGCCTGATGCTGGTCTATAACCTGGCCGTCTCGGGCTCCACTCCGGACCAGGCCGCGGCGATCGCCTTCGTCTCGTGGATGATGGAGCCGCGCAACGCCTCCTATTTTGCCGAGAGTTTCGGCGTGTTCCCCTGCCTCAAGCCGGTGTTCGAGGAGCGGCTGCGCGAGGACAAGGAGGGGGAAGTGTACCGGCGGCTGTTCCTGGCCCCGGAGCTGATGCCCAATATCATGGTGTACCCCACGGCCGAGCTGCTGCTGGAGCGCGCGCTGTGGAACCTGTCGCTGAAGATAGCCAGGCACGATTACGAGCGGGAGGACCTCAACCGCGAGATGATCATGGCGCAGGGCGAGGCCGACTACCTGCTGTCGCTGTATTAGACCGGAATGAACAAGAAGAGCGCTAAAACCATTTTCGGGCCCGAGCCCGCCAAGGCCGTCTACGACGGCCGCGACGCCTTCATGAAAGGCGCGCTCGAGGCCGTCTCCGCCGCCTTCGCGCTGGACGCGGCCTCCTTCTACGAGTACGACGAGAAGACCGGCCTGCTGCGGCTGAGCCTGCGCCACGCCTCGGGCGTGACGTTCGAGCACGAGGAAAACCTGCGCCCCGCGCCGGGCTCGGCGGCCGCCCGCGCCGTGGAGACCGTGGAGCCGACTTCGGCCAAGGGGCTGGGCGGCAGCTTCCTGTATTCCCCTTTCCGCTTCGACTACTGCGATCCCGCCGGCGGGCGCGGCGTGATCCCCTGCTTCGGCCTGTTCCGGCTGGAGCGCGCCCCGCGCCGGCGCGGTTTCACCAAGGCCGAGGCGGCCAAGGCCGACGCTTTCCTGCGCTCCTACCTGCGCGACTACTACAAGGCCGAGTTCTTCTCGCTGCACCGCAAGTACGACAAGAACGTCACCGCCATCACCGAGCTGACCGAGGTGTTCGCCACCGCCCTGCGCGTCAGCGAGAGCTTCCGCCACATCCTCTCGGGCATCCAGACCTATTTCGGTTTCGACCGCGTGCGCCTCTACCTCATCGACGAGAAGAACCGCCGCCTCAAGGGCGAGCTCTCCGCCGACATCCGCGGCCAGATCAAGAGCATCGCCTACGAGGAGATCCCGCTCGAACCCGGCGCGCACCGCTTCGCTGACATCGTGCTGGGCCGGTCCTCCGGCGCCTTCATGGAGCGCTACAAGGACTGCGTGCTGTACATGCCGCTGGCCGTGCAGGGCGTGACCATCGGCCTGCTCATCGTCGACAATTTGCTCAGCCAGCAGCGCATCGAGCCGCAGGAGCTCACGATGCTGAAATCCTTCGGCGGCCAGATCGCCCTGGCCGTGGACAACTCCCGCCTCTTCGACAAGGTAGAGGAGCTGTCTCTTTACGACGAGCTGACCAAGCTGCCGCTGCGCCGGTATTTCAACCAGCGCTTCCAGGAGGAGTTCTACCGCGCCGAGCGCTTCAAGCAGCCGCTGGCCATGGTCTGGGCGGACATCGACTTTTTCAAAGAGGTCAACGACACCTACGGCCACCAGATCGGCGATAAGGTGCTCAAGGAAGCCGGCCGCGTGATCCTCTCTAACCTGCGCAAGATCGACTTCCCCTGCCGCTACGGCGGCGACGAGATCATCATCCTGCTGCCGCAGGCCAGCGGCGAGGAGGCCAAGCGCCTGGCGCAGCGCCTCAGCTCCGAGCTCAGCGAACTGCGCATCCCGGTGCCTTTCTCCAAGACCCGTGAGCTGCGCGTTACGCTTTCCATCGGCGTGTCCACTTTCCCGCAGGACGCCTCCACCATGGAGGCCCTGCTGGAGAAGGCCGACGACGCGCTGTACTGGGTGAAGTCGCACGGGCGCGGCAAGATAGCCCTTTATTCCGACGTGGCCGCGGAGAAGGCGCAGGCCGAAGCGGCCGGAGGCAACAAAGATGCAGCTACAAAGTAAGACCCTTCTCACCGCCTTCCTGCTGGCCCTCGCGGCCCCGGCCGGCGCCGTGTTCGAGGACGTGCCCGCCGGCGCCCGCCAGCTGGGCTTCGGCGGCCAGGCCGCCGGCCTGGAAGACCCGCTTTCCTTCTACGCTAACCCGGCCCTGCCGGGCTCGTCGCGCAAGTTCGAGACCGGCGGCCATTTCCTCTCGTCGGACCGCACCACGCAGGGCCCCGGCGGCTTCAGCGCCTACGGCGCCTGGGCGCTGCTGCCCCGCATGGCCTACGGCAAGATGGGGACTATGGCGATCGGCGGCGTCTACCGCGAGGACGGCGCCGGCGTGAAGCAGAAAGCCCTGACGCTGGGCTGGGGCACCTGGCATTTGTTCCGGGGCGACTCGGGCGTGCTGGACCTGGGCGCTAACCTGAAGATCCTTTCGGCCTCGCTGGACTCGGCGGGGGAAAGCGCCTCCGGCGCCGCGCTGGACCTGGGCGCGGTCTTCCGCCCCGACGACAGGCATTCGCTGGGCTTCTCCATCCTCAACCTCAACAACCCGGCCTTCAGCCTGGGCAACAGCGAGGACAATGCCCCCAGGGTGATCCGGCTGGGCGTCTCCGAGCGGCGCGAGGACTATACGCTTTCGCTCGACCTGGCGCACCGCTCGGCCTCGGCCGGGCGGCACGGCAACGTGAGCCTGAACCCTGGCATGGAGCACGCCTGGCGCACGCAGCGCGCCGGCCTGCTGTACTCCAGGGCGGGCCTGAACCTGGCCGCGCGGGCCTCGGCGCTCTCGGCGGGCCTGGGCTGGAAGCACCTGGCCACCGAACTCTCCTACGCCATAGCGGTGCCGCTGACCGGTCCCATAGTGCCCGCCCACGCGCTGACCTTCGCCCTGCGCTTCGGCGACCGCGACGTGGAGGCCGAGTACGAGCGCCTGATCAAGCAGGAGATCAAGTACCGCAAGGACCTCGTGGAGGCCCTGGACGAATCGGCCCGCCGCGAAGGCATGCTCAAGGACGAGCTGGCCTCGATGAAGGCCGAGATAGATTCGCTGACGGGGCGGCTCAAGGACACGCAGCAGCAGAAGGCGGCCGAGAGCGGCGAGAAAGAGCGCCTGTCGGCCATAGTGCGGCGGCAGGCCGCGGCCGAGTCGGAGCTGAAGGCCATGGCCGAGAAGCGCCGCGCCGACAAGCTCAACCAGCTGCGCTACGACTACAGCGTGGACTGGCAGGCCTACCTGAAGCTGAAAGGCGGGGGGGCGCCGGCCGACGTGCTCAAAAGCTCCCTGCAGCGCATGATCTCCCAGTACCAGGACTCGGGCATAGACATCAGCCAGGCCACCATGGAACTTCAGGGTTTAGTGCGCTAGTGGAGGGGAAGGCGGGCTGACAAGGGCACAGGATGCTGGTCGTGTACGGCAAGGGCATGGGCCCGTCGGGCACGCGGTCGCGCACACCGTGCGCGCCGCTCGTCACTCCCTCGCCGCGCTACGCAAGCGGCTTCAGTCCGTGACGACCCTCCGAACCCATACCCTTGCCGTCCCCTCGCTCAACCGTAGAGAGGGTAGAGCCTGGCGGGGGCGTGCCTTCGGAGGGGCCTCGCGAGCCCCGAGCTTGCGTAAGCGCGAGGGGCGAGTGAAAGAGCGAGGCCACGGTGTGGCCGAGCGTACCCGTAGAAGGCATGCCCCCGTCAGGCTAATCCTGTAACAGTTTGTTAACAATTCCTTCACTGGCGGTTAATACCCTCCTGTTAAACTTAATACAGAGAAATAGCGACTGGGCCGGGAGCCGGCCGGGCGGGACTTTCAATTATGGAAAGCAAAGACATAGACAGGCATTTGAACGAGATGTGGAAGAAGGTGGCCGGGAGCGATTACGCCCCCGAGAACTCGCCGCTTCCGCCCGACATCCGCCAGTCCAACATGGAAACCGTCAGCTTCCTGCGCGCCAATTTCTCAAAAGCGGAGAGCGACTGGAAATCCCTGCTGGCCGCCAAGGACGCGCAGCTGCGCGACCTGAACGCCCAGCTGGAGGAGACCCGCGCCCACCTCGGCGAGATCAAACAGCATTACCAGGAAGCCCGCGAGCGCGCGCTCAACGAGGAGATGGCCACCGCCCTGAACCTCGAAGAGTCCCGCACGATGATCGAGAGCCAGAAGAAGAACCACGCCCGCGAGATCACCCTGCTCAAGGAGATCCTCGAGCGCACCAAGGTGGAGATGGTCAGCCTGCAGGGCCGCATAGACGCCCTGCGGACCGAGCGCGACGAGTGGCATAAAAAATTTACCGGCCTGTCCGTGGAGAAAGCCGACCTGGCCGACGCCAGGGCCGGCCTGGAGGCCAAGCTGGCCGATTCCAAGGAAGCCGTGGAGAAGACCCTCTCCGAACTGCTCTCCGAGCGCAAGAACCGCCGCGACGACGCCGCCAAGCTCAAGGACCAGGAAGCCCGCATCAAGGATCTGACCGGCCGCCTCGAGGCCGCGCAGGCCAACTGGGACGCCGAGCGCACCCAGTGGCGCGAGCTGTGGGACCGCGAGCGCTCCGTCTGGGAGACGCACCGCCAGGAATTCGCCGTGTGGGAAGAGCGCCTGCGCTCCGAGCGCGAGGCCTGGACCCTCAAGATGCGCGAGCAGGAGTCGAAAGGCGTCGAGAGCGCGGCCAGCCTGGCCAATGTGCTCAAAGAAAGCAGCCAGTGGTCAGAGAAAGTCACCCAGGTACTCAAGCTTTACGCCCTCAAGGGCGTGGAACTGCCCAGCGTGTTCGTCTCGGCCTCGCCCGACCAGGGCTTCATCCGGGCCCGCAAGAACGTCTCCCGCGCCCTGGCCATGGGCCTCGCCGGCCTGCTGCTGATGTCGGTGGCCGCCTGGCAGCTCTACTCCTACCGGGCCAAGGCCCATTATAAACTGCTCTCCTCTACCCCGCTCGACCTGCCCAACCCCTCCGGCCTGGCCGTGACCGACGAAGGCGTCTGGCTGGCCGACTGGAACAAGGGCCTGGCCCTCAAAGACAGGAAGGACTTGGCCACCCTGCGCGTACTGCCGGCCCCTGCCGGCGCCCCGCTGCGCCACGGCGCCATCACCGCCGCCGGCAGCGGCCTGTGGACGCTGGACATGGCCCAGCTGCGCTACGCCCGCCAGGCCTATGCCGACGGCGCCATCACCGAATCCGTGAAAACTCCCGGTCCTGCCCCGCAAGGCGCGGCCTGGGACGGCTACTCGCTCTGGGCTTTCGACGCCGCTTCCGGCCTGCTCTACAAGTACGGTCTGGACCCGGCCGCCGGGGCCTCGGCCACCTATCCCCTGCCTGGCCTGAAGAGCCTGGCCTCCATGCAGTGGGTGGACGGCCAGCTCTGGGTGCTGGACGGCGCCAATAAGCTGCGCCGCTACGCCCTGAAAGAGACCGGCTTCAAGGAAGTCTCCTCCCAGGCCTTCGGCAGGAACAAGGCCGCGGCTTTCTGGGCCGAGGGCGGCACCCTCTGGGCCGTGGAAAAGGCCGGCACTTTGGGCGGGGGCTACGAGCTGAAGAAGTATTCGCTGAAGATATATAAATAAACGCCTTTATTTATATTGATTTATTATGACCAAAATGGCAGAATTTGAAAGTGATTTTTGGCGCGCCGCCCGGTAGCGGCGGCCGTGCTTTGCTTTATCGCGGTTTACGCGTGAGGCTGGATAGAGGAAGATTATGCTAAACAACCTTAAAAAGATCTTCGGCGCGCTGGCGCTGACGGCTATTTTTGTCTCTGCCGCCGCCGCGCAGCAGCTGTATATCAAGGACATGCAGGTGCGCTACCCCACCGGGGTGACCACCGATCATTACTGCGAACTTGGCTACCAGGCCGCCGATACCAGTGTCTCGTTCATTACGCAGGTGAGCGGCAACCCGGTGGAACCGGATATCTGGTCGGCCCGGATAGAGACGGAAAGGCCCAGGATGGTGAATCCCCCGGCCGACAACACCAATGTGTACCCCGGCGGCTGCCTCAAGCTGTGCATAAAGATGGTTTGCGTCAGCACGGCCGGCGCCTTTGGTGTTGATGAACTCTCTTTCGAGGTTTTCAAGTTCGGCGCCGGCTCCAACCCTCTGGATCCGGCCTCTACCCCGCCGATACGCACCATTAGCATGTATAATGTCGGCACCTGTTCCGACGCGGGCTATCCGCGCGAATGGTATATTGCCCCTACCGGGGACCCAGTTCCTCTTCTTGATGGCGATCCTAACTACTACCATTGCGCCTCGTGGGATGGCTCGTATAACCTAAACGGCACTTTCGGCAAGACCAACGGCTCCTTCGGATTCCGCGCCAAGGTGCGCACCAACCAGGTCAGCGCCACGGCCGGCAATATTTCCATTGAGCAGACCTCGGCCTACCCCGGCCAGAACCAGAAGCCCATAGTCGTGGACGTGGTCAACGTGCACGCCGTGCGCTCCAGCCCCACCGTTACCGGCAAGATCACCGGCGTGGCCGCGCAGCCCTATAATATCCTGTACCGCCTCTCCAAAGACGCCAGCACCACCATAAAGATCTTCTCGCTCGAAGACGCCGCTTTCACCACGCCGGTCAGGACCATCATCAACGACGTGCCCAAGGTGGGAGAGGGCACCCCGGACGGCACGCTGACCAACGGCGACTTCTGGGACGGCCGCGACAATACCGGCGCCATGATGCCTTCCGGCCCCTATATCGGCTTCATCAACGCCCACTCCTACGACTTTTTCGGCCTGGACAGTTCCTACGGCACCACGATCTACCTGTCGCTGGACCCGCTGCAGATCACCGACGTGGCCATCAAGCCGCTGGGCGCCTCCGCCACCGACACCGCCCTGCTGAGCTACTGGCTCACCGAGGCCGCCACCGTGTACGTGGACATCTATTCTCCCGGCACCGTGTTCAACAACATTAACACTTCTCCTCCCACTATGACGCCCGGCAGCGGCACGCTGCTGCGCAGCTTCGTGGAGCAGAAGGATTCCCGCAAAACGGTGTCCACGCTTTGGGACGGCCGCGACAGCGGCGGGCGCCCGGTCTGCGACGGCGACTATGTCTACGCCCTGTACGCCGAACTGCCCTCGCCCCGCGGCGCTGGCGGCAAGATCTACACCAGCAAGACGCATGTAGGCGTGCTGCCGATCTCTCGCGGCGTCATCGTCGCCAACATGACCCCGTCTTCCACCGTGATCGGCTCCACCCAGCAGGTGGCCGGCCTCAACCCGTTCTATTTCCGCTACACCCAGGCCCGCGACGCGGCCGTCAGCCTGACCATCAAGCAGATGAACGGCACCTCCGTGGTGCGCAACCTGGTGACCAACGAGGTGCGCTTCGCCAACTTCTCCAACCGCGAGGTCTGGGACGGCAAGGACAACGCCGGCAGCTACGTCTCCAGCGGCACCTACCTGGCCGAGCTGGTGACCACGGACCCGTACCAGTGCTCCGCGCTCAAGACCTCCACACACACGGTCTCTTTCCCGGTGCACATGTTCCGCACCGTGGACCTGCAGACCACCCCGCTGATGGGCGGCACCTCGGATATGGCGCGCATCTCCTTCGAGCTCTCGCAGCCGATGTACATGAAGTTCGACATTTACCCGCCCAGCACCGTCATCAACCCGTCGGTCTGGCCGCCCAACGTCGGCGTGACCCCCAAGTATTCCGTGGAGGGCATGCGCCCCGGGCGCTACCGGATAACCGAGTACTGGGACGGCCGCGACACCAACGGCCGCATGGTGGAGGACGGGCGCTACCCGTTCACCCTGGTGGCCTACAGCACCGGCACCGCGCAGATCATGTACGCCACCGACCGGACCTACGGCTACGTGGACGTCTCGCGCGGCAAGATCATCTTCACGGCTTTCGACGTGATCCCGACCATCCCGCAGATGTACAATTCCTCCGACACGGTCAAGCTGCCCCCGTACGAGATCGACTACGCGCTGACCCGGCAGTCCCTGGTCTCCGTGGAGATCCTCGACGCCAACGGCGGCGCCCAGCACGGCCAGACGGTGGCCTACGTGGTGACCGAGGACCGGGGCGTGCGAGACGGCGACATGATGTATAACGACTTCTGGGACGGCCGCTACTCCACGCTCGACGGCGACGGCAACATCATCAGCGGCGACTTCGTGCCCACCGGCTCTTACGACGTGCGCATCACGGCCAAGGACATCGACATCGACCCGGACCTGAACTCCATGGCCACCGTGCAGATGACCATAGACGTGGACCCGCTGCGCATCTACGACATCTCCATAGTGCCCCTGACGCTCGACAACATGGCCGTGGTCTCGTACCAGGTCTCCGAGCCCATGAAGGTGGTCACCAAGATCTACAAGCCCGGCAGCGTGGTGCCGTCGGGCGACCAGGACCCGCCCGTGGGCCTGGTGAAGCGCATCATCGGCGTGCGCCCCTCCCGCACCCAGATCTCCGAGTACTGGGACGGCACGGACCTGACGCTCTCCAAGGTGGGGGACGGCAACTACGTCTTCAAGATCTACGGCTCCACCGTCACCGACGCCATCAGCACCATCAACGGCGCCCTGACCGGCCCCACGTCGCTGCTGGCGCCCGACGTCATCATCGCCAACATCCCGGTCACGCGCAGCGGCACGTCCGACCTGTGCGGCGACTTCGCCAGGGAATCCTTCTTCGCCCCGAACCCGTACACCGGCACCAATGGCTGGTTCAAGGTCCCCGTCATCATGAACGGCTGGGTCAGCATGCGGGTGTATAACATCGCCGGCGACCTGGTCTACAAGCGCAACTACGGCGACGAGGGCAGCCCGCGCGAGGGCGGCAATAATATCGACGGCAGCGGCAGGTGCGTCACGACGCAGACGCACGAAGCCTGCTGGCCCAAGGTCAACAGCAGCGGCCGCCCGGTGGCTCCCGGCGTGTACTTCGCCGTGCTCCGCTTCCAGGCCACGGACGGTACCAGGGACGTCTGCCAGACGGTAAAGAAGATACTGATCCCGTAGCGCCCGGCGGACCGGGCGCTTAAGAGGAAAGTCTATGAAAATCAAGAAAAGCTTAACGCTTCTCGCCGCCGCCGCGGCGCTGCTGCTGGGACCGCTGCCGCGGGCGTACGCGGCCGACTCCAACGTCGGTACCGACGGCGCCGCCTTCATGAAGATCCCCACCGGCAGCCCCAGGGTGCAGGCCCTCGGCAACAACGGCGTCTCCCTGGTGGAGGGCGGCGAGGCCATGAACGTCAACCCGGCCGGCATCGCTTCGGCGCAGATGCGCGAGGCCTCCTTCTCCTACCTCAGCTGGATCCAGGATTATTCCGGCCAGTACATGTCCTACGTGCATCCCATCGGCCAGTCCGTCATCGGCGTCAACCTGGCCTATTACGGCATCAAGGACTTCGACGTGCGCGACGCCGAGGGCAAGCCGCAGTACGGGGCGGACGTGAAGGTGCGCAACGGCTACGCCTCCATTTCCATCGCCAAGGGCTTCTTCATGGAGAAGTTCCTGGTGGGCGTCAGCGCCAAGGAAGTGCTGGAGGACAACTATACCACCGAGTACAAGAACCTGGTGTTCGACATGGGCGCGGTGCTGCGGCTGGGCCGCAAGCTGTCGCTGGGCTGGGCCGGGCAGAACTACTCGGGCAAGAAGCACCAGGTGGTCAAGGTCACCCGCCTCGGCGGCGCCTTCGCCTTCAATCCTTTCGTCACGCTGGCGCTGGAGCAGAAGACCTACTCGGACCGCAAGGGCCGGCTGGGCGGCGGCGTGGAGCTGAACCTGCCGGAAGAGCTGCTGCAGGTGGGCCGCGTAGCCCTGCGCGCCGGGTATTCTCCCTCGGACAGCCTAGGCAAGAACATGACGGACAAGACCCTGGACAGTTTCGGCCTTAACGACGTGTCCGGCTGGTCCTTCGGCGTGGGCCTCTACAGCGCCCAGGCGCTGGGCTACGGTATCGGCTTTGACTACACCCTCGCCCCTTACGGCGCGCTGGGCAAGGCCAGCCAGATGGCGCTGCGCTTCCAGTTCTAGGTGCAAGCATGACCGTCGCAACCGGGAAGAAAAAAGGTCAGACGACCATAGAGTACCTCCTGGTGACGGTGTCACTGCTGGTGGTTTTCGTGGTGATGTACAAGGCCCTTGCTTACGCGCTGGCCAACCAGTTCAAGCGGGGCGGCATAGTGATCATCCGGATGTACAGCGAGTCGCCGCATTTTTAATTTAGGATCGTCTACCCGAGCCAAGGCCCGGCGGCCGCGGCGGGGAAATTACGGAGGAAAAGTAAAATGAATAAGATGTTCAAGAATCGCAAAGGCCAGAATACCGTCGAATACCTGCTGATGCTCGCGGTCGTCGTGGGCGTGGTGCTGGTGGCCGGCATGGCCCTCAAGAAGTACATGCCGACCCTGTTCTCCAGCATCCAGGGCATGATCAACGGCGCGGCTTCCAGCCTCGGCGCTTCCGGCGGCAACAACTAAACTGCCGGCTCCCGGGCCGCGGCGTTTCAGTCGCCGGGCCCGGGTTTTGCAGCGGTCTTCCCCGGGGCGGTACCCGGGAGGTTTTGCGTCTTTATGGTCATTAAATGGTTCCCGGCGCGGCCGCGGGCTGCCGCGGCATATCTGGCCGCCCGCCTGAAGAGGGCAGGGCAGGTTACGGTAGAGCTGTTGCTCGTGCTGCCGGTCTTCATGCTGCTGCTGTTCTTTATCATGGAAATGGGCAATCTGGGCTTTCACACCATTTTGGCCCATCACTGCGCCTACGAGATGGCCCGCGTCGGTTCGCTGGTGGCCGGTCCCAACGCCAGCAACATCTCCAGCGGCAGCGACAGGAACCGGGCCGACGAGAAGATGGGGAAAGTGCTGGAGAAGATGTTCCCCAACACCCCGGGGGTCAAGGTGGAGAGTTCGATCAAGCAGACGCTCAAGGACCCGCAGTCCGGGCAGATGGGCGAGGACCTGCTGGTCACGCTGACCTACCCGGCCACGCTGGTCTTCCCCGGCTCGAGCTACGTGCTGTCCGACCCGCCCAAGCAGGCGCGCAAGAAGAAGATCATAGTGAAGGTCAGGATGCCGATAGAAACGCCCTACTCGAAGTAGGGTATATAGATTTAACACGGATTTAACGGTAAGTTAACAGTTTAATTGGAGAATATAGATATGGAAAAGAAAGGCATGCTCATTCCCGTGCTGCTGGCCCTCGCGGCGGCGGCTATCTACTGGTGGGTCCTGACCTCCAAGGAGCGCTCGCTGGCCGCCCAGCACGAGCGCGCCACCGTGCTTTACGCCCGCTTCGACCTGCCGGCCCGCACCATCATGAACGTGGACCTCGTCGAAACCCGCGAAGTCCCGCGCATGTACATGGAGCAGGACGCCTACGAGGTGAAGAGCCAGTCGGACATCAAACTGGTGACCAACCTGGTAACCGCCGTACGCATCCCCAAGGGCAACCAGATCACCCAGAGCGCGCTGGTGTCGCTCAGCCCCGAGGCCGGCCTCTCGGTCAAGGTGCCGCCCGGCTACCGCGGCTGCGTGCTGCCGCTCGAGAACGACCTGCTGCGGCTCATCAAGCCCGGCGACCGCGTGGACATCCTGGTGACCTTCGACGCCGTGCTCGGCGACAGCCGCAAGGAGAAGGTGACCGCGACCATCCTGCAGAACGTGCTGGTGCTGGGCGTGGGCACGAACCTGGGCCAGGGCCTCAACGCCGCCCAGGCCAAGGCCAAGGACGCGGCCGCGGCCGCGGACCAGTCCTTCTCGGAGAAGGCGGCGCTCAGCCTGGCGCTCAACCCCAACGAAGCCCAGTACCTGGCGCTCTCGATGAAACAGGGCGAGCTGGCCGTGGTGGTGCGCGGCCTCGGCGACGTGGAACTGCACCCCATGGAGATCGCCTCCTTCAAGAGGCTGATAAAATAAGGATACTTATATGAAAAAATTCCTTTTCGCCCTGAGCGCGCTGCTCTTGCCCGCCGCGGGCGCCGCGCAGTCCACCCAGATGGTCGCGGTCAGCGCGGACATCGTGGAGATAAGCGGCTCGATACAGAAGACGCGCGGCTTCTCCTGGAACCAGTTCTTCGACTTCAGCGAGAAGAGCATCCCCGGCATCATCACGCTGGGCGACTTCGAGCGCAAGACGCAGCTGGCCGCTTCCCTGAAGCTCCTGGAGACCGAGGGTAAGGCCCAGCTGCTGTCCAACCCCAAGGTCATCACCAAGAGCGGCACGCAGGCCAACTTCACCGTCGGCGGCGAGATCCCCGTGCCCTATTCCAACAACCAGGGCGTCGGCGCCGAGTTCAAGAAGTTCGGCGTCATCCTGGTGGTGCTGCCGGTGGTGCTGACCGAGAAGAAGGATACCGTGGACGTGCAGATCCAGCTCGAGGTCTCCAACCCCGACTATTCCAAGCCGGTGGTCGCCTCCGGCACCACGATCCCGTCCATGATCACCCGCCAGATCCAGACCGAGGTGGAGATCAAGAGCGGCGAGACGCTGGTGATCGGCGGCCTCAAGCGCAGCAGCCGCAACGTGTCCAAGAACCGCGTGCCGATCCTGGGCAGCCTGCCGCTCATCGGCGTGCTGTTCAGCTCCACCGACATCGTGGAAGAGCAGAGCTCGCTGTTCCTGTTCGTGACTTTCGACATCATCAAGTAAGCGGCCGGCGCCGCCGCCGGCGCGTAAGCATTCTATGGAAGAACTACAGAACATAGCGCCAAGGGTAATAACTTTCTCGGGCCCCAAGGAGGGCGTGGGCAAGACCTCCATCGTCATGAACCTGGCGCTGGCGTGGGCCAATTACCAGAAGCGCAACGTGCTGATCATCCCGCTGGACCCGATGTGCCGCGCCGAACACGCGCAGCTGCTGGGCCTCAACCCGCCGTCCATGGCCGAGCTGATCCGCTCCGTCGGGCGCGAGTCCGTCAGCGCGCTGGGCGCGCTGCTCAAGGGCAAGGTGCCGATCTCCCAGTGGGGCGTGGGCGTGCTGCCGCTCGCCAAGCGCCGCTCCGACGTGGCCAAGATGTCCCCCGACGTCATCCTGCCCATGCTGTCGCGCCTGTCGCAGAACTTCGACATCTTCATCGACGTCGATCCCTATTTCCCGATGCAGGTCTTCGCTTTCGACATCTCCGACCTGGTCTTCTGGGTCTCCAATTCCAACGTCTCCTCGCTCAACGCCACCGCCGGCATCTTCCGCGAGATCAACGAGCTGCACTTCCCCATGAGCAAGTTCGAGGTGGTGGCCAACCTCTTCGACATGCCCGGCGCCGTGGGCCCCAAGGAAGTGGAAAAATTCTACAAGCAGATGGGCAAGGACATCCTGGCCTTCATGCCGTGGGAGGACGCCCTCCCCGCCCTGGCCAATCAGAACAAGATCCTCATCACCGAGCAGCCCAACACGCAGTGGGTGCGCATCCTGCGCGTGCTGCTGGGCCGCCTGGCCGAGGTCAAGCCCTCCGAGAAGCAGTGGGTTTCCAACGTCTCCACCGCGGAATTCGCCCACGGCTCCGACATGCTCTGGCGCCAGACCGAGAAAGAAACCCCCGCGGCCCCTGCCGCCGGCGGCGCCGCCGCGCAGGCCAACGCCCCGCGCGTGGACGTGCCCCCGTTCTGGGAAGACCTCAAGATGAAGGTGCACCGCAACGTGGTGACCGCGCTCGAGACCGAGCGCATCAAGATCTCCGACGACGCCGGCCAGAACGCCGAGACCCGCAAGAAAGTGGACGGGATCATCAACGGCCTGCTGGCCAAGGAAGCCTCCATGCCGCTGACGCGCGAGCAGCGCGTGAAGTTCATCAACGAACTGCTCGACGAGATCCTGGGCCTCGGCCCGCTGGAAGAGCTGATGCGCGACCCGTCCGTCACCGAGATCATGGTGAACTCCTTCGACAAGGTCTATATCGAAAAGGCCGGCAAGCTCATCATGACGAAGTACAAGTTCCGCAACGACGAGCAGATCATGCAGGTCATGAAGCGCATCGTGGCGCCGCTCGGCCGCCGCATCGACGAATCCGTGCCGCTGGTGGACGCCCGCCTGAAGGACGGTTCCCGCGTCAACGGCATCATCCCGCCGCTGGCGGTCTCCGGCCCCACGCTCACCATCCGCCGCTTCTCGGCCAAGCCGTTCACGGACGCCGAGCTGATCAAGAAGGGCTCCATCTCGCAGACCGGCGTGGACTTCCTCAAGGCCTGCGTGAAGCTGCGCAAGGACATCATCATTTCCGGCGGTACCGGCACCGGTAAAACCACCTTCCTGAACATGTTGTCGAGCTACATCCCCGAGGACGAGCGCATCGTGACCGTAGAGGACACCGCCGAACTCAGGCTGCAGCAGGACCACTGGGTGCGCCTGGAGTCCCGCCCGCCGAACATCGAAGGCAAGGGCGAGGTCAGCATCCGCGACCTGGTCAAGAACTGCCTTCGTATGCGCCCCGACCGCATCGTCGTCGGCGAAGTCCGGTCCTCCGAGGCCCTGGACATGTTACAGGCCATGAACACGGGCCACGAAGGTTCGCTGGCCACCATTCACGCCAATACCCCGCGCGACGCCCTGACCCGCATGGAGGCCATGTGTCTGATGGCCGGCGCCGACCTGCCCATCTGGGCCTTGCGCGAAATGATCGCGTCCGCCGTGCACATGATCGTGCAGCTGACGCGCTTCTCCGACGGTACCCGCAAGATCACGGCTATCACCGAGATCACGGGCCGCGAGGAGAACCAGATCCTGATCCACGATATTTTCCGCTACCACCAGACCGGCATGGACGAGAACGGCAAGGTGGTGGGCTATTTCAGCGCCACCGGCGACCCGCCCAAGTTCTACAAGGACTTCGAGACGCACGGCCTGAACGTCCCCGTGGAGATGTTCTGGACGGAGGAGCAGCGGCGGCAGCGGGCCGGCAAGTAGGGCCGGGGCGCTTTAGGGAAGTCACGCTCGTATGAAAAAACTGTTAGCCATATCGCTGATACTGCTGGGCTTCGCGGCCGCCCCCGCGCGCGCCGGCGTCTTTACGCAGGAGGAGATGGACGAGATCTCCTGCGCGGCGCTGAAGATGCAGCTCTTCTACTATTACCTCGCGCCCGAGCGGGACGAGAAGGTGACCAACTACACGATGACCTGCAAGGGCGCCAAGGTCACCTATGTCATGCCCAAGTGGCTGGAGGCGGGCGTGCCGGAGATGCTGGGCCGCAAGGTCTGGCGCGACCCCGAGGAGGGGGAGATCTCCGAGGCGCAGCTCTGGCAGACCCCGGTCTCTATCATCTACGAGTACCTGGAGCTCACCCGCAAGACTTTTCCGCCCGAGGCCGGCGGCGCCAACATCCAGCCCGGCCTGCTGGTCAAGGAATACGCCGACATCCGCATCCGCTTCCAGATGGCCATGGACCGCCTCTACCGGGCGCGCACCCGCGACGTGAACATGGGCGACTCGATGGATGGCCGCGGCCGCACGATCATGGCCCAGTTCGCCATCATTCTCAAGGAGATGGAGTCCATCTCCGACGCCATTTCCAGCACCAACCAGCGCCGCTACGCCGAGGCCGTCACCGCCTCCGCCGTGCTCTGCCAGGACTCTTTCCGCGTGGTCTTCCGGTCGCCGCGCAAGTACGTGGCCCCGCCCAAGGAGGCGGGCTCCGTGAAGGTCATCAACATGGCCCTCACCATCCTGGGCATCTTCCTGGTCTTCCTCGCGGTGCAGGCCTTCTTCGCGATGAACGACAGCAAGACCAACGCCCTGATGGGCGACTACCAGCGCAAGGTGGACGTCTTCAGTGAAGCGTTCTCCCGCCAGTTCATCAACATCAACGTCAAATACCTCGTGCTCGGGCCGGCGGCGGCCTTCGCGTTCGTGGGCATGCTGACGATGAGCGTCCCCGTCTTCCTGCTCATGGGCGTGGTGGGCCTCGCGGTGGGCATGCGCACCCCGGCCTTTGTGTTGAACACCATGAAGGCGTCGCGCGGCCGCAAGATCGACGCGCAGCTGATGGACGCGCTGATCCTGCTCTCCAACTGTCTGCGCTCGGGCCTGGACGTGGTGCAGGGCTTCGAGATGGTCTCCAAGGACCTGCTGCCCCCTATCTCCGACGAGTTCGCCCTCGTCATCAAGAATTACCAGCTGGGCATGAGCTTCGAGAAGGCGCTGGGCGTGATGGAAGAGCGCGTGGAATCCAAGATGCTTTCCTACATGATCCGCGCCATCGTGCTGCAGCGCCAGATGGGCGGTAACCTGACCAAGGTCTTCGAGCGCATCGTCGTGGACATCCGGGAGGAGTCGAAGCTCGAGGAGAAGACCCAGGCCATGACCGCCCAGCAGAAGATCCAGTCCATCGTCGTCGGCATCATGCCGTGGATCATGGTCGGCGTCATGTTCCTGTTCCAGCCCGACGTGATGATCAAATTCTACGGCAGCCCGCTCGGCATGGGCGTGTTCATGTTCTGCGCCGTCTGGATAGGCATCGGCATGAAAGTGGTCTCGAGCCTCGGGAAGATACGCGTATGAGCCCTGACAAGATCACCAGCGCTTTCCTTATCATCATCTCCGTGGTGGGCTCCTTCGCGGCCTTCACGGCGGTGCAGCGCTTCTTCGCCCCGCGCGAGGAGGAGCGCTCGCCCATCGGCGACATCAGCGACATGGAGGGCAAGGAGATCTCGGTCTTCTCCAAGCTCGAGAACAGCAAGAACATGTGGGACAAGCTCGACCTGTTCTTCGCCAAGACGCTGGGCCTGGAGAAGAAGCTGGAAGAGACTTACATGCTGCTGGGCCGCCCGGCCAACACCGACCCGCTGAAGATGCTGCACCTGAAGATGATCCTGGCCGCCGCGCTGCCCGCGGTGTTCTACGTGATGAGCGGCTCCTTCTTCGTGCTGATCTTCGCGCCGCTGGGGTTCGTGCTGCCGGACGCCGGCATCTACGCGGGCCGCATCCGCCGCCGCCAGGAAGACATCATCCACAACTTCCCCACGTTCGTCGACCTGGGCGCCCTGATGATAGAGTCGGGCCTGGACTACATGACCGCTTTCGACCGCATCGTGAAGATCGCCCCGGTGAAGACCGGCCTGGAGCTGGAGATAGAGCGCACCATCAACGAGGTGCAGCTGGGCTACTCCCGCCGCGACGCGCTGCGCCGCCTCTCCATGCGCACCGGCCTGCAGGAGGTCCGCTCTTTCGTGGGCCTCATCGTGCAGTCGGACGAGCTGGGCACCAGCCTCGTCGAGCTGCTGCGCAACTACTCCGCCGACATGCGCTTCCGCCGCCTCAACAAGGCCGAGAAGCTGGCCGCGCAGGCCTCCACCAAGATGCTCATCCCGCTGTTCATCTTCATTTTCCCCACGGTGTTCATCCTGATGCTGTCCCCGATGGTAAGCGACCTGATAAGGGGCGGCATGCCGTTCTGACGAGGCTCTTATGACCAACCTTCTTCCAGCCCTGATATTCGCCTTCGCGCTGAGCGCGCAGGCCGCGACCTCCAAGCCGGTCAAGAGCGAGGAGTCGCTGTTCCTGGACCTGCAGAAGACCGGCCTGGGCGCGCTCAACGAGCTCGACGAGAAGCGCAAGTTCCTGGAGACCGTGAAGCTGGAGAAGCAGAAGATCCAGGGCAAGATGCTCGACGCCATCTACGAGAACGCCTTCGCGTACTACAAGAACGGCAACTACGAGGACGCCAAGGACCTGGCGGCCAAGATCCTGTCCATCGACCCTAATTACGAGGACGCGCAGATGCTGCTGGAGGCCTCCAACCAGCTGCGCGGCAGCGCCCGCCCCGGCATGAGCGAGAAGATCATGATCGAGGACCGCTTCAAGGCGGCGCTCGGCTACTACACCGAGGGGCGCATAGTGGAGGCGCACGCCAAGATGCAGGAAGTGGTGAAGCTCTCCCCCAACAATATCAAGGCCAAGTACTGGCTCACCCGCATGAAGGAGGACCTCAAGGGCTACTACTTCGAGGCCGGCTCCGACGCCTACCGGCAGCGCGACCTGAAGGGCGCGCTGGACCATTTCTACAACGCGCTGCTGATCCGGCCCCGCGACGGGCTGCTCATCGAATGGATCACCCGCGTGGAGGACGAGCTGCGCCAGCAGAAGGCCAACGACAAGCTGAAAGAGGCGCTGGAGTTCTACGCGCAGGGCAAGCTGCTGGCCGCCTACAAGGGCCTCAAAGGCGCTCTCGAGGTGCAGCCCGGCGATTCCAAGGCCGGCAAGCTGCTCAACGAGGTGAAGACCGAGATCGAGAACGGCTTTATCGCGGCCGGCAAGAAGTTCTACGGCGTCCGCAAGTACAACGAGGCCATCGGCGAGTGGGACAAGGCCAAGCCCTATACCGGCAACATGTCCTACCTGAACAAGCTCATCGCCCGCGCCCGCGAACAGATGAAGCGCGAGACCGACGAGAAGCGGCGCAAGGCCGAAGAGGCCGCCGCGCGCGCCAGGGAAGAGGAGGAGCGCCGGGCCAAGGAAGAGGAGGCCCGCCTCAAGGCCGAGGCCGAGGCCAAGCGCAAGGGCATGACCGTGCAGGAAGTCACCAAGAAGCCCGCCGGCGTCAGCACGGAGAACCGGCTGGCCGCCCAGCAGCATTACCTGGAAGGCCTCAAGTACTTCCAGAACTCGAATTACGAGAAGGCCCGCGACGAGTGGACCATCGCCAGGCAGCTGGACCCGGAGAACGCCGATACCGCCTCCGGCCTGAAGCGCATCGAGCAGATCCTGGCTGGCGGCCAGTAGGTCGGCGCCGGCAGGCGGAAAAGGCGCGGCCCCCCGGGGACCGCGCCTTTTTTGCGGGATTTAACATTTAAGCAACACTCCGTTAACAGGGTTTTTGTAAACTATTGCTGCGGGCTGTATAAGCCCGCCAAATTTGGAAAGGAACTGATTTATGCGGCTAACGATAAAATGGCTGATGTGGTTCGTGGGCATCGGCGTCTACGTGATGTTCCTCGGCGGCGTTTTCTATTACAACCTGTTCAAGTGGACCTTCGACGAGAAGCTCAAGCAGGACGTGATAGACAAGGTGAAGACCTACGCCCCGACGATGCGCACCGGCCTGCTCAACAACGCCAACGCCATCTCTTTCGAAGAGTACGACATCATGACGGAGCTCTCGAAGGACGAGCGCATCACCTCGATGATCTACCTCAGCCGCAAGGGCACGGTGCGCTGGCACAAGGAATCGCGCTTTATCGGCGTGGGCTGGGACGAGCTGCAGAAGCAGGTGCCGCCGCCCACCGACGCCATCAGCCAGGCCTACCTCTCCAAAATGCCCAAGGTGCGCCAGGTCAAGAGCGAGCCTTTCTACGAGATCGCCATCCCGTTCTCCGTGCGGGGCGAGATCATAGGCATCATAGACCTGCTGGTCTCGCGCGCCGGCGCCGAGGTGCTGATAGGCGCGGCCATGCGCAAGTACATGTTCGGCGCGGTGGGCGTGCTGTTCCTGCTGGGCCTGCCGCTGTATTTCTTCTTCCATCATTATGTTATCTCCCCGATGGACTCCCTTCGGGAGAGCATAGAGGGCGTATCGCTGAAGAATTTCGACCTGCGCTTCCCGCCGCGCACCGACGAGTTCGGCGACCTGGCCGGCTCCATAGTGCGGCTGATGGGCAAGATGAAGGTGGAGATCGACGGCATCTCCAACCGCGACCGCACCTACAAGGAGGCGGAACAGCGCTGGTGGCGCTCGCTGCTGAACATCATCGTCCCCGGCAACAACTACGTGATCGTCGTAGACGAGAACAACAGCATCCTGTACGCTAATTTCGAGCTGACGCAGGGCATGGACGCCAAGAACATCCACCTGCTCGACGTGGTGGACAGCCAGCAGCAGACGCTGCTGCGCCTGGTGGGCCAGGCCTTCGAGATGCCTGACCAGCCGGTGGAGGGCGAGGCCGTGTTCAAGGGCCAGAACCTCAACGTGAAGGTGCTGCACGTGGGCCAGACGGCCGAAACCAACCGCACCCTGATCCTCTTCTACCCCCGCGCCGGCGTCAGCATGTGAGCCCAGGGATCAAACCCCTGAAAAGCCCCGGCATTTTGCCGGGGCTTTTTATTTTGTACATTTGCGGATAGGGTCAGGGAGGAGCGTTGAATATTTCAAAGATAACGATCATTAAGGCCGCTGGTTTGGTCCTGCTTATTGCCGCCGCGGTTTACACGCAATACAGGCCGCAGGGCGAAACCAATAAGATAGAGGTGCAGCGGGAAGTTGTCCCGGAGGCTTCGGCACTGACGCAGGCAAGCCCCGTCCTGAAAGTGGCGATGCAGGCTGTCGCCGCGGTGGAGCCGCCCCCCGAGGTAATTGACCTCCCCGATAATTACGAGCCGTTGGGCCTGGTCAGGGAATTGATTGCCGCTCCTTACGGGAAAGAGCCGGGGAAGATATACCAAAACGGTTCCTGGCGCCTGGTCCGGGCGCAGCCGGAGTACGGTTCAGAGCCGGACTATACCAAACGCTTCGTAATGAAGGGTAATGGATCCGGGGTAACGCTTTATTCCTACGCAGAGCCGTCATTGACCGGCGCCGTGGAGCGCATAATGGCCGGCGAGGCGGAGCTTCCGCTGTCGGCGGGCCGGGAGGCGGTGGCGGAACTTCTGAAAAAGGACGGGTTTGACGTGCCTGACACGCCGGGGCAGGTTAATTTCAAAAAGAACGTGTTGAATGGCACTCTATACTTGAAAGAATCCCGGCGCGGCGATCTACTGGTGGTCAGGCTGGAGCACCAGGATATAAACGAATACCACCGGGATAACAGGGATTACGATGTGTGGATGCCGCTTCCCACCGCTAAACTGGCGGAGGATATAGAGAAACTGGCCGGGCCTTACCCGACGGGGGCTGACTGGAACGAGGTGAAGAAGGCCTTGTCTGGCGGCAATTCGCTGCCGCTGGAGAAGCTGATAGCCGCCGCAAGCGCGATCGGTGAAAAGGCGCCCGAAGGCGAAGCCGCCGCTCCTTTCATGGTCATGCAGAAATATCTGGTGGACGCTATGATGCGGTCCCTCTCCGTGCCCTTGTACAAGAAGAGCGTGGAGGGTGACGAAACGGAATTGGCCATCGCCCTGAAAATGCTGGACGACTACGGTGTGGAATACGACCTTCAGTATATGGGCGAAAGTTATGCCGCCAAGAACAATGAACTGCTGCCGGTCTATGAGGCGTATCCCAATAGTTACTGGGGGGAATTCGCGTTCGTAAGGGAGATGGAGGGGGGCTTCGACAATTCTAATTGCGGGCTGTTCGCCCCCGCCGTTATAATGGAAGGGGAGAAATTCCTGGCGGGGCATCCCGGCTCGCCTTTTTTGACGCGCGTGCTGTTCCTGCTCGGGAAAGCCAATGAGACCGCCTATACAGTCTGGCTTTCTCCGGGCGTATATAGCTTCGTGTGTTCAGGCAGCGCCTGCGCCAAGCCGGAGGAGGAAATAGACGGCTACCGGCTCGCCGCCATTAAATATTACGCCGCGCTCCTTGCCCGCCCTGACGGGAAGAGTTATGAAGGGCATTTGCTGAAAATCCTGCCCATACTCAGGACGAAGGGGAACACGTACGGCTCTTACTACGCCGGCTGTAGTCCGATGTGATTGGGAGACGCGGGCGGAATGTTTTTATCCGCTAAGGCGGTGCATGAAAAGGGAATATGCGCAAAACGCTGATCGCCGTTAATCTTATAGCCGGGTCTTTATCCTTCGCGGGCGCGCAGGAGTTTCGCGAGCCGGACGAGGTTAAGGAGGTAGTCATAAAGTCCACCTATCCTGTGCGGCTGAACGTGGTGGTGACTCCGGATGAGGAAATGTATGTCTGGATAGGGTATCGACCCGTATATAAGACGACCGCGGAGGAAGGTTATCATCTCGCGGGGTTCCTGGCCGATAGGCTTGAGGTCTATAAAGACGGCGTCCTGACGCGCAAGATCTCCGATCTGAAAGATATTCCGAACCCGAGGACAGTGAAAAATACCAGGATAGGTTTCGCTCTCGAAATGTATCCCCGGGTAAGCGAGGACGGCGCCGATAGAATCGTTCTGTCCAGCGCTGCGGGCAGGGCCCTGCCGGGCCTTGGCTTCCTGAAGAGCGAAGTGGCGCTGGGCCCTTTCCCGTATCAGGTCAATTCCGTCGGCAGCATGGTGCAGGCCGATAAGGGCCGAGTATACTTGAAGGCTTACTGCGGCAATAGGAACGAGGAGTATGAAAGGACCGGAGAAGTGAAACCGTTCATGGTCCTGTTCGCGCTGGATAGGGAGTTGAAACTGGTGGAAAGCTTTGTTTATGACAAATGCAATAAGCGCGACTTGAATGAGATGCACACCTCTAACGGGTGGGATTTTGTATCCCCTATGGGGAACCTCTATCAAGTGGACTGGGAATCTCCGGCCAGGACTTTCAAAATAAAGATCAGGAAGTGGAAACTGAAGGGGACATGAATTTCGAGGATTGGGTTAAGGGGATCTTTGACCGCCCCGAGGGAGCGGAGCCGTGGTATTACGATTATAAAAAGCAGCCGCCGGAGCCTGCGCCCGCGGCGGGGGCGGAGTACCTGCGGCGGCTTTTTACGGAGTCGGGGGTGCTGCTGGCCGGCTGTTCGAGCCGGCAGTTGAAGGACGGGCTCTGGTACATCTTCGACCCGTCCAATTCCAACGAAATATTCTGCCTGCTGGACGCCGGGTTGCCGCTGGCGGAAAGATTAAAGACCGTCGAATCCATTTACCTGCTCTACGAGAATTGTTTCCTCGGGCGCTGCACAAGCGCGCTGTCTCATTTAAGCGAGGCGCGGGAGAATCCGCTTAATGTTTTCTGCTACATGCTGTGGGACATTGCCCCTCTGCCGGCCACCGCCGGCAAGACCGATAACGCGGAGATAGACGCCGCCTGCCTAGAAGTTATGCGAAAAGCGCTGCTGCTCCCGAACGAAGCCTGCCGCGAAAGCGCACTACACGGCCTAGGCCACGCCGCGCTCTATTACCCGGCCGAAACCGGCGGGATTATCAAAAGCTTCCTTGCCACCCCCGAACTGCGCCCTGAACTGCGCCGCTACGCCCAAGCCGCCGCCGAAGGCATGGTCCAGTGACCCTGATAAAGACAGGGCCGCCCGCTCCTGTGTCAGGCCTTGTGGTTTCTATTAAATAATTATGTATTATATTAGCGGACGCGCTTTTGGCGCGGCCGGTTGCTTTATTTTGGAGGAAAAACATGAAACTTGAAGTGCGCAATATCGGCCTCGGCTCCCTGGTGGCGTCCTCGCTGCCCCTCGTTATCTTCTGCCTCGCCCTGCTCGGCGGCGTGGTCACCTTCATGGTGATCCCCAACGCGCAGCTGGTGCCCATGAGCTTCGGCCAGAAGCTGCTCAGCGTGGGCCTGTACGCGCTGCTCTACGTCGTGATCGCCACTGCGGTGCTGGTCTTCACGGCCTTCGTTTATAATATCCTCACCGGGGTGCTCGGCCTGCGCGGCCTGACCCTGGACATCGAAGAGATACACCAAGACTGACCGGAGCCGGGCTTGCCCGGCGCGGCGCGCGGGCGGAGGCTGAGGCCTCCGCCCGGCGTGCGTGACCGGCGGGCCCGCCCAGGAGAACTCTGTGAAAATAAACATCATTTTTGCCTCAAAGGACCTCGCAAGGGCTTCCCTGATGCTGGAGATGCTGTCGCGGCAGGGCTACTCGGTAGCCACGGCCCAACGCGCCCGCGAAGTGATGGGCATGCTGGCCGAGAAGTCCTTCGACATCGTAATGGTGGGGCAGAACCTCGCCGACGAGGAAGGCCTGACCTTCCTGAAGAACCTCCGGGCCAAGAACAAGAACATCCCGGTCATCGCGGTGCTGGAATCCCCCGATACCTATCTCGACCACATGCCCTCCGGCCTCACCGCCGAGACGCTGATCCCGCACGGGCACGGCGGGCGCGAGACGCCCAAGATCTCCTACAAGCTGGCCTTCTTCCAGCTGGGCGCCGACGAGGTGCTGGCCTACAGCCAGGACCTGCACGAGGCCGTGGCCCGCGTGCGGGCCGTGGTGCGGCGCACGGTCAGCGCGCAGCCCGACGAGGTGCTCAAGATGAACGAGGTGGAGCTGAACATGTCCAGCTACACCGTGCACATCGCCAAGAAAGAGATCACGGTGACGGCCAAGGAGTTCGACCTCCTGTACGTCTTCCTGAGCTCCCCCAACCGCGTGCTCTCCAGGCCTTACCTGATAGAGCGCGTGTGGGGCTACAACTATTTCGGCTCCCCGCGCACGGTGGACGTGCACGTGCGGCGCCTGCGCTCCAAGATGGGCAAAGCCGCGCGCTACGTGCACACGGTGCCCTGCGTGGGCTACAAGCTCGTGCCCGGGATCAAGTAGGGGGACGGAGGATCTAACTATGGCCAATAAAATTCTGGTAATCGACGACGACAACCACCTGCGCGAGAGCCTGGTGGAAGTGCTGGATATGGAGGGGTTCTCCTGCAGCGAGGCGGCCAACGCCAAGAACGGCATCGCCTCCGCCAAGAAGCACAAGCCCGACGTGGTGATCATGGACATCCAGCTGCCCGACTCCTCGGGCTTCCAGATCTGCCAGGAGCTGCGCCGCTTCTCCAAGGAATTCATCCTGATCATGATGACCGGCCGCTTCCTCTCCGCCGAGGAGAAGACGCAGGGCCTCAGCCTGGGCGCCGACGAGTATATCACCAAGCCTTTCGACATCCAGGAGCTGTCCATCCGCATCCGCCAGCTGCTCGGCAGGAAGGGGAAATAGCATGAAGAAGTTCGCGCTGCTGCTTGTTTCGCTGCTGCTCGTCTCGCCCGCGCTGGCCCAGAACAAGGCCGCCGGCGGCAAGATGTCGCTGTACCTGGAAGCCATGGACGGCCAGGGCTGGCAGTGGTTCTTCCTCGCCGACACGGTGCGCCGCGGCATTCCCGCCGCCGACCTGAAAGTCTACCCGCTGGTGACCAAAGCCGAAGACGGCTCCTTCGCCTCGCGCAGGGGCGAGAACGAGCTGTCCGAGGCCGCCCGCCTGGCCGTGCTGGCCAAGGTCTGGCCCGGCAAGATGCTCAATTATCTCAACGCCCGCTCGCTCTCCCCGGCCGCCGACGGCTGGCGCGACGCCGCGCTGTTCGCGGGCGTCAACCCCGACGAGCTGGAGAAACGCGCCGCCGCCGAGGGCAAAGCCGCGCTCGAGGAGGCCTTTAAGAAATCCTCCGCCGCCGGCGTGGACGCCACCGCCCTGCTGCTCGACGGCAAGCGCTTCGAAGGTTCCCAGCGGCTGATGCCGCTTTACAACGCCGTCAACGCCGCCCTGCCCGCCGCCAGGCGGGTGCAGCCGCCCGCCGGCTACGTGGCCAAGCCCAAGGCGCCGCCGCCCGGCTTCTGGGTGGTGCTTTCGAGCGGCATGCAGAAGAACGACGCCCTGGTGGGCGTGTTCGACCGGTATTTCGAGGGCATCAAGGCCGAGACGCTGGACTACGACTCGCCCGCCCGCGCCGCCCGGTTCCCGAAGCTGGAATTCGTGCCTGCCTACGCCATCGCCGCCACGCCGGAGGCCAGGGTCAAGCTGGAAGGCGAGATCAAGGCCGGGCTGTTCAAGGACGCGGGCGACTACCTGGTCTACGAGGACCGGCAGCGCCGCGGCCTCTACGCCGGCCGCGCCGAGCGGAAGAACAGGCTGGAAGTTTTCGTGATGAGCCAGTGCCCTTACGGCGCGCTGGCCGAGAACGCGCTGCTGGAGGCCGAGAAGAACAAGCAGCTGCCCGAGGGGCTGGAGCTGAAGATACATTATATCGGCGAGGCCAAGAAGGACGAGAAGGGCGCCTGGCAGTTCTCCAGCCTGCACGGCCAGCCCGAGTGGGAGGAGAACGCGCGGCAGCTCTACATCGCCGCCAAGTTCCCCGGCAAGTTCTACGCCTACCTGCTCGAGCGCAACAAGGATTACAGCTCCCCCGACTGGCAGAAAGCCGCCAAGGCGGCCGGCCTGGACGCCGCCGCCGTGGAGAAGGGTTTCGCCGAGGGCAAGGAGCTGCTGGCGGCCGACTTCGCCGCCACCGACGCGCTGGGCATCTCCACCTCCCCGTCGTTCATCTTGGACGGCAGGCAGTTCATGGTGGGCCTGGGCGAGCTGATGAAGCTGCCCGGCTTCGAAAAGGTCTCCCAGCCCGGCCAGCCGGCGGGCGGCTGCGCCACCAAGTAGGCGTCTTTTTACCGGGCCGTAACAATTCCGTAACAGTTCTTTGGGATAATATAATTATCCCAAGGAACACGGACCCAATATGACAGAAGCCCCCAGAAAACGCGGAAGACTCTTCTACAAACTGCTGTTGATCTTCCTCATCGTTTCGCTGGTGCCGCTCGGCATCGTCGGGTATTATCTCGTCAGCCTCAGCCAGGTCACGCTCAACCGCGCCATCTCCAGGGACCAGGAGGCGCTCGCGGTGGGCTTCGCCGACACCGTCTCCAGCTACATCGTCAATTTCCGCAACGTGCTCAGCGACGCGGCCCACCTGGCCGACTTCGCGTCCATGGACACCGTCAAGCAGCGCGGGCTGGTCAGCCACATCATGCAGCTGCACCCGGCCTTCCTGGAGATCTCCGTCGTGGATACCGCCGGGGCCGAGACCGTGCGGCTGGGGCGCTTCGTGCACGACACCAAGATGCGCGACTTCGCCGGCGACGCGCAGTTCGTGAAGGTGATGCGGGCCGGCGAGTTCGTGGGCGGGCTCGAGAAATACATGGGCTCCTACCCCGCCATCACGATGGGCGTGCAGATCGTCAACCCGACCACCAACCAGCCCATGGGCGCGCTGCTGGCCAAGATGAGCCTGACGGCGCTGTCGAGCCTGCTCAAGACCGGTTTCCCGGAGAGCACGCACACGCAGGCCGCGGTGATAGATTCCAACGGCTTCCTGATCGCGCATTCCAACTCCAAAGAAATTTTCAAGCCCGACGCCAAGCTGCCCGACGACGTGCTGCGCATCCTGCTGCAGAACGACGCCAAGACCGGCGGCGGCGAGATCATCCTGGAATCCACCAACGAGCGCGTGCTGGGCGCCTTCGCGGAGGTCTCCGACCTGGGCTGGGTGGTCTACATCCAGCGCTCGGTTGCGATCGCCTACAAGGCCTCCGACGACATGTTCAACCGCACCTGGCGCATGATGCTGTTCGTCTCGGTGTTCGTGCTGTTCCTGGGCTACGCGGTATCGCTGGTCATCACGCAGCCCATCCAGGCGCTGCGCGAGGCCGCCATCAAGCTGGGCGAGGGCGACTTCGACTACCTGCCCGACCTGAGCATGCCCAACGACGAGATCGGCGAGCTGGCCCACACCTTCGTGCAGATGAGCGAGAGCCTGAAGATCAAGACGGCCGAGATCATGAGCGCCAAGGAAGAGCTGGAGCGCCTCAACCGCAGCCTGGAGAACCGTGTGGAAGCCCGCACCCGCGAGCTCAAGAGCGCGCAGGACGAGCTGATCAAGAAGGAGCGCCTGGCGGCCATCGGCCAGATGTCCTCCGTCGTAGGCCACGAGATCCGCAACCCCCTGGCCGTCATCAACAACTCCATCTATTTCATCAAGACCAAGACCAACGCGCAGCCCAACCCGGAGCCCAAGGTGCTCAAGCACATCTCCATCATCGAGTCCGAGATCCGGCAGGCCAACGGCATCATCGACGAGATCCTGGGCTTCGCCCGCACGCGCGAGCTCAACCCCAAGGTGATGAGCCTCAACAACTACCTGGAAGACCTGACCATGAGCTTCCCCGTGCCCCCGCACGTGGAGATGGTCAAGAGCTTCGCCCCGGAGAACCCTTACGTCAACATGGACCCCGACGAAATGGCGCAGGCCGTGCGCAACCTCATCAAGAACGGCATAGAGGTCATGCCCGAGAGCGGCAAGATCTACGTGCGCAGCGAGATGGTGGACGCGGCCACGGTGCGCATAGACGTCGAGGACACGGGCTGCGGCATGCCCAAGGAGACCGCCGAGAAGATCTTCGCGCCGTTCTTCACCACCAAGGCCCGCGGCACCGGCCTGGGCCTGGCCGTGGTCAAGAAGGTGGCCGACCGCCACAAGGGCCGCGTGGAAGTGAGCAGCGTGGTCGGCAAGGGCACCTGCTTCATGATCTACCTGCCCGTTACCCAGAACCCGCCGCCGCCCCCGGCCAGGTAGCGGCCCGGGGCCGAAGACCGCGGGGGGACGCCAACGCCTCCCGCGGTTTTCTTTTCCCTTGTAATAACGCGTTTAAATTAATATAAATATAGGAGCGAGGGGCACGGGCCGCCCGCTATTAATACATGGACAGCAAGATCCTCATAGTCGACGACGACGCGCACCTGCGCGAGACCCTTCGCGACCTCCTGGAAATGGAGGGCTACAAGGTTTTCGAGGCCGCCTCCGGCGCCGACGCGATGAAGATGGTCGTCTCCGATTTCTTCCATGTCATCCTGATGGACTTCAACCTGACCGACAAGACCGGCATCGAGGTCATCAAGGACATCCGCAAGCTCAACACCGACAGCCAGATCCTGATGATGACCGCCCACGCGTCCCTCGACACGGCGGTGAAGGCCATCCAGGAATCCGTCTACGATTTCCTCATCAAGCCCGTCGATTTCAACTACCTGCGCCGCGCCATCAAGAAGGCCGAGGAGAAGCTGTACCTCGAGCAGGAGAACAAGCGCCTCATCGACATGCTGAAGCACAACAACGAGGAGCTCGACAGGCTCAACGGCATGAAGAGCAAGTTCATGTCCATGGCCTCGCACGACCTGTCCAACTCGCTGATGACGCTGCAGATCAGCTTCGAGATGCTGGCCGCCACCATCAAGCCCAACGACGACCAGAAGAAGAAAATGGATTTCATCAGCGCGAGCATCACCCAGATCTCGCGCCTGATAGGCGACCTGGTGGACTGGGCGTCCATCGAGCAGGGCAAGTTCCGCCTGGAGAAGAATTACTTCGAGATGGACAAGATGGTGGAGGAGATGGTGGTGGGGCCCCGCGGCCGCGCCATGCAGAAGAACATAGAGATCGCCACCGGCACCGCGCCCGGCCTGAAGATGGTCTGCGCCGACAAGCGCCGCATCGGCCAGGTGCTGCTCAACCTCCTCGAGAACGCCATCCGCCACACGCAGCGCGGCGGCAAGATCACCGTTTTCGTCAGCCCGCTCGAGGACAACGTCTGCGTGTCCGTCACCGACAACGGCGAGGGCATAGACCCCGAAGTGCTGCCCAAGCTGGGCCAGAGCTTTTACCAGCCCGCCGGCGGCAAGTCGCCGCACGGGCGCCTGGGCCTGGGCCTGTCGATCTCCAAGGAGATCGTGCAGAGCCACGACGGCCGCATCATAGTGGAGAGCGAGGGAGTGGGCAAGGGCTCCTCCTTCAAGTTCGTCATCCCCTTCGCGAAAGAAACTCCCCCTCCGGACGCGCAGAAGGGCGCGCAGCAGGCCGGCGGGGAACAGCATTAACCAGAAGACACGTACAAGGAGCTTATTATGGCCGTTGCCAAAAAAAACGTTTCAGTGCTGATAGCTGACGACCAGACCCTTTTCCGCGAGGGCATCAAGGACCTGCTCGAGGACGAGAAAGGCATAACCGTGGTGGGCGAGGCCTGCAACGGCCCCGAAGTCGTCGCCATGGCCAAGAAGCTCAAGCCCGACGTCATCCTGATGGACATCAAACTGCCCCAGATGGACGGCGTCAGCGCCACCCGCATCATCCGCAAGGAATGCCCCAATACCAACGTGCTGATCCTCTCCTCCTACGAGGACGAGGCCCACATCACCGAGGCCATCCAGGCCGGCGCCAACGGCTACCTGTCCAAGATGCTGCCCGCCAGCGAGCTGGTGCACGCGCTCAAGACCTTCACCAGCGAGGGCGTGATGATACCCCAGCCGATCATGGGCAAGCTCATCCAGGGCCTGCGCCAGATGGGCACCCCCGGCTACGACAGCGCCCCCGACAGCCTGACCGCCACCGAGATAAAGGTGATGGCGCTGCTCGGCAAGGGCAAGAGCAACAAGGAGATCGCGGCGGAGCTGAACTGCTCCGTGAAGACGGTGAAGAACCACCTCAACAGCATCTTCCAGAAGCTCGGCGTCAACAACCGCACCGAGGCCGTGGTCAGGGCCATAGAGAAAGGCCTGATCTCCCCGGAAGACGGCCGGTAAGGGGAAAAACCCGAGGAACGGCCGGTCCCGCAAAGGCCGGCCGTTTTCTTTGCCCGGGCCTTAATAATATCGAAACAAAGTTCCTGTATACTATCTTCACTTGAAAAAACGCGTTTTTGCTGGTATAACATGGGAGAAAATGAACCTTAGCGGACTGCGTGACAGCGTGCTGTGCGCCGCGGCCAGGGCTGCGGCGGGGGCCTACCGGCCTCCTGTTTTCGCGCGCCGCCGCGGCCAGGCCACGGTGGAATACCTGCTGCTGCTGGCCGTGGTGGCCGGCATGGCGGCCATGATGGTGGTGCTGTTCCATAAGAAGATGCTGGGCGGCTTTTTCACGATAGTCGGCTCGGTGATAGGGGCCGGCCAGCCCAAGTAGCGGCCCATTCATATGCCTATCAAGAGCGAAAAGACGGCGGCAGCGGGAGAGGGGGGGCCTCGGCGCCCCCTGTTCGCGCTGTCCCTGCGCGCCGGCCAGATCCTGCTGCCCTCGCTGCTGGTGATCCCGTCGCTGATGCTCTTCGTCTACCTGCTCTACGAGACCACCAAGATCTCCCGCGCCAAGATCCAGCAGCAGTTCGCCGTGGACTCCGCCGCCTTCATCCAGATGACGGACTACGTCAACCTGTTCAACCGCACCGCCTATGTCAACGGCGCCTTCCCTTACCGCATCTTCAAGGAAGCCTACGAGTGTCCCCCCGAGGAACCCATGCAGATGGCCTCCGGCACCGGCGAGAAATGCCCTTACGATATGCTCTTCGAGGCCGGCGCCATCCCCAAGTCCAAGAGCGACGTGAAGGGCGCCCAGCCCGACACCCTCGACGGCAGCGGCAAGTGGGAGATAGCCTTCGACGAGACCGCGCGCCCGGAATTCAAGGACAACCCCACGGGTAAGACCGACACGCCGGTGTTCCACCTGATCACGCAGGACCAGGGCGTGAAGATCATGCTCGAGTGGGGCTCGGCCATAGGCTATTACAAGTTCTATTCCCAGGTTTACAGCCTGCTGGGCACCGTTGAGACGTCCCAGTATACGGTCTTCGAGCGCCTGACCGATGGCTTCAGCTTCTTCAAGAAGTCCTATTTCCTCAATTCCGGCACCTGCGAGTCCGAGCAGGCGCAGAGCTGCGGCAACGACGGCATCTACAGCCCCAACGGCTTCGGCGCCTCCTCTAACAAGATCAGGGACGGCTCGAATTTTCACATGCACTATATCCAGAAGATCATTTTCTACGCCAAGGTCTTCACCGGGAGCAGCCTGCCGCCGTATTACCTGGGCAAGAGCAACCCGCCCATGGACATGACCACGATGGACCCCAAGGGCCTGTTCCAGCTGGCTACAGTGGAGACCGCCCCGCTCATACGGTTCGGCGAAGGGCTGGACGTCTACCAGGGCTGGGACGCCCCGGCAAACTATTTCAATATCAATTTCAACCTGCTGGCCAAGTGCAACGAGACCGGCCGGCCCTGCGTGCACGCCAAGATCGCGGCCCAATGCCCGCAGCTCAAGACCGGCGACAACAACTGCGTGTGGCCCAACCCCACCCCCAAGTACCAGACGAGGCTGTACCCCTGATATGAGGACCGCCCTGCAGACCCTCACCGGACGCCTCGCCAAGGCCTCACGCTGCCTCAGGGAGGGCCGTCCGGGCCAGGCCATGACCGAAGTGGTGCTGCTCTTCCCTATCTTCCTGCTCATCGTCTTTATCACCGCCAAGATCTTCGCGCTGCTGGTGCTGATGCAGAAGCTGGAGATCGCCGCCTACTACGCGGCCCGGCGCTGGCAGCTGGAGTCGCACCTGAACGCCGACCATGCCAGCTGGGACCAGACCACCCTGCTCAAGGACCCCAACCAGGGCATAGAGGCCGCCGTCCGCGGCTACATAGGCTTCGACACGCCGGCGGTAAAGAAGTTCCTGAACCTCAAGGACCTCAAGATAGAGGTGGTGCGCACGCAGGTCTGGAACGTCATCACCATCACCGTCACCACCGATCCGGCTGGGGTGAAAATGCTCTGCAAGTATCCCAAACAGGCCGTCTGCACGCAGCCCTACGGCGCCGCCTGCATGAACGGCCACGACTACCTCTGCCAGGGCGGCAAATCCATGGAAGTCATCAAGTACGTGCCCAACCGCGACCGGCCCATACAGTTCGTGCTGCCGGGCCTCAAGTAAAATTAACCTATGCTCTGGTTTAAAATAAAGCTCTTCCTGCGCAATCACTGGGTAGGCCTCACCATCGCCGCGGTGACCTGCATCGCGGTGCTCTTCCCGGTCTGGTACCTGGCCGGCATAGAGGAGAACACCCGCCGCTACATCATCAGCATGAACGTGGCCAGCATGCCGTGGATGGTGCTCAATACCGTCATCTTCGTGGGTTTCCTGTACCTCATGCAGAGCGGCGGCTTCAGCGCCCTCAAGAAGACCAAGATCGACGCCGGCCTGGTCAACATCAAGTTTACCGACGTGGTGGGCCTGGGCGAGGCCAAGCGCGAGGCCTGGGAAGTGGTGCAGCTCATCAAGGACCGCACCCGGGTTAAGGCCATAGGCGGCAAGATCCTCAAGGGCGTGCTGCTGGTGGGCCCGCCCGGCTGCGGCAAGACCATGCTGGCCAAGGCCGTGGCCACAGAGGCGGGGGTGCCGTTCATCTCCATCTCGGGCTCGGAGTTCGTGGAGGTGTTCGTGGGCGTGGGCGCCAGCCGCGTGCGCAAGCTGTTCAAGCAGGCCAAGGAGTACGCGCAGGCGCACGGCTCCTGCATCATTTTTATAGACGAAATAGAGGTCATAGGCCGCAAGCGCGTGCTCTACGACGCCTTTGGCGGCGGCTCCGAGACCAACAGCACGCAGAACCAGCTGCTGGTGGAGATGGATGGCCTGGAATCCGAGGCCAATATAGTGGTTTTCGCGGCCACCAACGCCATAGAGAACATCCTGGACGACGCCCTGCTGCGCCCGGGCCGCTTTGACCGCAAGATCTTCGTGGGCCGCCCCAACCTGGAGGAGCGCGAGGCCCTGTTCGCCTATTACCTGGGCAAGGTGAAGTATGCCCCCGACCTGGAGGTGGCGCGCCTGGCCAGGAAGGCCGTGCACAAGACCCCGGCCGAAGTGGAGAACATAGTGAAAGAGGCCGCGCTGATAGCGGCCCGCAGCGGCCGCGACCAGGTGACCTTCAAGGATTTCAGCGAAGCCATAGAAAGGGTGGAGTTGGGCGTGGCCCACCGCCTGAGCCTGAACCCGCGCGAGCGCGAGATGACCGCTTTTCACGAGGCCGGCCACCTGCTGGCCCTCTACCTGACCCATCCCACCAGCGACGTCTTCAAGGTGTCCATCCTCAACCGCGGCGGCGCCCTGGGCGTGGTGCATTCCACCCCCACGGAGGAGATCTACGCCGCCGACCGGGACACCCTGCTGGCGCATGTACGCACCGCGCTGGGCGGCTATGCTGCCGAGAAGATAAAATACGGCGTAACTACCGAGGGCGTCCGGTCCGACTTCGCCAAGGCCACTACCATAGCCCACGACATGGTTTGGCGGTTGGGCATGGGCAAGAGCGGCTATATAGGCGATTTTACCGCTATCCCCAAGCATGAACGCTCCGGGGACATGAGCGACGAGCTTAACCGCGAAGCGCAGGGGATACTGAAGGGCGAATACGCCGCCGTGGACGCACTGCTGCGTGACAATTGGCAGGTGGTGGAGCGCTTTGTGAAGGAACTACTGGCCAGGGAAGAGCTGGATTATGACGAGATTGCCGCTATTTTTTCTGAATACGGCAAGCCGCCCCGGCCCCTAAAAAGCGGCCCGTCCGCCCCGACCCTGCCCGCGGCTATCCCGCCGGTTTAAGTAAAAGATACCAAAAGGGTATCATTATCAAAAGTCCGCCTGGGCCGCCTTTGCCCGCGCGGGTTGCCCGGGGCAGCGGGTCAGGTCGGGCAGGGGGGCTTGAAATTCCGGGTTTCCTCTGCTATAACATTGTGGTAAAGGCCTTGAGGATGGCTGCCGCCAGTCCCCGGACCTTATTCTTCGTTTATTGTCGGCCGCCTGAGGGGGAAATATG